>RRZT010868134.1_pt1 | contig 13245 bp, 6 predicted proteins | sample 2165551 | NCBI WGS metagenome assembly RRZT01 (sample SAMN10456910, study PRJNA506462) | wastewater metagenome | biome: wastewater; feature: sludge; material: wastewater sludge; isolation source: wastewater sludge with Escherichia coli K12::gfp cells carrying plasmid... | place: USA: Moscow, Idaho ... | reverse complement strand
GGAGCCGTCGACGTCGATGGCCGGGTAGATGCGCCGCTCGGCCATGCGGCGGTCGAGGCGAAGCTCCATGTTCCCCGTGCCCTTGAACTCCTCGAAGATCACCTCGTCCATGCGCGAGCCGGTGTCGACCAGGGCCGTGGCGAGGATGGTGAGCGAGCCGCCCTCCTCGAGGTTGCGGGCCGCACCGAAGAACTTCTTGGGCGGATAGAGGGCCCCGGTGTCGATGCCGCCCGACATGACCCGGCCAGTGGTCGGTGCCGCCAGGTTGTAGGCCCGCGCCAGCCGGGTGATGCCGTCGAGGATGATGACGACGTCCTTGCCCGTCTCGACGAGGCGCTTGGCCCGCTCGATGGTGAGTTCGGCCACCTGCGTGTGCTCCTCGGTGGGCCGGTCGAAGGTGGACGCCGCCACCTCGCCGTTCTTCACCCAGCGGCGCATGTCGGTGACCTCTTCGGGCCGCTCGTCGACGAGCAGCACGATGAGGTGCACCTCGGGGTTGTTGGTCTCGATGGACCGGGCGATCTGCTTCATCACCGTGGTCTTGCCCGCCTTCGGGGGCGACACGATGAGGCCACGCGTGCCCTTCCCGATGGGAGCGATGAGATCGACGATGCGCGCCGTCATGTTGTAGGGATCGTTCGGCGCCTCGAGGCGCAGCTTGTCGTCGGGGAAAAGCGCGGTCAGGTCGTCGAATCGAGGACGGGCCCGGGCCTCGTCGGGGGTCTGGTCGTTGACCTCGTCGATGTGGAGCAGCGCCGGGTTCTTCTCGTTGCGGTTGGCGGGCCGGCTCGCGCCCTTGACCCGGTCGCCCTTGCGCAGCGAGAACTGCCGGACCTGCTTGACCGAGACGTAGACGTCGTCCTTGCTGGCCAGGAAGCCGTGGAGGCGAAGGAAGCCGTACCCCTCGTCGCGCAGGTCGAGCAGGCCTTCGACGGGGATGGGCTCGCCTTGCCACGGCTCGTCACCGCCCGGACGATCGTTGCGACCGCGACGGCGCCGGCGGCGGTTGCCGGCGTCGACCTCGTCGCCGCCCCCCTGCTGGACGTGGCCGTTGCCGTGGCCGCGGTCGTTCCCGTCGTCGTTGGCGTCGCGGTCGCCCGGGTCGCGGCCCTGCTCGGTGCCGGCCTTGCCCGAGCCACCCTGGCCGCCGTCACCCTCGGCGCCGGCGCCGTTGTCCTGGCCCCTGGCCTTGCCCTTCTCCTTGGGTTCCTTGGGCTCCTTGGGCTCCTTCACCTTGGGTGCCGCCACCTTGGGTGCCGCGGCGCCCTCCGCCCGGTCGACGTCGTGGGCGCCCGAAGTGATCCCCTCGCGCTCCCCGCCGTCACCCTCCGGCGCAACACCGCCCACCGGGGCGCCGGACACCGCTGGCTCGCCGCCGTCCTCGTCGCCGCCCTCGGTCACGCCCGCGAGCTCGAGGATGAGGTCGACGATCTTGCCCTTGCTGGCCCGGGAGCCGGGCTTGCCGCCCATCGCTTCGGCGATGGTGAACAGCTCGTCGCGGTCCTTGCGCTCGAGCGCTGTTCGCTCGAGGTCCGTGGACTCCACGCTCATGGGGTTCCTACTTTCTTGTGCGAGCCATCGCGGGTGGGGGGCGAGCCGCACCGGTCCGGCAGAGGGGAGGTCCGCCGAGCGGGAGGTCCGCCACCGCAGCCGCCGCAGCGGTTCGACCCGTGCCTCGGGAAATCGTCTGGCACCGGGTGGTGGAGCGGGCCCGTCATCGACGGCTGTTCCAGGCTACCAGTTGCCGCCCGTCGGGCAATTGGCGGGAAATGGCTCGGCACAGGTGGGCGCCGGCCGCGAGACTGCCCGGCGTGGGGAACCCGAACGACGCGCCCGTGCTCGAGGCCCACGGCCTCGTCAAGGCCTACAAGCGCGTGCGTGCGGTCGACGGCGTCAGCATCCGCGTCGGTATCGGCGAACGGGTCGGCCTGCTCGGGCCCAACGGCGCCGGCAAGACCACCACCCTGCTGATGCTCCTCGGGGCCATCACGCCCGACAAGGGGTCGGTCACCATCGCCGGCCACCGCCTCCCGCGCCACCGCAGCCGGGCCATGCAGCACGTCGGCTTCGCCGCGGGCTACCTGCCCCTCCCCGACCGCCTGCGGGTCAACGAGGTGCTCGGCATCTTCGGCCGCCTCTACGGGATCGACGACCCCACCCGCGCCGCCATGGTGGCCCTCGACCGCTTCGGCGTCACCCACCTCTCAGGGGCCATGTGCGTCGAGCTCTCGTCGGGCCAGCGCACGATCGTGGGCATCGCCAAGGCGATCATGCACCACCCCCAACTGCTGGTCCTCGACGAGCCCACGGCGTCGCTCGACCCCGACGTGGCCCTGCGCGTGCGCTCCGGCCTCCAGTCCCTCAGCGACGACGAGGGCATCGCCCTTCTGGTGACGAGCCACAACATGGTCGAGGTGGAAGAGCTCTGCGAGCGGGTGGTGTTCGTCCAGGGCGGCAGGGTCGTGGCCGACGGCACCCCGTCGGACGTGGCCGGCGACGGCTCGTTGGAGGAGTTCTTCCTCGCCCTCGCCCGCAACGACGAGCTCGACAGCATCGGGACCCACCGCGGCGCCGGCGGCCACGTCGGCGCCCTCGAGGACGAGGAGTCGGCCCGCCCATGACCACCGCCGCCGACCCCACCCCTTCGGACCTCGCCCCGACCCAGCACCCGCGGCGATGGACGCGCATCAAGGCCATCGCGATCCGCCACGCCTATGTGTTGAAGCGCAGCCCGCACCGGTCGTTCGACGTGTTCGTCTGGCCCGTCGTCGACGTGCTGCTCTGGGGCTCGCTCGGCGTGTTCGTGGCCCAACAGGGCGAAGCCGGGCAGTCCGGCGTGGAATACCTGCTCGCGGGCATCTTGTTGTTCCACGTCCTCTACCAGAGCCAGATCGCGCTCTCCACGGGCTTCCTCGAAGAGGTGTGGTCCCGCAACCTCCTGAACTTCATGACCACGCCGGTGTCCGAATGGGAGTACGCCGTCGGCGTCGGCCTGTTCGGCCTCGCGAAGGTCGTCACCGGTCTGGGCGTGGTGGTGCTCGCGGCGTTCGGCTTCTACGCGTTCTCGATCTTCGACGTGGGCTGGGCGCTCCTGCCCATCGGCACGGTGCTGCTCATCGCCGGCTGGTCGATCTCGCTGTTCGTCATCGGCCTGGTGCTGCGCTTCGGCCAGAGCGCCGAGGTGCTGGCGTGGGGGATCCTCTTCGTGGTGATGCCCCTGTCGGGCATCTTCTACCCGGTCGACGCCCTGCCCACGGTGCTGCAGCCGCTCTCGGTGATCCTGCCGACGACCCACGCGTTCGCCGCGGTCCGCATGGTCCTCGATGGCGACCCCATGCCCTGGGACCAGATCGCCCTGGCCGCGGTGGGCTGCGTGCTGGTCGCCGTCGCCGGCCTCTGGTTCGTGGCCCACATGCTGAAGACGTTCCGCCAACGGGGCTACATCACCCGATTCAGCTGAGCCGCCGGTCCGCCCGGCCGGCGTGACCGGTGTCACCGTCCAACGATGACGTTCGGCACTGACCGCGACGACGGCGCGGCGCGACGTTGAAGGCAAAGACAACCGCAGGGCGGTGATCCTCGATGATCCGCAAGCTCGTGTGCTCGACGTTGGTCGCAGTGGTACTCGGAGCGTTCCTGGCGGTGATCCCCGTGGCGGCGCCGGTGGCTCAAGCGGCCGACCTCCCCCCGGTGTTCTCCCTCAAGTGGGGTTCGAACGGCACTGGGAACGGCCAGTTCAACAACCCGTTCGGGGTGGCGGTCGACTCGTCGGGCGACGTGTACGTCGCCGACACCAGCAACTACCGCATCCAGAAGTTCTCCTCCGCGGGCGCGTACCTCACCCAGTGGGGCACCAACGGCACCGCCAACGGCCAATTCATGCTTCCCTACGGGGTGGCGGTCGACGCCTCGGGCAACGTCTACGTCGCCGACACGTCCAACAACCGCATCCAGAAGTTCACCTCCGCGGGCACCTACCTCACCCAGTGGGGCAGCTTCGGAACCGGTGACGGCCAATTCGAGTTCCCGGCAGCAGTGGCGGTCGACGCCTCGGGCGACGTGTACGTCGCCGACTCATCCAACAACCGCATCCAGAAGTTCACCTCCACGGGCACCTACCTCACCCAGTGGGGCACCAACGGCACCGGCAACGGCCAGTTCCGCTACCCCTATGGGGTGGCGGTGGACTCGTCGGGCAACGTGTACGTCGCCGACTCATCCAACAACCGGGTGCAGAAGTTCACCTCCACGGGCGCCTACCTCACCCAGTGGGGCACCAACGGCACCGGCAACGGCCAGTTCAGCGTCCCGGACGGGGTGGCCGTCGACTCCTCGGGCAACGTGTACGTCTCCGACACCTACAACAACCGGATGCAGAAGTTCACCTCCACGGGCGCCTACCTCACCCAGTGGGGTACCACTGGCACCGGCAACGGCCAGTTCCAGCGGCCGATGGGGGTGGCGGTCGACGCCTCGGGCAACGTGTACGTCGCTGAGTGGAGCAACCATCGGGTGCAGAAGTTCGTGCCGCCGGCGCCGGCAGTGACGATCGCGAAGTCTGCCGATGAGGGGACCGTGGTTGCCGGCGCCGTGATCCACTACCACGTGACGGTCACCAACACCGGCCACCTCCCCCTCACCGGGGTGACCGTGACCGACACGAAGGCGCCAGCCTGCGCCGGCACCCTCACCGACATCGCGGTGGGCGCGAACCGAGTGGTCGACTGCAACTACACGTCGACACCGTCGGACATCGGGCTGTACCAGAACAGCGCGACGGTGGACACGAACGAGACCGACGCGGTGACGTCGAACACGGTGAACGTCAACGTGACCGCGGCGGCGCAGTCCGAGGACCCGCCGGTGTTCGTGCGGACGTGGGGCACCAGTGGGTCGGCCAACGGGCAGTTCAACCAGCCGTTCGGGGTGGCGGTGGACGCGTCGGGCAACGTGTACGTCGCCGACCTCTCGAACGACCGTGTGCAGAAGTTCTCCGGGGACGGGACGTTCGTGACCGCGTGGGGTACGACCGGATCCGGTGATGGCCAATTCAGGTACCCGATGGATGTCACGGTCGACGCCTCGGGATATGTGTACGTGACCGATCAGTCCAACAACCGGGTGCAGAAGTTCACCTCGGCGGGGGTCTTCGTGGCCAAGTGGGGGAGCAACGGCACCGGCGACGGCCAGTTCATCCTGCCCCAAGGCGTCGGCGTCGACGCTTCGGGGAACGTGTTCGTATCGGACTGGGGCAACCATCGCATCCAGAAGTTCACCTCGACCGGCACCTATCTGGGCCAGTGGGGCACCAGCGGCACCGGCGACGGCCAGTTCACCCAGCCGTTCGGGGTGGCGGTGGACTCGTCGGGCAACGTGTACGTGGCCGACTACGCCAACAACCGGGTCCAGAAGTTCACCTCGACCGGCACGTTCCTCACCAAGTGGGGCAACTACGGGACCGGCAACGGTCAGTTCAACAACCCACGAGGCGTCGCGGTCGACGGCGACGGCGACGTGTACGTGGCCGACCTCGCCAACAACCGAGTCCAGAAGTTCAACTCGACCGGCACGTTCCTCACCAAGTGGGGCACCGCGGGCATCGGCCACAGCCAGTTCGCCTCGGGCGGTGGGGTGAACGACCTCGCGGTCGACGGGTCCGGCAACGTGTGGGTGACCGACCGGTCCAACCAACGGGTGCAGCAGTTCGCGCCGGTGCCGACACCGTCGGAGGCGGCGCCGGTGTTCGTGCGGGCGTGGGGTTCGGCGGGGTCCGGGAACGGACAGTTCAACAGCCCGGACGCGGTGGGGGTGTCCCCGGTGACCGGTGACGTGTACGTGGCCGATCGGGGCAACCACCGGGTCCAGCAGTTCACCCGGGAAGGGGTGTTCGTGCGCACGTGGGGGACCGCCGGGTCGGCCAACGGCCAGTTCAACAACCCGACGGGCGTCGCGGTGAACACGGCGGGCGACGTGTACGTGTCCGACAAGGGGAACAGCCGGGTCCAACAATTCACCGCCACCGGCACCTGGGTCCGAACCTTCGGCGTCGGGAGCCTGTCCAACCCCGAAGGGATCGCGGTCGCCCCGTCCGGCGACGTGTACGTGGCCGACGCCGGCAACCGGCTGGTCCGCAGGTTCAACGCCACCGGCGCGTGGTTGGCCACGATCGGCAGCTCCGGGTCCGCGAACGGGCAGCTGTCGTACGCTCAGGGGGTCGCGGCGACCGACACCGCGGTGTACGTGGGCGACACCTACAACCGTCGCGTGCAACAATTCACCCCGTCGGGTGCCTACGTGCGGGGCTGGGGTGTCGCGGGCTCGGGCAACGCCCAGTTCCAAGAAGTCGACGGGCTCGCCGTCGCCCCCAGCGGCCGGGTGGTGGTCACCGACCCGAACAACACCCGTCTGCAGGCCTTCACCGGGACCGGCACCTTCGTCACCACATGGGGCACCGCCGGCACCGGCGAGGGCCGGTTCGTGGCCCCGTCACCGTCGGATGTGGCCGTCAGCCCCGACGGGTGGATCTACACGGTGGACCGCACCAACAACCGCATCCAGCAGTTCGCGCCGTCGCTCATCCGGGGCACCGTCACCGAGACCGGGACCGCCACGCCGCTGGCGGGCACCTGGGTGATCGCGCTGCGCGCCGCCGACTACCACCTCCTCGGGGGCACCACCACCGGTGCCGACGGCACCTACCGGCTGCCCGTCACCTCCGATGCCTACCGCCTCGAGTTCGTCGAGCCCGGCTTCTCCCACGACATCGAGTGGTACGACGACCACGCCTGGAACCAGGCCGGCGCCTCGGACCCGGTCACCGCCACCCTCGGCACCACCACCACCGGGATCGACGCCGCCCTGAACCTCCCCACCGGCGCCATCTCGGGCACCATCACCCAGGCCGGCGGCGGCGCCCCACTCGCCGACGCGGTCGTCGCAGTGATCTCCACCGTCGGCGATGAACACCCCTATTCCGCCACCACCACCGCCACCGACGGCACCTACCACCTCACCGGCCTCCCCCCCGGCACCTACAAGACCGTCGCCGCGCTCGCCGCCGGCACCCACCAACCCTGGTTCCACGGCAACACCGGCGACATCAACACCGCCGCCACCGCCGCCGTCACCCCCGGCGCCACCACCCCGGGCATCGACATCGCCCTGCCCGCCGCCACCGGCGGGCCCGCCCCCACCGCCACCCTCACCGGCACCGCCACCGACCAGGTCACCGGCGACAACGAACCCGACATCGTCGTCGCCGCCCTCCGCGCCGCGGACTTCGGCTTCACCGTCGCCACCTTCACCAACACCAACGGCGGCTACACCCTCACCGTGCCCCCCGGCGACTACTACCTCGAGTTCTTCGACATCACCCACGGCCACGAGTTCGAGTGGTACCACGACCAACCCCACCCCACCGGCAACACCCTCACCACCGTCACCGCCCCCGCCACCGCCGACGAAGACCTCATCCCCCTCCACGGCACCGCCGCCGGCACCCTCACCGACACCGCCACCAGCGCCCCGCTCCCCGGGATCTGGGTCGCCGTGATGGGCGCCACCGACGGCCACGGCGTCGCCGGCACCACCACCGACTCCGCCGGCCACTACACCCTCCCCGGCCTCGACCTCGGCGACTACTACCTCGTGTTCATCGACCCCACCGGCCGCCACGACTACGAATTCCACGACAACACCCCCGACATCGGCGCCGCCACCCCCATCACCATCACCGGCAGCCACACCACCACCACCGACGCCGCCCTCACCCCCACCCCATGACCCCGCCGGTCACCCTCCCGCTGGGACCCTCACGCGGATCTGGCGTCGGGGACGCACGCGACGCGAGCGCACGGGGGCGTCAGACCGGCGAGCGGCGGCTTAGGGCCCGACTACCGGCCGAGCAGACGAGGCAGCAGGGTGTGACCCGCCAGCACCGCGGCGGCGGCGACACCCTCCTCGGTGTACACCCCACCGGGGCCATCGACCCGGGAGTCCACGAGGAGGTAGGGCACGGGATCGGGGGTGTGGGTCTTCAGCTCGACGGGCGTGGCGTGGTCGGGCAGCAGCAGCAAGCGCCAGTCCCCCATCGCGTCGAGGCCGGCCACCAGGTCGGTGAGGATCCGGCGGTCCCAGTTCTCGAGGGCCCGCACCTTCTCCTCGTGGTCGCCCGCGTGGCCCGCCTCGTCGGTGGCCTCGACGTGCACGATGAACAGGTCGGCGCCGGCCGCGAGCCCGGCCAACGCGGCGTCGCGCTTCCCCTCGTAGTTGGTGTCGTACCAGCCGGTGGCGCCCTCGACCTCGACGATGTCCATCTCGGTGAGGACGCCGAGGCCGCGCACGAGGTCGACCGCGGTGACGAGGCCGGCGCTCAGCCCGAAGGCGTCCCGGAAGGGCGTCATCTCCGGCTGCGGGCCCTGGCCCCAGAGCCACACCTGGGTGGCGGTGACGGGCGAGCCGTCCGCCTTGGCCGCGGCCAGCACGCCCCGTGAGGCATCCATGACCGCCTGCAGCTTCGGCGCCGAGGGACCGGTGGGGAACACGGCGGGCTTGTCGGAGAGGTCGTGGGGCGGTACGCACTCGGCGTCGGCCCAGTCCGCCGGGGCCACCACGATGTGGCGGTACTGCACACCGGGGTGGAACGTGATCTCGTCGGTGCCGAGCTGGTCCTGGAGGCGGGCCACGACCGCGGCGGCGTCCTCGGTGGAGGGGTGGCCGCCGGCGAAGTCGGCCATGGTGCCGTCGGCGCCGAGGGTGACCAGGTTGCAGCGGAACGCCACCTGGTCGGGACGGAGGCGCAGCCCGAGCGCGGCCGCTTCGATCGGCGCCCGGCCGGTGTGGAAGCGGGCCGGGTCGTAGCCGAAGATCGACATGTTGCCCACGTCGCTGCCCGGGGGCATGCCGGCGGGGATGACCGCGGCCCGACCGACCTCGCCGCGGGCCGCGAGGGCGTCGAGGGTCGGCGTCTGCGCCGCCTGGAGGGGGGTGCGCCCGCCGAGGGCGGCCACCGGTTCGTCGGCGCACCCGTCGGGCACGCACACCACGTACTTCATGGGCACAGCGCCTTCATGACTGCAGGGCCTTCACGGACAGCGCGTTCATGGGGCCATCTTGCCCGCTCGCTGCCCCGTCGCCTCCATGGAGCGCCTCAGCCGAGGACAGCGGCGCCCATGAGGTGGTCGCGCACGGCCTCGAAGTCGTTGGGCAGGGTGTCGTAGCGCTCGGGGCGCTCGAACAGGTCGCTCAGGCGGTCGGGCAGCGCGGGACGGATGCCTGTGGCCTGCTCGACCGCATCGGGGAACTTGGCCGGGTGGGCCGTGGCCAGCGCCACCATGGGCACCGACACGTCCCGCCGGCAGGCGCGGGCCGCACCCACGCCGACGGCGGTGTGCGGGTCGATCAACACGTCGTCGCGCTCGTACTCGGCCTCGATGATCGCGCGTGTCTCGTCGTCGTCGAAGCGGGCTCCGGCGAACACCTCGGCCACCTGGGCGAGGCGCTCGGTGCCGATGGCCACGGACCCGTCGGCGCGAAAGGCCTCCATCAGCTCGGCCACGCCGGCGCCGTCGCGCCCGTAGAGCTCGAAGAGCAGGCGCTCGAGGTTGCTCGACACCTGGATGTCCATGCTGGGGCTGATGCTGGGCTCGACCTCACGCATCTCGAGGTCACCGGACTCGAGGAAGCGGAAGAGGATGTCGTTGCGGTTGCTGCCGATGACGAGCTGCGGGATGGGCACGCCCATGCGCCGGGCGGCGTATCCGGCGAAGACGTTGCCGAAATTGCCCGTGGGCACCGCGAACGAGACCGGAGTGCCGTGGCCCACCCGGGCGGCGGCGCGCACGTAGTAGACGATCTGGGCCATCACCCGGGCCCAGTTGATGGAATTGACCGCCGAGAGGTGCAGCTTCTCGCGGGTCGGGGCGTCGTTGAACAGGGCCTTCACGAGGTCCTGGCAGTCGTCGAAGGTGCCCTCGATGGCGATGTTGTGCACGTTGGGCGACGACACCGTCGTCATCTGGCGGCGCTGCACCTCCGACACCCGGCCGGCAGGGTGGAGGATGAAGATCTCGATGCCGTCGCGGTCGCGGCACGCCTCGATGGCCGCCGAGCCGGTGTCACCCGAGGTGGCGCCCACGATGGTGACCCGCTCGCCTCGCCGGGCCAGCTCGTGGTCGAACAGTCGCCCGACCAGCTGGAGGGCGACGTCCTTGAAGGCCAGCGTGGGGCCGTGGAACAGCTCGAGCAGCCACAGCCCGTCGTGCAGGCGGTAGAGGGGGGTGACCTCCGGGTCGTCGAAGGTCGCGTAGGAATCCGCCACCAGAGCGGCGAAATCGTCCCGCTCGTACTCGCCCTCGACGAAGGGCCACATCACCTCCACGGCCACGTCGGCGTACGACCGGTCGGCCAGGGCCGCGAGCCCGTGGGGCAGCTTGGGCCACGACTCGGGCACGTAGAGGCCGCCGTCGGTGGCGAGGCCGGCGAGGAGTGTGTCGGTGAAGCGCAGGACCGGCGCGGCCCCGCGAGTGCTGACGTAGCGCACGGCCCCGACCCTCAGCGGTCCGCGACGACCCGCAGCACGCTGCCGACCCGCCCCACCACGTCCAGGTTCTTCAGGTCGTGGAGGGTGGCGGCGACGTCGCGCTCGAAGGCCTCGTGGGTGATGAAGATGAGCCGGGCCTCGTCGCCGAGACCCTCCTGCTCCATCGAGCGGATGGACACCCCGTGCTCGCCGAACACGCCCGCGACGGTGGCCAGCACGCCGGGGCGGTCGAAGACCTCGACGTTCAGGTAGTAGCCCGAGCGCACCTCGTCGATGGGCCGGATCCGGGCGGGACCGAGGCGGCCGATGTGGGCCGACGAGCCCTTGCGCAGGTTCACGGCGGCGTCGATGAGGTCGCCCAGAACCGCGCTGGCGGTGGGGAAACCGCCCGCGCCTCGACCGTAGAGCATGAGCTCGCCCACAGCGTCGCCCTCGATGAACACGGCGTTGAAGCTGTCGCGCACGGACGCCAGAGGATGCGACGACGGGACCATGGCCGGGTGCACCCGCACCGCGATCTCGCCGTCGATCTCCTCGACGACGGCGAGGAGCTTGACCACGTAGCCGAGGTGGCGGGCGAAGGCGATGTCCGCGGCGGTGATGCCCGAGATGCCCTCGTGGTAGACGTCGCCGGCCACGACCCGTGCCCCGAAGGCGATCATCGCGATGATGGCGGCCTTGGCCCCGGCGTCGAAGCCCTCGACGTCGGCCGTGGGGTCACGCTCCGCGTAGCCCAGGCTCTGGGCCTCGGCGAGGGCCTCCTGGTACGAGGCGCCGTCCTCGGTCATGCGGGTGAGGATGAAGTTGGTGGTGCCGTTGACGATGCCCATCACCCGGGTGATGCGCTCGCCGGCGAGCGACTCGCGCAGCGGGCGGATGAGGGGGATGGCGCCGGCCACGGCGGCCTCGAAGAGGACGTCGACCCCGGCGGCGTCGGCGGCGTCGAAGATCTCGGCACCCATGCTGGCGAGCAGTTCCTTGTTGGCGCTGACGACGGGCTTGCCCGCCTTCAGGGCGTCGAGGGTGAGGGTCCGGGCAGGCTCGATGCCGCCGATGACCTCGACGATGACGTCGACCTCGGGGTCGTCCACCAGGGCGCCGGCGTCGTGGGTGACGACCCCGTCGGCCAGCTCGACCGGCCGGGCCTTGGCCACGTTGCGCACGGCCACCCGGGTGACCTCGAGGCGCAGCCCGGTGCGGGCCACGATGTCGTCGCCGCGGTCCTCGATGAGCTGGATGAGCGCCGCCCCGACGTTGCCGCACCCGAGCACGCCGACCCGGATCTTCGTTTCGTCCACAGGGTCACGCTAGTGGCTGGGCCCCGCTGATCCCGCAGCCGTTCCGCGCCGGTCTCGGGGCGGCAGGGCGGTTGCCGGTGTCATTGGTGCGCTCTGATCCCGGCGCCGGCGTGCCGGTCCGCTTCACGGCCAACGGTCCAGTCCGGCCCGGTCCCGGGCCGGGACGGGGCGCGCTCCTACACTCGCCGCGATGGCTGAGGCGGTGGCGCCCCGGGTGCGCCGGCCCCTGCGGTCGTGGCCCCGCCACGTCGCCACCCTCGCCCGCGACGGCATGGTCGAGCTCGGCCCGCCGCGGGTGCTGCTGTTCCTCGCGATGGCGGTGTTCGCCATCGTGTTCGGCCGCCTCGTGGTGCTGCGCCACCAGCGCTTCGGCACCTTCGACTTCGACCTCGGCATCTACGACCAGGCGGTGTGGCTGCTGGCCCACGGCCACGGCTTCGACACCGTCCGGGGCCTCGGCGTGTTCGGCAACCACGTCAACCTCGCGTTCTACGTGCTGGTGCCCTTCTACTGGCTGGGCGCGGGCCCGAACTTCCTCAACCTGGTCATGGTGGGGTCGGTGGCCCTCGCCGCCGTGCCGGTGTTCCGCCTCGGCCGGCACTGGCTCACCGAGGATTGGCACGCCCTCGTGCCCGCGCTCGCCTTCCTCCTGCACTTCACGAACCAGTGGATGGTGCAGGAGACCTTCCACGCCGAGGTCGTGGCCCTGTTCCCGTTCTTCATGGCGTTCCTCGCCGCCACCGAGAAGCGGTGGCGGGCCTACGCGGCGTGGATGGTCTTCGCGGTGGCGTGGAAGGAGGACATCGCCCTCGCCGCGGTGATGGTGGGGCTGTTGTTCGCCGTGCGAGGCCACCGGGGTGACGACGCCACGATGCGCCGGGCCGGCATCGCCACCGTCGTGGCCGGACTCGGGTGGTTCGCGCTGTGCACCCGGCTGATCATCCCCGCCTTCAGCCCCGGCGGCGTGTTCTACGAGGACTTCTTCGGCCCCCTGGGCAACTCACCGTGGGCCCTGGCCGACACCGCCGCCACCAACCCGACCGCCATCACCCGCCAGCTCGAGACCGCCAACGCCGTGGGCTACCTGCGCGACCTGCTGGCGCCGTACGGGTTCACGCCGCTGCTCGCTCCGGGCGTGCTGCTCATCGGGGCGCCGCAGGCACTGGTCAACCTGCTGTCGGGCAACAGCTTCACGTGGAGCCTGCGTTTTCACTACGCGGCGATGCCCGTCGCCGGCGCCACCCTCGCCATGGTCGAAGGCATCGGCCGGCGCCGCTCGCTGGCGGTGCGGCGGTTCCTGCTCGGGCTGGTGGCCGCATGCGCCCTGGCGACCACCGCGGCGTGGGGCATCTCGCCGATCTCGACCTACTACCACGAGGGCTTCTGGCCCCTCACGCCGATCGAGCG
>RRZT010628199.1_pt1 | contig 13247 bp, 13 predicted proteins | sample 2165551 | NCBI WGS metagenome assembly RRZT01 (sample SAMN10456910, study PRJNA506462) | wastewater metagenome | biome: wastewater; feature: sludge; material: wastewater sludge; isolation source: wastewater sludge with Escherichia coli K12::gfp cells carrying plasmid... | place: USA: Moscow, Idaho... | reverse complement strand
CCCCCTTATTGGCGTCCAGAGTCCGATCATGAGCACACCGGCCATTCAATCCGCGCTGCAGCAATTGCAGTCCCTGGCCACCCAGGCCGCCGGCAGCGCCGCTCAAGGCCAGGCCGCCACGAGCGCGGCGAGCAGTGCCTTCGGCGGCGAACTGCAGGCGGCGATCCAGCGCATCAACCGCTTGCAGCAGGCCGCCAGCGCGCGTGGCGAAGCCTTCCAGGCCGGCGATCCGAACGTGGCGCTCAACGACGTGATGGTCGACATGCAGAAGGCCAGCGTGGCTTTCCAGATGGGCGTGCAGGTGCGCAATCGCCTGGTCGGCGCCTACAAGGAAGTGATGAACATGCAGGTGTGAAGGGCGATATACCTTTCACGGTTCGGCTCGCACTTTTCTAAAGTCCTGCGTGCGCTGGCCGATAGTCAGGGTATAGCTGCCGCTCAAAGTCTTCGCCTGGAGTGTCGGAGCGGCCCTTCAGAGACTCAGCTCAAGGAACAAGTGTCATGGCTTCGATTTCATCCCTCGGCGTGGGCTCCGGACTGGATCTGAGCGGGTTGCTGAACCAGCTCGATACGGCCGAGCGCCTCAAGCTCCAGCCGCTTGCCCAGCAGAAGGCGGTCAACCAGTCGAAGATTTCCGCCTATGCGCGCCTGCAGGGTGCGCTGGGTTCGTTGCAGGCGGCCACCACCAAGCTCAACGATGCCAAGACCTTCCAGGGGCAGACCAGCAAGATCAGCGGCAGCGGTGTCGCCGTGGCGACCAGCGCCGACGCGGTGCCGGGCAGCTATCAGGTCAAGGTAACCCAGCTGGCCCAGGCGCAGAGCGTGGCGACCAGCGGCGTGGCAAGCAAGACCGCGGCGCTGGGCGAGGGGACGCTGAGCATCAAGGTCGGTAGCGGCGATCCTCTGGAAGTCACCCTGGATAGCAGCAACAACACTTTGGAAGGCATCCGCGATGCGATCAACGCCAAGAAAGGCGGGGTAACCGCGTCGATCGTCAACGATGGCACGGATACGCCCTATCGACTGGTGCTGAGCTCGGACAAGACCGGTACCGCATCGACCATGACCATCGACTTCGACGATGGCGGCGCTGGTGGAGATCAGTTGAATGGCCTGCTCAATGCCTACGCTGCAGGCAGCAATGACGGTGGCTACAAGCAGACCGTGGCGGCCAAGAATGCCGAGCTCGAAGTCAGCGGGATTGCCGTCAGCAGTCAGACCAATACCGTCGAGGGCGCTCTGCAGGGGGTGACCCTCACCGTATCCGCCACCGGCGATGCGCAGACCCTGACCGTCGAGCGCGACACCGCGGCGATGAAGTCGGCCATCACCGGCTTCGTGGACGCCTACAACACCCTGGTTGGCACCATGTCCAGCCTGGCATCGTTCAATTCCGAGACCAAGGTGGCGGGCGAGCTGCTCGGCGACTCGGCGCTGCGCAGCGTGCAGGGCCGGCTGCGCAGCGTGATGTCGGCGGGGGGCGAGGGCGGCACCTACAAGGCGCTGTCCGATATCGGTATCAGCCTGCAGCTCGACGGCAAGCTGAAGATCGACAGCGACAAGCTGGACAAGGCGGTCAAGGGCGATGCGGCAGCGCTCAGCACCTTCTTCGCCGGCGCGGGCGGGAGCAGCGTCGAAGACGATGGCCTGGCGGGCAAGCTGGCCAGCAGCCTGAAGGACATGCTTTCCAGTGACGGTGCTCTGACCAAGGGCACCGAGGGCCTGAAGGAGCGCAACAAGGGGCTGGACGAGCGTTATACGCGGATGGAGAGCAGCATCAACGCCACCATCGAGCGCTATCGCAAGCAGTTCGCCCAGCTCGACTCGCTGATCGCCAACATGAACTCGACCAGCAGCTACATTACCCAGCAATTCGATGCCCTGAACGCCCAGCTGGGCAACCGATGATTGGATATCTAGCGGAGACTCTGTAACGCCATGAATGCCATGCGTGGGGCGAATGCCTATGCCAAGGTCGGGGTGGAGAGCGGCGTCATGTCGGCTTCCCCCCATCAACTGATCGTCATGCTGTTCGACGGCGCTTTGGCGTCGATCCGTGCCGCAGCCTTGCACATGGAAGGTGGCAACCCGGCGGAGAAAGGCAAGGCCATCTCCAAGGCGATCGATATCGTCAACAACGGCCTGATGGCCGGCTTGGATCGCGAGCGTGGCGGCGAGCTGGCCGAGCGTCTGGAGCAGCTCTACGACTATGTGGTGCGACTGCTGATGCAGGCCAATCTGTACAACGATCCGCAGCGTCTGGATGAAGCGATCTCCCTGCTTGAGGACATCGCTTCCGCCTGGCGTGAAATCGGTCCTCAGATCAACGGGCAATGACCATGAGCGCAGCGCCGCAACTTATCGAGTCCTATGAGCTGCTCCTGCAGCAGTCCCTGCGCATGCTGGAGCTGGCACGTTCCGGTGACTGGTCCGGTCTGTTGCTGGAAAAGTCGCGCTGCCTGATCGATGTCGAGAAGCTGCGCCAGTGCGATGCGTTGCCGGGGCTCGATGCCAAGGGGCAGCGGCGCAAGCTGGAGTTGCTGGAGCAGATTCTCGAACTGGATGTCGAGATTCGTGGCCGGCTGGTCGCGCGGCGCGACGAGCTGGGCGAGTTGATCGGTCTGTCCCGTCAGCGCGAGCCGCAGGGGCGGGGAAGTGCCGCGGGGGCCGCCGTGTATGAGGCGGCGGCACGCTTCAGCAAAGCCCAGGGGTGAGTGGCTTAACCCCGCTGATCGATACCCTCCTGCATCAGGTGCTGGGCAAGCGGGTCGATCTGCCGACGGCTCGTCCGCTCAATCCCCCGGTGACGCCGCTGCTGCCCAGCGAGGCGGCGCGTGCGGTACACAGCGACTCGCGGCTGGATGCCCGGCTGCCGCAGGTTCTGCTGGATGTGGCCGGGCGTCCCGCCTCTTCCCCCGGGCAGCCTGCGCCGCCGCCAGCGCAGGCATCGTCGGCCACCACGACCCTCAGTCCGGCAGCGCGGACCATTGCCGACATCCTGTTGCGTCATCCTGCACAGCCTTCGGCGATCACGCCGCCGGCGCCGCTGCTGACCGGCAAGGTGGATGTTCCGGCGGATCAGTTGGCCGGCAGTCTGCGGCAAAGCATTTCCTCCAGCGGTGTATTCTACGAGTCTCATTTGGCGCGCTGGTATCGCGGCGAGTTGCCGCTGCAGGCCTTGCTGCGCGAGCCGCAGACCTGGGCGGCGCAGTTGCCGCAAGCGGCGCCGACGGGCGAGCGCTCCCTGCTGGCCCAGTTGCTGGCGCCGAAGCTCTTCCCGGCATCCGCCGCCGCTGCTCCCGCCGCTCCCGTCGCGTCTGAGGTGCAGGGCGGCAGCGGCCTCGTGCCGCGCGCCGGTGCGGAGGTGCCCGCGCCGGCAGCTGGTGCACCGCAGGTCGTTCCGGTCGAGGCGGAAGCCGAGGCGGAGGTCGCCGGCGTGCGGCGCAGCGCCTTGTCCTTGGCCATGGAGGCGCTGGCCGGCGATGACCCCGAGTGGTCGGTGCCGGCGCAGGCGCGTGATGCGGCAGTTCTCAAGGATCTGTTGCAGGGGGTTGTGCGTCATCAGCTGGAGCTGCTGGTGGCGCCGGTGCTGCGCTGGGAGGGGCAGGTCTGGCCCGGCGTGTTCATGGCGTTGCTGATCCAGGCGCCGGAAGATGAAGGCGGTGGGTCGGGGCGCGAGAGCGCGGCGGCGGAGGACGAGGCCGCGCAGTGGCAGGTGCGCTTTACCCTGCAGCTGGAGCGTCTGGGGGTGCTGGATGTGGCGGTGAGCTGGCGAGGCGAGAAGCTTTCGCTGCGGGTGGTCAGCGAGTCGGATGAGCTGCTGGCGCGTCTTGAGGCGGATCGTCCGCAGCTGCAGGCACGTTTGCTGGCATGCGGCTTTGCCGAGGTCGATCTGCAGGGCGTAGCGGCACGTCCCGTCGAGGGGGCTGCAGGTGAGTGACGATACCGCCAAGACGGTTCCGCCACACCGGCGGCGTCAGGCCTTGGCGCTGGCCTACGGGGATGGCGATGCTGCGCCGCGTGTGGTTGCCAAGGGGTATGGCGGGCTGGCCGAGCGCATCGTCGCCGAGGCGCAGCGCAGCGGCGTACCGGTACATGGCGCGCCTGAGCTGGTAGGGCTGCTGATGCAGGTGGATCTGGATGCGCAGATCCCGCCGCAACTGTATCAGGTCGTTGCCGAGCTGCTGGTCTGGGTGCATGGCCTGGAGCGGGACAGGGACTGACTCTCGGCTTGAATCTGCGCGAAGTGGCGGCTGTCGACCGTGTTGCATAACCGGACGAGTGGTGGGTGATTGCGTCGGCAGCGATGGGAAAGGCTGCTACCCAATGGATGAGGTGCGTGGTAAAGTTCAAAAAAACATCGGTGACGTCAGTCATTTTTCTGGCGCCAGCGTGGATCCCCTAATAATCACAGCGGATGGCGCGCTACGGCGCAGTCATCGTTTCCTTGCGGCCGTGCGTCACCTCGGCGCATGTCGTACGCGAGGTTTCAGGGAGTGCCAATGGGTACCGATAGTGTGCTGGACGACATTCAGGATCTGAACCTCTCCTACCTGCTGCTGGCTCAGCGCCTGCTGCGCGAGGATCGCGCCACGGCCATGTTTCGCCTGAAGCTTGGCGCGGACATGGCCGAGCTCCTGATGGATCTGTCCGGCAAGCAACTGGTGCAGCTGGCGCGCAGCAATCAGCTGATCTGCAGGCTTGCCTTCGAGGATGCCGAGCAGCTGACCAAAGTGCTGAACAATCAGCGCGAGCAGGGGCTGTCGCGGATTCACGCGGCGCTGCTCATGGCATCCGCCGGTGCGGATGCTGGCAGGGATGGGGAGGTCTGAGCGTTGTCGGAGAAAAGTCTGGTCAATGAGATGCTCCAGGTCCAGCTGGCGATCGAACTGATCGAGCTGGGGGCCCGGCTGCAGGTCCTGGAGACCGAGACCGATCTCAGTCGCGGGCGGCTGATCCGCTTGTACAAGGAGGTGCGTGGCGTATCCCCGCCGAAGGGCATGCTGCCCTTCTCCACGGACTGGTTCGTCACCTGGTTACCCAATATCCACTCCTCGCTGTTCTATGGCATCTACCGCAGCCTTGTGGACGATTACCAGTGCGAGCGGATGGAAGCTTTCGTCAAGGCGTTCCGCCTGTATCTCGAACAGGTCAGTCTGGATGACGGCGAGTTCGTGCTCGGCCTGACCCGCGCCTGGACACTGGTGCGCTTCTTTGAAAGCGAGATGCTGGAGCTGGTGCGCTGCACCTGCTGCGGTGGTCAGTTTGTGGCGCACTCGCATGCGCCGACGCAGGGCTATGTGTGCGGCATCTGCCAGCCACCCTCGCGGGCGGGCAAGACGCGCAAGCGGCGCGAAGCCGAGCTGCGCGAGCTGGAAAGCGCCGAGACGCTGGGCGATTCGCCGGTGTCGGCTGCGCAATGGCTGGGAAACAAGCTGGATCACTGACATCATGAGGTCTCGTCACGCCGGCATGTTGGCTGGTGTGGCGGCCGGTGAGAGTCGGATCTGCGACGAAAGTTCCCCGGTTTCCGCTAAAGTGCGGCGTTGTTCAGTCGATAGAATGTTGTGCTGACCTGCAAGTTAAGGACGCTCCAGTTGTGCTGATCGCTATCGGATTCATCATCCTCATCCTCTCCGTGTTCGGCGGGTTCGTCCTTTCCGGCGGCAGCCTCGGGCCGCTGTATCAGCCGACCGAGCTGCTCATGATCGGCGGCGGCGCCATCGGCGTGTTCATCGCGGCCAACAATGGCAAGGTGCTGCGCGCAACGCTACGCATCGTCCCCAAGCTCAAGCCCACGCTCAAGTACGATAAGGCCCTGTACATGGACCTGATGGCGCTGCTCTATACGTTGCTGTCCAAGGCGCGGCGCGAGGGCATGCTGTCGATCGAGAAGGACATCGACAATCCGGCGGACAGCGCGATGTTCAGCGACTATCCGCGACTGGCCCGCGATCCTATGATCATGAGCTTCCTCACCGACTATCTGCGCCTGATGATCAGCGGCAATATGAATGCCCACGAGATCGACGAGCTGATGCTCCACGAGATCGAGGAGTTCGAGCACGAGGCGCACCTGCCTTCCAATGCCCTTACCAGGGTCAGCGATGCCCTGCCGGCATTCGGCATCGTGGCGGCGGTGATGGGGGTGGTCAAGGCGCTCAGCGCCGCCGACGCCTCGCCCGATGAGATGGGCAAGATGATCGCGCACGCGCTGGTGGGTACCTTCCTCGGCATCCTGCTGGCCTATGGCTTCGTGTCGCCGCTGGCCAGCCGCATCGAAGGTCAGGTGGCGGAGGCGGTCAAGGTTCTGCAGTGCATGCGCGTGACCCTGCTGGCCAGCCTCAACGGCTATGCGCCGCAACTGGCGGTGGAGTTCGGCCGCAAGGCGCTGCACACCGCCGAGCGCCCCAGCGCGGGCGAGCTTGAGGAGCATGTGCGCAACAGCAAGAGCTCCGGAGCCGGCAACGCATGAGTGCCGATGGCCACAGGCCGATCATCATCATTCGCCGCAAGAAGGTGGTGCACGGTCACCACGGCGGTGCCTGGAAGATTGCCTTCGCCGACTTCATGACGGCGCTGATGGCGCTGTTTCTGGTGCTCTGGGTCCTGTCGTCGGCCGATCCGGCACAGAAGACCGCAGTCGCCGAGTACTTCCGCACCCCGCTGGTGGTTGCCATGGCGGGGGGCGATCGCGATACCGCCAGCACCAGTGCGATTCCCGGCGGCGGCCCCGACCCGATCTTCGCCGAGGGTGAGCGCAACCGGATCGATCCGCGCGAGGAGCAGTTGCTGGCCGAGGAGCGCGCCCGCATGAGCGAACTGGAGGAGCGCATCGAGGCGGTCATCGAGCGCGACCCGCTGCTGCGCGAGCTGAAAGACCAGATCCGCATCGACGTGACCCCCGAGGGCCTGCGTATCCAGGTGGTGGATACCGAGCAGCGGCCGATGTTCGAACTGGGCAGTGCGCGTCTGGCGTCCTACATGCGCACGCTGCTGCGGACTCTCGCACCGATGCTCAACGAGCTGCCCAACAGCATCCAGATCAGTGGACACACCGACAGCCTGCCCTATGTCGGCGGCGAGGCCGGCTACAGCAACTGGGAACTGTCCGCCGACCGGGCCGGCGCCTCGCGGCGCGAGCTGATCGCCGGCGGGCTGGCCTCCGAGAAGCTGCTGCGGGTATCCGGCATGGCCGATCGCGTGCGTTTCGAGGGCGCAGGTCCCAACGATGCGATCAATCGGCGTATCACGGTCATCGTGCTCAACAGCCGGACGGCCGAGGCGATCCTCAATCCGGACGACCCTGACATGCAACAAGTCGGCGATGCCCCGGATTCGGTTATAACTGAGCCCGCAATCGCAACGCCGGCAGAGGATGCTGCCGTTCCGGAGGGTGCCACGGAGCCTGGCAGCCAACGCGTTACCCCATAATCAACAATTGCCTGGGTGCCTGCATGGATATCACCGATTTCTACGACACCTTCTTCGAAGAGGCCGCAGAACTTCTGGAAGATATGGAGCGTCATCTGCTGGAGCTCGATATCGACGCTCCGGATATCGAGCAGCTCAATGCCATCTTTCGTGCCGCCCACTCGATCAAGGGCGGGGCCGGCACGTTCGGCTTCGATGTGCTGCAAAAGACCACACATATTTTCGAGAACCTGCTCGATCACCTGCGCCGCGGCGAGCTGACGCTGCGTCGTGACATCGTCGACCTCTTTCTGGAAACCAAGGACATGCTGCAAGATCAGCTGGACGCCTATCGCAATAGCGCCGAGCCTGATGCGGAGGCCTTTGCGCGCATTTGCCAAACCCTGCAGCAGCTGGCGCTGGACGAAATCGGCGGCGCGAGTGCCGCCGCGCCTGCCGCCGCCAAACCCGCTGCACCGCCTGCCGTCGAAAAGCCGGTCGTCGAGGCCCCCGTGGAAACGTCGGCGGCCGACAGCGCCCCGGCCGAGGAAGGCGCCCGCCTGTGCGTCGCGCTGCTCGGCGTCGGCGAGAAGGACCGCGCCCTGCTGGTCGAGGAGCTCAAGCAGTTCGGCCGCATCCTCAAGGAGTCCGGCAACGAACAGCGCTACGAGGTCGAGCTGCTGAGCGGCGAGGATGCCGACGACATCGAGGCGGTGCTGTGCTTCGTGGTCGAGCCCGAGCAGCTGGAAATCTGCGTGCTGGGCATCGGCGCAAGTGCGGCGCCGGCGCCCGTGGCCGCACCGGCCGCTCCTGCCGCCGCGCCCGCCGCGCCGCCGGTCGCTGCGGCGCCCGCACCGGTTGCGGCTCCCGCTCCGGCGCCCGCCGCCAAGCCCGCCGCGCCGCGCGCCGAGAGCAAGCCGGCGGCCAGTGCCGAATCGAGCAGCCTGCGTGTGCCGGTAGACAAGGTCGACCAGATCATCAACCTGGTCGGCGAGCTGGTGATCACCCAGTCGATGCTCGACCAGTCGGTCAGCCAGCTCGACGGCGCGGTGCACAGCGAGCTGGTCAACGGCATGAGCCTGCTGCAGCGCAATGCCCGCGACCTGCAGGAAGCGGTGATGTCGATCCGCATGGTGCCGATGGATTTCGTGTTCAGCCGCTTCCCCCGCCAGGTGCGCGATACCGCCGCCAAGCTGGGCAAGGACGTTGAGCTGATCACCGTCGGCAAGTCCACCGAACTGGACAAGAGCCTGGTCGAGCGCATCATCGATCCGCTCAACCACCTGGTGCGCAACAGCCTCGACCACGGCATCGAGTTGCCGGAGGCCCGCGAGGCGGCCGGCAAGCCGCGCACCGGCCGTCTGACCCTGTCCGCCCAGCATCAGGGCGGCAACATCCTCATCGACGTGATCGACGACGGCGCCGGTCTGGACCGCGACAAGCTGCTGGCCAAGGCACGCAGCAACGGCCTGGCGGTATCCGACAGCATGTCCGACGACGAGGTGTTCCAACTGATCTTCGCCCCCGGCTTCTCCACCGCCGAGAAGGTCACCGATGTGTCCGGGCGTGGCGTGGGCATGGATGTGGTCAAGCGTAACATCCAGTCGCTCGGCGGCCATGTGCAGATCCTCTCGCGCAAGGGGCAGGGCACCACCACCCGCATCGTCCTGCCGCTGACCCTGGCGATTCTCGACGGCATGTCGATCCGCGCCGCCGACGAGATCTTCATCCTGCCGCTCAACGCGGTGATCGAATCGCTGCAGCCGCGCAGCGACGACATCTACTCGATGGCCGGCACCGACCAGCTGCTCAAGGTGCGCGAAGAGTACCTGCCGCTGGTCGCCCTGCATCAGGTATTCGGCATCGTCGATGCGCGCACCGAGCCGACCGAGTGCATCGCGGTGATCGTCCAGGGCGAGGGCCGCCGCTATGCGCTGCTGGTCGACGACCTGATCGGTCAGCAGCAGGTGGTGGTGAAGAACCTGGAAACCAACTATCGCAAGGTGCCGGGGGTTTCCGCGGCGACCATCCTCGGCGATGGCAGCGTCGCGCTGATTCTCGACATTGCCGATCTGTACCGTCTCAGCCGTAGTCAACCCGCTGTGCAGCCGTCGCGGGCCGCAGCACCGTCCGTACAGGAGATGATGTTGTCATGACCAACCTGAATCAATCCGGCCTGGCCGCTGCCGTCGCCGATGGCCAGAGCCGCGAGTACCTGGTGTTCTCCCTGGGCAGCGAGGAGTACGCCATCGATATCCTCAAGGCCCAGGAAATCCGCGGCTACGAGAACGTCACGCGGATCGCCAACACGCCCGACTTCATCAAGGGGGTGACCAACCTGCGCGGTGTGATCGTGCCGATCGTCGATCTGCGCATCAAGTTCAACCTGCCCAGCGTCGAGTACGGCGGGCAGACCGTGGTCATCGTGGTCAATGTCGGCAGCCGCATCGTCGGCGTGGTGGTCGATGGCGTGTCCGACGTGATGACCCTGACCCCCGAGCAGATCAAGCCGGCCCCGGAGTTCAGTCTGTCCCTGTCCTCTGACTACCTCAGCGGCCTGGCCAGCATCGGCGAACGCATGCTGGTGCTGGTCGACATCGAGAAGCTGCTCAACAGCGAAGAGCTGGCCCTGGTCGAACGCGCCGCGCTCTGAGTGCCGCGCTCGCGGTCGCTGCACGGGGGTGTGGCGGCCGTTCGATTCAAGTCCGGGCGTGCCGTGCCGATAGCTAAGACGATAAATTGGCGTCAAGGTGGGCGACAGACCTGCCTGATACATAACAAGCAACCCGCGAAGGGCGTGATATGCGTAACCTGACTACCAACCAGAAACTGTGGGGCTCCCTGGTCGCCGCCTGGATCGCCATGCTGCTGATCGCCGCATGGGGCGCCTGGAGCACCCGCACGGTCATGACCGAAGAGCGCCAGAACAAGGCCCGCGAGCAAACCGCCATCGTGGTGTCGATGCTCAGCGACGTGGCCGCTCAGGTGGAGCGCGGCGGCATGACGCTGGATGCCGGCCAGCTGTACGCGGGCGAGCTGCTCAAGTCCATGCGCTACGACGAGGGTCGCGGCTACTTCTTCGTCTTCGACCAGGATCTCTACAACGTCAGCCACCCGACCATCACCAGCGGCACTCCGCTGGAAGACTACAAGGACATCGACGGCCGTCTGCTGTTCCGCGAGTTCCTCGACGCCGCCAACGCCGCCAATGGCCAGGCCTTCGTCGACTATCGCTGGAAGCACGCGGCGAGCGGCGAGCCCGAGCCCAAGCGCTCCTACATCAAGCGCTTCGACGCCTGGGGCTGGTACATCGGCACCGGTGTGTACGTCGCCGACATCGACAAGGCCTTCTACGCCGAGCTGCTGCGCACCCTGCTGGCCCTGATGGTGATCGGCTCCCTACTGACCCTGATGATGGGCTGGGTCAGTCGCGACCTGAGCCGCAGCCTGGGGGGCGACCCGCGCTATGCCGCGCGGGTGGTCAAGCAGATCGCCGAGGGCGACCTGACCGCCCGGCCGCGCCTGCGTCCGGGCGACGACAGCAGCCTGCTGGCCGCTATCGCGCGCATGTGCGAGCAGCTGTCGAATATCGTCGGCGAGATTCAGCGCAGTGCCGACGAGGTGAACACCGCGGCGCTGACCATCAGCGCCGGCAACACCGAACTGGCCTCGCGCACCGAACAGCAGGCCGCGGCCCTGGCCGAGACCGCCTCGACCATGGAAGAGCTGACCTCCACGGTCAAGCAGAATGCCGAGAACGCCGACCAGGCACGCAGTCTGGCGGAAAGCTGCGCGGTGAACGCCCGTCAGGGCGGCAGCTCGATGGAGCAGGTGGTGTCGAGCATGAACGCGATCCAGAACAGCGCCAGCCAGATGGCCAGCATCGTCGACACCATCGACTCGATCGCCTTCCAGACCAACATCCTCGCTCTCAACGCCTCGGTGGAAGCGGCGCGGGCCGGCGAGCAGGGCCGCGGCTTCGCCGTGGTGGCCGGCGAGGTGCGCAAGCTGGCCAGCCGCAGCGCCGAGGCCGCTCACGAGATCAAGGACCTGATCAACGGTGCCGGCGACCAGGTGCGTGCCGGCAACCAGCGTGTGCGCGAAACCGGCGAGATCATCCAGGGCGTGGTCAGCGACATGGCCCGCCTGAATACCCTGATCAGCGAGATTTCCTCGGCCTCCAGCGAGCAGAGCAACGGTATCGAGCAGGTCAACGTGGCCGTGGCGGAAATGGACCAGATGACCCAGCGCAATGCCGGTCTGGTGCATGACAGCGCACAATCCTCGAAGCGCCTGAGCCAGCAGAGCGACGAGCTGCGCGAGCACGTTGCGCACTTTGTCACCGACGAGAGCGCCCGCCACGCACCGGCGCAGGAGCCTCGACAGGTGTCGGCGCCGCGGGCGGGCGAGCAGCGTTTCGAAACCAGCTTCAGCTGATTCGTGAGGCGACAGCGGCAGACAGACTAGGCAGGGAGTTGGGCATGAAACTGATCGACAACATGACAGTGCGCGTGAGCTGGGCTCTGGTTTTGGCGACTTTCGCGGTGCTGCTGGCCGTGTCGAGCGTCCTGAACCTCTACAGCATCAACCATGCCGAGCAGGCCCTGCGGGCCGGCGGTGTGCAGCTGCAGAACTTCGCCGAGTTCGCCACGCTGGTGCGCTGGGCGATCGGCCTGATCTTGCTGGGCACCGCGGCGACCGTGGTCGGTGTGCTCTGGGGGGTGTCGGTGAACGTGATCCGGCCGCTGCAGCGGGTGGTCGAGCATTGCGAGCAGATCGCCGCCGGCGACCTGGCCGGGCGCATCGAGGTGCGCAGCACCAACGAGATCGGCAAGCTGTTCGCCGGCCTGGCGCACATCCAGCAGCGCCTGTCGGAAACCGTCGGTACGGTGCGTCACAGCAGCCAGCTGATCCGCGACGGCGCGCAGGAAATCGCCGACGGCAACAGCAGCCTGTCGACCCGCACCGTGCAGCAGGCCAGCTCCCTGGAGGACACCGCATCGAGCATGGAGGAGCTGACCTCCACCGTCGGGCAGAACGCCGACAACGCACGCCAAGCCAGCAGCCTGGCCGACAGCGCGGCGCAGGCCGCCAAGCGCGGCGGCGAGGTGGTCGGCGAGGTGGTCAGCACCATGGGTGAGATCAGCAGCAGCTCGCAGAAGGTCGCCGAGATCATCAAGCTGATCGACTCGATCGCCTTCCAGACCAACATTCTCGCCCTCAACGCCTCGGTGGAGGCGGCGCGGGCCGGCGAGCAGGGGCGTGGTTTTGCCGTGGTCGCCGGCGAGGTGCGCAGCCTGGCCAGCCGCAGTGCGCAGGCCTCGCAGGAGATCCGCGCGCTGATCAACGCCTCGGTCGAGCGGGTCGATGCCGGCAGCAAGCTGGTCGCCCAGGCGGGCAGCTCCATGCAGGAAATCGTCGACTCGGTACAGAAGGTCGCCGACATCATGGACGAGATCGCCGCCGCCTCCCAGGAGCAGAGCAGCGGCATCGCCCTGGTCAATCAGGCCGTCACTCAGATGGACGTGGTGACCCAGCAGAACGCCAACCTGGTGCAGGAAGCCAGTCGTTCGGCAGCCGATCTGGTCGGCGAGGCCAACCGCCTGCGCCAGGCCGTGGAGGGGTTCCGCGTGCTGGCCGAGTTCGAACAGGCTGCCGGCCGCTCCCCGGCTGCCGTGGCCAAGTCTTGGGCGCAGACGCAGTTCGAGAGCGCCGAGCGCAGCGTCGCCCGCCAGCCCACCACTCCCGCTCGCAAGGAATCGAGCCGCCGCGAAACGGACGACGACTGGCAAGACGTCTAATAACAATACCCCGCCCGGAACGATACGAATCCT
>RRZT011585788.1_pt1 | contig 13250 bp, 11 predicted proteins | sample 2165551 | NCBI WGS metagenome assembly RRZT01 (sample SAMN10456910, study PRJNA506462) | wastewater metagenome | biome: wastewater; feature: sludge; material: wastewater sludge; isolation source: wastewater sludge with Escherichia coli K12::gfp cells carrying plasmid... | place: USA: Moscow, Idaho... | reverse complement strand
GATATAACAATCTGCACTATAAATTTTATCTTTACCATTGATACCTATTTCTATTTGAGGCTGTTCTTGGTAAGAGATTACTTCATTATCAAATTCTAAAAATAAAAAATGAGCTTTTTCAAGTTTTGATTCAAATCCTATGGATGTATTATTTTTAATGCTTGGAAAATGTCCAGTAATTGAACGATAACTCTTTTTGATTTTACGCTGAGAAAATTTTATAATCGAATATTTCATAGTTATTTCCCAAATAATTTAATTACTTTTTTATTATATACAAATTATCTTATTAAATTATGAAATTTATCTTCGTATTATTATTTTATAGTTATCTATATAATTTATAATTAAGTTAATATTTGTAGAATATTGGAATCAATAGGGGGGGTTATGTAAGAGATGTTGAGTTTAGTAACTATTAGTTGTGGAGCATGTAAAAAAAGTATAACTTGTATTTTTAAAAAATATCTTTTGATTGAATGTAGTTTTAATATTATCATTGAAAATGGCATTATAAATGAATAATCCTTTATCAAGTTTTGATTTTAATACATTTAGTTTAAAACCTAACGATACGAATCCAAATAAAATTATAGAGTTATTAAAGGAATTTATCGATAGTTCTCAATCAAATGTAAGTTTTATTCAGCAAGCTAGTATATTTTTAAACGATGAAAGAGATAGTTTAAAGGAATATATAGAAGATATAACTTTGCATTATATTTATAAACGAATATTTAACGATGCAGTTATCCTTTATAAAAATGATTTAAATGAAGAAGTATTTATAAAAAATTTCATTATTAATTTAGATGAACAATATGTAATAAATGTAGTTGATAGTACATTAAAAGAAGAATTTGCGAAAGAAGTATACTCACTTATTCAAGCACCCAAAAAATCTGTATTAGGCAATTGGTCAAAAAGATTAAAGGAATATGCTCAAACAGAAGGGGAAACTAATTGTTATATATGTGGTAAACATACATATGTAAAAGAAAGAAAAGAAAGGATTTTTATATCAGAATGGTTATTGTATAAAGAGAATCCTTTTTATGAAAAAATTAAAAAGGATATTTATAGATTATTAGGAAAATACAAAATTAAAAAATCTAGTAATAATAAATATAAAATTATTGATAATATTTTTGATATCTTTTATAAAAGCAATACTTTTGAATACTTCAAGAAGGAACATACAAAAGCTCACCAAAATTTCAATGAATCAGTTATGGAAATTGAACATAATTTTCCAAAAAGTTGGGGTGGTGCTAAGAATTTAACTAATTTATATGTTAGTTGTCATAGATGTAATCATAATAAAAAAGATATTACTTTTTATTCAGAATATTCAATTAGTAGATTTTTTTCAAATAAAATGTGTATGTCTGAAGCTGCAAAAAGTTTACATTCAAAACTTGGTGCCGAAGCTATTTTATCATTAAAAATGAAACAGAATTTTAAATGTATTAATGATGATTGTAGTAATTATTTTAATAGTTCAAAATCATTTTATATAGTTAAAATTGATAATAAAAAGGGATTTTACTTTTTTAATCTACAAATAGAATGTTATGATTGTTTAAAATCAAAATTTATAACAAAAATGAATGATATCGGGGAAGACAATTTTTTAAATGAGTATTGTATAAAATTATAGGAGAATATTATATGAAAACAAAAACAATTAACAATGGATTAATATTAGAACAAAGAGTAGATGAAAACCCAATCAAATGCTTTACCTTTGTAATTAAAGCTAGTGAAGCAATTGAATTTTGTACTGTAATAAGACAAGTAGATAATAAAAAAGATGGTTATCAAAGAAGAGTTAATATGAATAAATTAAGAGCAATTAAAAAGTTTATGGCAATAAATAAGAATAATATTATTCCTAATAATGTAATAATTGCTTTAGGAAGAGAATTAAGCCCTGTTATAACAAATAATACCCTTACTTTTAACTATAATCCAGAAGAAAGTGCTATAGAAAAAGCTTTAATAATAGATGGACAACATAGATTATATGGATTGAATGAATATTCTACTGATTCAAATGTATTAATTACTGCACTTATAGATATTGATATTGTTGATCAAGCTTTTCAATTTGTTGTAATTAATAACAAAGCTCAAAGTGCAAAATTAATTGATGTCAAAGCAGTTATAAATGCAGAAGCATTTAGAGATAAGCTTCAAGAAAGATTTATTGAGGTTGGTATTAGATATGGAAATACTTCAACCATTTTAGATTTTTTTGATAAAAATGAAGATAGCCCATTTAAAGGATTACTGGATTGGGATTTAAATAAGAATCATAGAATAATACAATTAAAGGCTTTGGAAGATATTTTTAAATATACTCAAAAAAATATTCCAGCTTTTCAGGAAGAAGATGATGAAACTATATTAAATTTTCTGAATACTACATGGACATTAATTAAAAACCAATTTAAAACTGAATGGCAAAAATCTATCGATACTAAACATAAAGAATCTAATTTATTAAAGAAATCCACCATAATTGCTTTGACTGAGTATATAGTTTCAGAATCAAAATCTGCGCAAAGATATGCAGGATTCTCTTTTGATACTTTTGATGAAAGTACAATTAAGAATAAAGTATTAGAACAAACAATTTTTAAACTTCCTAAAGAATTTTTTACTAAGAATTGGAAAGGTGGTCTTGATACATCAGGGGGAAAAGAATTAATACAAGAATCAATTGAAAGAATTATAGATAATATAGAGAATAATATTAGTTGGGAATCTAATGTTATTGTATTAAAACTTGAATAATAAGAATAATATAGAGTAAATTAAGAAAGTGAAAATGTACTTAATTTTTTTGCAATATAGTACTTAATTTATGTGATTTGGTGGGACTATGGAAAATTTTTACTTTAGGTATAGATACTTATATTAAAGAAAATAAATAGATAAAGGTTAAAAAATGAAATATAATGCATTAAAAGTTACACAAACGCCAAACAGTGCACCATTTTATATAATTTCTGCTAAAGCAGAAGATATAGTTGATTGGGCAGATGCTCCACGAAAAGTTGCATCATTTAAAGTTGGTTTTCAGAGGGAATTAAATGAAATTCGAGTAGATGATATTTCAGATTATTTAAGATTATCAAAAGAAAATATTTTACCTGGTGCTATATTAATTGCTATTAATAAAGATGATATAGAAATTACTTCTAGTAAAATAGAGGGTATTTTTGAAATTGAAATAAAAGATAAACCTTTATTAGATGATGATGCATTAATTAATTATTATTGTAGTCTTTATGAAAGCAGATTAAGTGATTTAGAATTGGAAAAGGTTTCAAATAATGTTATGTCTGAAAATGGTGATTTAAATAATGCTAATAGCGATAATGATGAAATTATACCAGAGTCTTATCTTTCAGATATAGTAATAGCGTTAAAGAATTTCAAAAACTTAGAAGAAAATGAACAGAAAAATATTCTAAAGTACTTAAAAATAAATTATAAACAAGGAATAATTTTAGATGGGCAGCATAGAGTATTTGGTGCAAAAAATATTTCAGAATACCCAACATTTTTACCTGTAGTTCTTTTCCCAGATATGAAAGAAAGTGAGCAAGTATTTCATTTTTATGTAATGAATAATATGGCTGTACCAATAAATAAAACAGAATTAAGAAATGTAATTAGTACATCTTTAAGTGATAAAGAAATAAATATCTTATACGATAGATTTAAAGAAATGGGAGTTCATGCAAAGGAAGCAAGATGGACTACATTGATTAATTCAGACTCTAATTCTCCATTCAAAGGGTTAATTTGGTTTGGTCTAAAAGATAGTGAAGGTTTCATTAAAGAAAATGTAATGGATCAAGTTATTAAAAGATTTATAAATCCAGGAAGACAATACAATACTTTATTTCTAGATTTCGAAGATTGGTTTGACCAGAATGATAAATATATAAATTATAAATTTAGGTTATTCTATAGTTTTTGGAATATAATAAAAGAATTATATCCAATAGCGTGGGGTCATTCTTTGAAACAACAAAAAGGACAAATATTAATGAAAGCTACACTGTTAACATTGCAAGAGTTTTACTTTGAGGGATTATTAAGAGATAACCCACGTAGAATGACAAAAAAAGAAATTTCACCATTTAGTACTGAAGAAAGTTTTATAGAATCCGTAAAAACACAATTTAATTATATTGGCGAGGATTTTTTCTTGAATGAGTGGAAAAGAAAGGATATTGATACAACATCTGGTAGAAAAGAGATGAAAGATACATTATTCTTATTGCATCAGAATTTTGGTGATATTAAAAAGATAAAGAACTATTTTTTATAATATTATATGAAAACATTAGAAGAATTACATTCAAATATTGAAAGGTTATTATTAGGTAATAAAAATTTATTTGGATCAATGAATTTACATTTTGAAATTGAATATGGTTTAAAGCATTCTAAATTTTTACTTAATTCTGATAAAGAATATGATGATTTTATGATTCTAGAATCGAAATTAAGATTAGTAATGCACTTCTGTCCAATGGATGCTTTTAATATTAAAGGTGCGAATCCAGATGTAAGATGGAAAAAAATTGCTGATTACTTATTGAGTAACAATTTGAAAAAACATAGTGAGATGATAGAGCCATTAGCAAGAGAAATAGCGAGTGTTCTAGATTTATGGGATATAAGTCGGAAATCTGTTACTTCATATAAAAATGATTTATTGTCAAAACAAAACTTTAAATGTAACCATTGTTATTTAGAGTATCCAAAGGATTGGAAAAAAGGAGATGAAAAATTTAGTAAATTTATTAATGATCCATTTAAACCATATACTGAACCTATTGATTATCAACCTGAAGTAGATCATATTGAACCAATTAGTAGTTTGGGACATAATGAGGAAGATAATTTACATTTATTATGTAGATTGTGTAACCAAGGGAAAAAAGAAGATTTTGGTATTAGAGCAAGAGATGAAATGGAAAATGCAGGATTAGAAATTAGTGAGATTAAAAAATCATATAAATGGAAAATGTTTTATTATGTTATAAAAAGGTCAAATAATCAATGTCAAGTGTGTCAAAACAATAAAGAAGAACTAACTATTAGAAAGATAAGAGAAAATGGTGCATATATTAGAACTAATCTTATGGCAGTATGTTATAAATGTATAATAGTATAAGTTAAATTTTATTTCATTATAGAATAATAAAAAACTATTATTAGTTTAATTTTATATTTTAAAATTGAAAGAAATGTTACATTTAAACATTAATAAAAAATTAATTTATTATAAGTTTAATATGATATCATTTCACTGGACATCAGAACTCCTTCCGTTCTCGCCTTATGGTATGGTAAAGCTGAAAATGATGTGGTTATGTTGCCTTAAGGCTTAAGACTTTGCTGCTAACGAGAACAAGTATATTAAAGAAGTCTTTGTCTGGTATAAGGAGACAATCTGATGGAAAAAAATATAGATATTGAAACATTTTCAATATTAAATAAATTCTTAAAAATTACTGAGAAAGTGGATTCTTTAATTGTTCTTAATAAAGATTCTTTTTTTGTTTTTCAGTTTATAAAAGATAATAAAATTGAAATTGTACATTTTGAAATAGATCAATCTAATCAGCGTATAATTTTGAAAATAGATCATTTAAATACATTTGAAAATAAAAAAGTAATTTTACGACAAATAAAAAATGAATCTAAAAATTTTGATATTTCTCTAGAATATTCATTACCTTCTATAGAAGAGTTTAAATATTTAGCAAAAAAATATAAAGAAAAATATAATAATGTTAGCTTGGGAAATTCACAAAATAGATTAGCTGAATCATATGGGTATAAAAACTATCAAACAATTAAACCTAATTTAAAGCCAATTAATATTAATGAAATAAGATCTAAGTTATTACTAAAAAAACTTAATGGCTATACTAATATTTTAGAAATTAATAAAATATATTTATCATTTATTACAGTTTGTTTTGGTACTCAACCTACACCTACTGAAAATAATATAAATTATGAGTATGAGATAGATTTAAATAATTTTAAATTCAAAGAAGAAAATAAAATATTTTTTTATAACCTTTTGATTCAAGTGAGTAACATAAATACATTATTTCAAATATCATTTTTTAATCAAATAAATTTAACTAATGGATTAATTGAATTAAAATCCAATTATGAATTAAATTATCCTTTTGGGAAAGATCCTGATTTATTAAAAGATGTATTCGATAAAGAAATTATTACATTTATATTTTCAATAAAAAATAAAAATAAAGACCTTATAAAACAAAATAAGATATTAAATGAAGATAAATCATTGGATGAAAAAATAGAAACTTTTTGTTTAGTTTCATATGAACCAGAGTATGGTGAAAAAAAATATTTTTTAATAGATGTAATAATTAATAAAAGAAATAACACTTTACGAAGCATAATCTATGACAAATTAGGTGGATCGCCAATTCAATTATATTATAATAAAGATTTTGATAAAAATTTATTGGAATCCCAAGCTATTGAAGATTTAATTCTGGAGTATGAAAATAGGAATAAGTTTAAATTAGAAAAAGAGAGTAATTTATCAATCATAAAAAGTTATTTTCCAGAGAATCTTTTTAAAGTAAATATGATTTCTTTAAAATTAAAAAAATTTTTAGATTTTTAGAATTTAAAGATAAATATTCTATTTTAATATATGTTTCAGTATTATAACTTTTATTTTGATAAGTAGGTATTGAATTACGAAATAAATAATTATTTATATTTTAAATTAAATAATGGGAATAGTATTATTGAAGTTATTATGAAATATTTATACCTTCTAGAAACAAAGACATCTCAAAAAGGAAGTACAGAATAAATGACCCTTTCCAATATAAAAGGAATACTTGTGGAATCTCCTTTATGGAGAACAATATTTTCATTTATTCTTCCGATAGTTACAGGTATATTATCTGGAGCATTTGTTACAGAAATTACAATTAATGGTATAATAAATTGGAGTTTGTTTTTTAAAGCAAATAGTTTCTATGGACTTGTAATTGTAGCTTGTTGTATGTATTTTTATAATAAAGCTGTATATATATTTGAAAAAGAAGTTTTGAAGTTTTCTGATAACGAATATTGTAAGGCATATGTTAGGAGCAAATGTCTTCCAGAAGCTGCAAATAGATATAAACAACTAATACGTGAAGGTAAAGGTGGAGAGTTTGAACAAGCTATGAATGAGATAAAAAAGGTATTAAAATGAAAATATTAATTAGTCCTGAACTTAAAAATAAATTATCGGTTTTAAATAATTCAAATCTTGTTAGTATACATAACTTTATATCTAATATTCAGGACCTTAAAAAAAATGATTTATTATCAAAACAAAATCTAAAGATTTCTTTATTGGAAGGTGAAATTTATCAAGCATATTTACCGCTAGGTAAGTTACTTTTTACATTAGGAGAAGTTAATAATGAAGATTATGTAGTTCTTATGGATGTTATATCAATTCAAAATAGTAACACTGCAAAAGATAATTATTTTGCTTCTAATAATCCAATTACAAATCGTGGAATTAATCCCAAGTATAATAAAGCTATTAATCCTGAGTATAATAAAGCTATTAATCCTAAGTATAATACAGCTATTAATCCTGAGTATAATACAGCTATTAATCCTAAGTATAATACAGCTATTAATCCTAAGTATAATATAACTCTTAATCTTAGGCATAACAATTCTATTAATCCTAAATATAATTCATCGCTTAATCCTAAAATGAATAATTCATTAAATCCTAGAATTAATCAAAGCTATGGAGGACCATTTTTATATGATATAAATTTAAAGCAACATTCATTTTTAGTTAAAGCTAATGAAAAAATTGAACTTATTTTTGGACAAAATACAAATTTTTATGGTTTTATAGTTCATGTAAATGATGCAATAAAAATTGAATTTGATACGAGTAACAATTGGATTGGCTACTTTATAAAAGCTAATGATAAGGTCTGGTTAAGATATTCTAATAATAATAAATGGATAGGATTATTAGTATAGCTCATATTTAAAATATGTGCTAAAGTTATTTTAATAAGAAAAAATAAATTCATATAAAGGACTAATTTATTATATTGATAGATGAACTCAGTATGCCTCTTATGAACATAAAATATTTTAGAAAAATATTGAATACTTCAAATTATTAATGAAAAAGGTATTGCAGGAATAATGCAGTTGTAGAAAGTTTTTCATTCTCTAAAAACTGAATTAATCCATCAAAAAAATTTGTATCAAGGGAACAAATCTTTGAATATATTGAGATTTTTTACAATCGACAAAAGATTTATATTCATCAAATTGGAATACTACATATTTAAATAATATTTTAGTTAAAAATAATAGTTTGTTAAATATTATATATTATTAATTTGCATAAAAAAATATTTTTTTATGTTACTTATAAATTTGCTGTAAAATGAAATTACTAAAAATACCTATATCTTTACTTGTATTTTGAATATCCATAATATGTCTAATTTGTCCAATATTTGAAAAATCATATTTTCCATATTGCCAATCAATTTTATCTCTTAATGTAAGTAAATATTTCTCAAAATCACTTGGAAAGAAAATTTTATCATATAAATAGTCGGGATTTTTTTCTAATATTTTCGAGTATATTATTTCTTCCATTACATCAGCAAGCGCTAATATTCCAGCACCGTGTGTTAACCTTGTTTTGTTAGGAGTTAATTTCCAATCTTTTGGGAAAATAAATTTTACTGCTCCCCAAAAAGCATTTAATAAATTTACCATGGAATCAATATCATTAAAACCTAATTCATGTTCACTTAATTCATATAATATGCCGTTTGTTAAACTCTTATTTATAGTTTTTATAATTGTATTATCTTTTAAATATCCTTCTTGAAAAGTATGCGTTTTTATTGTTTGGTAAAAAGGAGAATGTTTTTGATTATTTAAAATCGTAATTATTTTATTAGGTAATTGTTTGTCTTTATATGTAGATGGTAATTCAGTATTTATTTCAGGTAATAATTCATATATTAACGTTTTTGATAAAGGACTTGTATTATTTATTAAAATAAATTGTTCAGTTTGTTCTAATAAATTATCTGTAATAAAGGCATTTACTACAACTTCGAATTCATGATTTTTTATATTCTGTAAAGCACTAGATCTTTGTTGTCCATCTACTATTTGTCCATGAATTTTATCTTCGGGAATACATAAATATCCAAAATCTTCATTATTAATTGGTTCAAATTTTACATTTGAGTCAAAACATATTACTATGGAATTTGCAAGAATTGCAGTATCTGTATTTAAGTAGTTTTCTATTTCTTTTATGTGTTTTAGAATTTTAACCCTTTGATATCCAAATAGTTTTCCATCTTCATTTCGTTTTGCTCTAGCTATAGATGAAAAATTAAAAATATCTTTTCCTAATACTTTAAATGTGTATATATTTTTTCCATTTTGATTTATTTTTAATGCAGGAAATTTTAACATATATTATTTGCCTCTCTTAATTCTTCTAATTCTCTTTGAAATTGCCATAAATTATGAAATCCTCTTCGTCTATTTCTATTAGAATTTCTAAAAATAATTGTTTCTATTTTCGCATTTTGGCATACTTCACATTGACATTTTTGCCAGTATTTTGATGAAAGTATATCTTTATACCTTTGAATAGGTACTTTATCTCTAAAAATCAATTCATATTTTTCTAAAGCTTCTAATGTATTTTCTAAAGTTTCTTTACCTTTATCATAAGATCTTATAGATGATAATGCTTGTTCTTCTAATTTTTCAGCTTCTTCTTGATCAACTAAACCTGATGACACCTTTCTTTTTAATGCTGGTGTCTTTTGTGAAGATGGTATTCTTATGGCTGTATAATGATCTTTTGGTGTATAATAGTTGTCTTTCTCATCTTTAAAAGCTCTAATTAGTGGAGAAGTTGAATCAAAACTTGTAATCTTATATTTTATAAATCTATCAAGTTGTTTAGCTTTTGCAAATCCTAATAAATGTATTTTTATATCATAGCCAATTTCATCTCTTACTGATTTTACTATTTCTTCACAAGAATTAATATCTAGTGGAACAAGTCCTCCAATTGCTATATAAGTATATCCCATATCTATAAGCTCTCTAGCGGCTCTTTTCATACTATTTGGAGACCATGCTTGAACTACTCCTATTGGATGAAAATGTACTTTTTGTTTAGCACACTCTTTTAAAAATTCTTTCGCATTATTAATAGTAATATCATATCTTTTTTGCATTTTTTCTGTAACTTTATAATTATCATCAAAATCACCATCTGTATCAAATCTTTTATCATATTCAAATATAATATGATCCACAGACATTCCATAATTAAATTTACATTTTTCATAAAACGCAACAGTCTCAGATACAGAATAAGGTGGTTCATCTAACATATGATAACTAAAAGCACCATTGTCACCAAATATTTCTCCATCATAATATCTAAGGAATCTTTTTATTCCTTGCATCTTTATTCTTCTAGTTTGTGCACTAGTATATGCACAACTGCTTGATTTGAATATCCCATCATCTAATAATCCTCTAGATATAAGCATACCATCATAAGGTTTTTTACTAAAAACTTCATGGGGATATTTATCTGTTCTTTGAATTACTCTTTTGGGCGAAAATTCATCCGTTAAAAAATTATAATCTAAATCTATGGTATCTTGTGCATCTGCAAATATAAACTTCATTTTTATATCTCTTTATTAAATTGTCGTATTAAGTATGTTGTTAAGAGTCTTTTATGAAGAGGAATATTTTGTATATCTTTCCACTCTAAATTAAGTTCTTCCCATGTTCCACTAGACCATTTACAATATGGTTTTAATTTTTGTAATTCTTTCATTACTCTACTCTCAATTCTTTTATCATCTGGATTAACATTTCTCATTATTGTATCCATTAATGCACCAATAGCAAAAATACCTGTTCCATGCATTAATCTACTTTGATTTGAAGGTTTTCCCCAATCTTCAATAAAAACTTTTTTAACACAATTCCAATAAGTATATATAATTTTTAAAATACTATCCAAGTCTGTTTCTCCATTATTAACACCTACATAAGGGAATAGACACCCTGCAGTATTATTTAAAGAATTTTTTAATATGGTTATAATTGAATTATGTGCAATAATCGGTTTAAAATTTTCATTATTTTCCATTGAAACCTTTTGTATAAGTCCATAGAAAGGTGATTTTGGATCAAAATTTAATAATTCAGTTATTGCTGAAGGAATTTTTCTTGAATCTAAATCAGATGGAAGTATTCCACTTATTGTTGGTAATAGTTCATCTATGAAACCTTTTGGTAAAGGTTTAGTTTTATTTACTCTAATAAATTGTTCCCTTTGAACTTCTAAGCTGTCAGTAATAAAAGCAACAACAGGTATTGGTAAATCGGGTTTATTACATTTACTTAAAGCTATAGCCCTTTGTTGTCCATCAACTATCCATGCAGGTCTAAAACCTTCTTCTTTAATTGGTATACTTAAAGTACCACTCATAGAATATTTATCAGAGTTTAATTTTATACCTCTGGCTTTTGTAAATTTAACTTCTTTATTGATTGCTAATAGAATTGAATTAGGAAATAAAATATTTTCCATATTAAGATATTCTAAAATATCATTAATGTGTTTTTTAACTTCTTTCCTTTGTAATCCATGTAATTCTCCTTGCTCATCTCGATGTATTCTTGATATATCAGAAAATGATAAGATTTCTTTTGCTGGTATAAAAAAACTATAAATTTTTTGATTATTTTGCTTTGTTTCTAAAGCTCTTGTTGTAAAATTATTTTTCATTTGAACTAATCTCTTTTTTTAATTTGTTGAATATATTGTGAAATCTTTTTTGTTCACAAGAAATTCCTTTTTCTCTCAATAACGTTAATCCTTTTGATGCGGAAAGAATATGTTCTTTTAATATAAAATCACTTAAGATTATTCTCAAATCAGTATCTTCTATTTTTTTGCCTTTTTTAATACGAATGTTTTCAAAATTATTTAGGAAAGTATTGATATGCTCTTGCAATATATCGTGATTTAATTCTAATTTATTTTCTACAATTTCTTTAGACAACCATCTTAATGCTCTTTGAGATAAATTAATCAAAGTTCCAGGTTCATATAAATTAAATCTAGAATCAAAATTGAGATAATTGTTTTTAAATTTTAATTCACATTTTTTAGAAATATTAATAATAAAAACTTTGTTTGAATAAATTTTAATTAATTTATCAATATACTTATTAGTAGCATTTAAATATTCTTTTGATAAACAAATAAATATAGCTGAAACATTTTTAAATTTATTTACTGGAAATTCATTAATATTATTCCACCAAACTTCATTTAAGCAGTATTTATTAATGCTATCTAATTGATTCTTTGAAAATGTTATTCCATAAGAAGATATTATTTTTTCGGAATCAATTAGTCCGTAACCAGCAGAAGCGATTAATAGTTTAGTAGGAAATTTGATACTAAATTCATTTTTGCAATCTAAAGTTGCTTTCCAAGTTACGCCCTTGTATAAATCTTTTGCTTTAATTTTATTATTCGAATTCAAGATATTGGTTTTCCAATCTAAAACAATATTCTGTGTAATACTATTCGTGTAATTTCTAAATAAATTATCTTTATTTGGTATGAGTTTTTTACTATTTGTACAATTAGATATTATATATAACATGTTACACTTTCAGCTCTATTTAAAGTTATATTATAACAATAATTACATAAAAAAAACATTCGTTATCCTTTTAATTTAATATCGATAGTGAAATCATTTAAAGATTTATAAATATCTTTTCGTTAGTAACATTATCAATTTTTATTTTGTATGTATATAATAGTTTTTAATAAAAACTATTATAAAATTCCTAAAAAAAGGTATATATATTATGAAGAATCTATTATCAATTTATTTTGAATCTCACATGTTTAATCAAAAACATTAAAAAATGAGAATAGACATTAAAAAGTGATAATATGTATCTTAAAATTTGATAATAAGATACTATCTAAATATTGTATTTTTAAATAAATTAGGAGAAAAAATGAAATGTGTAGGAGCACATGTAAGTGCAAGTGGTGGAGTTTTTAATGCTCCAAAGAATGCTGTTGAAATTGG
>RRZT011752733.1_pt1 | contig 13251 bp, 12 predicted proteins | sample 2165551 | NCBI WGS metagenome assembly RRZT01 (sample SAMN10456910, study PRJNA506462) | wastewater metagenome | biome: wastewater; feature: sludge; material: wastewater sludge; isolation source: wastewater sludge with Escherichia coli K12::gfp cells carrying plasmid... | place: USA: Moscow, Idaho... | reverse complement strand
GGGGCATCTGGGACGGTTCCCGATTCACTCTGGAGTCCTCCTGGCGCCTAGATCTTCAGGTACTTACGCGTAGCCAGCAGCGTGGGGATCACCGCGAGGGCGACGCCAACCACTGTCATGGCCAGGATTGCAGTAACGAGGTCTCCCCACCCAATCCAAGGTAAAGAGGAGATAGAGGGTTTGGCGTTCTCCACGACGACGAACCAATACCCCGCCGTCAAGGCTATCGCCGCGATGACGACGCCGATCAGGCCGGCCACCAGCGACTCGAGGAGGAACGGCAGCAGGATGTAGATGTTCGACGCGCCGACGAGCCGCATGATGCCGATCTCGCGGCGCCTGGCAAAGGCCGCCATGCGAATGGTGTTCGCGATCTGCAGCGCGCCGGCCAGCAGCAACAGCGCGCTCATGGTGAGCGTCGCCCATTGCAGGGCACCTAGCCACTTGAACATCGGCTCCAGGATGGTGTGCAGGTCCTGCACCTTCTGGACGCCTTGCAGGCCCTTCGCCTCGCTGACGACGCCCGCGAAGTTCTCCGGGTTGACCAGCTTCACGCTGAACGAGTCCTGCATGTCGTCGACCGTTCGCGACGCGAGCGCCGGGGAGTCAGCGAAGACCCGCTGGAACTCCTCGAACTGGTCCTGCTTCGAGACGTAGACCACTTCACGCACCTCGGGGTTGTTCTCCAGGGTGGTGCGGATGGTGTCACGCTGGGCGTCGGTGGCGTCCTTCCCCTCCTCGCACAGGCCGCCGGTGGTGTTGGCGGTGCAGAGGTACACCGAGATCTGGATCTTGCTGTAGAGGTCGCGTTTGGCGAGATTGACCTCCATCGCGGTCAGGAAGCCGGCACCGAGCAGGGTCAGGGAGACCCCCATGGTGACGACGACCGCGATGGTCATGGCCAGGTTCCTTCGGAGCCCGGACCAGGTTTCGCGCAGGGAATGCCGCATGGTGAAAGTTCTCCTGTCCTACGCCGTGCCGTAGACGCCCTTGGCCTGGTCGCGCACGAGCTCGCCGGAGCGCAGCTCGAGCACCCGGCGGCGCATCTGATCGACGATGGACGAGTCGTGGGTGGCCATGATCACGGTGGTGTCGGCCCGGTTGATCCGGTCGAGGAGCTTCATGATGCCGACCGAGGTCTCGGGATCGAGGTTGCCGGTGGGCTCGTCGGCGATGAGGATCTTGGGCCGGTTGACGAACGCGCGCGCGATGGCCACGCGCTGCTGCTCGCCACCGGAGAGTTCCTCGCAGGGACGCTCTCCCTTACCCGCGAGCCCGACGAGGTCCAGCGTGTCGGGCACGATGCGCTTGATCTGCTTCGCGGGGGTGCCGATCACCTGCAGCGCGAAGGCGACGTTCTCGTAGACGGTCTTGCCCGGCAGGAGCCGGAAGTCCTGGAAGACGGTGCCGATCTGGCGGCGCAGCTGCGGCACCTTCCACTGGTTCATGGTGGTGAGATTCTTCCCCGCCACGTACAGCGTCCCCTTCGTGGGGCGGTACTCGCGCAGGATCAGGCGAAGGAACGTCGACTTTCCTGAGCCGGACTGGCCGACGAGGAAGACGAACTCGCCCTTCTCGATCTCAAGGTTGACGTTGCGGAGCGCCGCACGCTCCTGGCCTGGGTAGAACTTGGTGACGTCCTCGAACGTGATCACTGATGCTCCGACGGGTGGGGAAGGCGCCTGAGAAACTCTCAGACCGTCGTGAGTTTAGGCGACGACATCGCCCCACCCAACCCGACACGCCCGTCGACTCCGGGTCGGTGCCACCGCTCAGGCCGCGGACTCGCTCTTCTTGCGCCAGCGGATGCCCGCGTCGATGAAGCCGTCGATGTCGCCCTGGAACACGGCCTCGGGGTTGCCGACCTCGTGCTCGGTGCGCAGGTCCTTGACCATCTGGTACGGGTTCATCACGTAGGAGCGCATCTGCGCGCCCCACGAGTTGCCGCCGTCCCCCTTGAGCGCGTTCATCTCCTTCTCGCGATCCTGGCGTGCCTTCTCGAGGAGCCGGGCCTGAAGGACGCGCAACGCGGCCGCCTTGTTCTGCAGCTGCGACTTCTCGTTCTGGCAGCTGACGACGATCCCCGTCGGCAGGTGCGTGATCCGGACGGCGGAGTCCGTGGTGTTGACCGACTGGCCGCCAGGCCCGGAGGAGCGGAAGACGTCGATGCGCAGCTCGCCCTCGGGGATGTCGATGTGATCGGTCTCCTCGGTGACGGGGAGCACCTCCACGCCGGCGAACGACGTCTGACGGCGGCCCTGGTTGTCGAACGGGGAGATGCGCACCAGGCGGTGGGTGCCCTGCTCGACGGAGAGGGTGCCGTAGGCGAACGGCGCCTTGATGGCGAACGTCGCGGACTTGAGGCCCGCCTCCTCGGCGTAGGAGGTGTCGTAGATCTCGACGGGATAGCCGTGGCGGTCGGCCCACCGCAGGTACATGCGCATGAGCATCTCGGCGAAGTCCGCGGCGTCGACGCCTCCGGCCTCCGCACGGATGGTCATCAGCGCGTCGCGCGGGTCGTACTCGCCCGACAGCAGCGTGCGCACCTCGAGCGCCGAGACGTCGCCCCCCAACTTCTCCAGCTCGCGGCTGACCTCGGCGCGGGCGTCGGCGTCGCCCTCCTCCTCGGCGAGCTCGAGCATGACCTCGGCGTCCTCGAGGCGGGAGCGCAGCCCGACGAGCCGGTCCACCTCGCCCTGCTTGAACGACAGCTGCGAGGTCACCCGCTGGGCGTTCTCCTGGTCGTCCCACAGGTCCGGCGCCGCGACCTGCTCCTCCAGAACGGCGATCTCGGCGCGGAGCCTTCCGAGGTCGGCGACGGACTCGATCGAATCGAGGGATCGGCCGAGGTCGGAGATGCGAGCGGTCAGGTCTTCGTTAGCCACAATCGGTCAGTCTACCCGTGGCGGTACCCTGTGTGAGTTCACGCACGACCGCGTGATGGGCGAGAGGGGCTGGACATGGCTGCGACGAAGGACCGGTTGAAGCGAGACCTGGCGGCGGCGCTGCGCGCCAAGGACGAGGCAGCCAAGATGAACATCCGGATGATGATGGGCGCGATCACCGTCGCCGAGGTCGCCGGCGACACCGCCCGCGAGCTGAGCGACGCCGAGGAGCTCGCCGTCGTCACCAAGGAGATGCGCCAGCGCCGCGACGCCGCGGCCACCTACGCCGAGGCCGGCCGCGCCGACCTTGCCGAGAAGGAATCGGCCGAGGCCGAGTTCATCTCGCGGTACCTGCCCGCTCCCCTCACCGAGGACGAGTTGGTCGCGCTCGTCGACGACGCCATCGCCGCGCTGGGCGAGGCACCGACGATGAAGCACATGGGCGCGATCGTCAAGGCTGTGGGCGCCAAGGCGGAGGGTCGCGCGGACGGAAAGCAGATCGCGACGCTGGTCCGCTCCCGGTTGGGCTGATGATCTCGCACGCGTTGGCCGAGCGGCTGCGCGCCGCGATCGCCTGGGCCCCCTCCCCCGGCGATCGCTTCGTCATCCCCAACAAGGAGATGGACGACGAGGTCTTCCACGTCGCGGAGATGACGATCGAGGTGCACACCCATCACGGCGCGGAGACGGTCAAGTTCAACGGCACGACGGAGTGGGCGCTCGACTCGCTTCCCAAGGAGGACGTCCTCTGGCTCCCGCGTGAGGACCAGCTGCGCGTCCTCCTGGGCGAGCGCTTCGTCGCCCTCGAACGGCAGGACGACACCTGGGTCGTCACCTACCGCACGGCCGAGGGAAACCGCCGAACGCAGGCGACCGACGTCGAGGACGCCTACGCGCTGGCCGTGCTCGGCGCGTAGCCGGTCGCGGACGAGTGGCCCGCGACCGCGCGGATGAACTAGCCTGTGTCCGCCCGCGCGCATAGCTCAGTTGGTTAGAGCACTTCCCTTACAAGGAAGGGGTCGGGGGTTCGAGTCCCTCTGCGCGCACCATGCCGGATGTTCGGCGGATCCGGGCTCATGAGAGGTATGGCACCAGTTTTGGTGTCATACCTCCCACCTACCGCGTGGGGGCTCCGTAGAGTGGTCCCATGATTCAGGCTGTGACCGACGCCGCCGAGCTGGCGCGCGTGTACGAAGACGTGCTGGAGCCGAGCTTCCCCGCCACCGAGGTGGTGACCGCCGACGAGTTCGTCGCGGCGGGTGAGGCGGGCGACCTGGACGTGCTGGTGTCCCGCGCCGAGGACGGGGCGCTCCAGGGCGCGATCGTCGGCGAGCGACACCGCACCGGCGTGCTCGTGAACTGGCTCGCGGTCTCGGGAACGACGCGCGGAGGGGGCGTCGGCGGCGCCCTGCTCGGCGCCGGGATCGCGCGCTGGCTGAGCCAAGACGGCGTCGCCGTCGTCCTCGGCGAGGTCGAGCGCCCCGACGTGTTCTCCGCCCACCCGGAGCACGGCGACCCGGAGCGGCGCCTCGCCTTCTACGAGCGCCGCGGCGCGACCGTGCTCGACATGCCGTACTACGAGCCGCCGCTGCGCGAGGGCATGCCGAGGCTTCGCGGCCTGTTGCTCGTGATGCTCGCGAGCTCCGACCCGACGCCCCCACCCCGCATCCTCACGCCCGCGGAGACCAACGGCGTGCGCGACGTCCTCCTCGGGACCTTGGGCCGGGCGGAGCCGGGCGACGACGAGACCGCGCGCGTCTACGCCGCCGTCGACGACCCCACCGGCCTGCGCCTGCTACCGCTCGCCGACTACGCGCGCACGCCGCTGTCCGAGTGACCCCGAGCGCTCAGTCGAGCGCGCCGTGGGCCTTCGCCGACTTTGAGCAGCTGAGCTTCTTGTAGGCGCCCCAGTCGGCCTTGCCGAGGCATACCGCGGCGGCCTGGCCGAGACTCTCGATGGGCGTCCGGGTACCGCCCCCGCCGAGCATGGCCTTGTCCGATTTGACCCCCAGCACCTTCCGCGCGGCCTTCCGCTTCTTCGACGACGCCGTCACATACTTCACGTGGGAGAACTCGTGCAGCATCACCTGCAGCACCTGCCTATCGGAGCGGCCGCTCGCCCGTTTCGAGATCTGGACGGTCGCCTTCTTCGGGGCGCCGCTCCCCCAGTAGCCGGGCGACGCCCAGCCGAGGCAGCTGGAGCCGCACTTCTTGGCGAGGTCGACCCCGCACTTCACCTTGGGCAGTTGGCTGAGCGCGAGCTTCTTCTGCGCCTTGCCCGCGAGCTTCTGACACCTCGCATTGGTCATCTTCGGGGCCGCCTGCGCCGGAACCACCACGGTCGGCAGGATCACGGTGAGGGCCATGAGGACGCACAGGACTCCGGTCATAAGTCTTCTTGCCACCGCGACGGTCATCCTCTTCGGATCAGGAACTCGTCCCCCGTGACCTCACGCTATTGGCCCAGCTCGCACCGGCTCGGCACGCGCGGGGCTTTCCGGACCCTTCGGACCCGCATCGTCTACTTTGGTTGATCGCCGACGGCGCTGCCCGCCGGTCCTCGCGCCGACGGGTGCCCGCGCCGCCACCATTCGCTCGGGCTGGGGCTCGTCGCGTAGGGTCTTCGTGAGGTTCACGAGAGGGAGGTAACGGTGAGTCAGACGGTTGGCAGGCGCTCCGCGCCACCCGACGAGCCTGACCTCGCCCCCACGCCCGCCCTCCCCTCCTCCGACCGTCCCCGGCGCGGGATCGTCGACGAGGCGGCCCCCGTCGCCGGTCCGAGGCGCGGGATTCCCGCAGAGGACCCCGCAGGACCCGCGAGGACGCGCACCGCGGCCCTCCTGCTGGGCGGGCTCGCACTCCTGATCGCGGCGACCATCGCCGTCGCGTACCTGGTCCTCGGCGGACGCCCGACCCCCGCGGTCCCCTCCCCGACTCCGTCGCCCAGCCCCAGCCCCTCAGCGTCTCCGTCGCCGTCCCCGACCGCAACAGGGCCGGTCACGAAGGAGCTGCTCCAGATCAACGACGCCACCCTCGCGGTCTACGAGGGCTGGTCCGTCCAGGAGGACGAGGAGGTGCAGGACAAGAGGCGGCTGGTGCGGCTCCGCGAGGACGCGACCGACGCGCGGGTGCAGGCGGTCACGCTGACGTCCGTCGCCGGGTCGCTCGACGACGCCTGCTCGGCGCTGGTCGCCGACCTCACCGGCTCCTACACCGACGTCAAGAACACCGCTCCCGCCACCGCCACCGTCGCCGTCGCCGACGACGACCAGGCCGCCACCTGCTCATTCACGGGCGAGCGAACCAGCGACAAGGTCGCCAACACCGTCACCTTCACGGTGATCCGGCGCGCCGACGACGATCACACCCTCGTGTTCCGGGCGACGGTCCCGACGACGCTTCCCGGCTCGTCCTCGACCGAGGAGGAGCTGGAGCTCATGCTCTGCTCGTCGGCAGCCAGTTTCGACGTCGAGGTCGAACGCTGCGCCGCCCGATAGCGCGCGGCTATTCCTGACCGGGGCGGCGGCTGAGCTGGTCGAAGACCGGGCGCAACGTCCGCCACCACTGGTGCTTGGGGCGCTGCTTCTCCCAGTCCATGTCCTCGAGCACGAACCGCATCGGCGCCATCAGGGTGGGGGACTCGCTGGACGCCGCGACGTAGTCCGACTCGCCCGCCGCCAGCTGGGCGTCGAGGTTGACGATGGCCGAGTAGGCCAGGCGGGTGGCGTTGACGCGGTCGAAGGGCGACGGGATGCCGCCCTGCTGGACGTGGCCGATGATCGCCTGCCGCACCGAGTACATGCCCTTGCCCTCCGCCTCGAACAGCTTGGCGAGGACGTCGCTGGTGTAGAACTCGCTGGTCTCCTCCCCCATCACGGTGAGGTAGAACGAGCGTCCGGACTCGAACGCGTCGACGAGGGCCTCGACGTCGCGGGTCAGCTCGTCGAGCGTGATCCCGGTCTCCGGCGTGTACGCCTTCTCCGCGCCGGCCGCGAGGCCGCCGACGAGCGGGAGGAACCCGCAGCCGCGGCCCATCGTCTCGACGACGAAGGCGCGCTTGCTCGCGGAGGCCGACATGCGCACCATGTCGATCGAGCGCACGACGGTGTTGAGCGCCGTGTCCGAGCCGACCGCCATCGGCCAGCCGGGCAGGTTGTTGTCGATGCTCGCAGGAAGCACCGCGAGCGGGATGTTGAACCCCGGGTAGCGGCGGCGTTCGCGCTCCATGAGGTCCACCGTCGCGTAGGCGTGGTAGCCGCCCATGACGAGCAGCGCGTCGATCCTGTGGTCCTCGAGCGTGCGGGCGATCTTGTAGAGCTCCATCTCGGTCGGCACGTAGCGGCGGGTGCCGAAGGCGGCGCCGCCCGCGTGGGCGAGGCCCTCGACGTCGGCCCAGCCGACCTCGCGCAGATCCCCCGAGACGAGCCCCGGAACCCCGCCGATCACGGCGAACATCTTGTGGCCGCGGTCGAGCCCGGAGCGCACCGCGACGCGCGCGAGCGGGTTCATGCCCGGGGCGAGCGCGCCCGCGTGCATGATGGCGATCCGCTTCGCGCCCTCCGGCGGACGCGCCGAGGGGCTGGCGCCGTTGAGGATCCGGTAGACCTCGATCATGCCCATGAAGCCGCGCCCGCGCGCCTCGACGGCGGCCTGGTAGTCGCCGCTCGCGATGAGTTCCGCGATCCCGCGCGTGTCGACCACGGCCTGCAGCAGCCCGGTGGTCGCGACGCCGTCGCGGCGCATGCCGACCAGCACCGGCTCGGTGTCCTCGGAGGCCATCAGGACCTGGCGCACGGCCTCGACGCCGCACGCCGTCGCCATCCAGCGGTCGTAGGCCGACGGCGTGCCGCCGCGCTGCACGTGGCCCAGGATGGTGATCCGCGCGTCCTCTCCGGTGCGCTCGCGCAGCACGTCCTGGATCCGCTGGGCCGTGATCGGCTCTCCGGCGCGGTCCTTCGCGCCCTCGGCGACGATGAGGATGGAGTCGCGGCGGCCCGCTGCCCGGCCGCGGGCAAGGATGTCTGCCATGCGGTCCTCCCAGCCGTCGCGCGGCGGGGACTCGGGCAGGAAAGTGTAGTCGGCGCCGCCCGCGATGGCGGTCATCAGCGCCAGGTAGCCGCAGTTGCGGCCCATGACCTCGACGATGAACGTGCGCCGGTGGGACTCGGCGGTCGAGCTGATCGCGTCGATGGCCTCCGTGATGCGATGCATCGCAGAATCCGTGCCGATCGTCATGTCCGTGCCGACCATGTCGTTATCGATCGAGCCGACCATGCCGACGATGTTCAGCCGCGGGTGGGCCTCCGCCTGCTCGGCGGTGATGACGCCCTCGTCGCGCAGCTCACCCACGAATTGCGCCCACTCGAGGCTGAGCGCGCGCGAGCCCGACAGCGACCCGTCGCCGCCGATCACGATCAGCCGGTCGATGCCGCGCTCGATCAGGTTCGCCACCGCCCGCTTGCGCCCCTCGGGCGTGCGGAACTCGGCGGAGCGCGCGGTGCCGATGACGGTGCCGCCCTTGTTCAGGATGCCAGAGACGTCGCTCCAGCTCATGTGCGTGATGTAGTCCCCGCCGGAGATGGCACCGTGCCAGCCCTCGCGGATGGCGTACACCTCCGCTCCCTCGTGGATGCCGGCGCGGACGATGGCGCGCACCGCCGCGTTCATGCCCTGGGCGTCGCCGCCGGACGTCATGACTCCGATTCGGACGGTCATCGGCGGTTCCCCTTCGGTCGAACGACACGGGTGGCCTGCCAGTCGGCGGCCACGTTGACAGTATTGGCGAGCGAGAGCCCCGCGACGGTCACTCCCTCGGAGATCGACGCGGGCTCGATGAACCCGGGGCGCCCCACCTTTGGGGTCAGCAGCCAGATCTGCCCGGTCGGCGCCAGGTCGGTCGACGCGTCCACGAGGCCGTCGGCGACGTCGCCGTCCTCTTCCCTCCACCACAACACGACCGCGTCGACCGCCTCCAGCGGTTCCTCGACCATCTCCGCGTCGATGGTGTCCATGATGTCGTCGCGCAGGTCCGCGTCGACGTCCTCGTCCCAGCCCACCTCCTGGACCAGCATCCCCATCTCGAACCCGAGCAGGTCCGCTCCGGAAACCGCGTGATCCTTGCCTTCTGCGTTGTCCACGCCCCAAGCCTGCCAGATCGAGCCCCGGCTGTCAGCGGCGGCCCCGCGGTGGACGGCAACGCGGCCCCCGGCGATTCCTCGCCGGGGGCCGCGCGGCCTCGTTCATCGGGCGATCAGGAATCGCCGCCCGCGTTGCCGCTGCTGCCGGCGGTCACGTCGTCGAGCCGGTACTTCGCGGCCGCCTCCGTGGCCCACTCCTGCGGAACCTCGCCCGCACGGGCGAGCTGCTGGAGGACAGCGACCGCGACGGACGGGCCGTCGATGTTGAAGTAGCGACGGGCCGCCGCGCGCGTGTCGGAGAAGCCGAAGCCGTCCGCGCCGAGCACGGTGTAGTCGCCGGGCACCCACTCGCGGATCTGGTCCGGGACCGCCTTCATGTAGTCGGACACCGCGACGACCGGGCCGGGAGCGCCCGCGAGCTTCTTCTCCACCCAGGTGGGCTCGTGCGCGCCGAACGGGTCGTGGAAGCGCTTCTTCTCGAGCTCGAGGCCCTCGCGGCGCAGCTCGCCCCACGAGGTGACGCTCCACACGTCGGCGACAATGCCGTAGTCGTCCTTCAGCAGCTGCTGCGCCTCGATGGCCCACGGAACGCCGACGCCGGAGGCGAGGATCTGCGCGCGGCGAGCGTCCTGGCCCACGCCGTCGAAGCTGCCGGGCTTGACCAGGTACATGCCGCGGAGGATGCCCTCGACCTCGACGCCCTCGGGCTCGGCCGGCTGGACGATCGGCTCGTTGTAGACCGTGAGGTAGTAGATCAGGTCCTCGGCGTTCTCGCCGTACATGCGGCGCAGGCCGTCCTTGACGATGTGCGCGATCTCGTAGCCGTAGGCCGGGTCGTAGCTGACGACGGCGGTGTTGGTCGACGCGAGGATCGGCGAGTGGCCGTCCATGTGCTGCAGGCCCTCGCCCGTCAGCGTGGTGCGGCCGGCGGTTGCGCCGATCATGAAGCCGCGCGCCAGCTGGTCGGCCGCGGCCCAGATGCCGTCGGCGGTGCGCTGGAAGCCGAACATCGAGTAGAAGACGTAGATCGGGACCATGGGCTCGCCGTGCGTGGCGTACGAGGAGCCGACGGCGCTGAAGGCCGCGACCGAGCCGCCCTCGTTGATGCCCGTGTGCAGGATCTGGCCCTGCTTCGACTCGCGGTAGCTGAGGAACAGCTCGTTGTCGACGGGCGTGTAGTTCTGCCCGTGCGGGTTGTAGATCTTGATCGTCGGGAAGAACGCGTCGATGCCGAACGTGCGGGCCTCGTCGGGGATGATCGGGACCACGCGCGGCGCGAACTCCTTGTCCCGCATGAGGTCCTTCAGCAGGCGCACGAACGCCATGGTGGTGGCGATCTGCTGGTTTCCGGAGCCCTTGCGCATCGAGTCGTAGGTCTTCTCCGGCGGCAGTGAGATGAACTTCCGGTCGCCGCGGCGCTCGGGCAGGTAGCCGCCCAGCTCGCGACGGCGCTCCTGCAGGTACGTGATCCGCGGGTCGTCCTGGCCGGGGTGGATGTACGGCGGCTGGTAGGGGTTGGCCTCGAGCTGCTCGTCGGTGACCGGCACGTCGACGCGGTCGCGGAAGCCCTTGAGATCGTCGAGCGCCAGCTTCTTCATCTGGTGCGTCGCGTTGCGGCCGGCGAAGTGCTTACCCAGGAAGTAGCCCTTGATGGTGTGCGCGAGGATGACGGTCGGCGCGCCGGTGAACTCCATGGCGGCCTTGTAGGCCGAGTAGACCTTCGTGAAGTCGTGGCCGCCGCGGGTGAGGCGCCAGATCTCGTCGTCGCTCCAGTCCTTGACCATGGCGGCGGTGCGCGGGTCGCGGCCGAAGAAGAAGTTGCGGACGTAGGCGCCGTCGTTGGCCTTGAAGGTCTGGTAGTCGCCGTCCGTGGTGGAGTTCATCAGGTTGAGCAGCGCGCCCTCGGAGTCGTTGGCGAGCAGCGGGTCCCAGCCGCGGCCCCAGACGACCTTGATGACGTTCCAGCCCGCGCCCCGGAAGAAGGCCTCGAGCTCCTGCATGATCTTGCCGTTGCCGCGGACCGGGCCGTCGAGGCGCTGCAGGTTGCAGTTGACCACGAAGGTCAGGTTGTCGAGCTCCTCGTTGGCCGCGAGCTGCAGCGCGCCGCGCGACTCGGGCTCGTCCATCTCGCCGTCACCGAGGAACGCCCACACGTGCTGCTGCGAGGTGTCCTTGATGCCGCGGTTGTGCAGGTAGCGGTTGAACTGCGCCTGGTAGATGGCGTTCATGGGGCCGAGGCCCATGGATACGGTCGGGAACTCCCAGAAGTCCGGCTTCTGGCGCGGGTGCGGGTAGCTGGGCAGGGCGCGGAGCTGGCCGTCGACGTAGTGCGAGTGCTCCTGGCGGAAGCCGTCGAGGTCGTCCTCGTCGAGGCGACCCTCCAGGAACGCGCGGGCGTACATGCCCGGCGAGGCATGGCCCTGGAAGAAGATCTGGTCGCCGCCGCCCGGGTGGTCCTTGCCGCGGAAGAAGTGGTTGAAGCCCACCTCGTACAGCGTCGCCGACGACGCGAAGGACGCGATGTGGCCGCCGACGCCGACGCCGGGGCGCTGCGCGCGGTGCACCATGATGGCCGCGTTCCAGCGCAGCAGGCGGCGGATGCCGCGCTCCAGGTCCTCGTCGCCGGGGAACGCGGGCTCCTTGCTCGCGGGGATGGTGTTGACGTAGTCGGTGCCCGTCAGCGACGGCACGCCGATCTGCCGCTCCCGCGCGCGTTCGAGCAGCTTCAGCATCACGTACCGCGCCCGGTTCCTGCCACCGGCATCGATCACGCCGTCGAGCGACTCGAGCCACTCCGCGGTCTCCGCCGGATCGATGTCCGGCAGATTGGTGGGCAGGCCATTGAGAATCGGTCCAACCTCGTTCTGGCTCACAACGGTTCCTCTCCAAGCTAAGCGCGCGGCCCATTCCGGCTGGCTCGCTGTTTGCCGACACCATACCGTCAATTACGAGAGCACAACGGTGCGTTTACGGCCGGGACCAGACGGTCAGTCGACGGCGCGATCCCTCCGCCGCGCGGCGTGCCTGAGCAGGTCCTCGACCGGCCACGTAGTGATGATCCGGTCGGGACGGATCCCGGCCTCGGCGGCGCGGGCGACGCCGTGGCGGAGCGCGCTCAGCTGCCCGGTGGTGTGGGCGTCGGAGTCGACGGCGAACAGGCAGCCGATCTCGTTGGCCAGCAGCAACAGCTCCGGCGGCGGGTCCGCCCGGTCGAGGCGGGAGTTGATCTCGACGGCGACGCCGAACATCTCGCAGGCGGCAAACACCACCTCGGCGTCGAACCGCGACGGCGCGCGCCACGTCCCGTCCTCGCGGCGCCGGCGCCCGGTGCAGTGGCCGAGCACGGTCGTGTGCGGGTTGGAGACCGCGCCCACCATGCGCGCGGTCAGGACCTCGGCGGGGCCGTTCAGGTCGGAGTGGACGGAGGCGACGACGACGTCCAGCCGGGAGAGCAGGTCGTCGGCCTGGTCGAGCGAGCCATCACCCAGGATGTCGACCTCGATGCCGCGGAGGATCCGCACGTCGCGCTCGGCCTGCACGCGCTCGATCTCGTCCCATTGCGCGCGGAGCCGCTCCCTGCTCAGCCCGTTGGCGACCCGGAGCCGGGGCGAATGGTCGGTGACGGCCAGGTACTCGCGGCCGAGGTCTTCGGCGGCCGCTGCCATCTCCGCCAGCGAGGCCCGGCCGTCGGACCAGGTGGTGTGGGCGTGGAGGTCGCCGCGCAGGCGCGAGAGGAGGTCGTCGGCGGGGCCCATGAGTCAACCCTAAACCGGACGCCTGCACGAGTGCCGCCGGGGCGATACGCTTCCGAAATGGACCCACGCCCAGGCACGGCCCCGGCCCTGATCGCTTCGGCCCGCGCGCGGGCCGGGCTCATCAAGCGGCTGCGCGCCGCCACCTCGCCGATGAACACCGCGACGCTCGCGGCCATGACGGAGCGGCACGCGTGGTTCGGGCAGCTCGACGCCGAGTCCCGCTCGTGGATCGGCGTCCTCGCCAGGGCGGGCATCGATGGCTTCGCCACCTGGTTCGCGGGCGAGGAGTTCACCCCCGAGTCGGTATTCGACGCCGCCCCCCGCGCCATGGCCCGCCGCATCTCGCTGCAGCAGACGGTGGACCTCGTGCGCACCACCACCGAGGTCGTCGAGGAGCAGATCCAGCACCTCCTCCCCCGCGGCGACCGCCAGCCGCTGCAGCTGGGCATCGTGCACTACTCGCGCGAGATCGCG
>RRZT010335252.1_pt1 | contig 13252 bp, 12 predicted proteins | sample 2165551 | NCBI WGS metagenome assembly RRZT01 (sample SAMN10456910, study PRJNA506462) | wastewater metagenome | biome: wastewater; feature: sludge; material: wastewater sludge; isolation source: wastewater sludge with Escherichia coli K12::gfp cells carrying plasmid... | place: USA: Moscow, Idaho... | reverse complement strand
GGGTGGGGGCCATCTATGCCACCGCTACCAAAACCGATGCTGAGGTAGTGCCGTTTGAAACGATTGCGGCCATCTGTCAGGCGGTGACCATTCCGGTGGTGGCCATCGGCGGGCTTAACGAAACCAATATTCACAACTTGGTCGGAACCGGGGTCGACGGGGTGGCCCTGGTATCGGCGATCTTTGCTAAAGACGATATCGTCAGCGCGACCCGGGAACTGCGATCCTTATCCGAGGCGATGACAAAATCATGAACCAGGCAAGTATGAATATTCAAGGGATGATCTTTGATCTCGACGGGACCCTGATCGATTCGATGCCGGCCTGGGAAAATATTGGCAGTGATTTTTTAAAAAAACACGGGATTAATCCCCCGGATGATCTCAATGAGATCATTAAAACCATGAGTTTTGCTGAGTCAGCCCGCTATTTTATTGAGTTTTACGGGGTCGCCATGACAGAAGCTCAGGTTGGCGATGAAATTAACGGGATGATCCGGGAAAATTACGCCAAACATATTGTTCTAAAACCCTATGTTAAAGAGACACTGGATCAATATTTAAACCAGGGCATCAAAATGGGCATCTTAACCGCCACCCACAAGACCCTGACCGAATTGGTCTTGCGCCGTTTTGGGCTGTTGGATCATTTTGACTTTATTCTTACCTCGGGGATGGCTGGTTTACCCAAAAGTCAGCCGGAGATTTATCATCAGGCGGTGGCACAGCTGGAACTGCCGGCCCAGCAGATTGCCATATTTGAAGATGCCTTGTATTGCATCCGGGCCGCCAGAGAATCCGGTTGTCATATTGTCGGCGTCTTTGATGAAGCCTCTAAGAATGATTGGGAAGCGATCAAGAATAGTTCAGACTGTGCGATTATGAGTTTTAAGGAGTTGTTATGATGAAAAAGGTCTTATCAATAGCCGGGTCGGATTCCAGCGGCGGAGCCGGCATTCAGGCTGATATTAAAACCATTATGGCTCATGGCAGCTATGCGATGACGGTGATCACCGTGTTGACGGCGCAAAATACCACCGGGGTTTACGGAATTTCGGAAGTGGCACCTGAATTTGTGGAAAATCAGCTGGATTGTGTCTTTACCGATATTTTTCCCGATGCGGTTAAAATCGGCATGGTTTACAGTGCTGCGATTATCGGCAACATTGCCAAAAAACTGAAACAGCACCAGGCCAGAAACATTGTCCTGGATCCGGTCATGGTGGCCACCAGCGGCGGCCGATTGTTGAGCGATGACAGCATCGAAAGTTTAAAAGCAGAGTTGATGCCCCTGGCCGACCTGATTACCCCCAATATTCCCGAGGCCGAATGTCTGTGTGGATTTGGCATTCATTCCCGATTGGATATGGTCAGAGCCGCAAAAAAAATCGCCGCCACCTATGGCGGCAGTATTCTGATCAAGGGCGGCCACCTGTATGAAAGCGCTGATGATTTTCTGCTGATTCAGGGCCATAAGGGCTGCGAAGAGGTCTGGTTTCCCGGTGTGAAAATTGATAATCCCAATAACCATGGTACCGGCTGTACCCTGTCGGCGGCAATTGCCTGCAATCTGGCCGCCGGTGCTGATATCAAAACCGCGGTAAAAAAGGCCAAGAATTACGTGTCCGGGGCCTTGGCCGCCAATCTGGATCTGGGCCATGGTAGCGGGCCTCTGGATCATGGCTTTCAATTGACCCGAGGATAAGAAAAAGCTGAAGCGGTATCGCTCATACCAACTAAAAATTTCAATTTAAAAAGCCAATGGTTCCCCATCAATATTTCAAAGATGGCTAATCAATTGGCTTTTTAAGATGGGGGCCATTCTTGCTGCAGCACTTTCTCAACAAAGAGTCGGGCCAGATTTTCATCAAATTGCAGGCCGGCGCATTTTTTGATTTCTTTAATCGCTTCGGCTTCGGTCAGAGCCCGACAATAGGGGCGCTCGGTGGTCATCGTGCAATAGGCGTCGGCAATGGCAATAATCCGTCCCTGCAGGGATATTTGATCAGCCTTCAGGCCTTTGGGATAACCTTGCCCGTCCCAGCGCTCATGGTGTTCAAGGACAAATTTGGCAATTTCAGCCAGTTCATTAACGGAGCGGAGAATATGGTAGCCGATTTCGGGATGCCGTCTGATCTCAGCCCATTCGGATTCGCTGAGTTTTTCAGTCTTGGTTAAAATCGCTTCATCGATGGCAATTTCGCCAATATCATGGCGCAAACCGGCCAGACCGACCTGGTTGACGGCTTCGGTATCAAAATCCAGAGCCCGGGCCAGGGCCTGGCAGTAGTCACTGACCAATTGGGAATGAATGACCTCCTGGTGGTTACGTTCGTAAATGGAATTGACAATCAAGTCAATGGTGGCCCGTTTGATGCTGGGGCTGATGATCAGCTTATGCTGGTACATGGCATCTTCGGCCCGTTTGAAAACATCATTGAGGTCGTCATGAGGGTCTTCTTTGAGGGCAAAACCCATCGAAACCGATAAAATCGTGTGGTCAATCTGAACCTTGGCGACGGCAACATTGAGTCGCTTTACAATACGCTCGACACTTTGCCGATCCGTGTGCGAGAACAGAACCACAAACTCATCGCCGCCAACCCGGGAAGCGATTTCATCATGACGGCACTCTTTTTTCAGAATTTCAGCAAACTCCTTTAAGACCTTGTCCCCCATTTGGTGGCCATAGGCATCATTAATCAGCTTGAGTCCGTTAACATCGGCCATAATCAAAGCAATCGGCAGGTTTCGCGGGGTATCAAGACGAAGCAGCTCTTCTTCATAAAAACGGCGGTTGTAAAGACCGGTTAATTGATCATGATAGCTCAGGTAAAGAACCGCTTCTTCGTTTTTCTTCCGATTCGTAATATCACGAATGATACTGATGATATGGGGGGTGTTATTCATTTGGATGATTTTGGCAGACATGGCACAAATTCGGATTTCCTTATCTTTATTTCTGAAATTCAATTCAAAATCATCAATCGACTGGTTGGCAGTGATCTCCTCGAGAAGTTTTTCCCGATCGGCGGGGTTTTCATAAAGATTAAGGTCCAATACGCTCTTATTCTGAACGTCTTCCTGGCTGAAACCGGTAAAATTCAGAAAGCCGAGGTTGAAATTCACAATTTTGCCGTCCGGTAAGGTCGTAATCAGGCTGGCATCGGGACTGAGATTAAAGATTTGTTCGAATTGTTCTTTGGCAGAGCGGATATCCGAACTGACCCGTTCATTGACCATTATAATAAAGGTAAAGGTGACAATAATATTGGCGATAAAGGCTCCGGTAAAAGAAATAATCTGAAAAAGTGCTGGCGACAGGGCATTGTCAAGTGGTGGCGAAAATAATCCGTGGACAGCTCTCACAACAGCAAAAAATCCGGTTGCGGCGAATAGTAAGAAAAGCAACTGGGTTTGTCGTGGCATCAGGGCGTTTTTATGGTTATTCAGGGTTTGGGCACTCAACAGAGAAATCAGACCAATCGACAGATTAATCGCGAAAATTCGTGCCGAAATCGAGTCGAAAATAAACTGGAAATAGAACAGAGCCAGGAGGCAAAATCCGAAAATAAACGGCGGAAACCACCTGTTTTCGGGCAGCTCTAAAAAACGAACCAGGCCCATATACTGAAAAATCAGCGCCAGTAGCAAGAGTGCATTACCGATAACAACCGTGATCAGATCGTGAGCATTGCTGCCCTGGAGCATGACAAAAAGAAACCCCAGGGCATAAAAGGAGCAGCTGACTCCAAAGTGATCAACACCGGGATATTTAGACGAAAGCAGGAGTATAAAAATAGCCTGAAAAATACTGGAAAGGACTAATATCAGGGCTATCGTAGCGAGATCGATATTCATGGTTGCCTCTCATCAGGTGACGTAAATTAGACACAAAAACGGCTGTTCGGGTTCTATTTAAAAGAAAACCTAAGGTTATTATATCCCGATTTAAGCAAAACAAACAGGGTTGAAAAAAAAGACCAATATGAAAATGATTTTCAAATTACTTTGACAGATCAGTGGTTTTGAGGTAATATGAAAATGATTTTCAAATTCATTTAAGCGGGGGATAAAATGGGAAAACCGTCTTACTATAAAACAAAGCAACAGGATACGATTCTGAAATATTTAATAGCCAAAAAAAATCAGCATATTACCGTCAATATGATTGCTGAATTTCTGGAAAAGCAGGGCACGCCGGTAGGAGTAACCACCATTTATCGACATCTTGATAAGTTGGTGGAGCAGGGTGAGCTGCAAAAGTACATCATCGATGGGGTAACCAGCGCCTGTTTTCAGTATATTGGCGAAGAAGCCCATTGTCATGAGCATTTTCACCTGAAATGTGAGAATTGCGGAACCCTGATTCATCTGGAATGTGGCTACATGAATGATCTCTATACCCATGTTTTGAATCACCACGCCTTTGACATTAACACGTTCAAAACGGTTTTTTATGGTTTATGTAAAAGCTGTTCAGATAAAAAAAACAATCAGGAGGCATTGTGATGAAAAAGATAGTTGTTTTGTCAGTAGTGTTGTTGATTTTGGCGCTGGGCGTAACCGGCTGTTCCTCAAATACGGCGGCTAAGAACGTGGATAAAACGGGAAAAATGAGCATTGTTACGACCATTTTTCCAGTCTATGATTTTGCCAGAGCGATTGCCGGGGATCAGGCCGAGTTGACGATGCTGGTAAAACCAGCCACTGAAGTTCATTCCTACGATCCTTCGCCGGCTGATATTATCAAAATCCAGGATGCCGATGTGTTTATCTACATTGGCGGTGAAAATGATGCCTGGGTTAGCACCATTCTGGAGTCCATGGATATCAGCGATAAGAAAATTATCCGGCTGATGGATGCCGTAAAACCGGTAGCCGAAGAAACGGTGGAAGGGATGGAAGCTGAAGCGGAGGAAGTGACCGCTGAAAATACGGAAAAAGAAAGCGCACCAGCCGAACCAGAAATTGAGTACGACGAACATATCTGGACCTCGCCTAAAAATGCCATCTTAATGGTCGATGAAATCGCCGCCGCATTGGCCGAAGTGGATACCTCAAATGCCGCTGTCTATACCAACAATGCCGCCGCTTATACAGCGCAGATCCAGGCTGTGGATGATGAAATCGCCGGGATTGTGACAGCCTCCACCAATAAGCTGCTGGTCTTTGGTGATCGTTTTCCGTTCCGATATTTTGTCGATGAATTCGGTCTGGAATATCAAGCCGCATTTCCCGGTTGTAGTACCGATACCGAGGCCAGTGCGGGAACCTTGGCCTATCTGATGAATACCATCAAGGAGCAGAACATTAAATATGTCTACTATATCGAGCTCAGCAATCAGAATATTGCCAGGGCCATCAGTGAACAAACGGGAGCCCAGCAGCTGCAACTTCATTCAGCTCATAATGTCACAAAGGACGATTTTGAGGCCGGTGTAACCTACGTTTCAATTATGCAGCAAAATGCCGAAAATCTGCGAAAGGGGCTGACCAACCAATGAAATTAATTTCCTGTGAAGGGGTCACCATTGGATATGATGGGCAACGGGCCGTAAACAACGTCAGCTTTGATCTGGAGCAGGGCGACTATCTGTGTGTGGTGGGCGAAAACGGTTCGGGGAAAAGTACCCTGGTCAAAGGTCTATTGGGACTGATTAAACCTCAGGAGGGCAGCATTACCTTTGACGGTCTCGCCCCAAATGAAATTGGTTATCTACCGCAACAGACGGTGATTCAACGGGACTTTCCAGCCAGCGTTAGCGAGGTGGTGATCTCCGGCTGCCTCAATCGCCGGGGACTGTTGCCCTTCTACTCGCGCTTGGAAAAGGAACGGGCCGCGGCTAAGATGGAGCAGTTGAATATCACCGCTATCAGAAAAAAATCCTATCGTGATTTATCGGGCGGCCAGCAGCAGCGGGTGCTGTTAGCCCGGGCCCTTTGTGCCACCGAAAAATTGCTGCTGCTGGATGAACCGGTTTCCGGTCTGGATCCGATGATGACGGCTGAGTTGTACCAACTGGTCGCGGAACTCAATCAAAGCCAGGGGATCACCGTATTGATGGTCTCCCATGATTTGGATAGCGCCATCCGATACGGCAACAAAATTTTGCATATGAAAACCGCAACGGCCTTCTTCGGGTCAACCGCAGACTACCTGAAAACAGAAATGTGTCAGCAGATGATGGGGGTGCGTAAAAATGATTGAATTGCTGACTGAGCTATTATCCTACGCCTTTGTGGTCAGGGCCCTCATCGTTGGGGTTCTGGTGTCGCTGTGTGCGGCCCTTTTAGGAGTGAGTCTGGTGTTGAAGCGCTACTCGATGATCGGCGACGGCTTGTCCCATGTCGGCTTTGGGGCCCTGGCCCTGGCGATGGCATTAAACCTGTCACCGCTGGAAGTGGCCATTCCGGTGGTGGCGGTGGCTGCTTTTGTACTGTTGCGGATCAGTGAAAACAGCCGAATTAAGGGCGATGCCGCCATTGCTCTGATTTCCAGTAGTGCGCTGGCCATTGGGGTGATTATCATTTCTTATACATCGGGGATGAATGCCGATACCAGTAATTATATGTTTGGTAGTATTCTGGCGATGAGTGAAAGCGATGTGCTGCTCAGCGTCGCGGTTTCGGTTGTGGTGATCCTCTTGTATGTGCTGTTTTACAACAAGATTTTTGCCGTCACCTTCGATGAAAGTTTCACCCGGGCCACCGGTACCAATGCCGGCCGCTACAATACCCTGATTGCCCTGTTAACGGCGATGACAATTGTGGTGGGGATGCGGATGATGGGAGCCCTGCTGATTTCCAGTCTGATTATCTTTCCGGCCCTGACGTCAATGCGTTTGTTTAAAACTTTTAAACAGGTGGTGATCAGTTCGGCTATTTTGTCGGTATGCTGCTTTGTAGTCGGAATTATCCTGTCCTTTATCTTTTCTTTTCCCACCGGTGCCAGCGTGGTGGTGATCAATTTATTGATGTTTGTAATCTTTTCGGCGATCGGACTGGTTAAGAAAACGATAGTCTAGCTAGCTTGTCGTAAAATAAACAATAGAAAACTCAGAAGCGGAGGTTCAATCATTTATGAAGAAAAATGCTGCGGTCGTGTATGCAGTCTTGGCAGCCCTGCTATTTGGGATTAATGCCCCCTTTTCTAAGCTGTTGCTCAACGAAATCCACCCCTTATTTCTGGCGGCGCTGCTATATCTGGGCGCAGGGCTGGGCATGACGGTGCTGACGGTTTTAAATAAAACCCGACGGACTGCGACTACAGAAGCAAGACTCACCCAAAAAGAAATGCCCTCAGTTATTATGATGATTTTACTGGATATCGCGGCACCGATTTTTCTATTGCTGGGGATCAGTCTGACTAACTCCAGTACCGCGGCCTTATTAGGAAATTTTGAAATTGCGGCGACCGCCGTGATTGCGATGATTTTTTTTAAAGAAGCGATTGGCAAACGGATGTGGATGGCCATTATATTGATCTCTCTGGCCAGTATCATTCTGACGGTTAGCGATGTTGCGGCGATTAACTTATCGATGGGGGCGGTTTTCGTGATGCTGTCCTGTGTTTGCTGGGGTTTGGAGAATAACTGCACCCGGAATCTATCGATTAAAGATCCGGTGCAGGTGGTTATCCTCAAAGGCTTTGGATCGGGACTGGGGGCTTTGCTGATTGCCATGATCTGGGGTGACCTGTCCGGCTCGTTGCTTTATATTAGCCTGGCTATGTCCTTAGGTTTTGTGGCCTATGGCCTGAGTATTTTTTTCTATGTCAAAGCCCAGCGGGGACTGGGAGCCGCCCGAACCAGTGCCTATTATGCGGCGGCCCCTTTTATGGGAGTGCTGATATCCTGGCTGGTACTTAAGGAACCGATTACTTTTTCGTTTTTAATAGCCTTGGCCATCATGGTTCTGGGAACCTGGCTGGCCTTATCCGAAGATCATGAACATGATCACATCCATCTTGAGGAGACCCACGATCATAGTCATAACCACGATGATGCACACCATCTTCATGCGGATCATCCACCGGTTAGCGGTGAGCATTGTCATGAACATACCCACAAAAATACCGTTCACAGTCACTGCCATCTGCCTGACGTTCACCATCGGCATATGCATTGACATATACATTGAGATGAACGATTATTGCAATTGACGAAAAAAGAACTTAGTCCGCGCTGATCATAACAGTGCGACTAAGTTCTTTTTTTGTAATCAGCTATCATATAAATAACGATTTTAGATAACCTGAAAATATGGTTTGATTTCAAAAGGGATTAATTGTAAAACCCGTTTGCTTTCATCAATGATTTCATCAATACGGCTTTCATCAATATGCATCAGGACAAAATGAAGGCTGGTCAGGTAATCCAGACATTCTTCCTGAGAACAGTCAAACTCGCCATTAGCATAGGCTAATTTTACCGATAATGAGGAAGCCATGGCAGAGCGGGCAATCATCGATATTTCATCAGGACATCGTTTCAGTTTTAATTTGTATCGCCGGTCATGGATTTTATAAAGATGAACAACACTTTGGGAAAAGGTATCCTCGTGCTTTTCATCGGCATGTTCTTTAATAAAACGCATGACATTGGGGTCACACAGATGGAGCATGTCATATAAACGGATTTCCACCGCGGTACTCACCTGCAAGTCGGCTGGCTTGCCTCTGAAATATTCTAAATATAGTCTAAAAGCAACCCTGTTCTTATGTTCGACCAGGAATTTCTCGGTCACTTCCCGGGCCAAATTGGATTTTGATTTAAAATAATAAGTGATCAAAGGCTTGGTAATCTCACAATCAGCGGCAATTTGATCTAAGTAGGTATTTTTATAACCTTGTTCGTAAAAAAGCTTTGTGGCAACTTCGATAATATTTTCTTTCTGATTTTTCATATCGGTCTCTCTTTATTTTCAATGCAGTTATTGTATCCTTTAATCGGCCCGATATCAAGGCAAAACAGCGGATCTGAAGAAAAATATTTTACCGGTAAAATTTCTGTTGACAATTCGTAAAAATAGGACTATACTGCAATTACTTTACCGGTAAAACACTTAACCGGTTAAAAAAGCTCAGTACTGGTAAAAACACTGGCGATTGATCAGACCAGTCGGAAAATGATTACAGCATTGCCAGCTTATTTGTGTAAACGATAATCATATCGGGTGATTGAGAATCAGTAAAATCGAAAGTAGCGTTTAAACGAAGAATCGTTTCAAATATCGACAAGATCGAAAAGGAGAAAAAAATGATTATTATTGGCGAAAAGATTAACGGTGCCATTCCCTCAACCGGGAAGGCGATAGCGGAAAAAGATGTTGAATTTATCCGTAACCTGGCGATTAAGCAGGCCGAAGCCGGAGCTGATTTCATCGACGTCTGTGCCTCAGTGGATGATGACATCGAACTGGAAACGATGAAATGGCTGATCGACATTGTTCAGGATGCGGTGGATACACCGATTGCGGTCGATAGCCCCAATGTCTATACCTGTATTGAATCGATGAAATACTGTAACAAACCGGGACTGTTTAACTCGGTATCGCTGGAAGGCGATAAGGTCGATGTGGCTTTTAAAGTGCTGGCTGACACAAAATGGGAATGCGTGGCTCTGCTAAATAGTGACAAGGGCATCCCCAAAACCGCCAAAGATCGTCTGGAAGTGTTCACCGATCTGATGGCAAAATGCAAGGAATATAACATCGATCCTTCTCGCATGCACATCGATCCCTTGATTGAAATGCTGTGCACCTCCGAAGACGGCATCACCATGGTGACCGAAGTGATCCGGGAAATCAAAAAACAATATCCGACTATTCACGTCACCGGCGCCGTCAGCAACATTTCCTTCAACCTGCCCGCCCGCCGGATTGCCAACCAGGCCTTTGCCGTTTTGGCCATGAGTGCCGGGATGGACAGCTTTATTCTCGATCCGCTGAACAAGGATATGATGGGGATGCTGTTTGCCACCGAAGCAATGATGGGCGAAGATGAATACTGCATGGAATACATCGGTGCTTTCCGGGAAGGCATTTTTGTAAAATAATTAACAGCCGTTGGCTTCACTGCCGGTTTACGCCAAACACCAGAAGAAATCGCTGTGCGAATTTCTTCGAGGTTGCGGGCAGTCGCCAACTACAAGCAAGCTTGTGATTGGCTCATTGCCTACGCAAATTTCTACACTGTACGGCGTACAGGCTATCGCCTGTTCGCCTACACGTTACGAAATAGTTTGCGTTAACCGACATCAAAGCAATAATTGTTCGAGTCTTATAAGTGGTTATTAAATAAGTTACAACAAAATCCGGAACTCACACAGGTTCCGGGTGATTAAAATAAAAATTAGTATTCAAAACAAAGGAGAAATTAAAATGTCAAAAATTGAAGATGTAAAAGTATTGGTCGAAACTGGTAAATCAAAGAAGGTTGCTGCAGCTGTTCAGGAAGCTCTGGATGCCGGAGATAAAGCGCAGGATATTCTCGATGCAATGGTTGCCTCGATGGGCGTGGTCGGGGATAAATTCTCTTCCGGCGAAATCTTTGTACCAGAAATGTTGATTGCCGCCAAAGCGATGTCAAAAGGGGTTGAAGTATTAAAACCGGTCATGGCTGGCGACGGCTCCAGCTCACTGGGAACCTGTATCATGGGAACAGTGGCCGGAGACCTTCACGATATCGGAAAAAACCTGGTCGTGATGATGCTTGAAAGCGCTGGCTTTGATATGGTTGACCTGGGTGTTGACGTGCCGGCAGAAAAGTTTGTCGAAGCGGTCAAAGAAAATAATAACGTGGTTCTGGTTGCCTGCTCCGGTTTATTGACAACGACGATGCCAGCTTTAAAAGAAGCCGTCCAAACCATTAAAGCAGCTTATCCGGATATGAAGGTCATTGTTGGTGGGGCTCCGGTTACTCAGGAATACGCCAATGAAATTGGTGCTGATGGTTACGCCCCAGACGCCGGCAGCTCGGCATCAAAAGCCAAAGAATTGATCGGTGCTTAAGCTACTTTTAAAATAATAAAAATACGAAGGAGAAGCAATGTTAACAATCAAAGAGAATTTACTGGAAACAATGAAGGGTGGCAATCCGGATCGTTTTGTCAAACAATACGAATTTATTGATCTGATCATGGAAGTACCAACTGGGGTGGAGTTTAAGTATGGTCAAACCTGGAAGGATCATTGGGGGATCACCTGGCAATGGCCTGAAGGACAGTTAGGTATGTTCCCCATTCACCACGATGGGATGGCTGTTATTCAGGATATCACCAAGTGGAGAGATGTTGTAAAAAAACCGGCCATTGCGACTTCTGATGAAGCCTGGGCGCCAGCGATTGCTCATGCCAATGCAGTTGACCGTAAAGAAAAGTATGCGACGGCCTTTTTTGCACCGGGCCTCTTCGAAATGACCCATCATCTGATGGGTATGGAAAACGCCCTGATGGCGCTTTATGAAGAACCAGAAGCGATGCAGGAACTGATTGACTACCTGACCGAATATGAGCTGGAATTTGCGGCTGTAATGATGGAAAAACTGAAGCCAGAAGCCATTTTACATCATGATGACTGGGGCAGTCAGATTTCATCGTTCATCTCACCAGATATGTTTGAAGAATTCTTTGTGCCATCATACAAAAAAATCTACCAGTTCTACAAAGACAATGGCGTGGAACTGATTATCCACCACAGCGACTCCTATGCTGCTAATTTAGTGCCTTACATGATCGAAGTCGGCATTGATATCTGGCAGGGGGTTATGAACACCAATAATATTCCTGAGCTGGTTGAAAAGTATGGCGACAAGATTACCTTCATGGGCGGTCTCCACAGCGGTACCGTGGATTATCCCGGCTGGGAAAAAGAAGTGGTTAAGAAACAAGTTGAAGAAACCTGTAAAGCCAACGGCACCAAATATTTCATTCCCTGTCAGACCTCTGGTCTGCCGATTGAGAATTTCGAAGGCGTCATCGCTTATATCGATGAATGCATTGATGAAATGAGCAAGGAAATGTTTTAATCGTCAAAGACACTATAGTAAAAAACCTGTATCGCTATCAAGCGACACAGGTTTTTGCTTTTTGTTGAACTAAACGTAAAAAATACTGATGCACAGTGAGATCCGCGGTCAGCTCCGGGTGAAAGGAAGTCACGACCATGTTTCCCTGTCGGGCGGCCACAATATGATTATCAACCCGAGCCAGAATTTCCACATCGACGCCGACGCTTTCGATATGGGGGTGCCCGGATAAAGACCATCGGGATTGTTCCGCTTTCAATGCAGTAAACACCCAATTGCTTCAAATTGTAATACAATTCTGACATCGTTATAAGTATCAAAAAATACAAGAATGACAGGATCAGAATGGAAAAATAAAAAATTGATTGGTAAGATAAAATAGTGGGTATACTGAAATAGAAAGAAGTTTTGTTTTGGGCAAAGTGTGGAAAAAATTGTTTGCAAAAAAATAATAAAAAGAGGGTGATTGATGATGCAGCAGGCAGATGTTGAAGCGCTGGGAATAGGCTTAGAAAAACCCATCGAAAATTTATCGGTTGCTGATGTCTATATCGAGCTGAAAACAAGTGCCGAAGGTCTGACGTCTGAAGAAGCGGCAGCACGTTTGGCGCATTTTGGTGAGAACAGTATTCAAAAAAAGAAGGGCAAGCCGCTGATCTGGAAATTCCTGGCCAATTTTACCCACCTGATGGCCATTCTCTTATGGATTGGTGGCGTGGTGGCCCTGATTGCCCAGCTGCCCCAGCTGGCCATTGCCATTTGGTTGGTTAATGTCATTAATGGTCTATTCAGTTTCTGGCAGGAGTTTCAGGCCGAAAAAGCGATTGAAGCGCTGGGACAGCTGCTGCCTACCTATGCCCGGGTCGTCCGGGATGGCAAAGAGATCAAAATTCTGGCTGAAGAGCTGGTTCTCGGAGATCTGATTATCCTGGCCGAGGGCGACCGGATTTCGGCCGACAGCCGCCTGGTTGAGGACAATGATTTCAGAGCTGATCAGTCGATCCTGACCGGGGAATCCCATCCGGCCCATAAAACAAAAGATGTTGGTCATCGAACCGACCTGGGACGCTCGGAACAGCCTAACCTGATTTTTGCCGGAACCAATGCCGCTTCGGGGGCCTGTAAGGCGGTGGTGTTTGCCACCGGGATGAATACCGAATTCGGCAAAATTGCCGACCTGACCCAGAATATGGTGGAAGTACCCAGTCCGCTACAACTGGAAATG
>RRZT012656239.1_pt1 | contig 13253 bp, 11 predicted proteins | sample 2165551 | NCBI WGS metagenome assembly RRZT01 (sample SAMN10456910, study PRJNA506462) | wastewater metagenome | biome: wastewater; feature: sludge; material: wastewater sludge; isolation source: wastewater sludge with Escherichia coli K12::gfp cells carrying plasmid... | place: USA: Moscow, Idaho... | reverse complement strand
TTGCCGCGGGTGACGGTGGCGACGATCTCGCCGTCGGCGGCAGAGGTGGCGCGCACGTACAGGCGGTTGACGTTGACCAGCGCCGATCCGGTGGTCGTCACGGGGGCGTCCGGTGAGGCGGCGGGAGCCGTGGTGGCGGGCGCCGGGGTGCTGGCGGTCGAGGTGGGCTGGTTCGTGGCCGGTGCGCTCGTGGGCGTGGACGCCGTGGGGGCGGAGTCGCGCAGGTAGGTCCCGTAGATCCAGCCGCGGCGTCCGTTGACGGACACCTCGACCCAGCCGCCCTTCGTCGCGCCGGTGGCCGAGATGGTCGACTTCGTGGTCGCCACGCCGATCACGCCGTAGCTGGTCGCGGGGCCCGAGCGGACGTTGACCGCGGTGGTGGCGGTGACCGGCTTGGGGGCCACGGCGTCGGCGGCGCCGGAGATGAGGAGCGTGCCGGTGCAGGCGATGGTCGCCGAGAGGCTGGCGGTGACGAGCAGTTTCGCCAAGGTGGAGGACGTGCGCACGGGTGGGCCTTTCGACGAGCGTCGTTGCTGGGGGACCGTCTGCCGGAATCCTCGGTGCGCATCGGGTACCTCGTGAAGAGGTTGCCAAGAGTTTCTTGAGAAAACGCAAGCCGACACGCCGATGTCGCTCAGGGTTCTGGGCGTGACTTCTCGACAGGGTGGCTGATTGGGTCGCCCCTTGTAGGACGCCGTTTCGCGCTCAGAGAGTGACGTGGTGGCGAGGCCGTGCGTCTGAAAGTCGGCTGAGCGAAGGCTGAAGCCGGCGTCGAGGGTTGGGCTCAGTCGTCGGTGAGGATCCAGGACGCGTCGGCGTCCGCGATCCAGGCGCGGCAGGTGCCCCAAACGGACGCCGGCAGGTAGTCGGCGTGGATGTCGGCGGCGGGCACCGGCTGGGCGCCGGTGCGCTCGACGACCACGGAGCGTTGTGCCGCGTCCGCGAGTGGGATGGGCAGCACGGTGAGGCGTCCGGAGAGCGCGTTGGCGCGCAGGGTGTCGAGGGTGGCGTCGGTGAACGAGGGGGCCACCCAGACGGCAGGGCCGCCGCGGCGGCGCACGGCGCCGAGGATGGTGAGCAGGCCGCGGGCGTCCGGGATCGGCTCGTTGGTGATCAGGATCGCCGGGTGTTCGACGACGGCGAAGCCGTCGACGGGCCGCAGCGCCTCGTCGTGGACGCCGGCCGGCACGGTGCGGTGGTCCGGACGCTGCGCGACCAGGTCGCGCTGGGCGTCCGTCGCGGTGAGGGTGGACGCCGCGAGCGCCTCGGGTGGTGTGTACGTCGGCTGCGCGGCGGGCGAGAAGCCGGGGATGGGCGTGTCGGGTGCGCTGTCGAGTGCTTCCCGGACGCGGCGCGCGCTGCGCCGGTCGGCCAGGAACGCGAGGACGACCAGCAGCGTCCCGACCACCACGATGGCCGGGATTCCCCACGCCGGAGGCACCATGCGCCCAAGGGTAGGCGGTGGTGCGCGGGGGTCGTGTCCGCATCTTCAGGAGTGGAGGCGCCTTTCGATGATCTTCCGCAGGTGCGGCAGTTCGTCGCGCACGGTGATGCGCAGCACGACGGCGTCAACGGTGTGGTACCCGTGGGCGATCCGGTTGCGAAGGCCCTTCATCGCCGGCCAGTCGACCCCGAACATCTCCTCGATCGTGGAAGCCGACACTGCGCTCAGGCTCTCGATCATGGCTGCCAGCCGTAGCGCGATCGCATCGACGACGACGCTCTCCCTCATATCCATCGCGGAGTATCGCTCAATGTGGTCAAGGTGCAGCAGTGCGTCGGCCAACCGCTCGCCGTCGCTCCGCGTCACAGTGGAACGGCTTCCCCGAGGATCCGGGTAGCCAAGTCGGGCTGGATGGCGTCGTCGAAGACGAGGTCGACGGGGATCCCGAGCAGGTCCGAGGCCTGTGCCTGGATGCGTGCTTGGGCCAGGAGGCCGATCGGGTGTGCGGATCTGACGAGGAGGTCGATGTCGGAGTCTGCTCGATCCGTGCCCCGCACAGTCGACCCGAAGACCCTCACGTTGTGAATCCCGTGCGCGGCCAGAGTTGCCAACAACGGTTCCCGTCGAGCGCGGAGGGCGCGGCCGTGAGGGCTGGTTCCGTGGAACTTGAGGAGTCTGGCGATCTCGGGCTGGCTGCGATTGCTGTGTGCGGCGATCTGACGCTGCGACATGCCGGACGCCTGCGCACGGCGCACGGCGGCGACGAGGCGAGCGCGTCCCCGCTGCATCTCGGCGTCGGCTTCGCGCGTCTCGCGCTCAAGCTCTACGGCATCCATGAGGTGATGATAGCAAATGCTTTCGGCTTCGTCTCGTGGACGCGTCGTCACCGATGCAGGCGTTCCTAACCCAGCCCCAAGTAGCGATCCAGGAACGCGGTGAGCTTGGCCAGGACGGTTCTCTTCTTCGCCCCGTGGGCGTTGCCGCCGCCGAACCGGGGCATGGGCGGCAGGATCCGGGTGATCGCGGTGCCCGACTCGGGGATGGCCCCGTCGCGGAACGCATGGGCTACGAACTCCTTGGTCTCCTCCGGCTTCAGCGACTCCTCCTCGATGATCTGCTGCAGGTCAGCGTCCCTCTTCTCCGCCACGAAGCGCTGCCAGTCGCTGTCGACGGAGGTCGCGAGACTGACTCGGTCGATGAACTCCTCGATGAGGTCTTTCTTGTTGCGCAGGGAGGGGCTGGAGTCGACGGCCCGCGCGATCGTGGCTCTGATCTCCTTGTCGTCGCCGGACCCCTTGGTCTCGACGTACCGCCGGACGAGCATCAGGATGTAGTCGACGTTGACCTGGACCTGCTTGATGAGTTCGATCTCGAACACGAGGTCGTCGTTGATGACCTCCTTGTCAGCGGCCACCTCCTTGCGCCGCTCGGCGTAGAGGTCCAGGTAGATGCTCTGGTAGTCCTGCCACTGGCGCTCGGTCAGGATCTCGGCGCCGACGAACTCGTCGAAGGACGCCAGGATGTTGCGCAGGCGCAGCAACTGCCCGAACAGGCGGATGAACGCCGCTTGCGCCGACTCGCCGATGATCACTGACGCCAGTGGGTAGTCGGCCAGGAGCTCCGCGACCCGCGCGGAGTACTCGGCGTAGTAGTCGCTGTACGGCTTGAGCAGGACGATCCCCGCGGCGTCCTTGTTGCCGAAGAGCGCGAGGGCGTCCTGCGTCTCCTGTTCGAGGTCGCGGAAGCTGACGATGTTGCCGTAGGTCTTGACCGAGTTGAGGATGCGGTTGGTCCGAGAGAACGCCTGGATCAGCCCGTGTTGCCGCAGGTTCTTGTCCACCCACAGCGTGTTCAGCGTGGTCGCGTCGAAGCCGGTCAGGAACATGTTGACCACGATGACGATGTCGAGCTCACGGTTCTTCAGCCGTAGGGAGAGGTCCTTGTAGTAGTTGCCGAACCGGTCGGTCGAGGTGTCGAAGCTCGTTCCGAACAGTTGGTTGTAGTCCTGGATCGCGTCCTCCAGAAATTCCCTCGACGTGGCGTCCAGGCCGCTGGCGTCGAAGTCCTCCTCGCCGAGCAGGCCGTCGGGCTCCGCCTCGTTCGCGGCGAAGCTGTAGATGAGTCCCACCTTGAGTCGCTGCGCGGGCGGCAGCTCGTCCTGCCGATAGACGAAGGCGTTGTAGTAGCGCTTCGCTGCGTCGATGGACGCCGTGGCGAAGAGTGCGTTGAAGCCGGCCATGCGGCGTCCGGCATGGGTGTAGACGGACGCGCGACGCGTCTTGGCGTCGAAGCGCTCGCGCACGTAGGCGACGACTTTGGCGATTCGTTCGGGGTCGAGCAGGGCGCGTTCGGTGTCGATCGCCGCCACCTGCTTGTCGGCGACGCCCGCGGCCTCCGCGACGGTGTTCACGTAGTCGATGCGGAACGGCAGCACGTTCTTGTCGGCGATGGCGTCCACGATCGTGTAGCTGTGCAGCTTGTCGCCGAAGGCCTGTTCGGTGGTCTTGAGCCCGGGGACGCCGCCGCTGCCGGCGTTGGCGGCGAAGATGGGCGTCCCGGTGAAGCCGAACAGGTGGTAGCGCCGGAAGGCTTTGGTGATGGCCCGATGCATGTCGCCGAACTGCGAGCGGTGGCACTCGTCGAAGATGATCACCACATGGCCGTCGTAGATCGCGTGACCCGCGTTGGCGAGGACGAAGCGGGTGAGCTTCTGGATCGTCGTCACGATGATCCGCGCTGACGGGTCCGCGAGTTGCTTGCCCAGGTGCCGGGTTGATGTGTTGGAGTTGACCGCGCCCTTCTCGAACCGTTCGTACTCACGCATGGTCTGGTAGTCGAGGTCCTTGCGGTCAACGACGAAGAGCACCTTGTCGATGCCGTGATCGGCGGACGCCAGCTGTGCGGCCTTGAAGCTGGTGAGCGTCTTGCCCGACCCGGTCGTGTGCCACACGTACCCGCCGGCCGCCACGGTGCCCAACTGGCGCGTGTTGGTCGAGGTGGCGATGCGGTTGAGGATTCGCTCGGTGGCGACGATCTGGTACGGCCGCATCACGAGCAGCTTGTGGTCGACGTCGAAGACGCAGTAGCGGGTCAGGATCGCCAGGATCGTGTGCTTGGCGAAGAAGGTCTTCGTGAAGCCCATGAGGTCGGCGATGCGCCGGTTGCCGGCGTCGGCCCACCAGCTCGTGAACTCGTAGCTGTTGGACGTCTTCTTGCGCGACCCCTTTGTGGTGGTGGCTTCGGCGATGTGGGCGTTGCGGGTGGTGTTCGAGTAGTACTTCGTGAGCGTTCCGTTGCTGATGACGAACAGCTGGACGTACTCGAACAGGCCGGCGTCCGCCCAGAACGAGTCGCGCTGGTAGCGGTTGATCTGGTTGAACGCTTCGCGGATGTCGACGCCCCGCCGCTTGAGCTCGACGTGGACGAGCGGCAGCCCGTTGACCAGGATCGTCACGTCGTAGCGCGTCGCGTGCTTCGGCCCGGACGCCGCGGTCGGGACCTCGTACTGGTTCAGTACCTGCAACCGGTTGCGATGGATGCGGTCCTTGTCGAGCAGGTAGATGTTCTTGGACGTGCCGTCGTCGCGCTTGAGCACCTGGATGTGGTCGGACTGGATCCGTGCCGTCTTCTCGGCGATGCCGTCTGCTGCTCTGGCGATGCTGGTGGTGAAGAACCGCTGCCATTCGCCGTCGCTGAAGGTCAGGTCGTTGAGGACTTCGAGCTGGCGGCGCAGGTTGGCGATGAGTTCGGCGGAGTTGGTGATCGAGAGGCGTTCGTAGCCCTGCTTGACGAGCTGCTCGATGAAGGCGACCTCCAGTTGCGCCTCGCTCTGGTAGCCGTCGGACGCCGAGGCGTCCGGCTCGAACTCGGCGACGACGGTCGACTCGGCGCTGACAGCGATGGGTGCGTAGGAGTGCGATCCGCTGGGGGCGTCGGTCATCGGTCCTCCTCTCGCGGTGTCCGGCGGGCGCCTTGTCGCCGGGACTTCTTGTACGTGGTGACGGCCTTCCGGGTGCTGAGCCACTGACCGTCGCTGCCCTGGTGGGCCTCCAGGCGGCCGCGTTGGGCGGCGGCCCGGAGCGCGACCAGGGTCATGTCGTCGTCGACCAGGGACGGCAGGGGCACGAGCTTCGCGGGCCCGGCGAGGTTCGGGATGATGAAGCGATTCAGGTTGTCGATCATGGCCCGTGCCAGGATTTCGCCGAGTGCGCCGTAGTCGCCGTTGTCTGCCTGCTCCATGGCTTTCAGGTAGGCGGCACGCTGTTCCTTGAGGATCACGACCGGGGGGTGGCCCAGTCGCACCAGCATCAGGTTGAGCACGAGTCGCCCCGTGCGGCCGTTGCCGTCGATGAAGGGATGCACCTTCTCGAAGTCGTTGTGCAGCCGAGCCAGCGTCTCTGCCAGTGGCTCGTCGCCGAACTGGACGCCGTTCGCGCGCGTGACCCAGGCGTCCAGCTCCGCGGGGACGATCGGCCAGGAGGGCGGGATCATCCCGCCGTCGAAGGGTGCGATGTCGTGGCGACGGAAGTTCCCGGGAGCCTCCGCGTCGGTGGCGTGCTCGTGGGGCGCCACCTGCCAGACCAGCGACATGGCGAGGTGGTGGATGTGCCGGATCTCCTGGGTCGCGATGAGCGTCTCTGCGGGACGATCGCTGCGGCCCATGGCCTCGCTGTAGACCCAGGACGCCGCATCCGCGTAGCCCTTGACCTCCATGTACTCCTTGAGCGGTTTCGCGCCCACGGCCTTGCCCTGATCGAGCAGCGTGGCGACTTCGCGCAGGACGAGTGTGTTGCCCTCCAACGCCGTCGAGTGGTGGGCCTCCAGGTGCCAGATGTCCGACCAGACGAAGCGGGACTCCTCCGGGGTCGGCAGGCCGCCGAGCCGCGTCTGCAGGTCGACCAGGAGGTGGTTGAGGCGTGCGTGGACCATGGCACGACCAGGGCGTCCGCGCGGCACAGGTCGCCTCCCCTCACTTTGTTCACCCGATCGAGTGCTCAAATGAACTAAACAAACCCTAGCAGCCGAGCCACCTTGTTCACCCGAGCGCGAACTCAAATGAACTGAACAAAGTCAGGCGGGGCCGCGGTTCTCCCAGGCTGCGTAGGTGCCGCCGTCCCAGGTCCATTCGATGCGGCCGTTGCTGGAGCGCCCGAGTGCTACCGCGGCTGCGGTCGAGGGGGAGCCGAACGGGATGTCGCGGGTGAGTCGACCGCGTCCTCCCTCGACGACGATGGATCCGTCCGCGACGAGCTTGTCGTGTTGGGCTCGGTAGGCCGCATACGCGCGGCGCGTGCTCTCGGCTCTGCCCACGGTCGTCCAGGCGCCGACGACGATCGAGCCTGCGAGCAGGGTGAACTCGTCACCGTTCACCTGCGCTTGGGCATCGACGCCGATCTTGGCGTTCACGAGGTGGAACGTTGGCGAGTCGGACGCCGGTGCCGGTTGGGTGCGCGTCGTACGTGTGCGGATCACGTTGACGCTCAGCACCGGCAAGACGATCTGCAGCTGGCCGAGGAACGCCTCCATGTCGGATGCCTGCGCCTCCGAGAGCCTGCGGCCCTGCGGAGTGTTGTCGTTGCGGAGCGTGCAGCGGGCGGCCTGCCTGGCGAGTTCGACGAGTCGCGCTTCGAGGTAGCCCCAGTGGCCCTCGTTGAAGGCGTCGTCCTTGGACGTAATGAGGACGACCCGGTCCCAGAACTCCTTCTTGCGCTGATGGTCGTCGAAGCGACGGACGAAGTTCTCCGTGCGCCCGATGTAACAGTACATCGCTCGCCGCGAGGGCGAGAACTCGCTTCGCTCGTGCCGCGTGGTCAGCCTCGACGGCCAACTCGTCGTCGCCCAGGAGTAGGTAGGCGCCGTTGCGCTGTGCTTCGGGACGCCGGAGCAGGTCGGCCAGGTCGGAGCGCGGCCCCGACAGGACGTGGCCGGTCCAGCCGGCGATCTCGGCGGTGGTCAAGCCACCCGGCACGCCCTCGACCAGGAATAACTCGATGTGTTTGCCGGTCACGTGGCCTCCTCGAAGGTCAGCAGCTTGTCGCGGTAGTACTCATACTGCTGGCGTCGGGCCGAGAGCTCGGCCGGAAGGCCAGTCGACAGATCGCTGACCATGTCGTCGAATGAATGGATCGTCTCAACGATGCTTCTTTGTGCCGACAGGGGCGGGATTGAGAGTTGCCAACTTGCCATCTTCGCGATTGGGATGCGATCAACAGTTGACCCGCGCACAGTCTTCTCCCGGATGACGGCCTGGAACTCGGGACTCAAGTAGCCGATCGTTAAATATTCGGGCAGAACGGCCTTCTTTGGCCGAAGCAGTCCCATTCGGCGCCCAAGCGCCGCAGGTTCATCGAGAGCCCAATAGCCAGCTTGTCCCAACCTGGTCTCATAGGAGAACAGTGTGTCTCCAGATCTAGGGGCAACGCGACGAGTCCAATCGCGGAAGTCGTGCAGATCTAAGTGGGCAGAGGCGGACAAGTTCACGAGTCCGTCCTCCAAGGAGGAGATGCTGAGGTACCAGGGGCCCTCTGCGGTCTTCTTCGGAGTGGCGTGGGGGCCATCAAACACGTCCGCGATATCGCCGAGAGCTACTCGAGACCAATCTGGGCGAGGTTCAAGAAGTGAAAGCCGGTAGTGCGAGTACTGCTGTCGCCGTGCTTCCAGCTCCGCTTCCAGCTCCGCCTCCAGCTCCGCTTCCAGCTCCGAGAACGTGTCGAGGATTCCGACGACCTCGCGCTGTACTTCGATGGGGGGCACAGGAATGAGGATCTTTGCCAACGCGTCAGCCGACACTCGCCGGACTTTTGTCCCCGAAATGTGGGCGGACTTCTGGGTTTGGAAGCCCCTCGACTGGAAGTAGTAAGCGACATAGCTGGGGTCGAGCGAGTGCTGGTAGATCATGGCGTCGCTGCTCACGGCTATCGGCTCGTTGCCGAGCCACGCTACGGCCTTGCAGACGTCCTTGTCGTTTTCGCTGGTGGTTGCGATGACGAGAGCTCCCGGTGCGGCCATTCGGGCACGAGCAGCGAGGGTAGTGGAGATGAAGGACTTCGTGGCTCGGGCCAAGGTTCCGTAGTGCGTAAAGATCTCGCCATAGTGCATCGCGCCCACGCCGGAGACGATCAGGTCCTTCTTCTGGATGCCGGAGCCACGAACAAACGAACCAACCGACCTCATCGGAACGTGAGGCACGCCGCCGGGACACAACCGGGCGATGAGTTCGTCGATGCGGCTCACTTCGGGCCCTCCAGTTTGCGTTGGGTGTCCTTGACGGCATCCAAGTAGGCGCGCTCCACGTCCGTGGGCAGGTCGCGGCGGCGTTGCCTGTAGGCCGCGAGTTGCTCCTTGGCTTTGCGTTCGGCCTCGGCGTGGGAGACCGAGCCGGCACTGGTCAGGATGGGGGCGTCCATTGCCGTCATCATTCGGTCGAGGTGGCCCACCCAGTCGGCCATGTAGGTGGGCTCGTGTCGCAGGGCCCGAAACTCGGCTGCGTCGAAGTACGCCGACACGAGGGTGCTGAGGCGGCGCAGTTCGTCGGCGTCCAGGTAGTTCTTGGCAACCGTCACGTCGGCGGCACGCGGCTCCTCGCCAGCGAACGTGAGCAGGCCCATGAAGGGCTTGTTGGCGTCAGCGCGCTCGGCGATGACCTCCGCGGCGGTGCGTCCGTGGGCGGCGTAGTGAAGCTTGTTCTGGACGGTGGCGAAGAACGTGCGACTGACGTCGGCGGTGGGATCGTAGTCGACGCTGGTGGCGTAGAGGTCGAGCACCTGTCGGTAGAGCACCTTCTCGCTGGAGCGGATGTCACGGATGCGGTCCAGTAGTTCGCGCCAGTAGGTGCCACCGCCGAGTTGCTTGAGTCGGTCGTCGTCCATCGCGAAGCCCTTGACGATGTAGTCCCGGAGTCGTTCGGTGGCCCAGATCCGAAACTGTGTGCCGCGCGGCGAGCGCACCCGGTAGCCAACCGAGATGATCACGTCAAGGTTGAAGTAGGCGACCTCGTACGTCTTGCCGTCCGCAGCAGTTGTTGCATGGAACGCAACAACTGACGAGCCGTCGAGCTCGCCATCCGCGAACACGTTGTTGATGTGGCGCGAGATCGTGGACTTGTCTCGCTGGAAGAGCTCGGCCATCTGGTTGAGCGAGAGCCAGACCGTCTGCTCGTCGAGGCGCACCTCGATCCGGGGTGCGCCGTCCTCGGTCTGGTAGAGGATGATCTCCCCGCCCGGCTCGGCCACGCTCAGCTCCCCTCAAGGTCGGCCACGATGGCGTCGATCTTCGCACGCAGCTCCGACTGTTTCGCGACGATGCGGGCGATCTCGGCGTTGAGGGCGGTGATGTCGACCACCTCGCGCGTGTCCTCGGCCTCGACGTAGCTCGACACGGCGATGTTGTAGCCGTTCTCGGCGAGCGCGCTGTTGTCGACGAGCTTGGCGAAGTAGGCCACGTCGGAGCGTGCCGCGAGGGCGTCCAAGACCCTCGTCTGGTGTGCCTCGGTCAGCTTGTTCTTGTTGCCCATCCGAGTGAAGAGGGCGGACGCGTCCACGAACAGCACGGCGTCGTCGTTCTTCGACTTCTTGAGCACGATGATGCAGGTGGCGATGGTGGTGCCGAAGAAGAGGTCCGGCGGAAGCTGGATGACGGCGTCCACGAAGTTGTTCTCGATGAGGTACTTGCGGATCTTCTGCTCCGCTCCGCCGCGGTAGAGGACGCCGGGGAACTCGACGATGGCGGCCGTGCCGTCGACGGCGAGCCAGCTGAGCATGTGCATCGTGAAGGCCAGGTCGGCCTTCGACTTCGGCGCCAGGACGCCCGCGGGGGAGAACCGCGGGTCGTTGATGAGCAGCGGGTTGGCGTCGCCGTCCCACTTGATGGAGTACGGAGGGTTGGACACGATCGCCTCGAACGGCTCGTCGTCCTCGAAGTGGGGGTCGGTGAGCGTGTCGCCGTGGGCGATCGAGAACTTCTCGTAGTTGATGTCGTGCAGGAACATGTTGATCCGGCACAGGTTGTAGGTCGTCAGGTTGATCTCCTGGCCGAAGAACCCCTGCCGAACGTTGTCCTTGCCGAGGACCTTCGCGAACTTCAGCAGCAGCGAGCCCGAGCCACACGCCGGGTCGTAGACCTTGTTGACCTCCGTCTTGCCCATGACGGTGATGCGGGCCAGCAGCTCCGAGACCTCCTGCGGGGTGAAGAACTCACCCCCCGACTTACCTGCCGACGACGCGTACATCGTCATCAGGTACTCATACGCGTCGCCGAACGCGTCAATGGTGTGGTCGGTGTAGGAGCCGAGGTTCAGATCGCCGACGGCGTCCAGGAGCTTGACGAGCTTCTCGTTGCGGCGGATGACCGTGGGTCCGAGCTTCGAGGAGTTGACGTCGAGGTCGTCGAACAGGCCCTTGAAGTCGTCCTCGGATGCCGTCCCGTGCGCGGACGCCTCGATGTGGGCGAAGACGCGGCTGAGGGTCTCGTTGAGGTTCTGGTCGTGCCGAGCGCGGGCGCGGACGTTGGCGAAGAGGTCCGAAGGGAAGATGAAGAAGCCCTTCTCGTTGACCACGTCGTCCATCGCATCGCGGGCGTCGGAGTCGCGGAGCTGGGCGTAGTCAAAGGCGGCGTTGCCGGCGCAGTGCTCGAAGTCGTTGAGGTAGGCGGTCAGGTTCTCGGAGATGAACCGGTAGAACAGGATGCCGAGCACGTAGGCCTTGAAGTCCCAGCCGTCCACACTGCCGCGCAAGTCGTTGGCGATGCGCCAGATCGTCTTGTGCAGCTCTGCCCGCTGGGCCTCTTTGGTCGTGTCCACCACGGGGTGAGTCTGTCAGGTCTCCTCGGCCAAGGCTGGCCGACCCGGCGGGGCCGGGCCAACCGGTGCGAGCGTGCGCCAGCATCGCGACGTCGTGGACGCCGGCGCCCGACTGGATGAGGGACAGGGTGCTCCTGGCAACCGGTGGGCCCACTGGGGATCGAACCCAGAACCCACGGATTAAAAGTCCGTTGCTCTGCCGATTGAGCTATAGGCCCCGGCCACGCAGTCTATCGGCTCACTGAGGTCCGACGTGTCATCGTCAAACCGGCCACGACGGACGCGCAACCTGGTAGGACTGTCCCATGTCGGCGTCGGACGCGATCCTGAGGAGCCTGATCCTCACGACAGTGACCGACCGTGCCTCCGAACACGGCGGCACCCTCACCCGTGCCGACCTGACCCATCTCCCGTTGCCCGACGGCACCCAGGTGCGGGTGATCGACCGGTCGAGGGGCATCTGGAACCCCTCGTTCATGGACGCCACTTTGAGCGTCGTCAGCAATCCCCAGGGTCCCTACGAGGACCGGCACGTGGCCGGTGGCCTGTACCACTACTCGTACCGGGCCGGAAGCGACGAGGGCGACAACCGCAAGTTGCGCCGGGCGTACGAGCTCGGCCTTCCCATCATCCTGCTGCAAACGCTCAAGCCCGGGCTCTTCGTCACGCACGCACCGGTGTACGTGGTCGACGATCTGCGCGACCGGCGGGAGTTTCTGCTGGCCCTCGATGAGAGCGTCCGCTTCCTGCCGAGAGACCTCCCCGAGGACGCCCCGCAGCGCCGGTACGCCGAGCGCGTCGTCCGCCAACGCCTGCACCAGGCGGAGTTTCGAGGGCTCGTCATCCGCGCCTACAACACCCGCTGCACGGTCTGCTCCCTGGCGCACGGGCGGCTACTGGCCGCCGCCCACATCATCGGGGACGCCGACGACGAGGGCGCACCTGTGGTCACGAACGGCCTGTCGCTGTGCAAGATCCACCACGCCGCCTACGACGCCGACCTGATGGGCATCTCGCCGGACTTCGGCGTCCGCATCAACGCAGAAGTCCTCGCCGAGCGCGACGGTCCCATGCTGACGCACGGACTTCAGGAAATGGAAGGTCGCCAACTACTCCTGCCGGATCGGAGAACGAGTTGGCCGGATCGCGACCGGCTCGCGGAACGCTTCAAGAAGTTCTTGGCCGCGAGCTGAGGTCGAGGAAGCCAGGCGGAGTCTCGTCAGTCGACGGCGACAGCGACGTCGGTCGCCTTGACCATCAGGGTGACCCGCTGATCGACGGCAAGGCCGAGGTCGTTGGCGGCGTCCGCGGTGATGGCGGAGGTGAGGATCTGGTCGGTGCCGTCGAGGCGCACCTTGACCGACGCCATCGCCTCGCCGATCGAAATGCTGACGATCTGGCCGGTCAGCTGGTTGCGGGTGGACAGTCGCATGGGTGTCTCCTCGGCTCTGCAGGGTACGAATCGGATACTCGCACCTCGAACCTATCGCGCGTTGTCATACGGCGACCCGTTCAGAGAACCTCCAGCAGCCCCTTCACCAGGGACGCGAGCCGCGGGGCGGCGTTGGCGCCCGCCTCCAGCACTTCTTCGTGGTTCAGCGGCGTCGGCGAGATGCCGGCTGCGAGGTTGGTGACCAGGGAGATGCCGAGCACCTCCATGCCGGCCTCGCGGGCGGCGATGGTCTCCAGCGTGGTCGACATGCCGACCAGCGTGCCGCCCATGATGCCGGCCATCCGCACCTCGGCGGGGGTCTCGTACTGAGGGCCGTGGAACTGGACGTACACACCCTCGGTGAGCGTCGGGTCGACGCCGCGGGCCAGATCACGCAGGCGAGAGGAGTACGCCTCGGTCAGGTCGACGAAGTTCGCCCCGACGATCGGGCTCGCGCCGGTCAGGTTGATGTGGTCGCGCAGCAGCACCGGGGTTCCGGGCGCGAGGTCGAGATCGAGCCCGCCGCACCCGTTGGTGAGGACGAGCGTGTCGGCACCGGCCGCAGCCAGGGTGCGGACGCC
>RRZT010457388.1_pt1 | contig 13258 bp, 8 predicted proteins | sample 2165551 | NCBI WGS metagenome assembly RRZT01 (sample SAMN10456910, study PRJNA506462) | wastewater metagenome | biome: wastewater; feature: sludge; material: wastewater sludge; isolation source: wastewater sludge with Escherichia coli K12::gfp cells carrying plasmid... | place: USA: Moscow, Idaho ... | reverse complement strand
TTCAAGTTTGCATGAAGCGATTATTTCTTTCTTTTTACGTTTTCAACGTCCCCCTAAAATGAGTGAGCTTTCCGCTGTGCTCGGCTGTGGTTTAGAGGAGGTTCGGACAGGGCTGCGTGCGCTGGCGGACTATCATGGTGTGGTGCTTCAGCCCGCAACGGATGAGGTTTGGATTGCCCACCCCTTTTCTGCCGCGCCGACAAGCTGCGTGGTGCATGCCGGTGCAAAAAAGTGGTGGGGCAATTGCGCTTGGTGTTCTTTGGGCGTGGCGCATTTGTCGGGGGGCTCTGCCGATATTGAAACGCGCCTGGGCGGCATTGAAGAGGCTGTGACCATTCGAATTCGGGAGGGTGTGCTGCTGGACAAGGATTTTGTGGTGCATTTTCCCATTCCCATGCAACGCGCTTGGGACAATGTAATTTACACATGCTCTGTCATGCTGATGTTTCGTGACGAGGCGCAGGTCGATCGCTGGTGCGTTGAAAGGGGTATTGCAAAGGGCGATGTTCGCCCCATTGAACAAGTTTGGGCATTTGCTGCGGAATGGTACGCACGCCACGCCAACCCGGATTGGCAAAAGTGGTCCGTATCTGAAGCCGCTGCTATTTTCAAACGCCATGGGCTCAGCGGCCCCATATGGGCCTTACCAGAAGAAACCGGGCGTTTTTGAAGGGTTTATTTACTTTCTAGGTCTATAGATTAGCTCTGTAGGATAAGTTTTTCGATTTCTATACGCGCATCTTCATATCCCATATCGACAGCACGTTCAAACCAATACTTGGCCCATCGTTGCTTGCCTTCTTGCCGATAGTGGATGCCTAGATTGTAGGCCCCCTGAGGACAGCCTAGTTTATAGGCGCGTTTGTACCAATAAACAGCTTTTTGCGAGTCTTTTTCGCACCCTTTTCCTTCGTCATAAAAATGGGCTAGATTAACTTGTGCCTCAATACTTCCATGCTTGGCTGCTTTTAGGTAAAACTCGAAAGCCAGCTCAAACTTCTCTTGTTCTTCAAGCTCGCAGCCTTGCTCTAATTCAATCCGTGCAGCGGTATTTTTCATGGTCAACTCCATCTGATTTTGCAACTGCAATCGATAAGTCAACTGCAGGAAAGCGCAACTCAAGTTGTAAGATGCAGATTATATATACGCGAGTAACCCAAACCACCATCTCGTAGGTATTACTGCACGGTGACGCCCCAAATAAGGTGAAATGATATTTCTAAACCCGCCCCCTTTATCATTTATAAAAGCGCTTTTGTTGTTCAAACGAGTGAGGCTACTTCTCTCCTACCATGGCGATATACATGATCTGAGTTGCAACGAGAACAATAGACGATATTAGATGTCATGATTTTCGCCTTTTTAAAAGCGTTCATTCTATAAAATCAACCTGTTCGGAATTAGATAGAGCGTATCTGCTTAGAGGGGAAAAATCAAAAGCCATGCATTGCAGATGAACTGCGAGGGTGCATGGCTTTTTGAGTGGGGGTTAAATTGGCTGGGATGTGGGTTGGCGGTGCAGGGGCTTAGCTACGGTAGTCTGCGTTGATTTTAACGTAGTCATAAGAAAAGTCGCAGGTCCAGAGTGTGCTGGCAACTGTGCCTCGAGCTAAATTTACGCGTACGGTGATTTCAGGGGCTTTCATGATGCGAGCCCCGGTTTCTTCTTTATAGCTTTGTGCTCGGCCGCCGTGTTCTGCAACCAGGGCTTCTTCGCCATTTGCACTAAGCCAGACTTTGAGTTGACTGGTATCCAAATCTTCAATGCCGGCATAACCAACAGCGGCAAGAATGCGTCCTAGATTTGGGTCAGATGCAAAGAAGGCGGTTTTGACAAGTGGCGAATGTCCAATGGCGTAGCCTACTTTGCGGCACTCTTCCCGGGTTTTGCCACCTTCAATTTGCAGGGTAATGAACTTGGTTGCGCCTTCGCCATCTCTTACAATGGCTTGTGCCAACCACTGTGCGAGTCGTAGGACGGCTTGATAGAAAACAGCGCAGTCAGGCTCATCTTTTTGGGTAATTGGGGGGTGCCCTGCTTGTCCGGTGGCGATGAGGATAAAAGAGTCGTTGGTGGATGTGTCTCCATCAACAGTGATGCTATTGAAAGAGGCATCTGCCACTTCTTTGAGTAAGTTCTGGAGTAAATTGGGCGAGATAACAGCATCGGTTGCAATAAAACCTAACATGGTCGCCATATTAGGCTTGATCATTCCAGCACCTTTGGCGATGCCGGTTAAAGTAACGGTGCGTCCTTTAAGTTGAATTTGAATGGAGTGTGCTTTAGCGACAGTGTCGGTCGTCATAATGGCATGCGCGGCGGCATACCAGTTGTTTTCATCTAAGTGGGCTTTTACAGTCGGCAGTCCGGCACAAAGGCGATCAACTGGTAGGTGCTCAAGGATAACGCCGGTTGAAAAGGGAAGGACTGACGTAGGTGGAATATTGAGCAGCTCTCCGACGGCTCTGCAGCTTTCGTGCGCCGCATCCAAGCCTTGCTGGCCCGTACCTGCATTAGCAATGCCTGTGTTAATGATTAGGGCACGAATATCATTTTGTTTTAAATGATTTTGGCATACGGTAACCGGTGCTGCACAAAAACGATTTGTGGTAAATACTCCGGCAACGCTGCTGGCGGCTGAGACTTCTATTAGAGTTAAGTCTTGCCGATTGGCTTTGCGAATGCCCGCTTCTGCTGTACCAATGCGAATGCCTTTAACGGGTAGCAAATCTTGTGCGAGTGGAGATGAAAGCAGAACAGGCATGAGAGGGTTCTCCTAAAATAAAAAAACGGGGCGTTTAAAACGCCTCGTTTAAGAAAGAGAAGGCTAGGTCTAAAAAACTTAGGCTAGTTTTCCGTGGCAATGTTTGTATTTTTTACCAGAACCACAAGGGCAGGGGTCGTTACGACCGACTGTTATGCCTTCTGGAAGGGGGGGCTCTGAGTCGCTATTGTCGACCAATGTCTCAGTAGCATCAGCATGCTGATATTGGACATTTGACACGCCTGGCTCGTGAACTTCTGCCTGTTCAAGCTGTTCGTTAGAGCGCACTTGTACGTTAACTAGAATGCGGGTGACTTCTTCACGAACACTGGTGAGCAAGTTGTTAAAGAGCTCAAAAGCTTCTTTTTTATAGGCTTGCTTTGGATTGACTTGGGCATAGCTGCGAAGATGAATACCTTGGCGTAAATGATCTAATGCTGCCAAATGCTCTCGCCACCGGGCGTCAAGCGTTTGAAGCATGACGTTATGCTCAAAACCTTGCCATGCGGTAACATCGACATCTGCAGTTTTGGTTTTATAGGCAGCATCTGCCTCATCGACAATTTTGTGCAAAACATCCAGATCGTTTAGCGAGGTGTCGTTTTTCACCCACTCTTGAACAGGGAGTGTAAGTTGAAATTCCTTTTCAAGGGCTTGTTCAAGTTGTGAGAGCTCCCATTGTTCTTCAATGCTGTGCTCTGGAACGTAGCGGCGGAAAAGCTCCAGCAGAACGCCTTGACGCATGGCGGTAATGGTTTCTGAGATATTCGTATTTTCAAGCAGCTCATTGCGCTGCTGATAAACCACTTTGCGTTGATCATTTGCAACATCATCATATTCAAGCAATTGCTTTCGGATATCAAAGTTGCGTTGTTCAACTTTACGTTGGGCAGACTCTAAAGAACGGGTGACCATGCTGTGTTCAATGGCTTCACCTTCAGGCATTTTTAGGCGCACCATGATGGCGTTGAGGCGTTCGCCTGCAAAAATCTTCATCAGCGAGTCTTCAAGCGAGAGGTAAAAGCGTGATGATCCTGGATCGCCTTGACGGCCGGCCCGGCCTCGCAATTGATTATCAATGCGGCGGGATTCATGGCGTTCTGTGCCAATAATATGCAGTCCTCCGGCTTTGACAACAGCCTCATGCACTTGCTTCCACTCTTCCCGCAGCTTTGTGATTTTTTCGGTCTTATCTTCGGCGCTTAAGCTATCTTCGTCTTCTATATCTTTAATAGCATTTTCGATGTTGCCACCGAGCACAATGTCTGTGCCTCGACCCGCCATATTGGTGGCGATGGTGACCATGCCCGGCCGACCAGCTTGTGCAATGATTTCAGCTTCTTTAGCGTGTTGCTTTGCATTGAGCACTTGGTGCGGAATTTGTGACTGTGTGAGTAAATTTGAAAGCAGTTCTGAGTTTTCGATTGAGGTAGTGCCGACTAGGACGGGTTGGCCACGTTTTGAGCAGTCTTGAATATCGTCAATAATGGCTTTGTGCTTCTCGTTGAGTGTTCGGTAAACCTTATCATTATCATCTCGGCGGCTGGTGGGGCGGTTGGTTGGAATGACAACCGTTTCAAGACCATAAATTTGGTTAAACTCGTAAGCTTCCGTATCCGCTGTACCCGTCATACCAGCAAGTTTGCTGTACATCCGGAAATAATTCTGGAAGGTAATAGAGGCTAAGGTTTGGTTTTCTGCTTGGATGCTGACGCCTTCTTTGGCTTCAACCGCTTGGTGTAAACCCTCAGACCAACGTCGCCCGGCCATCAATCGCCCGGTAAACTCATCCACAATCATGACTTCGCCGTTTTGAACAACGTAATGTTGATCTTTGTGGAAAAGTGCGTGCGCGCGTAGTGCGGCATAAAGGTGGTAAACCAGCAGGATATTACCGGGGTCGTAAAGACTAGTATTCGGTGCTAAAAGCCCTAACTGGGTTAAAATTTCTTCAGCGTGCTCATGCCCTTGTTCGGTGAGCAATACTTGGTGCTGCTTGAGGTCAACAGTGTAATCGCCTGGCACAATGACTTTATCTTCTTCACCCTCTTGTTGTTTAAGCATGGGGGCGACATCATTCATTTTGACGTAGAGATCTGAATGATCTTCCGCTTGGCCGGAGATAATTAGCGGGGTGCGGGCTTCGTCAATTAAGATGGAGTCTACTTCATCCACGATGGCATAGTTGAGCCCGCGCTGTACACGTTCTTCAGGGCTGTAAACCATGTTATCGCGCAGATAGTCAAAACCAAATTCATTGTTTGTGCCGTAGGTGATGTCTGCCGCATAAGCTGCTTGTTTATCAGCATGCGTCATTTGAGAGAGGTTAACGCCGACACTTATCCCTAGGAAATTATAGATACGCCCCATCCACTCTGCATCGCGGTTTGCGAGGTAGTCATTAACCGTAATGACGTGAACGCCTTTGCCCGAAAGTGCATTGAGGTAGGCGGGTAGCGTAGCAACCAAAGTTTTACCTTCACCTGTGCGCATTTCAGCAATTTTATTGTCATTGAGCACCATGCCGCCGATCATCTGCACGTCAAAATGGCGCATTCCATGTACACGTTTAGCGGCTTCCCGAACGACCGCAAAGGCTTCTGGCATCAGACTTTCTAGCGTTTCCCCTTTTTCAAGGCGAGCTTTGAATTCTGCTGTTTTATTGCCTAACGCTTCGTCGGAAAGCGCAGCCAGCGCGCTTTCGTGCTGATTAATTCGTGCAACTTGATTGGAATATTGACGAACAAGCCGATCATTACGGCTGCCAAAAACTTTTTTAAGAAGGCCTGAAATCATAGGTGGTAATAAAGGCGCAATAAGCAAAGGGTTAATAGTATCATGGTGCTTGTTTTTAACTCTGAGATTGAGCAATTTTCTAGGTAAAGACACCTTACTTTACAGAGCATATTGTCTCAAACATGCAACGATGGCACAAATCAAAGACCACCTTTTTATGAGCCCGGACTTAGCGCGTTTGGCCGCACATGCGCAGCGCTTAGGGCAGGTGCAGTCTTTATTAGCAGAGGTTTTACCTCCTGCACTATCGGATAATGTGCGGGTAGGGGATTTTAATGAGGCCGGTGAGCTTATTTTGTTGGTTAAAGGCAATGCAGCAGCGGCCAAACTCAAGCAGTTAGTGCCTCGGTTTGAGCAGCATTTGAGAGCTCATGCGATTATTTTGCAGCGGGTCAGGGTACGAGTGGAAGTATTTGAAGCAAAGTCTGCGCCAGTCAAAACTTTGCGAACTGTGCCGGATCATGCTAAGGCGGCGTTCGCGGAGTTGGCTGAGCGCTTGCCGGAATCGAGTCCTTTAAGAGAGAGTTTATTGCACTTCGTTGCCAGAGCGCGTGACGAAGATGTTGGCTAGTTTTTGATTTCTAAATATTTTTTAGAGGCTTTTGGGTATGTCTGACTCCCCGGAGAAACCGCGCAGTATTGCGCATTTGTATAAAGATTTATGGCATTTTGCGCAAGGTCGTCGAGGGATGATCGTTCTGGCATTTGTATTTTTGCTGGGTTCACAAATGCTTAAACTTTTGGCGCCGTGGCTAGCTGGTAAAGCGATTAATGCGCTCCAAGGAGGCGGTTTGGCGGGTCTGGAAGAGGCCGGGAAATGGTTAGCAGGTGTTTTTGCAGTAACGGTGGCAAGTTGGTCTTTACACGGGCCGGGCCGCATTGTTGAGCGCAATATTGCTATTGGCGTGCGAGAACGGGTGGCAGGGGGCTTGCTGGATAAGTTACTCGATGCGCCCCTGGCTTGGCATGAGCAGCATCATTCTGGCGAGAGTGCTCATCGTCTGCAGCAAAGTAGCCGTGCGTTACATGACTTTGCGCAGAGTCAGTTTATTTACCTTCAAAATATTGTGCAAATCGTAGGCCCGGTTTTAGCGCTGTTTGCATTGTCGCCTGTCATTGGCACGTGTGCGGTGCTGGGTTACGGCGCTCTGGCGGGGATTATTGTGCTGTTTGACCGGGTAATGATGAAGTTGGCTGCACTAGAAAATCAGGCCGAGCGTCGCTATAACGCCAATCTCATAGACCTTTTGGGAAACGTGCTTACGTTAATTGCGTTGCGTAGAGGTAAGGGGGCGGCGGCCTTAAATATTTCGCGCCTGCGAGATACGTTTGCGCCAGTCAAGCGCAGCATTGTTTGGAATGAGGCGAAATGGTGTGTGGTGGATGTGCTCTCTACCTTAATGTGGTGCTTTCTGGTGGGTCTATTTGCTTACTTGCAAGCTACTGGTAGAGCACAAGGTGCCGGGGCGGTGGGTGGTGGGGTGGCCATTGGTGCGCTTTTTATGGTGTATGAATACTCTCAAAAGGCTGGGGGGGTGCTCACGGCGGTGGCTGCACATTTCCAGTCTTTAGTACGCCAGCAGACGGACTACGCGGCCGGGGCGATGATTGAAGCCGCGCCGAGTATGTTGACATCTGACCAAGCACAAGGCACCTCATGGCAGCAAGTGAGTTTCTCAAAATTACGGTTTGAGCATACCAATCGTGGTGAAGTTAAACCTGCGCTAGATAACGTTAGTTTGACGCTGGAGCGCGGCAAGCGCTACGCGCTAGTCGGAGCTAGCGGCGCAGGGAAAACCACGCTGCTTCGCTTATTATGCGGTCTTGATGATCCAACTGCCGGGGAGTTATGGGTTGACGGGCAAAAGCTAGAGGGTTTTAGGCAATTCATGCGAAAGGAGTCAACATTGATTCCTCAGCAGGCGGAAACTTTTGCCGGAACAGTTGAGGAAAATTTGCTTTTAGGTTCAAAAATGCCACAGGCCGATATTTTAACGGCGCTTGAAATTACAAGTGCCAAGGAATTTATGGCAGATGTTTCTGAAGCCGGACTGGGTATGCGTGTTGCAGAAGGCGGTGCCAATTGGTCTGGGGGGCAACGTCAGCGTTTTGCTTTAGCCCGGGGTGTTTTAGCCGCAAAAGGTAGCAGCATTGTGTTATTGGATGAACCAACGAGTAGTCTCGATCCGCAAACAGAGTCTCGCGTCTATCAGCAGTTGTTTGAGTATTTCAGTCATGCAGTCGTAATCTCGTCGATTCATCGGTTGCATCTTTTAGATCGGTTTGATGAAGTTATTTTTCTGTCTCAAGGTCGTCTAGTGGGATGCGGGCCTGTTGCCTCTTTGGTGGCTCAGTCAGAGGCATTTCGTTCGTTGCTGGCCGGTCAGGCGGGAAGCGCACATCGACATGGCTCATAAAATTTTACGGCAAGCTTTTTCCAGCTTGCGTGGGAAACAGGGTAAAATTGCCGGTCAATTTCGTGAAATTTTTTACAGGTTCTCTTAAAGCGTGTCTTCCGCATCTACCGAACTTCTTGTTGAGCATGAACTGTGGGCTTTTTGCCTTGAACAGCTCGAAAAGTCTTTGCCGTCTCAGCAATTTAACACTTGGATTAAAGGGTTAAACGCAGAGGTCCGGCTTTCAGAGACGGGCCCATCTCTTACCATTTTTGCGCCTAACCGTTTTGTGCTTCAATGGGTTAGAGAACGTTACGTAACCCGCATTGCGGAGCTGGGAGAGCAGTTTTATGGTGTGCCGGTTCAACTTGCGTTAAGTTTGCCCCAGTCTCAAGGTTCTACTTCTTCACCCCCTGTTTCGCAGGAGACTGATAGTTCAGTTCAAACGCCAGCCCCTGTATCCGATCCTGATCTTAAAGATAGTGCAGTGTCTGAAAATTCAGCATCTTCAGAAAACCAAGAAGCGGCGGTTGAAGTTTTACTTGAAGATGCTCAGGAACATGCTCATCAACTGACTGAGGCACCGCCTTTGCCTGCAGCCACCTCACATACGTCTGGCGCCAAAGCAAAGCGTGCTGCATTAGGCATTGGTGCTGCTACACGTAGCGCACCGCCCAAGCAGCTTGATTCAGGACACTATGAAAAAACCCGGCTGAATCATGATTTCACCTTCGATACGCTGGTAACCGGGCGAGCTAATGACTTGGCTCGTGCAGCGGCTATTCAAGTTGCGAATAATCCTGGCACTTCTTACAACCCACTTTTTTTGTATGGTGGCGTTGGGTTGGGTAAAACACACTTGGTACATGCAATAGGAAATGCAATTTACAAGGAAAATCCCAGGCTGGTTATTCGCTATGTTCATGTAGAGGATTACTATGCAGACGTAGTGCGTGCTTACCAGCAGAAAAGCTTTGATGCTTTCAAGCGTTATTACCGCTCGCTGGATCTTTTGTTAATTGACGATATTCAGTTTTTTAATAATAAAGTACGCACACAAGAAGAGTTTTTTCATGCCTTTAATGCCCTTACAGAGGCAAAAAAACAAATCGTCATTACCTGTGATACATACCCCAAAGATATTCAGGGTTTAGAAGATCGTTTAATTTCGCGTTTTGACTGGGGCTTAACCGTTCAAATAGAGCCGCCCGAGCTTGAAATGCGTGTTGCGATTTTGAAAAAGAAAGCAGAAGTGCTTAAAGTTTTTTTGAATGATGACGTGTCGTTTTTAATTGCTAAAAATTTACGTTCAAATGTGCGTGAACTTGAAGGCGCACTTAATAAAGTAGTTGCCTATGCGCGCTTTCATTGCCGAGATATTTCGCTGGATTTGGCCAGAGATGCGCTTAAAGATTTGTTAACCGCGCATAATCGGCAAATATCTGTTGAGTTTATTCAAAAAGCTGTGGCTGACTATTACAAGATAAAAGTTGCCGATATGCATTCGAAAAAGCGAACGCGCAACATTGCCCGGCCCCGGCAGGTTGCAATGTATTTAGCAAAGGAAATTACCCCCATGAGCTTACCTATGATCGGTGAAGCTTTTGGTGGTCGAGATCATACAACCGTAATACACGCATGCCGTACCATTACCACGCTGCGGGCGAATGACACGCAGCTTAACCATGACCTGCACGTGCTTACCCAAGTATTAAAAGGGTGAGTGTTTTTTAAATATCCACTTAAGAAAACGCACTACGACTATGCACCTACTTACTGCCCCTCGAGATCAGCTTCTGGCGCCTTTACAGTCTGTTTCTGGCATTGTTGAAAAGCGCCATACTCTGCCAATTTTAGCGAATGTTCTCATTGAAAAGGCCGGTGATCAGCTCACCTTATTGGCCAATGATATGGAAATTCAAATTAAAACGACAACTGCAGGAGACTTAGGCGGTGAGGCTGCTGCCATCACGGTTTCAGCTAAAAAACTACAGGATATTTTACGCGCGCTACCAGAAGGGTTGGCGGTTAATTTAACGTTGGATGAGCCGCGTTTAACCGTTAAGGCCGGTAAAAGTCGATTTGCTTTGCAAACGTTACCAGCACAGGACTACCCTAAGATGAGCGTTGTGGAAGGGGAGGGCGTGCATTTCTCCGTTCCACAAAAAACGTTCCGAGCCTTATTGGCCCAAGTTTCTTATGCAATGGCGCAGCAGGATATTCGCTACTATCTCAATGGCCTCTTGATGATTGCCGAAGGTAAGTTACTTAGAATGGTTGCGACCGACGGGCATCGTTTAGGCTATATTGCAGCAGGGTTAGAGGTGGACTTGCCTCGTACGGATGTCATTTTGCCTCGTAAAACGGTGTTAGAACTAAATCGTCAACTGTCAGATACGGATGAACCTGTTGAAATCACCTTGGCCGCGAACCAAATTGTGTTCCGCTTTGGCGCCACAGAACTGATCTCGAAGTTAATTGATGGCAAATTCCCGGATTATGAGCGGGTGATTCCACAGGGGCATCCTAAAGTGGTTCTTTTGGAGCGCCAACCTTTCCTTCAAGCTTTACAACGCGCAGCCATTTTGTCGAACGATAAATTGCGCGGTGTACGTTTGGTTTTTTCCGCTGGGATGCTGAAGATTGCAAGCGTAAATGCAGAACAAGAAGAAGCTCAGGAAGAGTTGGAAATTGAATATGCCTATGAATCTATCGACCTTGGATTTAATGTGACTTATCTACTCGAAGTGCTCAATAATTTAAGCGCAGAAAAAGTAGAGCTGCACTTAAACGATGCGAGCGCAAGCGCTTTGGTCATGGTGCCGGGCAATCCTGACTTTAAGTATGTTGTGATGCCCATGCGTATTTAAAGGAAAAGTATTTTGGAAAATCATTCTATTTCGCAAGAGCAGGCTCATTTACTTAAATCAGCTCTTATGCAAATTAAAAGTGGCCAGCTGGAATTTACGCCGGCCAGTGAGTCTGCCGAAGATTTGGCCGCATTTAACGAGTTAGCGAAGGCATTATTTTTAGCAGATCGGGAAGCTTTGGCCCGTGTTGTTGTTGTACGCCTTAAAGAGCAGATAGCTCAGAGCCCTTGTGTTTATATTAGAGCTGGTCACGTAACAGCGCATGGTGATGCTTGGTTGTCTGCGCAAGGTGCGTAAGGGTTTTTGCGTTAAGTTTATTTTTGTTTTGATGTTGTCATTTAAGTGAAAGAAGTATAGCTATGTCTGAAATTATTCCTGGGACCCAGCCTGAGTATGATGAATCTAGCATCCAACAGCTTGAAGGGCTGGAGGCTGTACGTAAGCGCCCAGGTATGTACATTGGTGATACTTCGGACGGTACCGGCCTACACCACATGGTATTTGAGGTGGTTGATAATGCAATTGATGAGGCATTGGCCGGGCATTGTGATGACATTGTAGTAACCATTCACTTGGATAACTCTATTTCTGTTTCAGACAATGGTCGAGGGATTCCGGTCGGTGTGAAGTTGGACGATAAGCACGAGCCTAAACGGAGTGCCGCTGAAATTGTAATGTGCGTGCTGCATGCGGGCGGAAAGTTTAACCAGAATAGCTATAAAGTTTCCGGTGGTTTACATGGCGTAGGGGTGTCATGTGTGAATGCCCTTTCAAAATGGCTAAGGTTGACCATTCTCCGGGATGGGAAAAAGCACTTTATCGAATTTAACCGGGGTAGTGCGATAGATCGTGTTATCGAGGTTCAAGGTGGTATTGAAGTGTCTCCACTCAAAGTATTGGGTGACACAAGTAAGCGTGGTACAGAGTTACATTTTTTAGCGGATGAAGAAATTTTTGGCACAGTCGAATTTCATTATGAGATTTTGGCTAAACGTCTGCGTGAATTGTCTTTTTTGAACAATGGTGTGCGTATCCGCTTGTTTGATCAGCGTACTGGTAAAGAAGACGATTTTGCCTTTTCCGGCGGTGTAAAAGGCTTTGTGGAATACATTAATCGCAGCAAAACAACTTTGCATCCAACTGTCTTTTATGCCATAGGCGATACCAAAGTCAGCACAGGAACAGAACAAAATATTGAGGTCAGCGTTGAAGTTGCTATGCAATGGAATGATAGCTACGTTGAGCAAGTGCTTTGCTTCACCAATAATATTCCACAGTCTGATGGCGGCACGCATCTTACCGGCCTCCGGGCCGCAATGACGCGGGTGATGAATAAGTACATTGAAGAAAATGAAATCGCAAAAAAAGCCAAAGTCGATGTAACCGGTGATGACATGCGTGAAGGCCTGGCCTGTGTGCTGTCTGTCAAAATGCCGGATCCAAAATTCGCCAGCCAAACAAAAATGAAGTTGGTTTCTTCAGAAGCTCGTCCGGCAGTAGAAGATGTTGTTGCACAAAAACTGAATGACTTTTTGCAAGAAAACCCAATTGACGCTAAAACCATTTGTGCCAAAATTGTCGAAGCGGCACGAGCCCGGGAAGCGGCGCGTAAAGCACGTGAAATGACCCGGCGCAAAGGCGTTTTAGATGGTATTGGACTACCGGGTAAGTTGGCGGACTGCCAGGAAAAAGACCCCGCTTTGTGCGAAATTTATATTGTAGAGGGTGACTCCGCTGGAGGCTCTGCCAAACAGGGCCGGGATCGGAAGTTTCAAGCCATATTGCCTTTGCGAGGCAAGGTGCTCAACGTTGAGCGTGCCCGGTTCGATAAGCTGATTTCCTCAGAGCAAATTGCCACCTTAATTACCGCGTTGGGTACTGGCATTGGTAAGGATGACTATAAGCCTGAAAAGCTCAGATATCATCGAATTATTATCATGACGGACGCGGATGTGGACGGCGCCCATATCCGTACGCTGCTTTTAACCTTGTTCTATCGTCAAATGCCGGAGTTGGTGGAACGAGGACACATTTATATCGCTCAGCCGCCACTTTATAAAATTAAACATGGCAAAACTGAGAAGTATCTTAAAGATGAGCACGAATTAAATAATCATTTGCTCAAACTTGCATTAGAAGGCGCATCTTTGATTCCTCGTGCGGATGCGATGCCCTTAGTGGAGGAAACCTTAGCGGGGCTATCTCGCGGGTATTTACTTGCAGAAGCGGTAATTAATCGACTTTCTGGTTACATTGATTCAGATGTTTTGCATGCTATTTTGGCGCATAACATTGAGCTGGATTTAAGCGACGAAACCAAGGTTCAAAGCAGTATTGCTCAGTTGAAACACCATTTGCCGGCGCAGATTGATTTGGTGGCTCATTACAATGAGGAAACTGAGTCTTGGCGTATTAATATTGAGCGTTTACG
>RRZT010054843.1_pt1 | contig 13260 bp, 13 predicted proteins | sample 2165551 | NCBI WGS metagenome assembly RRZT01 (sample SAMN10456910, study PRJNA506462) | wastewater metagenome | biome: wastewater; feature: sludge; material: wastewater sludge; isolation source: wastewater sludge with Escherichia coli K12::gfp cells carrying plasmid... | place: USA: Moscow, Idaho... | reverse complement strand
TCCATGTTCATGGATTAAGTCCCCACTTGTTTTTAGGTGGGAACTAAATTAAGGCTTATAGGATCGCTTGGTAAGGCTGTGTTAGCCGGATGCTTACCTTTGAAGAAACCGAACATTTCTACTTTGGGCTTACAGTCGCTTATTTGTATAAGCACTTATGTTAAATGGTAGTAGGATTTCGCACATGGTTTACAAGACCATGAATATCTAGGTCGCCAATCAACCACTCGCGTCTGAACGGGCAATATCCGCAAGGTTCTTCCCTATTTAACTGATGTAACAACCAAAACAGCTATCCCGATTGGAGGTGAAATTGAGCTAAAAGATGGTGTGCAAATTTCACTATCAAAGCAAGAAGCTGACCGTCTGGCTGTAGTACAGTTGGTTGAAGCTTAGACTGAGAATGTATTGAGCATAAGTTTATCTTGTGAAGACGGTTGAGACTTACATAAACCAAAAGTTTTATAACGTAATAAAATCATTTCTGCCCAATTGCGATGTGTAGCAGGTTCTAACATTGATCCGTGGCTTTTAAATACACTTTTAGCATCTAGCGATAAAATTTGCTGTGCTTCATGAAATTCTTCGGTATTTATTTGAAAGGCTCGATGAATATATTCAATTTGTGAGGGATGAATTGCAGTTTTAGTATAAATTCCATTATTCATATCTTGGCATAATTCATCCATAAGTAATTGCGTGCGGTCAATATGTTCACATACTGGTGAACTGAGTTGAAAGCCAGCAGGAATAAATAAGCCTGCTAATTGTGCAATCAACATACCCACTGGAGTTTGGTAAATCGTACTGTTTTTAGGGCGACGTAAATGTAAACAGGACAACAGATCATTACCGCCAATTCTTAGACATAGGGTTTTATGAAAGTCATACTTGAGTGCTTGATTAAGCTCCATATTATGCCCCATATCAAAAATTTCTTTGGTTTCAAGCGTCGGCATTAGATTTATATTAAGGGGTAAAATGTCCATCCACTGCTTTAAATCGTGCAGCGTAAACTTGGGTAAAATCATGCCACTGTAGGTGTGATTTAAGTCCCAATCGACAATATGTTTCGCCATTTCAATATTTCTAGGGCGAATAAATATCGCAGGCGCCTTTAAGTTTGGCTGCTCTAAGCGCTTTTGTAATAAGTGCTTTAAGTTGACCATTGCTGTTTGCACGTCTTTTTCCAACACGGCATCTTCTAAACAGACCGCAATAGATTTTAGGATTGGAAATTTGATTCCTTCAGTAACTTCCCATAATTGCTCATAGGTTGCAGGAATGTACATGGTTGCACCCAGTTCAATCGCATGTTGCAGTTGTTTCATTTATTTTTCTCGACTTTTTTTATCAGAGTCACTGCATGATACGAACCTAACTTGGCACCTAAAATATCTACGGCAATATTCCGTTCTTGGGCAAAATGGAGCAGTAATTGTACATGCGGATTGGATGGGTCACGGATTAATATTTTTTCAGGAACGCGTCTTAATACAGCACGCGTGGCTTCTGCAATGCTAGGCTTAATATGATTAATATTTTTAATCGCATAGGTGTCAGAGATCCAATCAATCGTGTCTAAACAAATTTTTTGTTGTTTGAGTCGAATGTGATTATTCCAATTTGCCAAATCGGTATGCGGATTCTGTTGAATAATATTTAAAATTTTGTCTGTAAAATCTACCGAAATATCATGCTGAGCCAGATGTTGATAAACTAAACAGCTATGCCAATTATTCGGATCGTAGCAATTTTTTTTTGCTAGATCGAAATCGATTGTATCTTTTAAAATAGTCCGTGAGATTAAACCTGAGATCACTGATCCTAGAATACCAAATGGGATCAGCCAATCTTCACAACTGGCACTTAGCCATGAATAGCCGCCTAAATCGGCTAAGGTAACAAGGCGAGGGATGTCCCATCCTGGATCAAATAATGCCGGATAATCTGCTAAATTTTGGGTCAATTCTCGACAGATTGCTCCTTTACCCGTCCAGCCATCCACAAAAACAATATTTTCCGCGCCATGTTGACCAATAATGGCATGTAAGGCTGCAATGTCGATGCCGCGATCACGAATAATACTAATACCGTAATGTACGCACTGCTGATGTTTTTCAATATAGTGTTTAAGTAGTACACCTAAAGGTACACCTGCACGTACTAGACTGACCAAAATAATCGGTTGATTTTTAAATCGGTTTCGCAGTGAGTTGCCAATCTTCTGCACATCACTAGCCAGACGTTCAGCGCCTTGCTCAAAAGCGTATTCAAAATGTCGCATTTGTTCATCTGAAGGTGGATGTTCAACACTAATCATTTGTGAATAGTGTTTTTTCCCAGATTGAATCAGATACTCTTTTTCAGCTACTGGTGTGGGGTCTATTTCATCAATATTGAGCAAAAAGGTCACATCTTCAGGTTGATAAGAGCCATGGAAACCCAGTGTTTTAAGACTAGATGGTAACGCATGGTTTTTATACATGTCCTAAATATCCTTTTGAATGATGATCTTGTGCTAGATTTTGTACTAAAAACTTATCCAGCTGACTATTTCTAGGCATACCAAACCAATCACAGCAGCCTAAAAAGCCTGCATCAGACAAACTGTCGCCCCAACCTAAAATGGCACGTTCGCGATTTGGGTCATATTTATTGATAAAAAATTCAACCGCTTTTTGTTTAGACACAAATTTGGGAATAATAGCTAAATTATTGCCATTGATATGGACATAGCAGTGTTCAAGTACTTCAGCGGATAAGTTTTTAATCATCTGGTGCAGAAATAAAGGCGCAGGATCATTTTGCTTGGCAACAGTATAAATTTTTCCACCATTTTCTTCCATCGTCCAAGTTCGAATTGAACCAAATGGTTTGGCATAATCGAGCAATAGCGCTGGTAAATCATTCAGTAATTCATCCAGTTCAGCCGCCGCCTTGTTCTGGATGGCAAGCCATTCCTGATCAACCTGTTGATCTGCCGCTAAAATGGTTCCACCATGTGAACATATAGCACCATGTCGAAAAGGAAGATGTACGCGCTGCAAGCCTTGAACTGAGCGCGCAGTCACAGGAATAACATCTGCAGATGCTAATAACCAATTCACGAAAATTTGCTGTTTGGGAAGCATATAAGAGAGAGGCTTACCAAATTTATCTATTGTGGCAATTTTATGTAGTGGTGTGGGGGTACTTTTACGATTTGTTTGAAACAGCGTGTCATCTAAGTCAACAAAAATTAACGGCTTAGGATTCATAACTAATAATTTCCAAATTTTTTATTTGTTCAAACAGGAGAGGGTCGACGCTATCTTGTGCCGTTTCAATGACCAATAAAACCCGATCAAACTGTTGATGTTTAACGTTATAGGCATAGTTATTAATGTTCAGTCCATAATTGTCTTTAAATGAACAAATACTTTCAACGGCATGACCCTGCTTGATGGGAGAGCGTGTGGTTGAGCTGTAATAGACCTCAGCACCTTGCTGCTCTAATTTCTCAGCGATCAGAAATGGAATCCAGCTAAACTCCCCCGAACCTAAGACCAAGATTTTTTCATGAGGCAGAGGTGGGTGAAAATTTTGCCAAGCCCTACAATTTAGAAAGGTCGGTTCGCGTCCCCAATCATGAGGGGCAATAATTTTTTGTGCTTGCTGTTGGGTTGAACTAACATCTGGCATGTCAATGTTAGTATGCTGTTGGTTCGGCTGCCACTGCCAATGACCATGTAATAATGACACCACTTCAACAGGAATTCCTAAGTCATCAGTGACTAAATGTTGTTCCGCCCAATTGACCAAGGTTACCAAAATAATCCGTTCTACCTGTTGTAAACCAGATTTTTTCAGGCTTAAGATTAAATTCCTAAAGGTCTTTCCTGTTGAAATTTCATCATCAATTAAAATGAGTGTTTTCGATGCAATAACATGTTGATGCTTAAGCGGATCATGACTGGATAAAATAAATTGATCTTGTGCATGACTATGTTCTTCTAAAAACAAGCCTAGTGTAGGCAAGGTTTCAACTGGATGACGCGTGGTGGTTAAAAAGAGGGCATTTTGCCCAAAATCTGGTTTGAGCTCACGATAAACGCCTGCCCCTAAACCCACTGCGGTCTCTGCCATACCAATTACAGTAATGGGATAAGGCAGATCTTTGGGAATGATTGCAGCAAGGTCTTGATAACTTCTTTGCATCACCGATGGGGCAACGGGGATGTGTTTTCCAAGAACTTTGGAAACAAATAAAAATGCACGTTTGGGATTAATTCTTTCTGCAAAACTGAGAAGATCATCCAATTTCCATTGAGGATGATGCTGATTCACAGTCACACTAATACGACCACGACTTAAATCAATATGTTTTATCAATGCTTACAATCCATTTTGATACTTTGCGTAAGGGGTAAAACTTGAACGACGGGAACGCGGTCAGTGTGTTGCAGTGTCAATTGCAATTTTTCAGCAATCAGTTCTGCAACTAAATTAATTCCAGTATGTTGTGTATAGGCAAAACCACCTGCGGGACGCGGGTTAATTTCTAAAATATGCCATACCCCCAGATCATCTTGCTTAAATTGAATATTGATCAAGCCATCACATTGGAAATGTTGCACCAGAACTTTGCAGATTTCATGACAAGGATGCTCGATATAGCATTCCTGATAAAATTTAAATTTAATTCGGGTCACTAAAGCTAAAATTTGCCCATGGTGACAGGCAATATCGACAGAACATTCTTGCCCAGTTAAAAAAGGCATAATTAAATACTCAATCGGTTGATCTAATTGAGTATATGCCTCGATAAATTGTTGCGTATTACACTGCGTATTGAGTTGAAATTGCTTAAAATATGAAACTTCATTTCGCAGTTGAACAAAACCAGAACCATAGACGCCATACACCGGTTTTGCACAAATATGTGAATATTTTTTTTGATAATCGCCAATCGTTTGCTTTAATCCAACGGCATTATCAACTTTCGTGGCAGGAATATTGGGTAAGTTTAAGGCTTCACAAATTTGTCCAAATAAAAATTTATTGTTCATGTTTTCATGTTGTGTAACGCTAACGCTACCCGTCACCAGTTGAATATCATGCCGAGCAAATTCTTCACGAAATTTTTCAATAAATTGACCGTGTTTTCCACACAATAGCAGTTGAATGGAATGCGCTTTACACTGTTCTAAAAGCCAATCTGCGCTGTTTTCAACGGCGGGTTGTTGAAAGAAATAATCTGCGCAGAGTTTTAATTCTGGACGTTGTTTGCTATGAGAACAAAAAATCGTTAGATGGTCAGATAAGTTTGAGCATTTTAATAATTGAATAATGTCGTTTTGACAGGAATAACTTTCAGCAATCCAGATATTATAGTGCGATTTCACAGTCGATTTAATCTCAATTTTCTTTAATAACAATGATTGATTTTTGAATAAATATTCCGAGAGGAATATATAGTTTTTTATGCTGTTGATGCAATAATTTTCTAAGACCTGATATGAAATTGTAAAAATTGAATAAAAAATTCAATTTTGCTATTGGGCTTACAAAAATTATGTTAAAACAATTAAGGCTTATTTAACTCGTTTTTTGACGAGCAATCTTAATTTTTATATTAATAATTCATGTGTTTAATGGATTAAAAGAAAATATTATGATCTCTTAAGAGGGTGTTTATGCAACTTATTGCTGGCGGAAATATTAGTTTAGTCTCTGAAATTATTGAAATATTAATAAAAACAAATGTTCCTATGCAAATAGAACTCGATCTTACTGCATATCTTTTAGCAAAAGACACCCAAAAAGTGCGGGGTGATCAAGATATGATTTTCTATGGACAACCGCAAACACCGAATCAAAGTGTGGTGTTGGTTCAATCTAGCTCAAATGATCCATATATAACTCAATTTAAAATTAATACCGGATTACTTGATCCAGAAATTCAAAAAGTCACCTTATGTGCAACGATTAATGAACCGAATAATTTTAGTCGAATATCACCTATTCATGTGGAGCTTTTATCCGGTGCCCAAACTATCGCCAATGCATTGATTCAGACTCAGGCTAAAACTGAAAAAGCCTTAATTTTGGCTGAAGTGTATAAGCATAATGATAAGTGGAAATTTAGGTTTATTGATCAAGGTTTTAATGGAGGTTTAAAACCTTTGGCTGAAAATTTTGGTGTGGTGATTGAAGATACTCAAAGTAATACTTCACCAACACCAACACCAACACCAACACCAACACCTTCGAAGTCGAATCTTAATTTGTCAAAAATTAAGTTAGATAAAAATAACTCTAGAATTAATTTAACTAAAAAAGGCGCAGGTTTTGGCAAAATTTCGGTGAATTTAAACTGGAATAAATCCGCACCTAAATCAGAATCTTTTTTCCAAAAATTAACCCGTTCCAATTCAATCGATCTAGATTTAGGTGCAATGGTACAGCTTAAGGATGGCAGTATTGATTTAGTCCAACCGCTTGGAAATCGATTTGGTCATTTTGAAAAAATGCCTTATATCAAATTAGATGCTGATGATCGTACAGGCGCATCTATTAATGGTGAAAATTTACATATTAATGGCAATCAATGGGATCGCATTGAGCGAATTGTCATCTATACCTATATTTATGAAGGTGCAGCACAGTGGGCAGCAACAGATGGCATAGTGACCATTCGTCTTCCAGATCAACCTGAAATTGAGGTTCGTTTAACTGAAGGTAATCAATTAAATACTTGTGCAATTGTAGAGTTAAAAAATATAAATGGCGAAATTCAAGCCAATCGAGAAGTACGTTATTTTAAAGACCAACAATTTTTAGATCAGTTTTATCGCTTTGGTTTTCGTTGGACCCAAGGCTCAAAAGATTAACGGCATCCATTTTATTTACATGTAATAAAAAAGAGGGAAAATTATGGCGATTTCATTAAATAAAGGTGGAAATCTATCTTTAAGTAAAACAGATCCATCACTTAACCAAGTTTTGATTGGCTTAGGTTGGGATGCTCGGGCAACGGATGGTGCCGATTTTGATTTGGACGCTTCCGCATTTTTATTGGCAGCAAATGACAAAGTTCGTGGTGAAACTGATTTTATTTTTTATAACCAAACTCGCTCTCCAGAAGGTTCTGTAGAACATACTGGAGATAACCGTACGGGTGCGGGTGATGGTGATGATGAAGCCGTCAAAATTGACTTGGCTAAAGTTCCCACTGAAGTGCAAAAAATTGCCATTACAGTCACTATTCATGATGCTGAAAACCGTGGTCAAAATTTTGGACAAGTGCAAAATGCCTTTATTCGTGTCGTCAATGATCAAACGAATGTGGAAATTGTACGTTTTGACTTAAATGAAGATTACTCGACTGAAACCGCGATGATTTTCGGTGAGTTATATCGTCATAACGGTGAATGGAAATTTAGAGCCGTAGGTCAAGGTTATAACGGTGGTTTAAGTGCCATGTGTCGTCAGTATGGCATCAGTATTTAAGTCATCGTCTTAGGTAAAAAAATGAAACATTTCCGTTTTTCGATCATTTTCACCATTATATGCTTAGCAATTTCAGCATATTGGGGTTTTACCCATGGGCCTGAAGCAGGCTTAATGGCAATGTTTAAAGTATTGGCTATTACTGCAATTTTGGCTGTCATGGAGGTATCACTCTCCTTTGATAATGCAGTCGTCAATGCCTCTGTATTGAAACACTGGAATCATTTTTGGCGTACGCTGTTTTTAACCGTGGGTATTATCGTTGCTGTTTTTGGTATGCGATTAATTTTTCCCTTGCTTATCGTCGGTGTCACAGCCGATATGAGCATGGTTGAAGTGGCTAAATTAGCGTTAAATGATCCCACAACTTATTCAGAAAAACTGATGGCCCATCATGCTGAAATCGCGGCATTTGGTGGCATGTTCTTATTATTGGTATTTCTAAATTTCTTATTTGATGATGAAAAAGATGAACATTGGTTTCATTGGCTTGAATCAAGATTAGCCGATTTAGGCAATATTCAAGCGATTTCTGTCTTCATTTCATTGGTTATTCTACTTGTTCTTGCAAGTTATATCCCTGATGCATCACGTTTAGTTGTGGTGATGGCTGGAATTTGGGGGATTGTTGTTTATGTAGGTGTGAAAGTCATTGGCCATCTATTAGAAGGCAGTAGCAATGATGATGAGTCTGAGAAATCAAATGGCGCAACAGCAACAGGTACTATTGTTAAAGGTGGTATTGGTGGTTTTTTATATTTAGAAGTTTTAGATGCATCTTTTAGTTTTGATGGTGTAATCGGTGCTTTTGCAATTACCAGTGATGTGGTAATTATTATGCTGGGTCTTGCTATTGGCGCGATGTTTGTCCGTTCAATGACAATTTACCTTGTTGAAAAAGGTACACTTGATGCTTATATCTATTTAGAGCATGGTGCACATTATGCAATTGGTGCACTTGCGTTCATTATGTTAGCTAGTGGCACAGGATTACATATTCCAGAGGTTATTACAGGATTGGTGGGAGTTGCCTTCATTGTTTGGGCTGTTATCTCTTCAATTTCATATAGTAAAAAGCAACAATCTTCATAAACGAAAGTTAAGGAAACAAAAATGGCTATTAATTTATCAAAAGGCGGAAATATCAACCTTTCCAAAACTGCTCCGACGATGAATAAAGTCGATTTGGGTTTAGGTTGGAATCCACGTGCAACTGATGGTAAAGCATTCGATCTAGATGCTGTCGCATTTTTAACTGGTGAGGATGGCAAAGTTCGCTTAGATGGTGAATTTATTTTCTTCAATCAAAAAACCTCACCATGTGGATCGGTTAACCATAATGGCGATAACCGTACTGGTGATGGTGATGGCGATGATGAAACAATTTCTGTAGACCTTTCTAAGGTTCCTCAAGAGGTTGTAAAAATTGTATTTGCTGTGACAATTCATGAAGGGCAGCAAAATGCTCAAAACTTTGGTATGGTCGATAAAGCCTACATCCGTGTGATTAACCAAGATGCGAATGCAGAAGAATTGGCTCGTTTTGATTTATCTGAAGATGGTAGTACTGAAGTTGCGATGATTTTTGGTGAGTTATATCGTCACAATGGCGAATGGAAATTCAAAGCAGTCGGTCAGGGCTTTAATGGTGGTCTTGGTGCTTTAGCTGCAAGTTATGGTGTTGCAGTTTAAAAGAATAAATCAAGTACTAAAAGAGCCATCTTTTAGTACTTGAAAGTAATTGGGATAGAATTATTTTCATATCGAATTATTTTCAAGTACTACTATAGAGAATAAGAATGCAGTTAGTTTCTGGACAAAAAATAGCGCTGAATCAAGTTATTCAAAATGATCAAAAATTTACTTTAACTGTGCAATTTAAAGCGGCATTTGAGATCGATATATCTAGTTTTGGCGTGGGACAAAACGATCAACTTTTCCATGATGATTATATGACTTTTTATAATCAATCGCAGACACCTCACTGTGAAGTACAATATCGTCAGCAAGAAAACTTGGACCTGCTTACTTTTGATTTAAGTAAAATAAATGCGACACAAACTCCCCGATTTGTCATTTGTGCAACAGTAGCAAATGACCAAGCAACGATGCAAAATATTCAAAGTGGTCAAATTTCCCTTGTGAATCAGCAAGGCGAAGTATTGGCAAATTACCAATTAAATCCATCAAATTTTAGTCAAGAAAAAGCAGTCATGTTGACTGAAATTTACTTTAAAAATGACCAGTGGCGCATGGCTGCGATAGGACAAGGTTTTAATGGTGGATTAACCGCATTAGTGAAACATTTTGGCGGTGAAGTTGCTGAAAATACATATTCTCCTCCGCATACAGCGTCTAAAATTGATTTAAAGAAAAAAGTTGTTTTGGATAAAGTGGAAAAATTTGCACCACATTTGCTTGATATCACTAAAAAATCACTGATTAGTTTAGAAAAAAATAAGTTACTCGATGTAAAAGCAAGAGTGGCATTAATATTGGATTATTCAGGTTCAATGTCGCATCAGTATAAATGTGGTGATGTACAGAAAGTTATGGATCGTATTATACCTTTGGCAATTAATTTTGATGACGATGGTAGCTTTGAGTGTTGGGCATTTGCAGAAAAAGCCCTACGTTTAAATGATGTGAGCCTGAATAATTTAAATAACTATATAACCTCAGAACAAGGGGGTTATAAAAAATGGAATGCGGGAGCTGGCTATAATAATGAGCCTGCCGTTCTTGAAGAAGTTTTGCATTATTTTAGCAAAGAAAGCCCATCTAATTTACCGATCTATATTGTTTTTATTTCTGATGGTGGTGTTTCAGAAGCGAGAAAAATTAAAAAGATTTTACAAGAGGCATCATCACAACCCATATTTTGGCAGTTTGTAGGTATTGGTGGCAGAAATTACGGAGTGTTAGAGAAATTAGATACAATGGAGGGGCGAGTGGTAGATAATTGTAATTTCTTTAAAATAGATAATATTGAAAGTATTTCTGAATCAATGTTGTATGACTTTTTACTTCAAGAATTTCCGATATGGTTAACAGAAGCAAAAAATAAAAATATCGTGAGAGGATAGGTAAATGTAATGGCAGAATTTAATCTTGTTGGCAGCCCAGAACCTTTTTTACATGTCAGTATGCAGCAAGGTGAAGCAATCTATTGTGAATCTGATGCTATGGTCATGGTTGAACAAAATCTTGAAGTTAGTGGCAAATTACGTGGCGGAATTTTCCAAGCGTTTATGCGTAAATTTACTTCTGGAGAATCCTTGTTTCAACAACAAATTAAAGCCGTGAAGGGGGCTGGAGAATGTCTATTATCGCCGAATTTGGATGGTGATATGCAGATTCTGGATGTGGGACAACGACAGTATATTTTATCTGATGGCTCTTTTGTTGCAGCAACCGAACACACCATGATCAAAGCAAAAGTGCAAAGTAATATCGGTGGTGCATTGTTCGGGGGCACAGGAGGTTTCGTGGTCATGGAAACCAGTGGGCAGGGTAAAGTGTGTATTTCTGGCAGTGGAACGTTACTTGAGCTGGATATTACCCCAGAGCAAGGTGAAGTCACCATCGACAATGGTCATGTCGCTGCATGGGATGCATCTTTAAATTACAATATTGGTATTCCAAGTTCTGGCAGTGGTGGTTTTGTTGGAAATATTGTCAACAGCTTAACCAGTGGGGAAGGCTTAGTTATTAAATTTCGTGGGCATGGTAAAGTCATTGTCTGCTCCCGTAATCGTGCCAGTTATTTGCAGTGGCTATCTACAGCTTTAGGTCGCGGTAATTCAAATTAAAAACAGAGGTAAATAAATTATGGGTATTAGTTTAGTCAAAGGTCAAAAAATTTCTTTAGAAAAAGGTGATGGCTCGTCTTTAACTAAAATATTTTTAGGTGCTGGTTGGGATGTTGCTAAAAAAGGCGGTTTACTTGGCATGTTTGGCGGTGGAGACAGCTCTATTGACCTTGATGCTTCTGCTATTATGTTTGATGAAAATAACAGCCCTTTAGATAGTATTTGGTTTGGTCAGTTGCGTAGCCGTGATGGCAGCATTCAGCATTCAGGCGATAATCGTACTGGGGAGGGTGACGGAGATGATGAAGCGATCCATGTGGACTTGACTCGAGTTCCTAGCCAAGTAAAATCAATTGTATTTACAATCAGTAGCTTTCGTGGGCAAACTTTCGAAAAAGTTGAAAATGCTTATTGTCGTTTAGTTGATGCGACCACAAATGTAGAAATTGCAAAATATAATCTTTCGGCGAAAGGACATTATACAGCGCTAATAATTGCTAAATTTTATCGTCATAATGGCGCATGGAAAATGTCTGCATTAGGCGAAACTTGTAACGGGAAAACGATTCAGGATATGGTTCCATCAATTTTACCTATTTTATAAAGTAGTTTAATTTTGTTAAAGTGGCTAAATGAATGCAATAAAAGGGTTCATTTAGCTTTATCGAATAAAGTTATAATTTAAGGTTTATTTGGTAATATTATTTACAAGTAATGAGTCTACACTCAGAACTACCGCACAATGAGTTGGTCTTTTTACATGAACAATATATTGTATTGCTCGGAGAAAACTGTGTAGGATGAATAGTCACTAAAATTTTAGACACACTCTCTATCATCTTTGATAAGCCTTTTCATAATTTAATGGGGAATGTTGACCATTGAAATTATGACTATATTTTGAATTATAGAACATCTCCATATATTTAAAGATATTAGACCCTGCATAAAATATGTAATTGTATTTTTCATTTAATGACCTATTTAAATATTTAACAAGTTATAACTAATTTTATTTATAAACCATATTTTTATTCCTTGTGGCGTATGAACTTTGATCTCATCATCTACAGACTTACTTAAACAAGCCTTTGCTATAGGAGACTGGAGTGAAATATAATCTTTACAAGCATAGATTTCTTCATCGCCCACAATACGGAATTTGATTGTTTCACCTTCGTCATTTTCCAATTCGACCCAAGCGCCAAAATAAGCTTTCCCATCTTGTTCAGGGCTATATTCAACTTTATGGGCTATCTCAAAAAGTTTAGTTAAATATCTAATTCTACGATCAATTTCTCTTAATTTTTTCTTATTATAATGGTAATCAGCGTTCTCAGACCGATCGCCGAGACTGGCTGCCCATGACACAATTTTTGTTATTTCAGGGCGTTCTTTACGAACTAAATCATTTAACTCATCTTGTAAGCGTTGATAGCCTTCAGCCGTTAATAATTTACGATTCAAGACAAATACTCCAAAGCCTTGCGTAAGGCATCTAATGTTGAAACTTTAAAAACTGGCTTATTTGAATCATCTACAAGCTCACCAAAATGAGTTGGTTTTAGATTCCATTTTTTTTGAAAATCAGTAGATAATAAATACTGTAATGCTCGTACTTCTTGATTAGAAAGCTTAAAAGATTCTTCAGGTATCATATTCTTATGGTCATAAATATCAATCCTTTGTTTTGGTGGGATGATTTCACGGATCATTTGCTGAGCTTCTTTAAGCTCAGATGCCATAATGCGTACAAGCAACTGATGTTTCGGATTTTGAATTTCTTCAATCCACGCATTATCTGTTTGAGATGGTTTTGTCAATTTAGGCTTCTGTGATGAAACATCTATAAAACCTTGAATCAATGCTCTATATTTTTCACCTGTCTTATTTCTGATGCTTTGCGCTTTAGGAATACCTCGATTAAATCCTAAATTAGAAATCGTACTGACAG
>RRZT012306112.1_pt1 | contig 13264 bp, 13 predicted proteins | sample 2165551 | NCBI WGS metagenome assembly RRZT01 (sample SAMN10456910, study PRJNA506462) | wastewater metagenome | biome: wastewater; feature: sludge; material: wastewater sludge; isolation source: wastewater sludge with Escherichia coli K12::gfp cells carrying plasmid... | place: USA: Moscow, Idaho... | reverse complement strand
TATTGCTATATTACCAATACTTTCTATGTATCCAAGTGCGCTAAAAATGACGACAGATGCCACAAGAAATGAAGAATGGTCAAGAGTTTCTATGACTATAGTTGACTATGTGAAGTCAAGAGGGTATGATAATGTAAAAGGAAAAATGACTTCATCTAAATTTGATAAAGAATATGTTTTTACTTATGATTCGAGTACGAACTCATATAAACAAAATAGTTTTTCAAATGACTTAGGAATACCAACAAATGCCTTTGTAATAAATACAAAAGGGATAAAGCTTGATGATTATAAGTTTAATGTTTATATAGAAACTTTGCCGGTTTCGTATGGAGCACTTGATTTAACTAAAAATCAAATAGTAACATCTTCGGCAATATCTGAAAATTCTAAGATTATTTATGGAATAGTTAAAATCAGAAAAAAAACAGAAATTAATTTTGATGGCGAAACCATCAGAGATGCAAAATTTATAATAACTCCTATTGAAAAGTTGGGGAATTAATATGAAAAGAGAAAAAGGATTTACTTTAATAGAATTAATGGTTGCAATAGCAATATTAGTAATAATAGTTGGAATGATGACACCCTTAATGAGTTCAATTACAAGGTCTAATAAAAAAGCTCAGGATATTAATGAACTAGATTTAAATATAGGAAAAAGTATAGATGTTTTTAAAAAAGCAGTAAGAAGTTCTAATGACATGGCAACAACATTTGGAGGAATTACAAATCCAACAACTGCAGCTATTTATTTATCTGAGAATAATGGTGATGTAAAAATAGGTGTGACAACTTCTACAGCTATAGTTATTAATGTACCGAAAGATGATGAAGCAAATCCTAATGCTAAACCATTAGATGAAAGAGTAATTTTTTACTTTGATTCAAGTAGTAAAAAACTTATGCTTAATTCTACAACGTCAGGAATTAATTTTGCTGGAGTACCAAGACCTGTAGAATTAGTAGAAAACGTACATGAAGCACATTTTGGGTATGAAAACAATATAGCTACAATATATATGAAGGTGAAACTTGATAAAAAGGGTTCTGATACTGATGAAAATAATTTCAAAAAAGTTCGTGATGCAGCAGTAACCAGAATTAATATAAATTTCTAGGAAGGAGATAAAATGAATAAAAAAAAGGGTTCTGCAATGATACTTGCTATATTACTCCTTGCATTTTTTATGGCCTTATCTCTAAATATGTGGTTTATATCTCAAAAAAAAGCTCAAAGGGCCGGGGATAAAATTATAGGTAATAGTGTATTAACAGATATAGATGGTTCTTCTACTTTGGGGTATTATGAATTTTATCTTGCAACAGAGTACATGACTAAAGGTTTTGTAAGAACAGCAATTTATACAGTTCCCACTACTACCGCAATCTATACATCAGGAAGTGCTTTTACAACAACTATACAGGGAATCTGGTTAGAAAATGAAAAACAATATTTTGGAAGTTACCTTGATACAAGTGGTGGGGCTTTTAATTATAATGCTCTATTAAGAGAAGATACAATAGTTTCTAATAAGCTTAGCGAAAGAAGTTGGGAGATTACAGGGGGAGGAATAGCCAAGGAACTTTGGGAAGCTACTGATTGGACAGTGCAAGAAAGTTTTGGAGGATACAAAATTAAATCTATATCTGTAGCAGGAACAGATGTTACAGGTAGTGCTTTATTTATTAGTGCATTGAGCCAAACTACGACTAAAGAGGCAATAAGCCAATATGAAAAAGATTTAACTTTAGGAACAAATACCAGTACTGCAGCGATTAAAAATAAGGTGACAAATTATGAAATTCTTGTCAGAAGAAAATCTAGTCTTAAAAAGACAACTACAGGTAGTATTGATATTATTTCAGACGAAATAGAGGAAATAATTGTAACAAAACAATAGAGGGGAGCATTATGGAATTAGAAAACTATACAGAAATATTAGTTGATGAAGCTATTAAAGATTTTTTACGTAAAAATGAGGACATAGCCATGGTTCTAACAAGTACAGAGCTCATAGAAATTAAAGCTTTTGCACTTAATCAATTACCACCACATTATGTTACTTCTCAAATGGGGTATGCTTTTACAAAATTAGAAGAAGTAAACATCCAAACTAAAGTAACAGTTCTTAAGACTGTTGTTATGGCAGTTGATAAAATATTAAATAATAGGCGTACTAAGGAGTGATGGCTTCATGTTTGATATATTCAAAGATAAGATAGAAGGTAGCTTAGATATAGGAACAAGCAGTATAAAAGGTCTTGTGCTAAAAAAAGGAAAAGTAGAAGCTTTAAGTGTGAGAGAATTAGATAACGGAGTTATAATTAATGGAAATATTGAAGATTATCTAAGTGTTAATGAGGAATTGAAGGTAATAGTAGATAATCTGGAGTTAAAGAATAAAGAAATAGTAGTTTCTATACCAATACAAAATTTCTTTATTAAATTCTTTCAAATATCGGATGTAGAAGATAAGGAAAGAAGAGCTATTATTGATAATGAGTTAGAAGATATAGTACCAAATTTTGAAGCAGACAATTTTGTCACAGATTATGTAGATTTGGGTCCATCAAAATTAACTAATCCTGATTCAGAAGAACAACAAATCAACGTAATGGCCATAACTATTCCTAAAAATAAAATAAATGAGTTGGTAGATATTTTATTAACCTTAAAGGTTAAACCAGTAAGAATAGTTCCAGATTTTATATCTATATTTAACCTTATTCAGATGGAAAAAGAATTTATTGATGTAGAGGATGAAGAAAGTATAATGGTTGTTGATGTTGGTTCAGAATCAACAAAAATTTTCTTTGAAAAAGGTGGTCAATTCAAGTTTTATAGGATAGTTTCTATAGGTGGAAATGATATAACTTCAGTTATAGAAAGATATTATAATATAGACAGAGAAAGAGCCGAAGAAGAAAAGAAAAGATTAGAACTTCTTTTTGAAGATGATAATAGAACTGCTGAAGAAATGGAAGTATTTAAAGAAGTAGAGGACCTTATAGCTGAACTAGAAGATTCTATAAAAATATCTATTGATTACTATAAAGCACAAGAAAATGCTCCTAGTATAGATAGAATATTTCTTACAGGAGGAGCTACTTTATTAAAAGGATTTAAACAAATAATAGAAAAAACCTTTGAATTAGAAGTGGAAGCAATAGATGCAGCAAGATACTTTTCTCACCGTTTAGATGAAGAGGATGCAGAAGAATTTCCAGTTCAGAGGATAGCTGCATTACTTGGGAATGTGATTACGGAGGTGAGCTTAAAATGATTAGAGTAAATTTTCTTTCTCCTGAATATAGGCAGAAGATATTTTTAAGAAAATTTGCCACTTTTGCAGCTTTTGTAGTTACTGCATTAGTAGCCTTGATACTTATTGGTGGAGCAGTTTTAAATGGCCAAATAAATACCAAAACTGCCGAAAGAGATAAAATTCAAAATGATATAGTCGCTATTAAAGCTAAGGCAGAAGAGATTAAAAATGCCACAGCCTCTATAGAAGATTTATCTAGTAAAATTCAAATCATAGATGATATTTTGAATCAGAAAAAATATGGATTCTCAGAAGTCTTATATAGATTACAAGAAAGCGTACCTGATAAAGTGTGGCTAAAAACTTTAACTTATGATGGGAAAACTCTAGTAGTCAATGGTCTTGCTAATGAAAATCCAGCTAAAGGACTTACTGCCGAAAGAAATTACTTGTCTTTTGAGAGAAACTTGAGAGAGTCACCATCATATGAAAGTATACTTCCAGAATATTCTAGAGCAGTAGAAATGAATGGTGTAGAGCTTAAAGAATTTAAATTAACAATTACATTAGTAAATGAATAGAGAGTGAAAAGGGGTGAACAAATGGTTCTTTTTGGAAAAGAGATTAAATTAGATGCAAACTTAAGTCCTAAGGAGGCTAAACTCGCTTTACTCATTATTTCATTGGTAACAGTAATAATTTTAGGTTATTATCAGTTATTTATCCCTATAACTAAAATTAAGGATTTGAATAATGAAATAGATAGAAAAGTTGCTGAAAGAAATACTGAAGAGGCAAAAAAGAGAACAGCTCAAAGAGAGTATGACCAAAGGCTACAGGTTTATAATGAACAAAACGAAAATTATAACAATAGTAAAGCCAAATTTGAACAAGCAAGTCTTTTGGATGATACAAACTTAAAGCTTATGGTTGCAGAAATGGCTGAAGAATTAGGAATAAAGATAGTTGAAGTAGGAGCTGTAGAAGTTATAGAGGAAAATGAACATTATACAAAAAAATGGTTTCCTTATACAGTGCAATCAGATATAAATAGATTAGGAAGATTCTTCTACTGGTTAGAAAATTCTAATCAATTAGTAACTTTTAGAGGAAGTCCTTTAGATATTCAATTAAGTGGAAGTGATGGAGTAAGTGGACAAATAACAGTAAAAATGAAAGTTGGAGCATATTTTAATGAAGTTAAAATAGTGGAAGAAGAAGTTGCTGTAGACGCAGCAACTACTGAAGTAGCTCCAGAAAGCGAAGGTAAGACAAATGAATAAAAAACTTATAATTTTTATGATATTAACAAGTTTGTCTTTATTTGCAAAAACTGGAAATGCTGTACTTAAGTACATAAGTCCTAGTAATTACGCTGAAGGGGCTGAAAAATTTAGTGGGAAAAAAGATATTTTTAAAGAGACTTTTGAAGACAAGACTAAGGTAAATAATGAATTAGCCCTTGTGGAAAGCAGATTAAAAACAGTCTTTACTACTACTATGATGGTTATACAAGTTGGAAATAATTGGAATGCAGTAATTTATTACAATGCCCCTAATTTGGGACAAAAAAGATTAGTTATAACAGGAGAAACTTCTTTAAAAGTAGATGGATATACATATAGGTTAACACCTTTATCAGATGGAGTTACTATTAAAGACGTAAGAAGTGGAAACATTTACAAATTGGAAGTAAAGGGAAGGTGAGAATAGATGCAAAAAATAATTAATAAAATGCTAATAGTATCCCTATTTTTCTCAGTAATAACATTAAGTTTTGCGGGACCTTTAGAGGATAGAATTGATAAAATTAAATATGAAAAAGAACTTGATTTCAAAAACGTACCTTTAGCAGATGTTTTGAGTATTATAAGTAAAACTTCAGGAGTTACTATAGTTCCTGATTCTCAAGTTGGAAATTTAAATATTGATATCTATTTTGGTAGAGGTCAATCTTTAGGAGAAATTATAAGAACTTTGAAAGTTACTCACAAGTTAACAACTAAAGAATTAAATAGTGTAATTGTTTTAGGAAAAGATTTAAAAAACGAAGCTCTTCAAGCTGGAGCTATCTCAGGTAAAATCTTATCTAAGAAAACAGGTGAAGGTTTAGAAGGAATAAGAGTTTATTTAGTTGGAGAAAAAGAAAAAACAACTCTATCAAGTGTTGGTGGTTATTATATATTAAATAATATAGAGCCTGGAACTTATATAGTAAAGGCTGAAGGTTCGAAATTTAAAGCAAATGGAGCTATTATTGAGGTGAAATCTGCTGGAGGAATAACTCAGGATATATCGCTATCATTTACAGAGGAAGCTTTGAATGCGCTGACATCAACAAAACCAGCTGCAACAAATGAAAATACTATAGGAAAAGTAACAAATGCTGAAGGAAAAGACACTTTCACAGAAAGAGTTCAACTAAAACACGCATTTGCTAATGAAGTAAAAACAGTATTAGAATCTGTAATAGGTAAAACTATTGAAGTAACAGCTATAGAAAAACAAAATATGATTGTACTAAAAGGTGAAGAAGGAAATATTCAAACTGCAAAAAATTTAATTGTAGAGTTGGATAAACCAATAAAACAAGTAAGAATAACTGCTCAAGTTCTTGAAATGACAGGAAATTTAGCTGATAGTTTAGGAATAAACTGGGGATATGCAAGTGACAAGGCTTCAATCACAGGAGCGGCTAGTTCAGCAGGAAATCTTTTGGCTGATTCAGGGGCGTTATTTGGAGCACCAGGAGGAATCTTAAAACTTGCAAGTACTTTATCAAGTGCTGGGGATATAATAAGTGCTTCAGTTAATATGTTACAAGAAATAAAGGATGCAGAAGTGTCATCAAGACCATCTGTAGTTACATTAAATGGGGAAAAAGCAAGTCTTAACTTCTCAAAGGATATGTTTGTTGGAAATGAAGAGACTACAGATGACAAAGGAAATGTGACTAAAAAACCTTTATATAAAGAAGCAGGAACAATTTTAACAGTTAAGGCAACAATAAGAGATGGTGGAAATGAAAAAGACACTATAATTCTTGATATAAATTCTGAAGTAAGCTCTTTTGATGACAATACTGGAGGAGGAGCTTCACAAAAGAATAAAGTTCAAAATACAGTTTCTTTACAAGATGGTGGAACAATATTTATTGGAGGACTAAAAAGAACCGAAGTAAAAAATCATGTTAGCAAAGTTCCTTTCTTTGGAGATATACCAGTGTTTGGTAAATTATTCCAACATCAAACGGTACAAAATGATACTAAAGATATTTTTATACAAATAAAAGCAGAAGTAGTTACAGCAGAAAATGCTAATGATGATATTAGTTCAGATGGATTCAAAAAATCTTCATCTGATATGCCACAAGGTATTTTTAATAGAAAATAATTTTTTAATGAGGCTTTTAGTGGCCTCATTTTTATTTTAGAAAATTTACTCATAGAAGAAACGATATTCTTATGCTATAATTATATAAAAATAATGTAACTACTTAGGGTCTACTGAATTAGAAGCCGTTTTTAAAACCTTGGGCGTCATTAAGATAAACTAAAACTTTTCAAGTTTAAATTTATCTAAAAAACCCGACCTACTTCACTTCGTTACGCCTTAATATAATCTAAGCCTCTGGGCTAAGATTATCTAAAAGCAACGGTTGCTGGACACCTTACAAATTAATAAGTTATACTTGTTCATTTTAAAATTATTAGGATTAAACGTCACGATTCTAGATATTCTTATGACGAAGGAATTAGAATATTTTGATGCGTTAGCAAGCGGTTTGGACGCGTAGTCCAAGGTTTGAATGTTTAATTTTTAAGATTTTTTGCTAAAAAATGTGCATTTTATTCTTAAAAATGAGGTTAGACACTTTTAAAATCAAAGTATTTATATTTTTCAGTAAACCCTACTTAGAAACAATGAGAGCTTTGCATAATACATTATTTTGTTCATTTAGAAAGGACAAAAAATTACAAAATCGAAGAGTGCAAAGGTCTAACAATGGGATAAACAAATTCAATACTTCGGTTTTTATGGGGGTTCGGGGCAACGCCCCGTAACTCATCATCCAAGGGTCTACGCCAAGGGCGTGAACCCTTGGATGTAGCCTGAGCAGTTACAAAATAATAAGTTAATTGAGATTAGAATTATGGAGGTATAGTATGTTTGACAAAGAAAGATTACTGGAAATATTAGGTGAATTTTCCAAGAAGAAAATAGCTGTAATTGGAGATTTAATGCTTGATGAATATATTATAGGAACAGTTACTAGAATATCACCAGAAGCTCCAGTGCCAGTTGTTAATGTAAAAAAGGAAAATTTTGTTTTAGGTGGAGCAGCCAATGTTGTAAATAATCTAAGTAGTCTAGGAGTAAAAGTCTTGGCTTTTGGAATAATAGGAAATGACAATAATGGTAAGAAAATGCTAGGAGAATTTAATCAAAAAGGAGTAACTACAGAATACTTAAACATAGCCAATGATAGGCCAACTATAATGAAACAAAGAATTTTGGCAAATAATCAACAGCTACTTCGTTTGGATTGGGAAAAAAAGCATCCAATAAGCGAGGTAGAAGAAGACTTTATTTTAGATAATTTAAGTAGAATAATAAAAGATATAGATGCTATAATACTTTCAGACTATGATAAAGGAGTTTTGACAGAGAGAGTAGCAAAGAATGTTATAAAAATAGCTAAAGATAATAATAAAATTGTCATAGTAGATCCAAAACCTTCAAATTCTATGAATTATAGAGGAGCAACGTCAATGACGCCAAACCTTAAAGAATCTAGTGAATGTATTGGAAAGGAAATTCCAGAAACAGAAGAAAAAACAATAGAAATTGGAATAGAGTTAAGGGAAAAATTAAATTTAGATCATTTGCTTATGACAAGAAGTGAAAAAGGAATGTCAATTTTTCAAAATAATGGAGAAATAAATAATATACCAACTTTTGCAAAAGAGGTTTATGATGTAACAGGAGCAGGAGATACAGTTATTTCAGTTTATACTTTGGCTCTTTCTTGTGGAGCAACTTATACAGAAGCTGCAAAAATAGCAAATACAGCAGCAGGAATTGTAGTGGGAAGAGTTGGAACAAGTACGGTAAAAGTTGAAGAAATTATTGAATTTTATGAAGAACTTTACAATTCAAAAGTAATGGAGGTATAGATGTTTAGAATAGGCAATGGTTATGATGTGCATAAATTGGTAGAAGGAAGAAAACTTATCTTGGCTGGAATAGAAATACCTCATCATTTGGGGCTATTAGGTCATTCTGATGCTGATGTTCTTGTCCATGCCATTATGGATGGGCTTCTTGGAGCTTTGGCTTTAGGAGATATAGGAAAACATTTTCCAGACACAGATGAAAAATATAAGGGGATATCTTCTATGGAACTTCTTAAGGAAGTTTCAAAGCTTATTAAAAGTAGAGGCTATGAAGTGGTAAATATAGATTCTATAGTAGCAGCTGAAAGACCAAAACTTAAGCCGTATATAGAGCAAATGAGAAAAAATGTAGCTGAAATTTTGGAAATTGCTGTAGATGATATAAGCATAAAGGCTACCACAGAAGAAAAGCTTGGGTTTACAGGAAGAGAAGAAGGGATAAAATCCTACGCAGTAGTGCTACTAAAAAAAATAAATTTATAACTACTCAGGCATAACAAAAAAAGTAAATTCAAAGATTTAGAGGAGTTAAAAAATTCTTAGGCTATGAAGTAGTCTGTAGTATTGTTTATGTAATCCTTGTCGTGGGTGCGGGCGACGGCCCGCAATTCTCCCTCTCCACGCGCCGAAGGCGCGTATAATAGCTTGATATTTCAGGTGTTTTAGATGCAAGGGTAGTTACTTTTTTTTATGGGGTTCGGGGCAAAGCCCAATGTCGTCAACTTAGTGGAAAACAGCAAAAGTTAAATGACCAAACTCCCTCTAAATCTCCCTCTTTAGTTAAAGAGGGAGACTTTTTAGCCCCTCTCTTTAGAAAAAGAGACGGGTTGGGGTGAGTTTGAGCTTTTGACTTTCCTTAAGTTGATGACATCGGGGCAAAGCCCCGTGATTTCACACCCAATCGTCCACGCCTTTAGCGTGGACGATTGGGTGTAGTCTGAGCAATTACATAAATTTTTAGTGCAAAAGGGGTGAATGTTTTGAAAAAAATTGCAATTAGTAATAGAAAAGGAGGCGTAGGAAAGTCTACAATAGCCTCTCAAATAGCTTATGGCTTATCTTATTTAGGATACAACACTTTACTACTTTCTGCAGATTCACAAAATGATTCAGGAAAAATTTTGGGAATTTACAAAGAAGATTTAGCTAAGAAAAAAGATTTGAAAGCCTTTTTGGGTAATCTTGCTAGTGAAGAAGAGGTGTTAATAAATATTAGAGAAAACCTTCATATGATTTATACAGAAAACCTAGGAAAACTAAATTCTTTTTTAGCTGAAGAAAAAAGAGTAGAAAAAATGGTTCAAACTAGTTTAGACAGGTTTGAAGAAAGATTTGACTTTATGATTATAGATACGTCTCCAAGTGACAGTAGAATAAATGACTGTTTGCTGATATATGCAGACAGTATAGTAGTCCCGGTGGAAACCAGCTATCTATCAAGTTCGGCTATAGAAGAAATGTTTGAGTATGTTTCAGAACTTAGGGAAGATTTATCAAAAATTAAACTTATTATTCCAAACAAATATAGAAAAGTTGTTAAAAAACACAATGAACATTTGGAAGCAATAAGAAACATCTTTTTAGATACAGGAACGAAAGTATTAAATCCTATTCCCATAAGAAGTGAAATTGAAAAAGCTGGTGAAGAAGGATTAAGCATATTTGAAATAAAAAGTGATTTACAAGAAATGTTTGGTGAGATATTGAAGGAGGTGGCTGAGCTTTAATGAGTGGAGTTTTGGATAAAATTGGTGGGAATATAAAGAAAAAGATTGAAGAAAATAAAAAAGAACATGTTAAAGAATATAAAATTAGTGCACAAAATGAAGTGCTTATAATTGAAAATGGAAATTTTGATTATTCAGAAATAGATTTGGAAATTGCTCAATACTTAAAGCAAAAAGAGTATGACATAAAAAATATTTTTTCTAAAGCATATACAGAAATAGGAGAAATTCTATCTGAAGCGCAAGAAAAACTTTCAAATCACCATGGAGGAATTTTTGAAACTTGGTATGAAAGCCTTGGATTCAAAAAAGATAAAGTTTACAGGCTTATAGCTAGATACAAACTAGTTCTCGCAAATTGCGACAACAGAGTATTGGTAGAAAATCTACCCCTTAGTCTTTCTTATGAAATTGCCAAGGAATCTTGCTCGCAAGAGTTAAGAGAAAAAGTTCTTAAGGGAGAAATAACGACTCTTAAAGAATTTAATGAAACAAAATTAGTTGAAGGAAATGAAGTACATAGGAGTATTTTTATTGATGAAATGAAACTTAAGGACAAAATAGTTGATTTTGAAAAAAGATACGAAAGTTTTAGAACAAATATTCTCCAAGATACTTCAAATTTAGAAAATGATAAAAGAGTAAAAATATATAACGAAATTAATAAAATAGAAAAAAAAATAGAAGAGCTTTTAAAAGAAATTTAGACTAGGTTAATTCCTAGTCCTTTTTATTTATAGTTTTTTTGACATAAACCTTAAATAATGATAAACTTTAGTTAAATAATTTGAGAAGCTTAAGGAGTCTACATATGAAGAGGGAGTATCTTTTAGAAGAAGGAAAACTTGAGGAAGTAGAACAAAATGGAGATGTTTATATATTTATAAAACCTAATGAAAAAGAAAAAATGTATATAAAAGAAAACTTTGATATTTCAGATCACGATATAGCAAGTTCTGTTGATGAAGAGGAATTACCTAGGCTGGATGATGAAGAGAAGTTTTTTTTCATATGGAAATATCCAAGAACTTTAATGAAAAAGAGTGATTTTGATATATCTTCCATAGGTTTTTTTATTAGAAATCAAAAGCTAATTTTAATAACAGATCACGATTTTGAATACTTTAGAACTAATAAAATAAAATTTAAGGATAACTTTGATATAATGTTGAAGTTCATGGACTTTACTCTTAAACATTACGGAGCTCATTTGAAAATAATTAAAGCTATTTCAAGAGAAATTCAAGGGAAAATAATAAGTTCTATGGAAAATAAATACCTTATACAAATGTTTACTTTAAGTGAAAGTTTAATTTATTATCAGAGTTCACTAAACTTGAATTATGATGCAACTCAAAAACTATATAATTATGCTAAAAAAATAGGTGTAAATGAAAATAATTTATTATATTTGGAAAATTTAAAAATTGAAAATGAGCAAGCTTTAAAACAAGCAGAGATATATTCTGAAGTTTTTTCAGGACTCATGGATGCAAGAGCCTCTATAGTGAATAATAACATGAGCCAATTAATGAAAAAGCTTACTATAATAAATACGATTTTCCTACCATTAAATCTCATAGCTGGAATATTTGGAATGTCTGAGTATACTGCTATGACTGGTCATTCAAATAAAATATTTAGCTATACAACTTTTATTTTGGTTTTAGTTGTAGTTGGTTTAATAACTTATAGATTTCTAAATAAGCTTGAGCAAAAAAAAGATAGTAATTATAGAATAAAAAAAATTATTGCAAAGTTAAAAAGATTTAAACTTATAAACGAAAGGAAATAAAATGGCATTAGTACAATTTAATAATATATTCAAAGGATTTTCTGGAGAATTAATATTGAAAAATTTAAACTTTTCAATAGATGAAAAAGATAAAATAGGTCTTATAGGTCAAAATGGAGCAGGAAAAACTACATTAGTAAAAATGATACTAGGTGATGAAGGAATAGAACCAAATCCTAAAGATAATACTTGGGGAACGATTACAAAAAAAGGTGGCATAAATATAGGGTATTTATCTCAAAACTTTGATCTTGATGAAAGTAAAAATATTTTTGATGAACTACTTTCAGTTTACAATGACGTTCTAGAAGATCATAGAAAAATAGAAGAATTAAACCATAAACTTGCAACAGATTTAGAGAATTTTGATGCAATAATGGAAGAGTTGTCTGTGGTGACAACCAGATATGAAAAAGAAGAAGGGTATAACTTAGAATATAAAATAAAACAAATTTTAACAGGTCTTAATTTTCCTGAAAATATGTATAATCAAAATATAGCCGATTTAAGTGGAGGACAGAAATCAAGAGTAGCTCTTGGTAAAATCTTACTTCGTGAACCTGATTTGCTTATATTAGATGAGCCTACAAACCATTTGGATATCAATGCTATTGAATGGCTTGAAGAGTTTCTAAAAAATTATAATAAGGCTTTTATACTTATTTCTCATGATAGGTATTTTCTTAATAATGTAATAAAAACTGTATATGAAATAGAAAAAAAAGAAATAAATATGTACAAAGGAAACTTTGATGACTATATTATACAAAAAGAGATTTATTTAAGTGGAGCAGTAAAAGCTTTTGAAAAGGAGCAAGAAAAAATAGCTAAAACTGAAGAGTTTATAGAGAGATATAGAGCAGGAATAAAATCAAAACAGGCTCGTGGAAGAGAGTCTATACTTAGCAGAATGGAAAGGATGGAAAATCCAGTAGTAAATGTTAGGAAAATGAAACTTAAGTTTACAACAAAAAGGGCAAGTACAGATAGAGTGCTAAGAGTAAGAAAATTGGAGAAAACTTTTGAAGGAAAAAGACTTTTTACAGGTCTTGATTTGGATATATTTAAAGGAGATAGAATAGGCCTTATTGGAAAAAATGGAGTAGGAAAATCAACTTTTTTAAAAATAGTTAATGGCCTTGAGGATTACCAAAAAGGAGAATTAACTTTTGGAGAAAAATTAGACATTGCTTACTATGACCAAGAACATATGAATATAAATAGGAATAACACAATATTGGAAGAATTATTATTTAGTTATCCACTTTCAGAAGAAGAAGCAAGAAGAATGGCAGG
>RRZT011759307.1_pt1 | contig 13267 bp, 18 predicted proteins | sample 2165551 | NCBI WGS metagenome assembly RRZT01 (sample SAMN10456910, study PRJNA506462) | wastewater metagenome | biome: wastewater; feature: sludge; material: wastewater sludge; isolation source: wastewater sludge with Escherichia coli K12::gfp cells carrying plasmid... | place: USA: Moscow, Idaho... | reverse complement strand
GGAGCGGGGGAGTAAACGAGGTGATCGAAAATTTGTGGCGGTGAGAGCGGGCTATGCGCCTATATAGGCGTATGGCCCGCTCTCACCGCCATCTAGTAACACCTCTTGGCGCTGGAGGGGCCACACGTTGGCATATCCCGGTATTTATTCGTAGCAGCCGGTTGCGTCGGATGATTTAATGGTTCGCATGACCATCTACCTTGGCGGGGGCGGCTCTGCGGCCCAGGAATCGCAGGTGTGGAAGTGCGCTTTGCGCGGTGCTGACAGGGTTCTGTACTGGCCGTTTGCTGTGCCGGATCATATGCTTGCGGGTGCCGAAGAATGGTTAACCTCGAGTCTCCGCGAGTTGGGAATCAACATGGAAGTTGAAACGTGGGAGAGTCTCACCGGGCATTCGCCAGACGAGTTGGCGCCTTTTGACCTGCTATTCGTTGGTGGTGGTTCCACCTCGAAGCTCGCCCAACATATTCGCGATCATGAGTTTGAAGCGGCGATTCATAGATACTTGGAGGGCGGCGGCACCTATTACGGCGGCAGCGCCGGGGCAGTGTTTGCTGCTGACTCCATCGATATTGCCGCGCTCGTCGACAACGATCCTGACGCGGCTGGCGTCAAAGGGCTCGGCCTCATCCGTGGTGTGTCAATACTTCCGCACGCAGACTTGTTCCCGTTGGGGAAGCAGCAGGAGACCGCCCGAACTCTTGGACAGGGAGTATTGCTTCTTCCGGAGAACTCTGGCGTGATGTACGACGGCACCGCCCTGCACGCTATCGGTCCCGGCGAGGTTTACTTCATGGCACCGAGCGGCGAGATTTCCAGACTATGACCAAAATTCGTGCGATCGGTTTTGATCTCGACGGGACGCTGTTCGACCACCAAGGATCCGCGAACACTGGAGTCACGGTGTTCCTCAAGAGCCTCGGTTTGCAGCCCTCGGGAGGGCAAGATGAAGGCACCCATTGAGAATTATGCTCTCGTCACCGGTTCTGGAGTAAGGCAGAATTCTTGCATGGCAACGATGATCAATGAAGACGCGCTTGAGCAGCTTCAGGAACGTGCGAGCATGACCAAGGGCGGTTGGCTGAACGACGGCGACCTCTACAACGACGAAGGCCTGCCCCGGTGACTACCGATACCACCCGCCCGTGGTCCTACCCGGAATTGCCCTCATGCTGACACGAATCAAACAGTACGAAGCAGCCTGGTTCACCCAATGGAGGCAGTATGGGGAGGCTTTTCTGCCGCAACATTATGCCCGGCAGATTGTTGTTCTGCATCCCGGGACAGTGCCGGTCCTGGACAAGTATCCGCCGTTCCAAGCTCCTAACCCGAACGACGAGCGCGCCTCGGACATACAACAACAGATCATGGATAGGGCCTTACTTGAGACGTTTGGTCCCGAGACGCCGACCTGCTTTGGCATGTACGCCGGATACTTCACGAAGAACGACTGGGGTGCGAGTCGGGGTTTTGATGAACCCGATGGGACCTGGGTTTTCGCGGGCAACCTGCCGTTTATCCTTTTCGGCGCGCCGCTGAAGGATGCTACGTTCGCGGCAACAGAGAGACGCTGGGAGAACGTCTTTCTCACTGAGCTGAGTTTTATCTGGCCAGAAGACCGTTCGTGGTTTCTTGCGTCCGCACCGGATCTCGCTTTCACCCTTATCGGGACCGACGAGGACGCCCTCGCTGAGCGCCTTCTCGGCGAGCCGGAACTCAATGCCTTTGAGTGGATGCAGGATGCTTGCGGCGGGAAGTAGGCGAGCGTGGGCGGCACAGGATTCTGGAACAAGTCCACGTTCTTTCGCGCCAAAAAGAAGGGGAGCGGTATCATGTTCGACCACAAAATCCCTGATAAGAATCGTGAGATAGGAAACGAGGAGGTGTTGGAAGCCTCTTCATGCTTGATATTGCGATCCTTGTCGTGCCCAATGGCGCCTGGCCCGGGAGGAGACTACGTCACTCGCCAGCACCGCGGCTATTGCGCACCCGCCGCCAGCTGTCCGTGGCCATGATCGCTGCGAACACGAACCAGACCACGAACCTTGTGAACTGGCCATCCCACCCCCAACCGTCTTCGAGTCCATGGAGGATGGCGAGTGCGATCGGGGCGATTGTGAAGAGGCTCCAGGTCCAGGCGGAACGCCGATAGCGTGCTGCCACATCCGGCGCGAACCGTGCGGCGTAGGATGCGGGGGAGCCGAACTCCTGGTGCAAGCTGTGTCCGGACTCGGCAGCGTGGCGTGCGGCTTCTTCGGCGATCGTTCGAATGCGAGTTTCGGATCTGTCTTCACGCGCTCGAAGGTGCGTCTTGAAGAGCGTCAACCACTCGTCGTCGGAGGTAACATCTGGGTCGACGACGGCATCGGCGGGCCAGATTCTTCCGATAATGCTCGCGGTGAGCCCGTACGCGGTGGCGATGGCGAGCATCCAGAGAGCGGAGCTTTGCTCCCATAGCATTGCCTCTTGTCCGAATCGTATGGCGCCAGCAGTAGCGAACGAGCAGGCAACTACAAAAACGATGATGGCTGCGACGCTCAGACCATGTGATAGACGGAGTAGGAGCCTGTTCCACAGGACACGGGCCGTAACTACTATCAAAGCCACAATGAGCGGGATGAGGGCGAAAGTCCAGGTAATGTCGAAGGTCCAGCCGTCGTTGAACAACCGTACGATTGTGAAGAGGACCGTGAGGGTCGCCGCGCCAAAGAAGGCGTCATGCGCGATGTTCCGAATGGAGTCCCGTTGGGGTGGTTCGAGGGCAGGGACGCCGTCGGCTCGCCAGGATTCCTGGCACTCGCGAGCCCACACTCTGGGGTCTCCGAATAACTCGGCTGCGGATTCTTGTGTCTCGATGAGCATTGGAACGACGGCGACCAGTGCCTCGCGTGCGACTTGTCCCTGGACGTTGTCGAGGGCGAAACGCCCGGCAGCAAGGCGTGCCCACTCCTGATCGGCGGAATCTCCGCGTGCTTCGAGAAAGAGGTTGGCGACGTCGTCGAGCGTCTGAGGTGCGTTACTGGCGGTCATTGTTCGCTCCTTTCGTTGGAAATGGTTGTGGTCTGCCCAAGGGCGCCGGCAAGCCGGTGCCAGTCGTGGCGTTCCGAGGCGAGGCGCTCGCGGCCAGCCTCGGTCAGGTGATAGGTGCGTCGTCCCGGACCGCTTTCGCCCTGTTCCCAGACGGCACTAAGCGTGCCGTTCTCTTCTAGGGTCGTGAGTAGGGGGTATAGGGAGCCGCCTTTGGGGCGGCCGAAGCCCCGCTCCTGCAAGGCGGCGGCAATGCCGTAACCGTGTAGCGGGCCGTCCTCAAGCGTTGCCAGCACCGCTGTGCCAAGCGCAGCGCGCACCCAGGGTGCTGGCCAACGCGGAGAAGTTGATTCGTTCATGTATCTAAGTACAGTTTATATCTAGATAGATGTCAAGAGTTGTTTGTGTGTGGACAAGCCAGCAAGTTTTTGGGCGTACTTTTTGCCAGTTTGGGCGTACTTCTCACTAGTTTGATGCCTGTTTCGAGGGGTTGTTTTCCTACATGGCCTTCACAGTGACATCCCCTGCCGCATGCGGCACGCTGTGCCGCTCAGAGGCCATGTAGGAAATCGGAAAGGTGTCAAGGCCTACTCCTAGGCTTACGCCTCATTGACACGACGTATGACGCGCCGTCAGTCGGAGTGTGAGTCTGCTACTGCGGGAAGCCCGTCACCATTTGCCCGGCCGCGAATCATCAACAAGCCGACGACGACGGACCAAACGAACCACGCGAGCATCGAAGTGGCAAGCAGCCACATTGGTGGTGTGCCACCAAAATACGTTCCTGCGATTTGCAGCACGCCGACGGTGGCGCTCAGCACGATGAGCGGCCAGCGACCAAGCGCAATGCCGAACATAAGAATTGCCACCCCAAGGGCGATGGCGGCGAAGTGGATGTCGGCAAACAGCTGGCCTGCTGAAAGTAGTGCTCCCTCTTCTGATGTTGAAAGGGAGTTGACGGGGTAGAGGAGCCGCCCGAGGGCAAGGATTGCATTCACGAAACCGACAGCCGCAATACAGTAAGTGACCACCGCGATGAGTGAGGTGACGGGGCTACGATGTCGCAGTTGCTGGTAGAGCAAGATCATCGCGACGGTATAGGTGGCCACCGCGAAGGCGAGGCCTTCGTCAACGAAGAAGAGTCCGGCATAGTTCTGCTGGGCCCAGTCGAGTACGGTGGTGCGTTCGGGTAGCTTCTGGGAGAGTGCGCCTAGGGTTGTGAGAACGGCTGTAAAAAGTGCGCCGCCGACAATCATCAACCACCCACCTACCTGGGCTTCTAGCTGTTTTCTCTTTGTGTGACTCGTTGTGAAAGTGGAACGAGACTTGAGGGAGTGCGGGTCTTCGGACGAATGCGTCGTGTCGGCCATGGCTTCAAGAATAGTGCAGGGCGTAAAACTCTGAGGACGGGCTTTGCCATCGATGCCAACTACGTCTCAGTCATCGAACGACGTCACGGCCTCAGCCGGGGAGTCCTTGACGTAGTAACAGCTGCCCGGTTGAAGACTGACCTGGTTCAGACCACGCCGGAATGACACTAGCATGGATGCATGAATGCAAAGCCGACAACCGTTGACGAATATCTCGCTGCCGTGGACGCGCCGCGCCGAGAAGAGCTTGAACGGATCCGCGCATTTGTTAAGCAACTCGTTCCGGATACCGAGGAGACAATGAGTTACGGCATGCCGACCCTCAAGTATCGAGGGCGCGCACTGGTGTACTTCACTGCCGCAAAGAAGCACATGAGTTTCTTCCCGTCGTCGTGGGCGATCGAGGAGCTGAAGGATCGCCTTTCGGGGTATAAGACTACCCAGCACGCGATCCAGTTCACTCTGGAGAACCCGCTTTCTGATCAGTTGATTGAGGATCTGGTCCGCGTTCATGTTCGCGAGATCGATTCGAACAGGCAGTAATTTCGGTCTGCTCCACTGCTGCAAATATGTGTGACTCGCGAGTAGAACGTGACTCGTGCGTCGGACGAGGCCCGTACAATCAAAAGATGAGTGGCTTCACCTTGGACGAACTTCTTGAACTTGAGCATGCTGGTTGGCAGTCTCTCTGTGCGTCAACAGGCGGAACCTTTTACGGGAATCTGATGACACCTGATGGCCTATTCCTTTTGGTCAACGGTATGACCATGACCCAAAGTGATATCGCAGTATCGCTCGACGGAGCTCCGGCATGGGAGTCCTACGAGATTACTGATGCGCAGGTGATTGATCTCGGTCCGGACGCAGCCATCGTCGTCTACCGTTCCTTATCATCTCGCGCTGATCGGACCGAGCCGTTTATAGCGCTCAACTCAAGCGTTTATCGCCGTGTGAATGGTGAAGCGCGGCTTGCTCTGTACCAGCAGACCATGGCCATTGCCTAGCGCGGCCCAGTTCAGCCGAGCAGCGTTCGAATGGACTGGTGGGCTTTCAACTTCCTGCCATCTGACGCTACAGCTCCGTAGTGGCTGGAGCAGCTCCTCTATTGGACAGACTCCCTTCCGGTAGATTCCTTGTCCAGATACGCGCGATGCTGCGAACATTGCCCGCCTCATACGGAAGAAGGCTCGCTTCCGGTAACGCGGAGCGAGTAGTCGCGGTTGGAAAGTAAGAGCTGTGCGAGTTCCGGGAGATCGTCGAGACTTACTGTTCCTACTTTTGGCGCTTTTGCCACGTCCGGTTCTCTCTGTCTGGTTTCCTTTGTGGCCTCCACAGCGACATCCCGCGCCGTATACGGCAGCGCGTGCCGCTCAGAGGCCACTGGGGAAACGGATAAGTGCCCATAGCGTTTTGCTCATTGAAACATATTGCCAATTGGGTGACGAGCGAGCCAATGCCACAATGTGTTCGATCTCAGACCTACGTCCATCCGTGGATAACGATCTTTCCGGCGGTGTGTCCGCTTTCGACCAGTTCGTGTGCTTGCCGCAGGGAATCAGTGGAGATCGGTGTGAGCGTCACTGTTGCGGTTGTGTGGATGCGACTCTCATCCACAAGGTCCGCGACGGCATTCAGAAGCTGGTGCTGTTTGATCATGTCGGGTGTCTGGTGGAGCGGTCTGGTGAACATCAGTTCCCAGTGCCATGTGATGCTTTTGCTCTTGAGTGGAGACACGTCACGCGGACCATCATCGATGGCGACGACGGCGCCAAATGGCCGGATGAGCTGCGCGTACGTTTTTATCTGATCCTCAGAGTGTGCAGTGAACAACCAGTCCACTCCGTCTGGTGCGATGGCAAGCACCTGTTCCGCAAGGCCTTCGTGGTGGTTGACCACATGTTCGGCGCCGAGGTTGCGGACCCACGCTGCGCGATCGTCGTCCGAAGCAGTAGCGATCACCGTGACGTTTGGCAGAAGAGTCTCGGCCAGTTGCAGCATGATCGAGCCGACGCCCCCGGTTGCTCCGATCACCAGCAGTGTTCCGGTGGAGCTTTCGGAGAGGCGGAGCCTGTCAAAGAGTATCTCCCACGCGGTGATGGCCGTGAGGGGAAGCGCGGCTGCGTCAGCGAAGGAAAGGACTGCTGGTTTGCGTCCGGTAATGCGTTCGTCAACGACATGCTGGCGTTGGTTCGTACCAGGCCTGTCGATACTACCGGCATAGAAGACGTCGTCCCCCGCAGCGAAAAGCGTGACGGCCGAACCAACCTCGCGTACGGTACCTGCGGCGTCAAAGCCAAGAGTTCGGAATCCTCCGGACGGCGCTCCTGCACGTAGTTTGACGTCACCGGGGTTGACGGACACGGCTTTGATCTCAACGAGCAGATCGTGTGGCCCGAGTGTGGGTACGTCGATCTCTTGTGAGATCAGTGCTTCGAGCTCGGTGACGGGTAGGTTCTTCTGGTAGCCAATGGCTGTTGTGGTTGTCATGGCTCCATAGTTCCCCAGCCATAGTGGTTACCGTCAAGGTCCTCTAGTATCTATTGGGTACCATGAGTGGGTGAACAAGATGACTAACACCTGCGATCGGAACGACGTGTACGCGGCGATGTGTCCTTGCCGCGACATGCTCGATCTCCTTGCGAACAAGTGGAGCGCCCTGGCCATCGGCGCCCTAGAGGATGGTCCGCAGCGCAACGGCCAGCTGAAACGTCGTCTGGAAGGGATCAGCCCCAAGGTCCTGTCCCAGACCCTCAAGCGTCTGGAGGAACACGGTCTACTCACGCGGACCGTCTACCCGGAGGTACCGGCACGGGTTGAATACGAACTTACTCAACTCGGATATAGCGCGGCGGGGCCGCTCAAGCATCTGCGCGACTGGGTAGAGCAGAACGTCGGTTTCTCTGAGTAGCAATGGATTACTGAGTGGTTGGTTTAGGTCACTTTCGGACCGGTCGTATTCACGACACGGTAGCGCGTGCGCACGAACCCCACCTCGTGAACATCACACGAGATCAGTTCCAACCGGATCGGAACCTCGGAGTTGCCTAATGGGGAACCGTCCATGATCGACGGCGTCCCCACACCGCCAATAAGTCCGGGCAACGTGGCGACGTCGATCTCGTCAACAAGACCGGCACGCAGGAGTGCGGCGTGGAAGGAAGTCGTCTCGTAGGTGTTGTTCTGGCAGAACCGGATCCGGCAGTGTAATGGGATCAGCATTGTCATCAATGAAGCTACCGCTTCCTTCCAGAGTGACATTGGAACCGTATTTGTCCCGACGAGCCCCCAACGCCTCATCCGTGTTTGGCGGTTTCATGACGGCCCACCTGCGCGCAGTCTCCGGCCGAAGGAGCAGGCTGTCTTTACTGAGGGCGATTCGGCCGTCAACCGACGCCGTCGTCGTAATGATGACCCTGGGCAGAGTGGAACTCATCGAATGAGTGTATCTGATCGGCTCTTGGGCACTGAGGAATCTATGCGGTTTCCTTTGTGTCCTCCACAGTGACCACGTTGACTCTTCCTCTTGTCAATTGACTGCATTCTCCACCAACCATAAAATGAGAATCCTTATCAATAAGGGATGGTTTGACCATAAAGACACCCCTTTTGGAAAGAGAAAGGTGCTCTCCATGGCAAACCGCCTGGTTCCGGTGACAGTCCTCAACGGGTTTCTTGGTTCGGGCAAAACAACGCTCCTGCAGAGTCTGCTCACCCAGGCATGGCAGAGTGAGCCGCGCGTACATCCTGCCGTGATCGTCAATGACATGAGCACCCTCGATGTCGACGGACTGGTGGTAGAGGAATCTGATGTGGTGGGCGCTTCGCAGGGTAACTTTGCCAGTATCAGTGGTGGCAGCGTCCACAGCGCACAGCTACTTCCCACTCTCATCGAGCGCGCCGAGGAGCTGATCGCCGCCAGTCACCCGGATCACCTGTTCATCGAAACCTCGGGAAGTACCCGGCCCTGGCCGCTAATCAAGGCCATTACGAAGCATACTCACCTCGAATTACGTGGGTTTCTCTCGCTTGTTGATGCGGCGATGCTGCGCGACGATTTCGAGTGCGGTGAGGCGATTGCTCCGAAAGTGGGGCAGCAGTTTGAGAGCGGCAAGCTTGGCATTGAGTTGTTGATCGCGGAGCAGGTGATGTTCGCCTCGACCGTGTACCTGACGAAGCTTGACAAGCTCTCGCAGCCAGAGCTTGAGCGAGTGGCGCGTTCCGTACATCAGCTCAACTCGGGCGTAGGCCTTGTGGGCGCGCACTACGGCAACGTTCGTTTGCGCGAGGTGCTCGCCCAACCTCGTTACCACATCAGACGCGTTGCCCAGCTGGGCCGGGAGATGGACGAGTTTGCCGCACAGCACACCGAAACGGGCAACATCATCTCGCTCGTTCTCGATACTCCGCGCCCCTTCCATCCCCAGCGGCTCTGGGACGCCTACACGCGGGCACTGCCGCGCACCCTCTACCGCAGTAAGGGCATGGCGTGGATTCCCACGCGCGATGACAAGGTCCTGCTCTGGAATCAGGCAGCTGGGGGAGTGGAACTGGGATTCTTCGGCTATTGGAAGGCCGGCATACTCCAACATAATGACGGCCATCTTCTCCCAGAGGAGATCGACGGGCTGCGGGCGAAGGTTGATGCCGCTGACCCTGTCTTTGGCGACCGACGCACCAGCATCACCCTGCTCGGCGAAGAAGCGGATAGTCGCGCATTTCTGGCGCGGCTCGAATCTTGTTTGTGCACGGAGGCGGAAGTGCAAGCGTGGCAGCGGGGTGAGCGTTTCGAGGATCCCTGGCCAAGCAACGCGGTGGTTGTGGGCAGCACCGGTGGGTGAGACGACTAACGAAACCCTCAGAGTTCCTTTTTGAAACCCAGACTGGCGGGCAGTGCGATGGTGGCTCGCGTGCTGCCCGCCGTTGGTGTTGTGGCTATGCGGTGAATTCGCCGACGAGGGTGTAGAGACCGGGGTTGGCCTTCGCGATTTGCGCGGTGCGCTTGGCGTACTCGGCTGCTTCGGGATCGCTTTGGGTGGATTTCACATCCTCGGCGCTTTCCCATCGGGCAACGTTGATGACCCGGGTCTTGTCGAGACTTGCCAGCAGGGTGACCGAGATGAATCCGGGCCGATTGACCATAACTTTCTGCGTGCCCTCGACCAGCAGGTCGATGACTTCTTGTTGTTTGGCGGGGTCTACCTCAACGATGTTGACGAACGCGATGGGATCAGACATGACTTCCTCCTACAGGGGCTTGGGGCGTGCCTAGATGCCCGCCCTACTGAGTACGACGAGACAGCACGCCCACCTGTCAGGTCTCAAAGATGGCGGAGCAGCAGCCTGACGTTTCACCGCGTTGTCTCGTCTGTTCTTGTGAGTAGACAAGAACAGTTGGAGGATGAACATGATGTATCAGCAAAGTCGGCTGTTCTGCCGAGGGAGGTGCCATGTCAGAATTGAACGAGTCACCAGGTAGCGAGCCGCCGTATTTGGTGGATGCGATGCGGGAGCGAAGCGTGCTGCTGGGACTCGGTTACCGGCTCCTGGGTTCTCTTGCAGATGCCGAAGATGCTGTCCAAGAGACCTACATGCGCTATTGGCATCTGCCCGAAGACAAGCAACGAGAGATCGTGAATGTGCATGCGTGGTTGATGAAGACCACGAGCCGGGTGTGTTTCGACATGCTCAAGACCGCACGTTCTCGCCGCGAACGCTATGTTGGCCAGTGGCTTCCTGAACCAGTCTCTGAGCCTGGTAGGTGGAACAGTCAGAACACCGCGACCGGTGTTGATCCTGCTGAACGTGTGGAGATGGACGAGTCAGTGTCGATGGCGCTACTGATCGTGTTGGAGTCAATGACACCCGCCGAGAGAGTCGCCTTCATCCTCCATGACGTATTCGGTTACGCCTATACGGAGATCGGTGACATACTGGGACGCACGCCTGGCGCTTGCCGCCAGCTTGCCTCGTCTGCTCGTCGCCGAGTCCGCGAAGAACACCGCAGCCCGGTAGAACCGGGTGAACATGCGGCGGCTGTTCGAGCATTTAAGAATGCATGGCAGACCGGCGATTTCACCTCTCTGATTAAGGTGCTCGACCCTAACGCCACAGCGATCACTGATGGCGGGGGTATCGTGTCTGCTTCTATCAAACCTCTCCATGGTCCCGAAGCGATTGCCCGATTCATGCTTGGCATCATTGATCGCCAACCCGACCTCTCCATAGTCGAGGGACTTGTGAATGGGCAACTCGGACTGATTGCCACCGACAGCAACGATGACACTCTTGCGGTTATCGCATTCGAGACCACCGGGACCGGCACCATCAAACACGTCTGGGCAGTACGCAACCCAGAGAAACTCGCCATCTGGGCAGAATCAATCGATGCGCAAGCTTCACATCAGCAGATAGTTGGTTTGGGCCGCCAAACGGTTGTCTATCCTGCAACAATCAGGTGACGGAGAACCTCATGCGGTACGAAGTTGGGGCCGTTCCGTATTGAGCCACGAAGTTCTGGCGGAACGTCACCGCACTGACAAAACCGGAGGCACACGCAACCTTCTCGATGCTCCACGTCGTCGTTTCGAGGAGCACCCTCACGCGGAGCAACTTGGTTGCTTCAGCTTCTCAAACAAATTGACACGGCGTCCCGTACCTGCGGTAGTGAGGTGACGCCGTCGTCGGCGAGGAAATGTCCAGCGCCAGGAACCACTTGCGCCGAGATCCCCAAAAGCTCGGCCAGTCGATCAGTGGAAGCAACAGGGACGAGCGGATCGTTGTCTGAACGCATCACGACGATCTGGTCAATATGCTCAGCCAAGCCACTGACGTCGCAGCCCCCACCGATGAACTCATCGAGTTCGGGCAGAACAGGCAGCCGGTCCACGAATCCGGAGACCAGCACGAGCGTGCCCAGACGCCACCGTCCCTGAAGCGAGGCGAGATGACGCAACACAGCGAGACATCCCAGGCTGTGCGCAACAACAATGGTGCGTTCGTCGGGAGTCCCAAGAGCAGCCCCAACGGTGCCCTGCCACAACCCAGCATTGGGATCAAGGGGCTGGGGGAGTGGCGGCACTACGGTTTGAATTGCGGCCCGCTCGAACTGGCTAGCCAACCATCCGAACCAATGATCGGAGGGTGTCGCTCCATATCCATGGAAGATAAGAGCGCGTCGCGGAGTTACTGATGATGTGGTGTTCTCTGTATTCACAACACCACACGATAGGGATTCACGCTAGCGTGAAGGTCAAGTTCAAGGAGAATGACGATGCTCATCAGCGAACTCGCCGAACGTACAGGACTCAGCACGCGCGCGTTACGTCACTATGAGGACAGAGGCTTGTTGATACCAGCCCGTGACACCAACGGCTATCGTATTTTTGACGACGCCGACCTCACCCGCGTCTCCCAAATCAAGACCATGATCGCCGCAGGCCTCGGCACGAAGGCCATCCGTGAGTACCTTGATTGCGTGAGAACCGATGCAGATACTCACTCTCTGCTCATGTGCCCTGAGTTGCGAGCCGAACTGGATTCGTTGGCCGCCTGGCTCGCCACCCAGCAAGCTGCGCTCCGCCAGACGCAACAACGTCTGTGCGAGCTGTCGGCTGCTTGTTGACAAATCTGCAGGCTGAACCCAACGCTTTGCTCATAAGAGGGTTGCCAACAGGACTAGGTCATCGTCACGCAGCAAAGCCTCTGTAAGTTATCGGTTTCTCCACTATTTGCGCCCGAAGAGACGTTGCCAGAATCCCGGCTTGGTAGGTTGCTGGGCTGGGGCAACTTCTGCAGCTCGCGGTGCTTCTGCCACTTCTCCCGTGGGCAGGGCATCTGCGACTTCCGCGCCCTCATATGTGACCGCTTCTGGAGCTTGCGTCACCTCCTCAGTCTGAGCGGCGTCAACCGGTGCGAAATACAGGTGCTCGTTCCAGAACGCGTAGAGTCCGGCCTCCCGGAATACCTCGTCCTTGTTCTCCGTGGTGGCCGAGTTGACTCGCTTGACGTAATAGTCCGGGCCACCGTACCGGCTGTTCAACCCATCGAACAAGGACTGCAACTGCTCTTCGATCGGGTCGGTGTCAGAAATCATGTCGAAGATTTCGGCTGGTTCGAAGATGAAGTAGCGGCGCCGGGAACTCTCTGAGGTCAAAGCCTTTCGTGCTTTGTCCACGTACTCCGCCGCCTCAGGGTGGGTGATGAGATCAAGCATGGCCAAAGCCTTCTCAACACCGCCGTCGAACTCGGCGACAATTGCGTAGGGGCCATCCCATATTGTTGAGTCACAGATTTTCGGATTGACCTTGATTAGTTGCTCGGCCAGCCCCGGAACTTCCCAGTTCCATTCGGCGATGCCAACGAGGTTCCTCGCGTGGAGAGACGATTCACCAGCTTCGCCGGGGTAACTATCGGCTGCATAGAGATAAGAACGGTTAGCCATGCCCCGAGTCTACAGACCGGCTCCCACGTTTTTCAGTCCATAGTTTTCAAGCACCCTCGGAACATTGCCGGACGCTGCCCGCCTCGCCGGCCACCACCTACCCCACCCAGCCACCGCCGATGCCACCTCGCTGGCCACCACCTACCCCACCCAGCCACCGCCATTACCGCTCACGCCACCCAATCTATGTTGTGTGGTCTCAGCGTCCGCACTGATCCGAACTCAAGTACACCGCGTGTAGCCACCGTGTACCACTTATCGCTGCGACCGGAAATAGTTCCCCGTTTTTTGTCGGACCCCCACGCTAGGCTGAGTTCATGACCGATTCTCCGCTTCACCACATTGACACATGGCTTCCCTTCGCCACCGCCCTCCGTGAAACTGCCCCTGAGGGCACACGGGAGACATCCTTCCGCGGCAGCATCTCTCG
>RRZT010021032.1_pt1 | contig 13268 bp, 14 predicted proteins | sample 2165551 | NCBI WGS metagenome assembly RRZT01 (sample SAMN10456910, study PRJNA506462) | wastewater metagenome | biome: wastewater; feature: sludge; material: wastewater sludge; isolation source: wastewater sludge with Escherichia coli K12::gfp cells carrying plasmid... | place: USA: Moscow, Idaho... | reverse complement strand
TGGTGATGAGCAGCTGGCAGATATTAAAACTGCTCCGGCTGGTGACTTTGCGTTCGCGTCAAAGCCTACCGCAACGTGCAAGCCGCTCTTCATGGCGTCGAGCGAGTCAAGACCTTAGCCTAGTAACAAACCACAAGAACTTCTGCGAAGGCTCTCGCGCCCACCCCGCTTGCAGTTGGGTTCCTGCCTGCACGGCTCTGCATCGATGAAAACACAAACTAAGCTGAAAGCGATTCCAGCATGACAGACAAACTCAAGGACGTACTCCAAGGCACGAAACGCATTGAAGCCATCTTGGAGGAAAAATTCGGATCAACCGGCCGTGGCCTCTACGAGAAGATGACCACTGCCAACATGAAGCTGCCGGAGCCATTGCAAAAGCGCATCCGCTATGTAGCGACGATGCGCAACAAGACGATGCATGAGGAAGGTTTTGAGATCCCCAACATTCCTGAGTACGTCAAAACGTGTCAATCGATTGCAGAGCAGTTGGAACACTTACATGCCAATCGCAAGCCAGGCTTCTTCAGTCAAGGTGCAGGCAGCTGGATGCGGAAGGTTACATTGATCGGCTGCGCAGGAGTTGGCATCTTCGGCCTGGCATACCTTGGCATGGCTACGGCTCTGAAGTACGGACAACCCAGTCGCGTGGTCGCAGCGCACGATGTCGGGGAATCAAACCCTGGCCCAGCCCGCGCACAAGAGCAGCCGACAGCCCCCACGGCTGCAGCTCGCCCAGCACGCGCAAACCCTCCCGCGCCAGCGGCAGTGGTCAAAGCTGCCGCAGCTCCCGCTCAAGCAGATGTTGATCAATCAACGGAGACGACAAGTCCTAGCGCACCAGTGACCTTCAAGAATCTGAAGTTCAGTATGAAAAAAGACGGTTGGGGTAGTTTGGAGCCGAATCTGTCTGCCACCTTCACCAACAACCATAGCGCGACGATCTCAAGCATCCGCGTGAAGGCTCGTTTGTTCATCAATGGCGAGACAACGCCCGTGGCTGGCAACACTCCTAGCGATGGTGAGTTCTTTGTGTTCTTTGGTGATTCTGGATTAGCACCAGGAGCAAGCGCATCTCCGTTAATCTCTTTCTTCGGTTTCGACAAGGATTCGTGGAAGGTGCCGGATGTGATCAACGCCAAAACGCGGGTGGTTGAAATGCAAATCATCGAAGCAAAGGACGGGCGCAAGAGTTATGTCAAAGTTCCGAATACTGGATGGCAGCGATGAATTTTGATGTCATTCGCCGCTTCTCACGCTTTTGGCCGCTTTTGTTGATTGTTGGCGCAGTTGGATTCGTAGCAACTGTGCAGTTCGATGCAACCGCTTACCCCGTGATTGGTGGCAGGTATCTAGGCTTTTACCTGGTCTGGGCTGCGCTGCTACTCATCGCAGTCGGCGTAGCAATTGGGCTTCTGGCATTTGTGTTTGGCCCCAAACGTGCTGTATTTGCTATGGGGCTCGGGAGCTATGTCTGGTACCGCGCTTTGTCCTTGCCAGATGAGGCGGTGACGTTCCTTGTGCGCGACAGCATCATGCTATCGGTTGTGGGCGCCTATCTGCTCACGATTGGCATTCTGGGCGCGATAGCGCATGCGCACTCAAACGGTACAGGCACACAGGCAAAGTCATTTGGCACCAATAGCTCAAATGGCGTTCGTGCCGGTCAAAGTCGGGTTTCCACGGCGAGAGGGGCTGCAATTGGAGCCGGGGCGGCTGCTGCCGCTGGTCTTGCGGCCGCGAGCGCAAATTTTGATGATGACGATGGCGGGAGCCATTTCTCCCCCTCAGTCAACATCGATGGAACCCCTATGGTGGGCGGCATCGATATCAATGGCAACCCCTATGGCGTGACAAGTGACTCTTTCAGTAGCGGCTCTTTTGGGGGGCACAGCTACGGCAACGACTCCTTCAGCAGCGGCGGTTTCGGCAATGACTCGTTCTAGCTGACCATTCCTAGTACGCTCAGCTGCCTTCGGGAAACTCCGTGGCGAACAGATTTAGCGCACTGTCGTGATGCAGCATAAGACTAAGCGGCCCGGATGGCATATTGCGGCCGTTCCTAACAGAGTCCCGTGTGGTGGTCGGCCGCTATGCGGCAGCAACCAGTCACATCCGGCCTCTGCTACGAGAGGCAGCAAACGCTGCACAGCCGACTTCCAGGGTAGTTTGTATGTTGGTGCGAGAAACGCCGTTCGGCAGATGAGCCCGCCGAATTCGTCAGCTGTAACTCGCCTTAGCCGCAATCTGTAACCCTAATACGCCGCAAGACATCTGGTACATCAATCTCAAACAGTCAGCACCTCAGTTTGAACTGCTCATCCCTCGCCTTCTTGCGTTCTGAACGTACCCAATCCAGGTCGTAGTACCGACTCCCCGCTCGCCCCATGGAGTCCAGCATGGCGACACGCTCATTGAGCAGTACGCATTGCTCTTTCACAGCAGGTAGCTGCGACATTTGTGTCTGTGCAGGTGCGTTGTACACGGGAGCTGGCCTACTCAGGAGCTCCTCTGCTTCGCTTCTTTGCTGTTTGGCCTCTGCTACTTGGCTCTCCCAACTGACATGCTTGGAGACGGTGGCACTACGCTCCAGTGTCCAGCCGCGCGTAGCGCACCGCTGGGGAATCCAATAGAAGGAGCCGCCCTGCGCTCGACACAAATAGATGACGGTGGTTTTGGGGCCGCTGAGATCGCTGACTGGTGGAGTGACATCGACTTCACGTCCGCCCTTGCAGGGCTCTTGGGAGTAGGTGTTACCGCAGCGGTAGACCTGTGCCTGCCCCGCCATGGATGCAATGCACAGCGCGGCAAGTATGGCCCAACGTTTCATCTGCTTCCTTGTTACTTTCACGGGAAAAAAGTCATCTGCGCCACCCTTTCAGTCTTGCCAACATGGTTCCCCAGGACCGAGCTCACAACAGTGGCTCACGGGCAAAAATCGAGGACGACACCCGCAGGTACACGCTCGATGACTTCCCGATCGGCAACACCATCAAAGCCACGTTGTACAACAAACTTGGCAACGACCCCGCTAAGGATTTCGAGCCACGCGGATTGATCGGCAAGATCCCGAACCTGTTGGTAGTCAACCCCAGCCTGTTGTTCACCACATGAGCCCAAACAAAGTTTCTGGGCGCAGCTTGTTCGAGTGGGTGAAACCCCGGCCTGCGAATCCCTACACCAAGCATTCCAGCAGTTCGTGCGGGCCATTACGCAGCGCCAGGGCGCCATCATTCATGGACTCTCCATGGCAGCGGTGCTGCAATTAAGATTCGAAAGCACACCTGCGTGCAACTCCCGCCGCGTGGGCAAACCGTCTGCATCGCCTGGGAACTGCACCACGCGAGCGCCAATGGCATTGCCGCGCGCAGCGGCCTGCGTAAGCGTCAAGCCCTCAAGTAGACCACTGACCACGCCCACGGCAAAACCGTCGCCAGCGCCCACTGTGTCTACCACGCGCTCCACGCGCAGCCCAGGCGCGATACCCGATGCGCCATCGCGGTGAGCGTAGTACGCGCCCTCGGGGCCAAGCTTGACGACCACTTGCTTTGCACCACGCTCCAGATAAAAGGCAGCGATGTCTTCGGCTGTGTAGCGACCTGTGAGCTGGCGGCCTTCGGCCAGGCCAGGCAGCACGGTGTCGCTGAGCGCCGCCAGGGCGTTGATACATTCGGCCATGACCTCGGGCGAGGCCCACAGGCGCGGGCGCAGGTTGGGGTCAAACGAGATGGATGCACCGGCCGCACGGGCCTGCCTGGCGAGGTGGAAGGCCAGTTCGCGGGTGGTGGACGACAGTGCGGGAGTAATGCCGGTAAGGTGCAGGTGGCGCGCGGGAAAAGCTCCTGCAGGCGAATCTGCCACGCTCAGGTGACTGGCGGCCGACCCCTTGCGGAAGTATTCGATCTGCGGGTCGCTGCCGTCGTCAGTGCGGGTCTTGAGCATGAAACCCGTGGGGTGGGCAGCGTCAGTCACCACGTAGCGCGTATCGATGCCTTCGTGCGCAAGCACGCCGCGCAGAAAGTTGCCGAACGAATCATGCCCTAAGCGCGTGATGTAGCCCGTGGCGAGGCCAAGGCGGGCGAGGCCTGTGGCCACGTTCAGTTCCGCTCCCGCTGGCACCCGGCGAAAGTCAGGAACTGCATGCAGCTCGCCCGGCTGCAAGGCCATGAACAAGGCCATGGGCTCACCGACGGTGAGCACGTCCAGGAATTGGGCAGTGGGGGTAGAAGTCTGTGTTGCGTTCATCACATTACCGCGCCCAGTTGCCAGGGCAGAAATTCGTTGTCGCCCAGGCCATTGTCTTCACTCTTGCTGCGCTGGCCCGAGGCCGTGGCCACCATGAGCTGCAGCAACGCGGCGCCTGCCTCCTGGATGGTCTGTCGGCCATCCACGACGCCACCACAGTCAAAGTCCATGTCCAGCGACATGCGCGTGAACATGGGCGTGTTGGAGGCCAGCTTGAGCGAGGGCGTGGGCTTGCAGCCATACGTGGAGCCGCGCCCGGTGGTAAAACAGATGAGATTTGCACCGCCGGCCACCTGACCGGTGGCCGAGACGGGGTCATAGCCCGGCGTGTCCATGAATACCAAGCCGTGGGCACGCACAGGTTCTGCGTACTCCAGCACATCCATCAGCCCCGTCCTGCCAGCCTTAGCCACAGCGCCCAGCGACTTTTCAAGGATAGTGGTGATGCCCCCGGCCTTGTTGCCAGGTGAAGGGTTGTTGTTGAGGTCGCCGCCATGCACGGCGGCATAACCTTCCCACCAGGCCAGGCGCTGAAGCAGTTTGTCGGCCACGGCAGGCGATGCGGCGCGGTGGGTGAGCAGGTGCTCTGCGCCGTAGATTTCAGGGGTCTCCGACAAGATGGCCGTGCCACCCTGCTGCACCAGCAAATCCACCGCTGCGCCCAACACCGGGTTGGCGCTGATGCCGGAGTAGCCGTCCGAGCCACCACACTGCAGCCCCACGGTGAGGTGCTTCAGTGGCACCGGCTCGCGCCGCGCCTGGTTGGCCTGCACCAGCATGCCCTGCAGCACAGCCTTTCCCTGGGCAATGGTCTCGCGCGTACCACCCTCGTCCTGGATGGTCAGCGTGGCAAACATGCCCGGTGTGCGGGCGCTCAGTGTTTCGACCAGCGGTGCGATCTGGTTGACCTCGCAGCCCAGGCCAATCACCAGCACGCCCGCAAAGTTGGGGTGGTTGGCATAGCCTCGCAAGGTGCGCTGCAGCAGCGCCAGCCCTTCGCCGTTGCCGCCCATGCCGCAGCCACTGCCATGGGTAATGGCGACCACGCCGTCCACGTGGGGGAAGGCTGCAAGTGCTTCATCTTTGAACGCATCGGCGATGTGGCGGCACACGGTGGCCGAGCAGTTCACGCTGGCAATCACGCCCAGGTAGTTGCGCGTGGCCACGCGGCCATCGGGGCGCACATAGCCGTCAAACGTGAGCGGCTGCGGGGCCACGGCCGTGGGCTTGTAGCCGGCCCCGGCCGTGTGGGCGTGCTGGGATTCGGCCATGCCCACGTTGTGCACGTGCACATGGGCACCCGCAGGGATGTCCGCCGTGGCCACACCGATGTTCTGCCCGTACTTGAGCACGGGCGCGCCTTGCGCGATGGGCAGCAACGCCACCTTGTGCCCCGATGCAATGGCATCGCGCAGCACCAGGGTGTGCGCCCCCACCTGCAGGGTGGTGCCGGCCTCCAGGGCTTGGCGCGCAACGGCCACGTTGTCGGCCGCGCTCAACTGGAGGGCGGCGGGAGGAGGAGGCTGCGTGGGGGTATTCATGGTGAAAAAGGACTGGGTGGGCAGCAATGCACCGTCAAGCGGTGGCATCGCCAGCTCAAGGAAGTGTGGAGACCATGGCCGCTTGCAGGCGCGGCTGGGCGAGGTCGGGCGAATGTTCTGCAGCCAGCGCCAGGATGGGGCCGAAGCGGCGCTGCTTTTTTTGCGCATGGTTTTGCGCAATGTCGGCAATGCGGTGGTTCAGGAAGGGGTTCTCAAAACGCTCTCGCACGTCCACCAGGTAGGTATCGGCTTGGGCCCGGGCGGCCGTGCCCAGGGCACTGAACACCGGCAGGATCTCTTGCGCCCACAGGGCTTCCAGCGCGGCGCGCAGCTGGGCATCGGCCATGGCCTCGCGCACGGTTTCGTCAGCGCGGCGGCCCTCTTGCAACCAGCGCTCGGCCAGAAAGGTGTGGCCCGCGTTGAGCAAAAAGAGCTTGAGTCGCTCGTAGAACGCCAGGTCATCGGTCAACACGATAGAGGGGTGTTTGCATGGAAGCTGCAGCCGGTCCTGGCGCTCGACCACCCACACGGCATAGGGCTCAGCCACGGCGCCTACGGGTTCGATGGCCTCCGAGACGATGCGGTCCACCAGCGAGTTGGCCCACACACAGTGCGCGCCCAGCCAGGCGATGAAGGCCTCGGGTTGCCTCCATTGCCGCGCCAGGCCTACCACCACATCGCGCAGTACCTCGCCATTGCGCTCAATCAGCTCGCAAGGCAGCAGCGTCAAGGGGAGCTGCGGCGCGGCACGCCAGCGCCCCTGCAGCAACACCAGCAGCTTGGCCGGAAAGCTGTGGGGCGCAGGGCGGCCCTCTGCCAGTGCCTCTGCGGTGTCGCGCTCGTCCAGCAGGTAGCCTTTGTCGGCGGTGTTGGACACCATCACGCGCACCTCAGACGCCACGGCAGCGCGAAGTGCGGGCCAGTGGCTGGACACCTGCCAGGCTTCACGCACTGCCGTGCACTGCACGGTGTCATCAATGCGTTGACCGCCCGACAGCCCCTGGATGCGCACGGGGTAGCCACGGCCCTGGGTTAGGGCGGCAATGCGTGCAGCACCTTCGGGCCGGTCCGTGGTCTGCACCACGGTGATGCCACCCAGCGCATCGCTGGCGCCGTGGCTGTGCGCCAGCGCCTGCGATACGAACAGGTCCACATGCGCCAGCAAAAAGCGGCTGGTGCCAAACTGAAGAATCGGAAGAGCCATGTCTGTGCGCTCCGGTTCAGACTTCCACGATGGCCTTGACCACGCGCTGCGCAGGGTCGAGCAACTGCGCGAAATCGGCGGGCACCTGGGCCAGCGGCATGCGGTGGGTGTTGAGAGCAGCGGTGGGCACCTTGCCCTCGCGCATGGCTGCAATCACGGTCTCGAAGTCTTCGGTGGTGGCGTTACGGCTGCCCAGCAGTGTGGTCTCGCGCTTGTGGAACTCGGGGTCGGAGAAGGTGATGGTGTCGCGCACGACCGAGATCAATACGTAGGTGCCTCCATGGGCCACAAACCCAAAGCCCCTTTCGATGGCCTTGCCGTTGCCCGTGGCGTCGAACACTGTGTCAAAAAACTCGCCCTGGGTGGCGGCAGACAGCTGCTCCACATCGCCCTCGCCCAGCGCCACGGTACCCGCCACGCCCAGCTCGCGCTGGCAAAAATCCAGGCGGTCCTGGCGGCTATCCAGCGCCGTGACAGTGGCCCCGCGCAGGCGCGCAAAAATCATCGCTGCCATGCCGATGGGCCCCGCTCCCACCACTAGAACACGCTGTCCAGGCTGCACATTGCCCCTGCGCACCGCGTGCGCGCCGATGGCCAAAAACTCCACCATGGCGGCCTGATCCAGAGTCACCCCTTCGGCCTTGTGCACAAACGCTTCGGGCAGCGCGAGGTATTCGGTGAAGGCGCCGTCGCGGTGCACGCCCAACACCTGGATATTGACGCAGCAGTTGGTCTTGCCCTGCCTGCACGCCACACAGTGGCCGCAGGACAGGTAGGGCATGACGTACACCACATCCCCCACCGCCAAGCGCCCGCCAGGCGCGGCATCTTCTACCACGCCCGACAGCTCATGGCCCATGACCCGGGGGTAGTCCAGAAACGGCTGGTTGCCTGTGAAGATGTGCAAATCGGTACCGCACACGCCCACGCGCTTGACGCGCACCAACACCTGGCCCTCGGCCCGCACGGGACGATCGCGTTGTTCGGCCTTCAGAGTGCCAGGGGTTTCACAGATGACGGTCAGCATGGTGGGTCCAGGAGTTGGGAGGTGGAGAGGGAGATAAGGGCAGGGCTTCAGCCGCCGTGGTACTTCTTGTAGATGGCTTGCAGCTTGCCGTTGGCCAGGTTTTTGGTGATCCAGTCATTGATCCAGGCCTTGAGTGCGGGCTCGTCCTTGCGCATGCCGATGCCAAGGGGCACGGTGGACATCGTGAATTTGGTCACCATGTCCTTTTGCGGAGCCTTGGCAAGCACGGTGCTGACGATGGCAGGTGAAGTGGCGATGATGTCGGCTTGGCCGCTCACGGCGGCGGTTACTAGCGTGGCGTCATCGTCGTAACGCACAACCTGAGCATCCTTGGCGCCGGTGGTCACCACCTTGTCGTTGTTGGAGCCACGCGTAGTGGCTACGCGTTTGCCTTTGAGGTCATCAAACCCGTTGATCTGCACGCCCTTGGGGCCTGCCACTACTGCCAGGATCTGTGCGTAGGGCACCGAGAAGTCAATGACCTTTTCGCGCTCGGGCGTCACCGACAGCGAGGCCACCACGATGTCGGCCTTGCCGGTCTGCAGGAACGGAATGCGGTTGGGGCTGGTTGTCTGCACCACCTCGATGGCCACACCTAGGTCCTGCGCCAGCAGGTGCGCGGTTTCCACATCGGAGCCCACGGCCTTCATGTTCGCGTCCACAAAACCGTAAGGTGGCGATCCGGTATCGAGTGCGATGCGGATCTTCTTGGCCTCGCGGATGTCCTTGAGCAGGTCGGCATGGGCCGTTCCAGCGCCAAGGGCCATCAGAGCGGCTGCGGCAATCAGGCCGCGAATCAAAGTGGAACGCTGTGTCATGGTGTGTCTCCGTTGTGGTTGTCAGAAAGTCGAGAAGGGAACGCAGGAATGCAGCGGGGCGAGTGCATCAGAGGCCGTTGCCCACAAAGTCACGCAGCTCGGTGGTGGCGGGTGCATCGAGGATGGAGGCCGGTCCGCGCTCCCACACGCGGCCCTTGTGCATGAAGATGACTTCATCGGCCACCTTGCGAGCAAAGGCCATCTCGTGCGTGACGAGGATCATGGTCATACCGCCTTCGGCAAGCTTCTCCATCACACGCAGCACCTCGCCGGTGAGCTGTGGATCAAGCGCAGAGGTCACTTCGTCAAAGAGCATGAGCTGCGGCTGCATGGCCAGTGAGCGCGCAATGGCCACGCGCTGCTGCTGTCCGCCAGACAGCTGCGAGGGATAGCATTCGGCTTTTTCGGCCAGGCCCACCTGAGTCAGCACGGCCAGCGCGCGCTCTTTGGCTTCAGTTTTGGCCACTTTTTGCACCAAGCGGGGCGCCAGCATGATGTTCTGCAGCACCGTGAGGTGGGGGAACAGGTTGTAGCTCTGGAACACGATGCCTACGTCGCGGCGCAATTGGTGCAGGTCGAGCCCAGGAGAGGTGACCTCATGACCACACACTCGGATGCGCCCTTGATCCACGGTTTCCAGACGGTCGATGCAGCGCAGTGCCGTGCTTTTACCCGAACCACTTTGGCCAATGATGGCCACGACAGCTCCCTTCTGGACAGTGAAGGACACTCCTTCCAGCACACGGGTGTTGCCAAAGCACTTGGAGATGTTCTCGATCTCAACGATGGGCGACATGGAAGCTCCTCTCAAGGCGACGGCTCAGCACCGACAGCGGATAACACAGGGCGAAATACAGCATCGCCACGATCACAAAAATGACAAACGGCTCGAAGGTCGAGTTGTTGATGATTTGCCCGGCTCGAGCCAACTCGACAAAACCGATGGCTGAGGCCAGCGACGTGTTCTTGACGATCTGCACCATGAAACCCACGGTGGGGGGCGTAGCGATCTTCACAGCCTGGGGCAGGATGACGTGGATAACCCGCTGGTGCCAGCGCAGCGCCAAACACTCGGCCGCCTCGGCTTGGGTGCGGGGTACGGACTCGATGCAACCACGCCAGATTTCACCCAGGTAAGCCGACACATAAATCGACAGGGCCAAGGCAGCCGCACCCAGCGGCGGCACATTTAGACCCAGCGACGGCAGCCCGAAATAGGCCAGGGGTAGCAGCACCAGCAGCGGTGTGCCCTGGATCAGCTTGACGTAAAGCGATACCGCCAAACGCGACCAACGCGGCCCGTAAGACGTGCCTAGTGCCACCACAAAGCCGAGCAGGCCACCGCCCACAAAGGCCAGCAAAGACAGGCCAACGGTCCATAGCAGGCCATCGAAGAGGAATTGCAGGTGGGCAGAAGTGAGGAATCTCATGGCATGGCCTCCGGCTTACAAAGGCGTGCCAAGACGGCGGCGGCGCGGGAAGGCCCACCGGGCCAGGAGCCAGAAGATGCCACGCATGACCAGCGACATCGCCAGGTAGGCCACTGCCACGATGAGGTAAGTCTCGACAGAGCGGAAGGTGTCGGACTGGATGCGGTTGGCCACCGCCGTCAGTTCCTCTGCCGAAATCTGCGAACTGATCGACGAAGCCAGCATCAGCAGCACGTACTGGCTCGTCAACGCGGGGTACACCCGCTCCACGGCCGGTGGCAGCACCACGTTGCGCAACATCTGCCAGCGGGTCAGCCCCAGGCATTCGGCAGCTTCCAACTGACTCTTGGGAATGGACTCGATACCCGCACGCACGATCTCGCTGGTGTAGGCCCCCACATTCACCACCAGTGCTACCGTAGCTGCCGTAAAAGCCCCCACCGCAAAGCCCATGGACGAGAGCCCGAAGTAGACGATAAAGATCTGCACTAGCAACGGGGTATTGCGGATGACCTCGATATAGACACCAGCAAGGCGAGCTAACCATTTGGCGCGGCCCGTGGTGGCTAGCGCGCAAAAGACCCCCACAAGGAACCCGAAGAAGGTCGATGCCAGGGACAGCGACAACGTGGTCCATGCGCCTGCCAGCAGGTCTGGCCAATAGGCCAGCGGACCGGAAAAGTCGAAGGAGTATTTCAAAGTGGTAACTGCGCCAGGCGGAGGACCTGTTGTGCGCCTCTTTTTTGGTAAGGCCAATTTAAACTTAATACCAAAATTGGCCTTACCGGGTTAACCCCAGTTCACCCAAATTTTCCAGAAAAGACAATCCAACACGCGCTTTTCAATAAATTTCCCCGCATAGATGCGTGAAAAATACGTTGTGCAGTGCTTTTTGGCCTGACCAAGATATCTGACCAAACTTTCCATTGCCCACTTCAGAGGCCGCCTGCATGACCGAATTTCCCAAAGCCCCAGACCCGACGCGGCGCCTGTATCAGCTCATCGCAGACAAGGTGCGAACCCTCATCCAGCAGGGCGATTACAAGGAAGGTAGCCGCCTTCCACCCGAGCGCGACTTGGCTCAGCAACTGGGGGTTTCACGCCCCTCACTGCGCGAGGCCCTGATTGCATTGGAGATTGAAGGCAGTGTGGAGATCCGCATGGGCTCGGGCGTGTACGTGTGTAGCCGGGCACTGCGCCGCAGCGCCGCACCGTCTTCCATGGGTGAGAGTCCAGCTGAGCTGATGCAGGCACGCGCAGCGCTGGAGGGTGCGGTGATCGTGCTGGCCTGCGTTAATGCCACCCCGCAAGGGTTGGCACGGATCGCAGAGAGCGTCGAGGCCATGCGCGCAGACATCGTCGCTGGGCGAGATGTACTGGAGCACGACCGTGAATTCCATGTGCGCATTGCAGAGATGAGTGGCAACTCTGTGCTACTGAGCTTGGTGGGCACCCTGTTTGATGAGCGCCGGGGACCTCTGGCCAGTCACATGCGCAACCGGCTCGAAGGCCAGCCCACATGGCACGCGGCACTGGCTGAACACGAACTCATCCTGCGCTGCCTGCAGTCGCGCGACCCACTGGCCGCCGAATCGGCCATCCGTTCGCATATCCGCGCGGCTGCCGACCGCTGGGTCACTCCCTAAAAACCGCTTTTGCACCCAAGTGCGGCGTCTCAAAAGTACCTGCTTAGCCACTTCCCTCATTGTGAGATAGACACAGCGGTATTTGTGGAGTTGGATGAGAGGCACTTCCGCTACGATTTTGCGAACACCACACCTCCTCCATGCCCATGAAATTCCGGCCCAAGCTCACCCCTGTTTCCGCAGCTCTGCTGGTCATCTTGCTCATCATCGTTATCTGGGGCGCCACCTACCCTATTGCGATACGCTTGCCTCAGAACACATTTCAGGAGCCGCTGAACTCCAGCTATAACGTTCTGAACGTGTTGTTCACTGCGCTTGCGTTTGGCGGAGTCCTCATAACGCTCATCTTTCAAGCGCATGAAGCTAAGAGCGCCCGCAACGAGACTGTCGAAAGATCCATTCTTGAGATGTTCCAGATTCTCACGAGTGCGGAATTCCAGAGCACCAAAAATTCCGCATTCAGAGTGCTCATCGCGGCAATCAAAAATAGGGACTATGGCGAATATGTGGCGAGCAAGCTGTTTGCTGTGAATCCGCTGTCCTTCCCAGACAACGAAGAGGTGAAGTCAGTGCTCCGTGAGCTCGACACAGCGAAACAGACTGAAGATGCTCAGGCATTTGAGCACCTGGAACGCCATGACCGTCTCAAGCTCGACGACATGATGAATTTTTTCTCCATGCTCGCCCAACGAGAGTCTTCGAGATCCATCGTGAATCATGTTGATTTTGCTTATGACTGGTGGCGGCCAGCCTTGATGCCGGTTGCTCAGCTTCAAAAAGAGCGACGTGACGCACACCCCAAGATTCAGGCACTATGCAAAAACCGCCTGCTCCAAGACATTATTTGGTCTCTGGATAGGGTTTACGGTCATGAGCCCATCAGGGACGACAAAGCGGTCTGGACCTACCTCTGTGAACACCCTCTGCTGAAGGAGCGGTTCGGACTCGATCAGCGGTATTGGCCGACCCAAATCGACGCAAAGTAATCGACGCTCAATCTTGCAGCGTTGCTTCCAATTGACACCTGTCAACCCCATCTTTGCCGGTCTGCCCAACAAACCTGATTGGCTACCCGTTAGGGATGTCCTGAACAACTCGGATTAGTAAGTGCTACCGGTCCGTTTTTTAGATGACGCAATTGCAGCCGTTTTGCTCGCGTCGTGAAGCCATTTTTCACGCCCATTAAGGCCATCTGCCCCGCTTTTGCGGCCCCCGTGCCTGTGTGCAGACGCACTCATCCCTGCGCCGCCAGCAATTGGTGGCGCACCATCCACAGGTTCGATAGTGCAAACAGCGTCTTGAGCTGCAACGTGTTCTTCTTGAGCCCCCCGGTAACGCACCTTGGTATAGCCAAACT
>RRZT012960972.1_pt1 | contig 13269 bp, 10 predicted proteins | sample 2165551 | NCBI WGS metagenome assembly RRZT01 (sample SAMN10456910, study PRJNA506462) | wastewater metagenome | biome: wastewater; feature: sludge; material: wastewater sludge; isolation source: wastewater sludge with Escherichia coli K12::gfp cells carrying plasmid... | place: USA: Moscow, Idaho... | reverse complement strand
ATGACCGGTTCGTTGCCAAAGGCGTTGTCGCCCCGGACCAGTCGGGGGCGTTGTTCTGGCGGGAGGGAATGCAGCAAGTCAATCAGACGGGGCAGGCTGTATTTGGCGGCGGTGGTGTTGCCGGGTTGGACTTCGGCATCCAGTGCCAAGCGGACGTTGGCGATCCAGTAGGTGTGGATGGAATGGCTGGGTCGGCCCGGCTTTTGCGGGTTGTAGCCCCGAACGGCACCGGCCTGATGACCATAGAGGACTTTGATCGTGGTGTCGCAGTCCAGTATCCAGGCCGTCACCAGAGCTTCGCCGATACTTTCGCGCAGGGCTTGATCCATCCACTGCTCACTACGGGCCAACTGGGCTTCCCGGCGGGCGCGTTCGTCATCCGTCCTGGCTTTCTCGGGACAAGGCGCAAGGTGCATCAGGGCGCGGCGCAGGCTTTCATCACTCAGGATTCGCTTCATCCCCAGTATCTGCGGACTGACCGAATCTCCCCGCAAGCCACTGATGTGGGCATAACGCCATTGTCCATCCAGGATCGAGAGTAGCCACGTGCCCAGAATGTCTTGAACCGCCGGGGCGTTGGGGCTGGTGTAGAACAGCGGACAGCTTTGCACCCAGCGTTCAAAAAGACCACTCTCTTCGAGAAACTCGGCAAAAAACGCCAATTGGCCCAGCGCACTGGCCGTGCCATTCTCGTCCCAGCGTACCTGAAACCGGCCTCCTGCTGTCTTGATGCGATGTTCCCGGATTTCCAGCGCTTGATCAATAACCGCTGCCTCAACCGAGGTCTCCAGAGCCTTCGGGGCAAATCGCTGCTTGCCAAATCGCTTTTCACCCATCGGGTGAGCCTCCTATATCCGTTCAATCCCGCGCCAGTGCTCAGTTTGACGCAGTTTCTACTCAGGCAACAGAGGAAAATAGGTTCATCGGAATTTCAGTTTACAGCGATAATTATAGTGCGCAAACGATTGCGCAAGCGCTTGCTTTTAATTATTATGTGGCTGGCTTCACTTTCGTAAGCGACGTTGCAAGAGGGTGTCGCTCACTTTGCCGAGGGTTCACCTGGCGCATGAAATTCCAAAATCACAATGTTCAATCCACGCAAGGAGGTAGAAAATGAAAAAGGGCTTACTCGCAGTTGCTTTGCTGGGGCTTTCGCTGGTCGCAGGCGGCGCCTTGGCCGAACCCAAACCAGTGATTGGTGCGCTGATTCGCAACCTGGATGACCAGTTTCTTGGTGATTACACCGGCAACCTGAAGAAACTGGCGGTCAGCAAGGGGGTGGAACTCAAGGTCATGGACGCGCACAGTGACATGGCGACGCAGCTCGACCAACTGAACACCCTGATCAGCCAGGGGGTGAAATACTTTGTTGTTGTTCCCGCCGTCACTGAAGGCAGCGAACAACTGGCCAGCATCATTGCCGCCAAAAAAGGCGGGGCCGCTTTCTCCAACACGGCACCAACCGTGGCCGCCCTGAAAAAAAGCAGCAATTTCTTCCTCGCTTCATCGCCCGAATCGATTGCCGGGTCGATCCAGGCCGACATTGTTGACGCCTACTTCAAGAAGTTTCCGCAAAAACTTGGCCCGGAAAAGAGCATCAACCTGATCCTGTTTCTTGGCCAGCTGGGACATCCGGCACAGATTTATCGTACCGAGGCCGTACTGAAGGATCTGGGAAAGAAGGGCTACAAGGTCAATATCATCGCCAAGGACACGGCGAACTGGCAGCCCGATGAGGCGCAACAGAAAATGGATGCCTGGCTCAACGCCTACAAAGGCAAATTCAACCTGATTCTGGCCAATAACGACGCCATGGCGCTCGGTGCCGTCGAGTCGCTGATCACCGCCAAATATGTCGACGATCCTGCCAATCCGACCAAGGACGTGGATGGTGATGGCACCTTCCTCAAGGTGCCGGTCATCGGTGTTGATGCAACACAGGTCGCTTTGCGCTCCATGTCGGAAAACAAACTTTACGCCACCGTTCTGCAAGATGCCGCGGCTCAGGCAGCAACCGCATTTGAACTCGCACATACCCTGGCTACCAAGGGAAGCGTGAACGGCGCGACGATCAATGGCATCAAGCCGCTGGACAAAGCCATTGAGGAAGCGCCGGCCAACGACCCGGCTCTGGTGAAGCAGATTTATCTGGTTCCCTTCAAGGGCGTGACCAAAGAGAATCTTGGCGCGTTCCTGAAGAAGTAATGTCCTGTGCCGGGTCATGACAACATGGCCCGGCCGCATGCTTGCTGTACGCGAGGGCTGGCAATCGTACGATGGAAATCAAGCGATTCCAGGGGTGAAGGTTGCGAGCGGAGTTCGGTGTTGATGAATTCAGAATTTGTCCTGGAAATGAAAAATATCTGCAAGCGCTTCCCGGGAGTCATTGCTCTGGATCATGTCAGCTTGCAGGTACGACCAGGTACAGTCCATGCCCTGATGGGTGAAAACGGCGCGGGGAAATCGACGTTGATGAAATGCCTGTTCGGGATGTATCACCCTGATGAAGGCGAAATCACCCTTAAGGGCAAACCCGCCCGTTTTCAAAGCACGAAAGCCGCGCTTGATGCCGGTGTCTCGATGATCCATCAGGAACTCGCCAATGTGCCTGATCGTTCCGTTCAGGAGAATATCTGGCTGGGTCGTGAACCCGTTTTCCGTTTCGGCCCCTTGCGTGTCCTGCAACATCAGAAAATGCACGCGGATACCGTGGCCTTGATGCAGGCACTGGAAATGGAAATCAGCCCCGATGTGCGCATGGGGCAGCTTTCCATTTCACAGCAGCAGGCCTGTGAAATTGCCAAGGCCGTCTCCTGCAATGCTTCGATTGTCGTCATGGATGAACCCACCTCGTCAATCACCGAAAAGGAAACCGAGCATCTGTTTCGTATCATCCGCGACCTGAAAAGTCAGGGCGTGGCGATTATTTATATTTCGCACAAGATGCACGAAATTTTCCGGATTGCAGACGAGATATCCGTTATGCGCGATGGACGAATGGTCGGCACTTATCCGGCCAGCGCCATTGACGAGGATCAACTGATCCGACTGATGGTTGGACGGGATACCAGCCAGCGCTTCCCGCCGCTGGAGAGTATTCCGGGTGAAATACGTTTGCAGGTAAATCAGCTTTCTTCCAGTAACCCCAGATCATTCCAGAACATCAGCCTGACCTTGCGGCGGGGTGAAATTCTGGGCATCGGCGGCCTGGTTGGCGCACAACGCACCGAATTCATCGAGGCCTTGTTTGGTCTGCGCGACATTGTCAGCGGCAGTATTGAAATCAATGGACAAGCGCTGCCGGTTCGTTCCAGCCGGGATGCCATACGGCATGGCATTGGCCTGATTACCGAAGACCGCCGGGCTTCGGGAATATTTCCGCAACTCTCGATCACGACCAATACCGCAATCCCATCGCTCAAAAACTATCGCACGGTTTTTCGCAGCCTGAAGCATCGAAAGATTGCTCAGGAAACAGAGCGCCTGAACCGTCTGTTGCGCACCAAAACACCGTCAATGGCAACACCGATCCAGAATCTCTCCGGTGGGAACCAGCAAAAGGTTTTGCTTGCCCGCTGGCTGATGATTGCCCCCGATATTCTGATCATGGACGAACCCACACGAGGTATCGACGTCGGGGCCAAATATGAAATCTATTCGATCATGGTCGATCTGGTTCGCAGCGGCAAGTCAATCATCATGGTCTCATCGGAAATGTCCGAACTGATCGGCATGTCGCACCGCATCATGGTGTTATGTGAAGGCCGCAACACCGGAACAATTGAACGCGAATTCGCCACGCAGGACGAAATCATGCGCCTGGCGACGAAATACATGTGAGGGAAAAATGACAGAACAAGGCACTTTCCGCGTTGAGGTAATGAAGGGCTATTTGAGCCGACATACCAACCTGGTGACATTCATTGTCCTGGTCATTGCGCTGGCGCTCCTGACCGATGGCGCTTCCTTGTCCATCGACTCCCTGCGCAATCTGGCGGTTGCCGAATCCGTGCGCGCCTTTGCAGCCCTGGGGGTCGGCATGATCATCATCACGCGTGGCATTGATCTGTCGGTTGGCGCAGTGGTCTGCCTGGTGGCGAGTGTGACTGCTTCCTTTGCGCAAAATCCGGACTATAGAGCGGCCATCTATCCTGGCGTCGAATTCCCGCTGTGGCTACCCATTGTTGCCGGTATTGCCACCGGTGCCGCCTTCGGACTGTTCAACGGTTTGCTCGTCGCCTGCGCCAAATTGCCGCCATTCATCGCCACGCTGGGCTCCATGTCCGTTGCCTTTGGCTGTCAGTTGATTTATACCCGGGCCAATGTGGTTGGCAGTCTCAAGGAATCATTCAAGATCATCGGCCAGGGGACTTTGGGCCCCATCCCCAATCTCCCGCTCTTTGTCGCAGTCGCCGCGCTGATCGTGTGGTTCATCCTGCGCCATACCCGACAAGGCACCAACATGTATGCGATTGGAGGCAACCCGGTCGCAGCGCGTGTCTCTGGAATCAATGTGACCAAAGAATTGATTCTGGTCTATCTGTACGGCGGCATTCTTTACGGCATTGCCGGTGTGTTGCTTGCCAGCCGTCTGGGGCTATCCAATGCGCTGACCGGTCGTGGCATGGAACTGGATGCCATTGCCGCCGTTACCATCGGTGGTGTTTCGCAAAGCGGGGGGATTGGCACCATGAGCGGCATGCTGCTTGGTGTATTGACCCTGGGAATCATCAATTATGGAATGACCTATCTCGGTGTTGATTCTTACTTTCAGTTGCTGATCAAGGGTTTCATCATCATTGGTGCTGTCTATTTTGATATGAAAAAGTACGCCAGGCGTGCCTGAGCAGCTGAACTTCCAGGTCACAAAAAATTGAAGTCAGAAGGAGAATAACGTGCTGTTTGGAATCAAGCCCTGTATCACGCCAGAATTACTTTATACCCTGGCCCGCATGGGCCACGGTGATGAACTGGTCCTTGTTGATGCCTATTACCCCAGTCACAGCAAGAACCCCACCGTTATCCGCTGCGACGGCGTGGGCGGTGCCGAACTTCTGGATGGGATCATGGCCTTGATGAATCCCGATGATTATGTCGCCGCTCCAATCATCATGATGGAACCGGCCAACGGGGATCCTCTCGATCCCAGTGTCGAAGCGGATTTCCGCGCGGCCATTGATCGCCATTGGCCAAAAACCCCGGCAATTGTAAAAATTGACCGACAAAGCTTTGTGTTGCGCTCTGCGGAAGCTTTCGCCATTGTCCAGACCGGGGAAATGCGCAAATACGGCAACATCATCATCAAAAAGGGCGTCATCCCGCTTTGAGGCAAGGCAAAAATCTAAACGCCTGAGTCGAGTGAATCCCCCGGCAAAAAAACTCCCACCGCGCTTTGGGCTGGTGGGAGTCAACGGAGAGCTTTTCTTATTTACTTACATTCAGGATCGTCACCAAAGCCTTTACAGAAATACTGTGAGGCATTTTCCTTGGTGATCATGTTCGAGGGAATTTCGATTTCTGTCGAACCGTCGGCCTTCTTGGTGAGCTTGCCGAGTTTGTTCAAGGCAGCGGGATTCTTGGTGGCCAGCGCGTAGGCGGCCATGACCCCTTCCGGAGCAACGGTCGAGTAGGTAAAGGTCGCGGTCAGTTCGCCCTTGGCAACGGCACGGATGGCGGCATTTTCGCCATCAATGCCGATGATCATGATGCCTTCCTTGGCCCGCCCGGCGGCCTGGATGGCGCGTAAGGCCCCAAAGGCCATATTGTCGTTATGGGTGTAGATCGCCTGGATTTTCCCCGGGCCGAAGCGCTGCAAGGTATCCTCCATGAATTTGAGCGCCTTTTCCTGATCCCAATCCGCATGGGTTTCGGCGATGACCTTGATATTCGTTCCCTTGATGGCTTCGGCAAAGCCGGCATGACGCTCGACTGCAGGGGCGACTGCCGGGTCACCCTTGATTTCGACGATATTGCCTTTGCCACCGAGTTTTTTGACGACAAATTCGCCAGCGAGCTTGCCGATCGGCTTGTTATGCGGCCCGATATGCAGGGTGACCGGTGTATCAACACTGCGCTCCAGGGTTACCACGGGAATACCTGCGGCCATGACCTGTTTGACGGTCGGGGTGATTGCCGCGCTATCCTGTGCTGAAATCATCAACACCTTCATGCCCTGTACCATCAGGCTCTCGATGTCGGAAATCTGCTTGGCCGACTTGCCCTCGGCATTGGTCACGATCAACTTGGCATCCTTGAAGTTTTCTGCCGCATAGCTTTGATTGCGCTTGGTCATGGTGTTGCGATGTGCAGAATTGGAACTTGCCTGCGAAAAGCCGATGACGATCGGATCGGCAGAATAAGCCGCCGTGCTTGCCGCAGCAAGGGAAAATCCTGCACTCAAAACCAGAAAACACTTGGTCAATTTCAACATTTTTACTCCTCCTTGGGTTGTATTCACGCTATTTGCGTGCCTTTCTACCGGTTTCCATCAAAACCGCCAGAATGATGATTGCTCCTTTCACCACCTGTTGTGAGAATGGTGAAACGCCAGCAAGATTGAGAACGTTGGCAATGATGGCCAGTACCATCGCGCCGCCGATTGTTCCGATGACCGTGCCTTCCCCACCAAACAGGGACGCGCCGCCGATGACGGCAATGGTGATTGCCTCCAGTTCCAGGCCCAGGCCGGAATTGGGATCGCCGACAGACAGGCGCGACAGGAAAATCAGTCCGGAGAGTGCGGCCAGAACACTGCCAATGATGTAGACGCCGAAGGTGACCAAAGGCACATTGACCCCGGACAGGTGCGCTGCTTCTTCATTGCTGCCGACCGCATACACTGCCCGTCCGAAAGGCGTGAGCTTCAAGGTGACCCCCGCGAGTATGCAGACAATGACGAACACGTAGATCGGCGTAGGAATACCGAAGAGATAGCCGCCGCCGAGGAAAAAGAAGTCTTCTGCCGCTTTGCCCGGCTTGACGGTTCCTCCATCAGCAAGCATCAGGGCAAAGCCGCGAACCATGACCATCGTGCCCAGGGTTGTGATGAAGGCAGGGATGCGCCAGTAGGACACGCCGAACCCATTGACTGCACCAACCACGGCACCCAGGGCCAGGCATATCGGTATCATCAAGGGAATCGGCACCCCCCGTTCCATGAGCAAGGCGCCAACCACGCCGACCAGTGCCACCGTGGAGCCGACCGACAGGTCAATGCCCTTGGTCAGGATCACGAACGTCATGCCAACCCCGAGGATTCCGTAGAGAGCGACCTGACGGAGTACGTTGAGGATGTTGATCGGGTTCAGAAAATGCGACGAAATGAATGATGCTGAAATGACAAGTAGCAACAGGACAATCGCCAGTCCTGCTCTCCGGGGAAAAAATTTCATGGCCGTCTTTCCATAATATTGAGGGTCAATACAACGCTGCAAAATGCATTACTTCTTCTTCGGTGACCGAACGGGCATCCAGTTCGGCGCTGACTTTTCCTTCCCGCATGACATAGACCCGGTCGCAGATGCCCAGGATTTCAGGCAATTCCGAGGAGGCCATCACAATGGCCAGACCTCGTGTTTCAGCGAGCTCGACCAGCAGGTCGTAAATTTCACGTTTGGCAGCCACATCGACACCTCGGGTCGGTTCGTCGGCCAGCATGATTTCGCACCCGGCGCTGACCAGTCGGGCCAGCACACATTTTTGCTGGTTGCCGCCGGAAAGATTTTTGGAAGCGGTTGCGGCCCCTGGGGTCTTGATATGCAAACGCTCGATCAAGCCGTTGACAATGTTTTTTTCCAGGCCAAGCACCAGAAGGCCGTACCGTAAAATCCTGCTCAAACTGGCCGACATGATGTTGAAACCGACGCTCTGGATCAGGAACAGTCCTTCGGTCTTACGATCCTCTGGAACCAAGCCAAGTCCCAGGGCAATGCTGCGGCGTGGTGCCCCGGTCCCGACGACCTTGCCCTTGACCCTGATCTCTCCGGATTGAAGCGGGTCCGCACCATAAATGGCGCGCAGAAGCTCAGTGCGTCCCGCGCCGGCCAGACCAAACAGGCCGACAATCTCACCGCGTCTGACCTGAATGCTGACGTCCTTGAGGAGTGATTCAGTCGTGATGTTGCTGGCCATCAGCGCCTCATCACCGATCACGGCATTCCGTGGCGGGAAAATGTCTGTAACCTCACGACCAACCATGCCCTTGATCAGGCTGTCGGTGGTCATTTCATTGGACGGGCCGTTGTGCACCACAATCCCGTCACGGAGAATCGTGACGGTGTCACTGATCTCGAAAACCTCGCGCAGACGGTGGGAGATATAGACGAAAGCCACGCCGTCGTCACGTGCCAGCTGCCGGATGATCACAAAAAGCTGGTCGATCTCGGCCTGCGCCAATACAGCGGAAGGCTCGTCCAGAACGATGATTTTTGCATTGCGCGCCAGCGCCTTGGCAATTTCCACCATCTGCCGTTTGGCCACCGAAAGATCGGCAATCCTGGCTTTTGGATCCAGATCAAAACCAAGACGCGAAATCACGGCGGAGGCATGACGGTTCGCCTCGAGCCAATCGATCAGGCCGTTCTTCTGCGGCAAGCGCCCCATCAGGATGTTTTCTGCCACGGTCAGATGTGGCGCTTGCGCAAGTTCCTGATAAATGACCGCGACACCCCGAGCGATCATCGACGCCGTCGTCGGGTGAGTGATCTGCTCTCCGAACAGTTCAATATGCCCCTCGTCGGCAGCATAGGCGCCGGAAAGAATCTTCATCAATGTTGATTTGCCCGCGCCGTTTTCACCGACAAGTGCACGGATTTCACCCGTCTGCAAGGTAAAAGACACATCCGTCAGAGCACGTACCCCTGGAAAGGATTTCGATATGTGCTCAAGTTTTAGTGCGACCCCCATCGTCAAACTCCTTAGCAACTACCCGAACATCGCGCATCCCTGACCGCAAAATTTTCATTGGCAGCGACCGGGTGACTTTTTATTTCGGCACCTGGTTTTGGCATGACACACCACCGCGACAGGTCTGCAAATAACCCAGACAAACACCCCGCCCTGTCTGCTTTGGAAACACTATTTGCTTGCCATGTCCCGCCTGCTCACTGCCGCTGCCACTTGTTTTTGCAAATAATAAGCACCATGAAAAATAAAAGCAAGCGGTTGCGCAAGCGGTTGCTTTTATTTTTTGTTGGATTTCTCAGCAGTCTGACCGCCAGATGCAGGCAGATTGGAGAAAATACTTGCGCGTCGCCCTGAGCGCTGATGCCAGTTCCTTTCTCGCTGCGGGTACTTCGCCACTTCCGGCAAGCTTTCACCGCGGCCAGGCAGCGAGGGATGTTTCGTGGTGCCCCGAAAGCAACACGAGTCCATCTCGAACAAACACCAATCCGGCCTCATTGGCATCTGCATATCCCACCAGCTGGATTATCATTGGCAGGCATACCTGCTGGCGGCATTGGCACAGTGTCTGGCAATGTTGCGATCGACCAAGCCGACCTTGGTCAGCTGTAATTCAAGCCACTGATTGCCTACCGTTCCAACTTCGTCGATGCCTCAAAATCATGATCTGCAGAAAGAAAGCATGTCCACACATACCGTTCTTGGCATTGACGCCAGCACACAGAGCCTGAGTGGCGTTTTACTGGAAATCGCCACTGGCGTAGTCATCTGGAGCAAATCCCTCGCTTACCGTGACGATCCGCGCCTCGCCGGATTCGGCTTCGAGCATGACAGCATGGTCATGCCGCCGCGTGAAGTCGGCGAAGCCGAACAACCCCCGCGCCTGTTCATCGCCGCACTCGATGCCCTGCTCGGTGATCTGCAAGCCAGCGGCATGGATACAGCCAGTATTGCCGCCATCAACACCGCCGGTCAGCAGCACGGCCATGTCTATCTGGGTGAGGCCGCCCGGTCGGCCTTCGCCAGCCTGCGTGAAAATGCTCACCAGGAAAACCTGCTCACCGCGCTCAAGGACTGTTTTGCCTACGGCGGAGCGCCGATCTGGAAAACCGCCAACACGACCGGGGAAGCCGAACATATCCGTAAAAAAACCGGCGGCAAGGCGGCGATCATCGAACGCACGGGCAGCGACATTCCCCTGCGCTTTGCTGCCTGCGTACACCGTAAACTGGCCGGGCGTTACCCGCAGGCCTACGCCGCCACCCGCCACATCCTGCAAATCTCCAGTTTGATACCGGCCATTCTGGTGGGCGACTGCACCATTCCTCTGGATTTCGGCAATGCCTGCGGCACCGGCATCATGAACTATCGCGCTCGGCAATGGGATGAAACAGTGCTGCAGGCTGTCGCGGCCGACCTGCCCGGCGGTGCGGTGGCTCTGGCGGCAAAGCTGCCGCCGCTTGCCCATCCGCTGACGGCATGCGGCACGATTGCCGCCTATTTTCAGCGGCGATACGGCTTTTCTGCCGATTGCCGGATCATCGTCGGCTCTGGAGACAATCCGCAATCCAAGGTGCTGGCCAGCGGTGATCTGTTGAGTCTGGGGACCAGCTTCGTGTACATGATCTCCAGTCCGGAAGCCGCGATCGACCCCAATGGTGCGGCCAATGCCATGTACGACGGGTTGGGGCGGCCGTTCAATTTCGGTTGCCGTACCAATGGCGCGCTCGCCTGGGATCGCCTGCGCCTGCGTCATGGCATCCCGGCCAGGGATTACGCCGCTGCGGAAGCCGCGCTGGAACAGGTCGCGCCGGGTAGCCGTCTGCGCTTCTGGCATCCGGACAGCGAATCCTTCCCGCTGATTGCCGCCCATCCTGATCCGCTGCGTCTCGATGGGGCGACCAGCGACTTTGCCAGCGACTATGCCGGTGCGGTCGATAGCGCCCTGGGTTTGGTCTACCGCTACGGCATGAAAATCACCGGAGCCAGCGCCGGACAGGAGCCGATCAGCGTTTGTGGCGGCCCTTCCGCCAGCCCGGCCATCCTGCGGCGCATCGCCGCCATCTGGAAGCGTCCGGCCATCGCCGCAGGCCAAGCGGGCGCCGCGCTCGGTGCCGCCGTCGCGGCTGCCATCGCAATCGAACCTGAAGCAGGCCGCGACCGTCTCGTACAGCGTCTGCGGCAAGCAATTATTGCTGGCAAGCCAGTCAGTCAGCCCGATCCGCTCATGGTGCAGGCCTACCACGCACCCGGCGGCTATCTTGACCAGTTGGAAAGTGCTTTTGAGAAATTGCGAAGCACGAAATACGACGGGGTCAAATAATCAGCTGATGCCACGAAAATTGCCCCAAGCTACTGCGCCACAAAACGGATATAGGCGCGATCATCAAAGGACTCGCTCTGCGGCGCGATTCCCTTGGTGCCCTTGTTTTCACGGAAGCAGAGCGGATCTTTCGCGTTGATCGCCGGTAAATGGGCTTCGGATTGGGCGAGTGTGGCAAAAAGTTCGGGATAACCATCGCTGGCGAGGACGATTTCCTGCGGCAGGGCATCAAGCCGATACACGTGGCGGTGTCCGGCCGGAATCTCGCTTCCGTCGATGAGGGCATAGTCGTAGGGGTGTCCCTGATCGACATTGCCAAAACACTTTGCCGCCTTGATCAGCGGCAGAATGAAGCGTCTGCCGGGATCGTCCGCAGCAATCGCTTCCAGCGTTGTACCTTGGCGTAATTCGGCCTCCAAAATCACCGAGCGGAGTTCCGCGCAAAGCAGGTCGATTTTTTTCGGATGGGCAAACAGGACGCCGGAGACGAGCGCCTGACAGTCGCCGACAAACCAGAGCTCGTTCCTTTCCAGGCTATATACACAAAGGCAGGCCTGCATCCGGTCGATCGGATGGGCCGCCATATGCCCGGAAAGCCCCAGCGTGGCGTACAAGGCCTGAAAGCGGTGATTGATTTCGTCGAGCAGGGCGTCGAAGGAAATCGCGGGATCTGCCTTTTCAAGCACCTGCTCAATCAGCTTGCCGGCATGTACGCCGGAACTTTCCCCCTGCCAGGTATAGGCCGACTTCGAGGTGACGCCGTCGATGACCGCAACAAAATGGCTTGTTACCACCAGACGGTCTTCGCAGAGAGATTGGTCTGCCTGTTTTCCCCGGACAAACTGCTCAAGAACGCGGATTGGCATCCTGGCTCCCAGGGCAATCGCCTGAAGCGATTGCGGGAAGGGTGAAGGGAGAAGAGGGAAGGGTGAAACCGTCTGTCGGCATGGCGGCTGCGAAAACAAACGGCGTTTTTTCAGGTGCAAGCCGAAAAAACAGGCGAGGCGCACCCTTCTCCCTTTCCCGCTTCACGGTAATGCGGCCTTATTGCTTGCTCTTGACCATCGCGGCGATACCCGATTCGTTCACGACCTTGGTGAAGGTTGCGCGCTGTTTCTTGAGGAAAGCAGCAAAATCGGCGGCGTTGAGGTAGTCGATCTCCATGCCGAGCGCCGTGAGATCCTTCTGGTAATCCTTGTCGTTGATGATCTTGCCGAAACCCTCGTCGAGGAATTTGACGATCCGGGGATCAACTTTTTTCAGCGTGCTGATGCCCTGGGTCACTTTCATATCGACGTTGTAACCCTTCGAGATCAGCGTGGGAATGTTTTCCACCTTCTTGTTGGTGCACATGGCCAGGATTCTGAGCGTCCCCGATTTGTGATGACCAAGCACTTCGGAAAGGGCGGCAACATTGACGTTGATATGATTGCCCATCAACGCGGTCAGAGCGTCATTGCCGCTGCCAAACGGCACCTGTTCCATTTTGATTCCGGCTTCCATGGCAAACAGTTCGGCGGTGACGTGGGTGATGGAGCCCACACCGGCATGACCATACTGGATGGAACCGGGCTTGGCCTTGGCGGCGGCGATCAGTTCTTCAATGGTCTTGTAGGGCGATTCCTTGGGAACGGCAATGGCAATGGGGATGGAGACAGTTAGTGCGATCGGCTCCAGGATGTCAAGGTAGTCATACTGGGTGGTGCCATAGATGGGCTGCAGGTTCATTGAGGTGTTTGCGCTGACAACCGAATGACCATCCGGCTTGTAACCGGCAAATTTGACCAGACCGACGTTACCGCCGCCACCCCCCACGTTTTCAATGATGAGGTTAACGCCAAGGTATTTTTTTGCGTAGTTCACCATGGCTCGGGCCATTTGGTCAGAGCTGCCCCCGGCGGAATAAGGCACCAGATAGGTGATGTCCTTGGTCGGGAACTTGAGGTCTGCGGGGGCTTTGTCCTTGGCGCCAGCGATGTTTGCTGAAAAAGCCAGGGTGGAGGCGAGGACAACTGCCAGGATTCGTTTCATAAAAACTCCTTCAT
>RRZT012223523.1_pt1 | contig 13269 bp, 9 predicted proteins | sample 2165551 | NCBI WGS metagenome assembly RRZT01 (sample SAMN10456910, study PRJNA506462) | wastewater metagenome | biome: wastewater; feature: sludge; material: wastewater sludge; isolation source: wastewater sludge with Escherichia coli K12::gfp cells carrying plasmid... | place: USA: Moscow, Idaho ... | reverse complement strand
CTTTTTGTTGCTGAGCTTGTTGAAGTAGGAGAGGGATTTAGGGTGAGGTCGATTAATTTAGAAAGTATTAAAACCTATAAACAATATTAACTATCTGAAAAATAATGTTTTAAATTATGGAAGAGCAATCTTATAAAGATTATCAATTGGAGCAAGAGGCAAACAATATAATTCTATTAGAAGAGTTATTAGCCTCGATTGATCCCTATCTTATTCAATTGAAAGATAGGGGCGATGAAGAGCTGAAGGCATTAAATTTGAACTACTTCACCACAATTGTACAGGCAAAACGATGTTGCCATTTTGCCAACGAGTTTTACGACTATGTTACCAATGTGGTAAATATCGAAACCATACCATCTGATTATAGTCTTGATGAGCGCACACCAAAAGAGTTTAAAAGTACACTTGAATCTATGGAAAGGATTTTAAATAGCGAAGTTCCAAATTCTAATATAAAATTATCGGTTACTTACAACTGGATGGAGAACAGCATTAAAACATTAGGAGAGTGTCATTTTAGCATCGTGAACAATAGCAATCGCAAAAACTTTGTAAGAGCCTTCTGTAATGATTTTTTCAAAAGCGACTTTTACCCCAATTAAACTCAATTAATGAAGTGCTAAAAATCAGTTTTAATTTATAGCAGTCTGAAATACTAGCTTAAAGTCTCTCTTAAAATACTATCCCTTATGTCCCAACCAATTGATCTACATACCGTTTTTGCCGACCTATTCACCTGTCAGCAGAGTAGAAGTGCAGCCTATGCTGTTTCAAAAAAGTTAGCCGATGGTCACACCTGTGTAAATATTGAAACATACAATAATCAGTTGAAAACAGATAGAGAGTTGGCCGTTGATTTTAACCCCAATTATCAAGTAGCAATCGATCTTGAGCAGCTTCTTTCATCACCCATGGTGGGGGGTAATAGAGATATTCAACCATTAATATATCATCAAGGTAATATCTATTTGCAACGCTATTTTAGTTATGAAACGGAGATTGTTGAGCAGATAAACCGACTTATCACTCCAAGTACCAATAGCAATCCATTTACCAAGGAGCTTTTGCTCGAACACCAATCCTTTGTGCTCGACCTTTTCTCCGACCATCAAACCTCACCTTCTCAAAGTGATGAGGAGAATATCAATTGGCAACTAACGGCTGCTCTTACATCTATCCTATCCAATTTCTCAATTATAACAGGCGGACCAGGTACTGGTAAGACTACAGCAGTTGCCAAGCTATTGGCTCTTTTATGTACCATTAAGCCCAATTTAAGAGTTGCCTTGGCAGCACCCACTGGCAAAGCGGCTGCCCGTATGAAAGAGTCGTTGATGGGGGCTGTTATTCGCCAAACGAATGGCGCCGATAGGCCTATACGTGAATTGAGTAGCAACTTAACTCAAATATTCGATAATCTGAAAGCTACCACTCTGCATAGGTTATTGGGTTACCAACCAGGAAGCCACTATTTCAAACACCACCAAAATAACCCACTCGAGTTTGATGTGATCATTGTAGATGAGTCGAGTATGATTGGTGCCAGTATGATGGCCAAGCTCTTAAATGCCGTTGGTAATAGCTCAAAGATTATTATGTTGGGCGATAAAGATCAATTGGCATCGGTTGAGGCTGGGAGTATCTTTGGTGATATCTGTTTAACACAAAAGGGGTGTATGAATCTGCTATCTGATGATTATGCACAATTTATCAATCAGTTTATTCCCAATAAAGATGCTCAATTAAAAGGTGATTTTGTAACCTCTGCTTTACCGTCTAATCCTCTACAACACCATATCGTTGAACTGAAAAAAAGCTGGCGTTTTAAAAATAGTGAAGGGATTGGTCAGTTTAGTCGCGCTGTGATTGATGGAGAGATACCAGAGGAACTTTTTGAAATGCCCACTACTCAAGGGCAGTATGTAATGGTTTCTGACGAGTATGAATCTGATCTCTTTTATAAACTTATCGACTATTATCAAAACTATATTCTTGAGCCCGATATCGTAAAAGCTCTTAAAGAGGTTAATCAAGTAAGAGTGCTTTGTGCGGTTCACGAAAGCGATTGTGGGGTTGATTACTACAATGCTTTAATAGAGCGTTATTTAAGCTCAAAGGGACTTATCAAACCTATAGGATCGTTTTATGAGAATCAACCCATTATGATCACCCAAAATGATAAAACACTTAATTTATACAATGGCGATGTAGGAGTTGTACGCAAAAGTGGCGATAGCTATAAAGCCTATTTTGAAGATGCTTCAAACGAAAAGGGTTATCGCGAAATTAGTACAACCTACCTTTCGGCCTATACAACCGTTTTTGCTATGACCATTCATAAGAGTCAAGGCTCAGAGTTTAACCATGTGGCCGTTATTATACCAAATCACAACCAATCACAGCTACTTACTCGAGAACTTATCTACACAGCTGTGACTCGTGCCAAAACAGACGCCATCATATTCTCCCCTAAAGAGATGCTTTTGCAAGGTGTAGCGAAACAGGTAGAGCGTGCCTCAGGTATAACCAACCGTTTTATAAACCAATCAAACTAACCAAAATGGGTTTTAATATATACACATCTAACTCCATTGAAAAGCTCAGTGCCCTTTTTTGCAAAAGCATTAAAGAGAAAGCCAGTTGGCAAATGGCAACGCCAATTGTGGTACAAACAGAGGGTATTCAAAAGTGGTTAACGCAAGAGGTGGCTGCACAAAACAAGATATTTGCCAATTTTAACTTCTTCTCACCAAATGATTTTGTGCGTCAGATTTTTCAGATGGCTGGCATCTACTCATCTCACTTTTTTACGAAGGAGAATTTGCGTTGGATACTTTTTAAACTGCTTAACGATAATGAGTTTAAAGCGATGTTTAAAACCATTTCTGCTTATTACGAGAGCGATGCCACGAAACAGTTTCAGTTGGCTGCAAAAGTGGCCGATCTGTTCGATCAGTATATGGTTTATCGTACCGATTATATTGAGGCGTGGAGTAATAATAGAGAGGTTTTGGTTGATATGAACTCTGTAGATGGTGAGTTTAAGAGACATGAGGAGTGGCAAAAATGGCTCTGGCTTAAACTTAAAACCATTAGCAACGATGAGCTGGATAAGCTAGATCAAAAGAGAGCACTACTTGAAAAGCTAAATAATAGTGATTTACAAGAGAGCATAAAGGGTAAATATCCAAAACTCTCCCTCTTTGGCATTTCTGTTATTTCAGATTACTATTTACAGATTTTTGAAAAAATAGCCTCCTTTATTGATGTTGATCTCTATCTTCTAACACCAACGGCACTAAAAAAATCTGGTGATGCCAGCTCTATTGCTAATCCCAATGAGCTTTTAGCTAGCTGTAATCAGTTAAGCCTTAATATTCTCTCTCTCTTGGAGGGTTGCAAGTGTCAATGGTATGATCATACCATTACACCTACGGCCAACAATCTGCTTACTACCATTCAGTTAGATCTATTTAGTAACAGCAATAGTGCTATTGAAGCGTTTAACACCAACCAAACAGACACATCGCTTCAAATAGTTTCATCTTATACCCCTTTGCGTGAAGTGGAGGCGCTTTATAACTATCTGCTTAATGAGTTAGAGAGTGATACATCGCTTAAACTTAGTGATATTTCGGTGCAGCTAACCGATGTGGCGTTATATGCACCCTTTGTTGAGGCAGTTTTTAACAATGCACCTAAAAAGATACCCTATATAATTACCGATGTTGCAGTTACAAGTGGCGACTCCTTAATCCATGTATTAGAGAGTCTATTAGCTCTTCCTTCAGTAAACTTCAAGGCTGAAAATGTCATGCAGTTGTTGGCTAATAAGGCTATTCAAGACCGATTTGAAATAACCGATTTAGATGGCTTACGCGCTATTATTGCCAATGCCAATATCCGTTTTGGTATAGATGGGAGTAAAGAGGATGATACCTACCTCTTTAGTTGGAATTATGGATTAACTAAACTACTGCTTGGTTATGCTATAAAAGGAGAGACAAAATATATTCTCAACGATGTTGAATACTATCCTGCCGATATGGTTGAAGGTGCAGAAGCAATCAATATTTTAAAATTGAAAGCTTTTACCAATGAGTTGTTTCAGCTTTGTCAAGCTTTTAATAGCGATAGAACTATGGCCGATTGGCGTGATTTTATACTGCATGATTTTGTCGAGAATCTCTTTCTTCTTAACGATACACATACCGAAGAGTTGGATTATCTCTATCAGAAATTAGAGAATATGGTTGAGATGGCTCCAGATGGTGATGAGAAAATTCCTTTTATTCTGATTCAGCAAGCACTCTCCACACTCTTTAGTTCCGATACAAAAAAGAGCAACTATATCTCCGGTGCACTTACCTTTAGCTCAATATTATCGGTTCGTTCTATGCCATTTAAGCATATTGCCATATTAGGAGTTAATGCCACAACATTCCCACGCAAACAAACCAATTTGGGTTTTGATTTAATAGCACTCAATCCGCGTACCACCGATAGAAACATCAAGGATAACGATAAATATCTCTTCTTAGAAGCTATTTTGGCAGCTCGCAAGCAACTCTATTTAAGTTATATAGGTTCAAATATTTCCGATAACTCTCATTTGCCACCCTCGTTACTTATTGAAGAGTTGCAAGATTATCTCATTACGGGTACCAAAAGCAGTTCTTGGTATTATCAAAATATTCACTTAACCCATCCGCTGCACATTTCCAATAGTAGCTATTTTACCAATAAGCGTCTGTTTACCTATCTGGGTAGTAATCAATATAATGTTGAGCCTTTGGCGTTAATTATGAGCCCTGCTACGCAACCCGATTTCGATTTTAATGAGATAGCGTTGCACGATTTGATAACCTTTTACCGCGACCCCTTTAAGTGGTACTATCATAAAATTTTACAAATCTACTACACGGCAGATGAGGATCTACTGCTATTGGATGAAGAGCCCTTTGCACTCGATAAAATTCAACAGTATGGCCTAAAAATTGCCCTCCTAACCCTGCCCGAGAGCGATGAGCCCGATTATATTAAAAAAGTGAAGAGCCTAGGGCAAATGCCGTTAGCCAATATGGCACTTGCTGAACTTAAAATACAAAAAGAGGCTGTTGCTGGGGTAAGAGAGCAGATAGAAAACTTAATTACAGGTGAAGCAACACCTTATGCGAAACAGATAACCCTTGGTAACTCCATCTTAAAAGGTAAAATAGATACCATTTATGCCGATAGATCTATACAGGTTAATGTCTCTGGCAAAATGAGTCAGCCGAAGTACATAGCGGAGGCTTGGATAAAACACCTTTTTTTAATAGCCAGTGGTCTTAAAATTGAGACTCATTTTGTATCTCCAGATAACAAATTTTCTATTCATAAAGATGCTGTAACCGTTGAAAAAGCTAAGGATACACTTCAGCAACTCATATCTATTTACCAAAAGGGGCATACTCATATTATACCATTTATGCCCAATGAGGGGTGGCTCTTAATTGAGAATATCGATAGTAAAAACAAAGATGAGGCCACCGCTATTGATATCTCTTTACGAGAGTTTAAGTCTAAGGAGTGGAAAGATTATAGAAGTGCTTATGTTATTAAAGAGGAAGAGTTGGGACTTATCGATATGCTGCTATCTAAATCACTTTCAGAGAGCGATAGGTTATATGCCGATGAGCTTAGAGCTGCTTTTTTACAAGTGAGCAAATTGCTTTTTTACGATGTTTCACTAATGGCAAAAATATAACTATGGCGACTAAAAAGTTTGAGGTTACCACTGTACCTCTTAAAGGTTCTAACCTTATTGAAGCCAGTGCCGGAACTGGTAAAACATACTCTATAGCTATACTGGTGGTTCGTATGGTGATAGAGGAGGAGTTTAGTTTGAAACAAATTCTTATGGTCACCTTCACCAAAGCAGCTGTTGCCGAATTGGAGGTGCGTATACGTTATTTTATAAGAGAGGCCTACGCTTTTGCCAAACATCAAAAAGAGATAGACTCTACCATTAAACAGGTGGTTGAAAATGGCATCAAGAGTAAGGGAGAGGCGCAAGTAGTTAAACTCTTAAATCAAGCTCGAAAACAACTCGATGAAACATCGATATTTACCATTCATAGCTTTTGCCAAAAAACATTAACCGAATATGCCTTCGAAACGGGTCAATCGTTTAATAGCAGTTTGGTAGAAGATGAGGCTCAATTGCGAACCGAGGCTATAAACCAATATTGGCGTCAAGAGATTACCACTTTAGAACCCAGCATGCTAGCCTTTTTAGTACCAAGTGGTTTATCTAAATCGTGTTTAGATGAAGTGGTAAAAAAGAGTGTGTGGGGCAGGCGGTTTATATACAATTCAGAGATTGTGTTGAGTGAGGCCACCAACAATTTTAAGAGTTTAGAGCAGAAGGTAGATGCTGCTATCAATAGCTTTAATACACAATTCGAAACATCGCCAGAGAGGAACTTATCGAACTTTAGTAGAAACTCTCATGCCAATAAAGCATTTAGCACGTTGGTCGATTTGCCTCATGAGTTTATGACTCTACTGTTGGACAAACAAGATAAGGATTATGTAAATAAATGTTTTCCTAATTTACTATCCTTGGCCTTAGAGGTTCCAGTGGCTCAATCGGCTCTGAATGGTGCCATAAATGAGGTTATCTATTATCTCTATGGTAGAGCCATTGACCAATGTAAAGAGTTGGTTGCCAAAATGAAAGCGGATCAGTTTCTCTTTTCATTCGATGATTTAATTACTAAGCTACATCAAACGGTTGCTTCTGTTAATTTGCAAACTCTCCTTCGAAATCAATACAAAGCCGTTTTTATCGATGAGTTTCAAGATACCGATCAAAAGCAGTATGAGATTTTCAATACACTCTTTCATCATCATTCCATTCTCTTTTATATTGGCGACCCCAAACAATCTATCTATAGTTTTAAGGGTACTGATATCGATACCTACCTCGATGCGGCACAAAAAGTAGATAACACCTTTACTATGAGCACCAACTTTAGGTCAACACCCCAATATGTTGAGGCGCTCAATAACTTTTTAAACATCGATAATCCTTTTGCTGATGAGCGTATTAAATACGAACTGGTAAAAGCGGGCAAACCGCTCGATGCACTTACTTGTAATAATGAACTAGTTGAGCCTCTTAGTCTCTACAGCTGTAAAAATAAAGATATAGTGGTTGAGCAGACCGTTGCTCAGATTTATCAACTGTTAACCAGTGGATATAAAATTGGCACTAGAGCTGTTATTCCATCGGATATAGCTGTTTTGGTGCGGGCTAACGATAAAGGTGCCGATGTGAAAAAGGCGCTAAGCAAACTCCATATTCCAGCCATCACCATCGACGATTGTAAGGTAATGGAGACAGAGCATGGTGTTATGGTTTTAAACCTCTTAAAGGCCTTTAATGCCCCAACCAAGCCAAATGTTAATAAAGCGTTGCTCTCCTGTTTAACCCCTTTTAGTAAACTCGATCTGCTTAGTACCGATATGGAGTACCATTTTGAGACGTTTAAAAAATTGCAAAAGGAGTGGAATGAGAAAGGGGTCTTTAGCACCTTAAACACCTTTATGAGCATCTACAATGTGCAAGATCATCTCTATAAAAATCATTCGGCCGATGCTGATCGAATCATCACCAACATCATGCAAATTAATGAGATTGTGCACAACAAAGAGGTGCAATCGAAACTACTGCCACAAGAGCTTATTCATTGGGTAGCCAACGAGCAGGCGGGTGGGGGAACCACCACCGATACTACTCAGCGGCTAGAGAGCGATGAGGAGGCGGTTAAAATTGTTACCATTCATAAAAGTAAAGGGTTGCAATACAACATTGTGGTGGCTCCTTATCTCGACTTAACAACCGATTTAACGCACCGAACTATTGTAGATTATAAAGATCCTAATTTAAACCAATACTGCTTCTCTTATGCTAAATTGGAGCGTGAAGTACAACTCTATAGTTTGCAAACTGAATGCGAAAATAGGCGACTCATTTATGTTGCTCTAACAAGAGCAGTTTATAAAGCCATAGTGCTTAGCAATGAGTACTTTAAAACAGGTAGCATAAAATATTTTATTAACGCCTCCATTAACAGTAAGCAGTTAGTTTTTGGCGAAAACTTAATACCTCCTACAGGCAAATATAAAGAGGTTAAGATGAAGGTAGATAAAACGCCAAAATCGTTTAGTCAAGTACCCATTACCACCTCGGGTAAAAGTTACAGCTTTAGTCGCTTGAGTAACCATGAGCCACATAGCATACCTCCCGCTAATCAAAGTGTAGAGGGGTACAACGACTTTATCTTTAATCAGTTCCCCAAAGGGCCATTAGCCGGTTCTTTTTTACACTATATCTTTGAAAATGCCACCTTTACGGCACCTAATTTCTCAAGACCAATTGTTAAAGCTAAACACCGCTACTCCTCGCTTTTTGGTAAAGAGAGTAATGTACAACTCGACTCTAACTTAAACGACTTAATATCTCATGTACTCCATGTGAAACTCCCAATTGAAGAACCATTTTTACTCTCGCAAGTAACCGATGAGAACAGATTGGTTGAGATGGAGTTTAATTTTAAGATGGAGGGCTTTACAACCGCTCAATTATTAGAGTTGATACCTAATATAAATTTGGCAACTATTGGCAATATTGAGGGGTTTATGGTAGGTTTTATAGATCTGCTCTTTCAACACAACGGTAAGTTTTATATTCTCGATTGGAAATCAAACCATTTAGGCAACGACTTGGCCTTTTACCAACCTGATAAGTTAGAACAAGCCATAGTTGCCAACAACTACCATTTGCAGTACTCCATTTATACGGTGGCTACAGTCTTGTATCTGCAAAGTGTTATGCCCCATTTTAATTACAACACCCATTTTGGGGGCATATTATACCTGTTTGCTCGTGGTTGTCGCAACAACGAATCAACGGGTGTTTACCACACCAAACCCAGTGAAGATCTTGTTCATAACTTAACACAGCTGCTTAGTGGCACATCATCGCCAAAACCAAAATAAATGACTACACACCCATGTTCCGTAGGAACAACCATTCATAACCGTGGGTGCAACCCACGGATAAAACATCTAAATATGAAACAGATCATCATCACACCAAAAACAGATGCCGAGTATAACCTTGTGCTCGAATTGCTCGATAGAATGGGTTTAGACTATCACTCACGGAGTGACTTAGAGTCACCTCGTGAGTTCACCCCCGAATTTTTGGCTAAGTTAAAGTCGCTCTTTGAAACAGAGTTCGGAAGCGATGGTTACCAAAAAGGGAATCAAAAGAAGCTGTTTGGAGGCTTTATGAGTTCTATGCAAGCACTTTTCGATGAGAAGGAGTAGTGGGTAGCTACTTCCATCCTTTCCTTCCCCCTCCCCGTCCCCCAGTTAAAACTGGGGGTTATGCAGATGTAACTCCTACGGAGTTTGGAGGGTTTGTATTAGCTCTTTTATAGATTTTATTCACAGGTAATTGCTACGGAGTATGTGTTTTTTATTCTTATATTACACATGATATCCATTGGCAACACCAAACTTTTGATTTTAGTCTCCTTATAATAAACAACAGTCTTTGTACTCCGTAGGAGTATTATTTGCATAGGCTAAATGAGATACTCCATGCCATAGGTACTCCGTTAGGAGTATTATGTGCATAACCCCCAGATTCATCTGGGGGTAGGTTAGTGGCTCAAACCACAACTCCGTAGGTGTTGCACTACAGTCACCCCGTAAGTAGCCCCCTCACGAGGTACAACAAAAAAAGGCCTCCGTTACCGAAGGCCTTTTTTGTTGTGTTACTCACCGGGTGACTCAAAGTCAACCGGTGAGTTGCAATTATTTAACCGCTGTTTGGCTTACGGCGCTCATAACACCGCCCGCAAGGGCTAAATAGCCAGCAATAAGCACCACCGAGCTCGGCAGGGCTATGGGCGCACTTAACAGGACGGCGCCAACCGAACCAATGGTTAAACCTATGTTACGCATGGTTTTAAACCACGGTGGAGTAGGGGCTGTTACCCTATTCACTATTGTTTTTAACTCTTTTGTCATTTTTTTTAGTATTAAGTTTTAAATTAGGCAGCCCCAAAGGGATGGCTTTGCCTAAGGCTGAGGGCAGAAGGAGATCTACTCCAGAGGAGTATCATGTGCATAACCCTCGGTTTTAACCGGGGGCTAGAGTGCTGTAACCTCTCTATTCCATAGGAGTTTGATATGAACCCCCAGATTCATTTGGGGGGCGGTGTGTGAGTCTGACGCACCAACTCTGTAGGAGTTGTACTACAGATGTCACAAGTTCAACACCTACGGCGTTGTGGAGATGTAGGTGCTCTCTTCCCCCAGATGAATCTGGGGGTTATTGTAGTTTCACACCTACGGTGTTTGGGTGTAATGTACAGACCATTCCACAACACTTATCGTCCCTCACTTCTGCCTACTGCCTTGACCCTTCTGCCTTTTTACCTACGCCACCATTCCCAGTTGCTCCAACTCATTTTCAATTATAACCTCGCAATCGCCTCTTTCTATTAAGGCTACCAATTTAGGGTATAACCACAAATAGCATTCGCGCGAACGCTTTACCACGTAATCCTCTTCGGTGCGTTGCCAAAAGGTACCCACCAAGGGGCATCCTGCCGTTTCGGTGTGGTAGTTGCCTATGTGAATGTAGACGAAATCGAAGTTGGGCAGACCTACAATCTCTACCATCCCCTTGTGCATCTTAGGAAAGGCTCTTGAATAGCGGGTATTCATCTTGCCAGTGGTGTTGAGCACTAGTTTGTAGCTTCCTGTAGGTATGGCTGTTTGACCAGCAATTTTCACCTCGCGTACACTATCCTCTAAAAGGTAACATAAAAAGCGGTTACCTAGGTAGAGGTGCGAGAGGGTACTATTTTTCCCCTCCGCCACTCGTACTATTCGTAAGCCCACTAGTTAACGTTGCTAACCTTAAGCGTGTTACCCGAGCCAATTGGGTACTGTTCGGTACCCAAAGCTTGGTAAAACTCAATACCTACCAACTGCACTACCGACACGTTTGTTGGTAATGTTGCAGCAGCCAAAGCACACTCCAGTGTAAAAGGAGCAATAATGCCGTTGGTTGGTAAGTAGGGCGAATAGCTAATTTGATTAATACCATTCAGCGGTTCATTGGTTGGAGAATACCCCTCTACAATAGAGCTAAAGGTAAAATCGCTCACAACACCCAGTGCCAACACAAAACGGAAATGTGTAGCCCCTTTTGGAACGGCCAATGTATCAATGGCACAGAACGGCTCCAGAATGGTGAGTATAGACTCACTACGTGAAACCGATTCGATATCCAATTTTTTTCTGAAAATAGTTTCAAATGGGTTATCGAGGTTGAGCTCCATGTTGCGCAAAACATCTCTGTTTTTCGATAGCTCAATGGTTCTATAACCACGCATACTGGTTACATCGGCTAGGTTTATGCGTTTGGCTGCTTTGAGCAAACGGTTACCAACTTTACTGTCGCCTAGGTTGCGTATTAAACCTGGAAAGGTGTAACGAATGGCTCTACTAAATTTGGCACACCCGCCAAACTCGTTGTTGTTCTCTCGAGTGCGTTTAAACTCAGCCCCGTTTTTAATACGGTCGGCCGAAACGCCCCCTTTTAAGCCTGCAAAAAACCCTTGCTGACCTTTGATTTTGAAATGTCGCACTTTGCCTATTGTTCCTTCGTAGGCTACGTGACCACTTTGTCTTGCCATTTTAATTTGTAATTAACACTCATTTTTATAATCGTTTAACTTAACCACAAGCATTATTCTCCAAGGGAGTCTCTTTTATAAGAACAGCGCTATTCTCATTGCTTGCATTACAAATATAGGAGGCAACCTGTTGAAAAACAAATAAATAGTACACGCCAAATAGCGCCATAGAGCGCCAAATAGCGCCAGATAGTCGGGTTGAAATTAGAATGGTGTTTTTGGACGTCAGATTTGGATGAATATTCGCCATTGGCTCATATTTTTTGTGGCGCAAAGGTTCGCGAATAGGGCGCAGAGGTTCGCAAAGTGGGTTATCCAATAGGCATTCCTTAGGAAAAAGGTTCGCGAAGTTTTTTGTGGTTATTCGTCACATCCTTCTGCCTTCTGCCTAGCCCCTTCTGCCTCTTTCCTCCACACATACGCCACACCTTAGCCACACATGCGCCGTATATACGTCGGCGGAAGCCGACTTTTGCCTATTTAACATATAAAAGGCGGCTTCTGCCGAACCATGTACGGCTTACCCTCGGCTTACCTACGGCTTATGTACGGCTAAACCCCGTATAAGTTTGAAGCAAACTTACCAAGTTTTTAAAACTTGGTAAGTTTTTTAGCAAATAATTAAGTGTGCAATCTGTTTAAAATTAACTATTTACGAAATAGTGGTGGGTGTGGTGGGGCTTAGAAACCTAACATTCTATATTATATATACTATTTACATACGGGTTACGCGTATGAGATTTTATATATATAAGATGGTAAAAACATATAATATGCGCGTGTATATTGTAAAAGGTTGATTTCAAACCCCAACCACCCCCACCATTTTATTTTAATGCTGTGTAATAAATTGATTTTTAGTTGTTTGTATTTTTGTTTTTTTAGGTGGGTTGCAATTATCTAAATTGTGGCTAAAATCCTATTAAAAATGTTCCCTTTATTTCTAATATTTCCATTAAAGAACTACCTTCAATGCTATTATTTAGTTAGAATGAGTAGTGAAGTTTTATTCATATTGGTTGACGATAACTGTAAGATAGAGCAACACAACAGAGAGATATACTCTGATAATTTTTAAGTGAATTTATGTGATACTATTGATATTTTACAGAACCCATTAACAATTAAATTATGAAAAGAAACTATCTATTATTGCCGTTATTGCTACTAGCTTTTAGTTGTGATGAGATAAAGAAACAATCAGATGAAAATTCAAAGCAGCAAATTGTTGACATGCTAAAGGTTGAATTGGTTAAAACACTACCAAACCCAACCGTTTCAGTTGATGAAAATGGAAATGTATTTATAAAGCAAGATGAAGGGAGTGTGAGCATTTTAAAAGATAATATATTTATTGGTGTAAGCTCCCCGTTTTTAGGACAGTGTAGTTAAATAATAATCAAATATAATTGTTTTCCTTCAAAGAGGGTACCCTCTTTGAAGGAAAACAATTTGCATAGTCGATCGGGCTCTTTCCATTCAGTGCATCATGAGGTCG
>RRZT011010168.1_pt1 | contig 13271 bp, 10 predicted proteins | sample 2165551 | NCBI WGS metagenome assembly RRZT01 (sample SAMN10456910, study PRJNA506462) | wastewater metagenome | biome: wastewater; feature: sludge; material: wastewater sludge; isolation source: wastewater sludge with Escherichia coli K12::gfp cells carrying plasmid... | place: USA: Moscow, Idaho... | reverse complement strand
TTTTCATCTTATATCAGAAACTTCTTTCTTCATTTGCTCTATTTCATTATAACCTTGCAATGTTTCTTATTACTAAAAAATCGCCACAGCCTCATTCACACTCTTCACACCCAGCAGCTTGATTCCCTTAACATCCTTCACCGTCTTCATGCACACTTCCGGAAGGATACACGTCTCGAATCCAAGCTTCTTCGCCTCAGCCACACGCTGCTCCGGCATATTCACCGCACGTACCTCACCACTCAGACCAACCTCACCGAACACGATCGTTTTTTCATCGATCGGACGATTCCGGTAACTTGACACAAGTGCCATCACGATTCCTAGATCGATTGCCGGCTCATTCATCTTGATTCCGCCCGCAATATTTACATAAGCATCGCAATTTCCAAGATTCATACCAAGTCGTTTTTCCAGTACTGCCATCAAAAGATTCACCCTGTTATAATCTGTTCCTGCTGCAGTTCTTCTTGGCATACCAAAGTTCGTTCTTGCAACTAGTGCCTGAATCTCCAGAAGAATTGGGCGTGTTCCCTCCATCGAACAGGCTACAACTGAACCGGATGCATTCTCCGGTTTTCCACTCAGCATATATTCGGATGGATTTTCTACTTCTACAAGTCCATTCTGTCTCATCTCAAAGACACCGATCTCATTCGTAGAGCCAAAACGATTCTTCACAGCTCTGAGGATTCGGTAAGATGCATGACGATCTCCTTCAAAATAAAGTACCGTATCCACCATATGTTCCAGCACACGCGGACCAGCCACGGTTCCTTCTTTTGTCACATGGCCAACAATGAAGATTGGGATACATAGTCCCTTCGCCAGCTGCATAAATACATTCGTAGACTCACGGACCTGGGAGACACTTCCCGGTGCGGAATTCACATCTTCACTGTACATCGTCTGGATGGAATCAATGATCACAAGCTCCGGCTTCTCTTTCTCGATCACGCTGCGGATAATCCCCAGATTCGTCTCACACAAAAGCAACAGATTCTGGCTGAATTCACCCATACGGTTTGCACGAAGCTTGATCTGAGTCTGAGACTCTTCACCTGAAATATATAAAATCTTCTGCTGCTTCGCCATCCTCTGGCAGACTTGCAAGAGCAAAGTTGATTTTCCAATTCCCGGATCTCCTCCTACCAGAACGAGTGACCCCGGCACGATCCCACCACCAAGAACCCTGTCTAATTCTTTAATTCCAGTCTTATTCCTTGTATCATCATCCGCGGAAACTTCTGTGATTGGAACCACTTTCGCTTCATTCACCGCTCTGGCTGCTACAGTCGTTCCTTTCGTGATGCCACTGTCAATTCTCTCCTCGACAAATGTATTCCATTCCTTACACATTGGACACTGACCGAGCCACTTCGCTTCCTCATGCCCACAATTCTGACAGAAGTAAACTGTTTTCTTTCCTTTTGCCATTCATAATTTCCTTTCTGTTCGAAGCAAGCGTAATACAGCTTGCCAGGTTTATAGATTAGAAAAGGGAAAGGCGCATCTTGCAATTCCTTTCCCTCTGTTTTTACACTACTCTTGTTTCTATCCGAATCTGACTGATTAGCATTTGACAACTTTGATTGCAGCACTCTGATCTGCGTTAAGTTCAACACTTACACTTAATTTTCCGCTTAAGTTTGTTCCCATCTTACCTGCAGACTCTCCGGCGATAAATACTTCATATTCGCTCTCCGGCTCAAGTTCCAATGTAAACTGTACGTCTTCCGGTGCGGAAACTGTGAACTCAACTTCTGTTTCTGTCTCTTTGAAGTTCTCTACTGTACTTCCCGGAACAGACTCATAAACGAACATTCCATTTTTCTCCAGCTTTGTAATCTCCGCAAATGTCTTTACTTTATAAAGATCTCCTTTAAATTCAAATCCGTCCTTCTTTGTCTTGGATGCAAGAGTGTAATCTCCAAAGCTTAATGTTCCGTCGTTCTCTGCACGCAATAATTCTTTCACTGTTGCCATTTTTAATTTCCTCCTGGGTATATATATGTTCCTATTATATACTACTTAAAATAGTTTTTCTATAGATTTTATTTATTCTTCACATTTACAATTCGATGTGATTTTAAGATTCTGTCTTCACAAAATGAATTCCCTTTTTGGATGCTCCTGCTGCCACATGATCCCCTTCCTGAATCTCTCCGTTCAGGATTGCATCTGCCAGCTTATCCTCCAGTTCTGTCTGCAATGCACGTCGCAGTGGTCTTGCTCCGTACTTCGCATCCGTTCCTTTCTCCACAATGAGAGCCTTCGCAGATTCACGCAGTTTCAGATGAATATTCATCTGTGATTCCAGACGTTTAGTAAACTGATTGCATAACAAAGAAACGATTTTCTTCATCTCTTCTTTGCCGAGTGAATGGAATACAATAATCTCATCAATTCGGTTCAGGAATTCCGGACGGAAGATCTGTTTCACTTCGTCCATCACATTCTGCTTCATCTTCTTATAATCACTCGCCGGATCTTCTTTTGTCGCAAATCCTAGCTTCTTCGGTTCAACAATTGCTTTCGCACCTGCATTTGATGTCATGATAATCACAGTATTAGAAAAGTCAACCTTTCTCCCCTGAGAATCTGTAATATGCCCATCATCCAGCACCTGAAGAAGTACATTGAACACATCCGGATGTGCTTTCTCAATCTCATCAAACAGAATCACGGAATATGGATGTGTACGCACCTGGTCACTGAGTTGTCCACCTTCTTCATGACCGACATATCCCGGAGGAGATCCGATCATCTTGGAAACGGAATGTTTCTCCATATATTCTGACATATCAACACGGATCATTGCATCTTCTTTCCCAAATAATGCTTCTGCCAGTGCTTTTGATAATTCTGTCTTACCAACACCGGTTGGTCCCAGGAACAGGAAGGAACCGATCGGGCGCTTCGGATCTTTCAGTCCGACTCTTCCTCTCTTCACAGCCCTTGCAACTGCGCCGACAGCCTCGTCCTGTCCGATCACTCTCTTCTGAAGGACATGCTCCAGATTCTTCAGACGCTGGGCATCACTCTCTGCGAGCTTACTCACCGGTACTTTTGTCCAGGCAGACACCACTTCTGCAACCGCATCTACAGTTACCGGTGGGTTGGCCTTCGCCTGTTTCTTCTCAAAGCGTTTCTTCACTGAGTCTAATTTCTTCTGCACTGCATCCTGTTCTTTCTGAATCAGGGACGCTTCTGCAAAATCTCCCCGTTCAATGCTCTCTTCCTTCTGCGAAGCAAGTTCTTTCACTGCCTGTTCTAACTGCTTCAGATTCTCTGGAACCTCATATCCCTTCAGACTCACCTTTGAGCATGCTTCATCTAAAACATCAATCGCCTTATCCGGAAGATTCCGGTCTGTGATGTAACGCTCTGACAGCTGTACTGCTGACTCCAGTGCCTGTTCTTCGATCACAACTTTATGATGCGCTTCGTATTTCTCTTTCAGACCTTTTAAGATCTCAATACACTGATCCTGTGTCGGCTCTTCAATCGTCACCGGTTGGAATCTTCGCTCAAGTGCTGCATCTTTCTCAATGTACTTCCGATATTCTGCAATCGTAGTTGCACCGATCAGCTGCATCTCACCTCTCGCCAGTGAAGGTTTCAGAATGCTGGATGCATCAATCGCTCCTTCTGCGCCTCCGGCACCGATCATCGTATGGATCTCATCAAGGAACAGAATCACATTTCCACAGGCTTCTACTTCTGAGATCAGGCCTTTCATACGCTCTTCAAACTCACCACGGTACTTTGAACCAGCGATCAGTCCCGGAAGATCCAGACTGTAAATCTTCTTATCTTTCATCTTCTCCGGAACCACACCGGATGCGATTCTCTGTGCTAAACCTTCAATAATTGCTGTCTTACCGACTCCCGGTTCTCCAACCAGACATGGGTTGTTCTTTGTTCTTCGGCTTAAAATCTCCATCAGACGGTAAATTTCCTGGTTTCTTCCCACAACCGGATCCATTTTTCCTTCTGCCGCACGTTCTGTCAGATCTGTACAGTACTGCTCCATCATCGCACCGCTTCCGCGATTATCCTCCTGAAGTTCTTCCTGATAGATCTTCGGATCGATCCCTGCTGCATTCATAATGCTCTGGAATAATTTCTGAAGATTCACATTCAATGTGATCAGAATCTTTGCTGCCACACAATCCACATCACGTATCATCGCAAGAAGGAGATGTTCTGTTCCGATTTCCGTTGTACGGAGTCTTTTACACTCCTTCGCGCTGTTCTCTAACAGATACTGGAGTCTCGGACTCTCTTCTAATCTCTTTCCTTTCGCTGCCGGATGTTCTTCTGCCGGAGTGATCAGCTCATCCATCAACTTCAGGATCTTCTCCGACTCTACTCCACTGTTCGCAAGTACCTGTCCTGCCACTCCTGTATATTCTTCTCTCAATGCCAGAAGCAAATGTTCTGTTCCGATATACGGATGCTTCATCTCTCTGGCAGCTCTAGCCGCATACTTAAGCGCATGCTGCGCCGACTTTGTATATGAAATCTGCATATATATCTCCCTTATGTCTTTCTACTTCTCTGCTACCGGTTCTCGTGCAGCTCATACTCGTCAAATATCTCATCTACCAGCCCATGAACCTCCTGCCGTGAGATATTCTTGCAACGCCCTCGCGCAAGTACGATCCTTAACTGCTCTTTCATCGCTTCGAGCTGCTGAAGTTTATCTACATCAACTGCGATCACTGCACCTCTGCGTTTATCCAGACTGATATATCCTTCCTGCTTCAACACATGATACGCTTTGTTCACAGTATGCATATTCACTCCAACCGTATCCGCAAGCTGCCTGACAGATGGGAGTGAATCCCCTTCCTGAATATCTGACATAGCAATACCAAGAATGATCTGGTTACACAATTGAATGTAAATCGCCTCATCACTGTTGAAATCAACTTCTATCAGCATACGCGTAGCCCCTTTCTCTTTCGTGTAAAACAGATCTCCTGCTGTCTTCTGTAAAATCGTTACTGCTCACACGATGTGCGACCAGCAACGCATCTCGCCATTTTAAATCGCCTTTGGCGATGGGGCGAGATGCATTCAAGTCAAAACGCGCATCCTCCGTGTCAATCAGCGGAGTGATTGACACAGGAGTGAACAGTAACCTGCATTGTTCCGTACCTTTTGGTTACTGTTTTGGGGTTTGACATATATTGTATGCTATGGTAGAATACAACGGTAACTTTACCGTAGTACAGTGACTCATTGGTAGAGAATAAAAGCCAAACTCAATGATGGAGGGTGTTATTATGAAAAGAAAAGTATTAAGTGTGTTATTATGTGCAGGACTTGCAGTTTCTATGTTGGCAGGATGTGGTTCAGACTCTTCTAATGCGAATAAGAAAGCGGAATCAACAGGGAGTGATCTTGAATATGTGAAAGACAAAGGGACACTCGTGGTCGGTGTTACTGATTTTGAACCAATGGATTATAAAGATGATAATGGTGAGTGGGTCGGATTTGATGCAGACATGGCGAAAGCATTTGCAGAGAGTATCGGAGTTGAGGCAGAATTTGTAGAGATTGACTGGGATAATAAAGAGCTTGAGCTTGATGGAAAGTCAATCGACTGCGTATGGAATGGTATGACACTGACAGATGAAGTGGAAAGCTCCATGGAATGCACAGATGCTTATATGAATAATGCACAGGTTGTAGTTGTACCGGCTGACAAAGCTGATAAGTATCAGGATGAGGATAGTGTGAAAGATTTAACTTTTGCAGTAGAAGCAGGAAGTGCAGGAGAAGAGCAGGTAAACAGAATCGGTGCTCAGTATACAGCTGTTTCATCACAGGCAGATGCATTGATGGAAGTTGCTTCAGGAAATTCAGATGCAGCTGCAATTGATGCTTTGATGGCAGCAGCTATGATTGGAGAAGGAACAGGTTATGCAGATCTTACTTACACAATAAGTCTGAACGATGAGGAGTATGGTGTTGGATTCCGTAAAGAATCTGATCTTGCAGCAGCTCTGAACGACTATTTTAAGAAGAGTATGGAAGATGGATCAATGAAGAAATGTGCTGAGACTTACAAGGTGCAGGCTGCATTGATTGAAAAATAAATTTAGGATGGAGCTTTAATAAAATGGAACTTATTATGGAACAATTTCCAATCGTTATTCACTCACTGAATGTGGGATTTTTACAGACGCTGAAGCTGTTTTTTGCAACGCTTCTTGGAGCTATTCCGTTGGGACTGGTTATTGCATTTGGATCAATGTCACATTTTAAACCGTTGAGTTATATCACGAATATCATTGTTTGGATCGTGCGAGGCACACCGCTTATGATCCAGATGCTTATCATTTATTATTTCCCGGGACTGGTCTTAGGAAACCCAATCTGGGGTGGCGGTGAAAGCGGAAGATTTCTTGCAGCTTCGGTTGCATTTATCTTTAACTATGCATGCTATTTCTCGGTAATTTACCGCGGAGGAATCCAGGGTATCCCACAGGGACAGACGGAGGCCGGACTTGTTCTTGGAATGACAAAGCATCAGATCTTCTTTAAGGTTAAGCTGCTTCAGATGGTGAAGAGAATTGTTCCACCGATGTCAAATGAGATCATCACACTTGTAAAAGATACTTCTCTTGCACGAATCATTGCACTGCAGGAGATTATCTGGGCAGGACAGGCGTTCCTGAAAGGTTCTCAGGGAATCTCAGGTGCGATCTGGCCGATGTTCTTTACAGCTTTTTATTATCTGATCTTCAATGGTATTCTGACAGTCCTTCTTGGAAAGCTTGAGAAGAAGCTGGAATATTTTAATTAAATTGGGAGGAAGAGATAAATGGCAATACTTGAAGTAGAACACATAAATAAAACATTTGGACGGACAGAAGTACTGAAGGATATCAGCTTTTCATTGGAAAGAGGACAGGTACTTTCCTTGATCGGTTCCTCGGGAAGTGGAAAGACGACACTTCTGCGCTGCCTGAATTTTCTGGAGACACCGGATAAAGGTGTGATCCGTGTAAATGATGAATTATTGTTTGATGCTGCAAATCCTGTAACAAAACAGGAAAGTGAGATCCGTAAGAAAAGATTACATTTTGGACTTGTATTCCAGTCTTTTAATCTGTTCCCGCAGTATACAGCACTTGGGAATGTAATGCTGGCGAAGGAACTACTTGCAAAAAGTCAGCCTGATTATAAGGCGCACAAGAAAGAGATACACGCAGAGATTGAAGCAGAAGCAAAGCGCCTCTTAGATCAGATGGGACTTTCAGAGCGTATGAATAACTATCCGCATCAACTTTCCGGAGGACAGTGTCAGCGTGTGGCGATTGCCCGTGCACTTGCACTCAGTCCGGATATTCTATGCTTTGACGAGCCGACTTCGGCGCTTGATCCGGAGCTTACAGGTGAAGTACTGAAAGTTATCAAAGGACTTGCAGATCAGAATACTACGATGATCATCGTAACGCATGAGATGGCATTTGCAAGAGACGTATCGGACAAAGTTCTGTTTATGGATGACGGTAAGATACTTGAGCAGGGAACTCCTGAGGAAGTGTTTGAGAATCCAAAAGAAGAGCGTACCCGTCAATTTTTGTCTCGTTATACAAATGGATAGTGATTTTGTAAATACTGGACAAAAAATGAAGGCGGTAATAAGATACGAAGAATAAAACGACGAATATATTAGAAATACTAATATATTGGACGTAAATAAAATAATGAGCAGGAAGAAATACAAGGCGGAGGGAATGTTGATTTTCACTCCGCCTTATATTATAATCGGTTTTGTATGATACAGAAATCATGATAAAAACTAGCAGGAACTAGGTAAGGAGCATAAACTGACATGAGTGAATTTGAAAAAGCAGTGACGGGACTTGGGGAAGAATGCGGTGTTTTTGGTGCTTATGATGTGGATGGACAGGATGTGGCTGCATCAGTCTATTATGGCTTGTTTGCTTTGCAGCATAGAGGTCAGGAGAGCTGCGGTATTGCAGTGACAGACACTTATGGGAAGAGAAACGTCCTTTCAAAAAAAGGACTTGGCCATGTGGATGACGTGTTTGATGAAGAGGGACTTTCAGAATTGAAAGGAAATCTTGGAGTAGGACATGTGAGATATTCAACAGCAGGTGCAACACGTGTAGAGAATGCAATGCCACTTGTTATAAACTATGTAAAAGGAACACTTGCGATTGCACATAATGGAAATTTAGTAAATGCAATTGAGCTGAGAGAAGAACTCAGCCAGACAGGTGCTATTTTCCAGACAACAATAGATTCTGAAGTAATCGCATATCTTATTGCGAGAGAGCGTCTTCATACACCGACAGCAGAAGAAGCAGTGAAGCGTGCGATGCAGAAGATCAAGGGTGCATACGCACTTGTTGTTAGCAGCCCGAGAAAAATGATTGGTGCAAGAGATCCATTTGGACTCAAGCCACTGTGCATCGGAAAACGTGACAATACATATTTCCTTGCTTCTGAGAGCTGTGCAATCGCAGCTGTAGACGGTGAGTTTGTAAGAGATGTTCTTCCGGGAGAAATCGTAACAATTACAAGAAAACATGGAATCCAGTCAGATACGAGTATGGTGATTGATTCGGAAAAACAGGCAAGATGTATTTTTGAGTATATTTATTTTGCAAGAACAGACAGTACAATCGATGGTGTAGGTGTATACCATTCCAGAATTCTGGCAGGAAAAGCACTTGCGGAATCTTATCCGGTAGACGCTGATCTTGTTGTAGGAGTTCCGGATTCCGGTCTGGTAGCAGCGAAAGGATATTCTGAGCAGTCAGGAATTCCTTATGGAATGGCATTTCACAAGAACAGTTATGTGGGAAGAACATTTATCAAACCGAAACAGAGCGAACGTGTTTCCAGTGTAAAGATCAAACTGAATGTAATTCCGGAAGTTGTAAAGGGAAAACGAATCGTAATGGTAGATGATTCCATCGTGCGTGGAACAACTTGTGCAAATATCATTAAGATGCTGAAAAAAGCCGGAGCAAAAGAGGTACATGTACGTATCAGTTCTCCACCGTTCTTACATCCATGCTTCTTTGGAACGGATGTTCCGTCAAATGAGCAGCTGATCGCACATACTCACACACAGGAGGAGATCCGTCAGCTGATCGGAGCAGACTCTCTTGGATACATGGAGATCGAGAAACTGAAAGATATGGTTGGAGATCTTAAGTATTGCGATGCCTGCTTTACAGGAAAGTATCCGATGAAAGTTCCGGAAGAGGATATCAGTCAGGCATTTGAACAAAATTGATTTTGAAGACTCAGTTTATGTGTTATAATAGATGAACAGTTACGATAAAGATTGAAACAAGGAGAAAAGAATTATGAGTAATGATCGTTATGTAAGCCCGCTTTCAGAGCGTTATGCAAGCCGCGAGATGCAGTATATCTTCTCACCGGACAAAAAGTTCAGAACATGGAGAAGACTTTGGATCGCACTGGCAGAGACTGAGAAGGAGCTTGGACTCAACATCACGGATGAGCAGATTGAAGAGATGAAGAGCCATGCGGATGATATTAACTTTGAGGTGGCAAAGGAACGTGAGAAGGTTGTACGTCATGATGTTATGTCTCATGTTTATGCATATGGTGTTCAGTGCCCAAAAGCAAAAGGAATCATCCATCTTGGAGCTACATCCTGTTATGTAGGAGATAATACAGATATTATTATTATGTCAGAAGCACTGAAACTGGTTCGCACAAAGCTTGTGAATGTAATTGCAGAGCTTGCGAAGTTTGCAGAGGAGCAGAAAAACCAGCCTACACTTGCTTTCACACATTTCCAGCCGGCACAGCCGACAACTGTTGGAAAGAGAGCAACTCTCTGGATGCAGGAGTTTGAAATGGATCTTGAGGATCTGGAATATGTACTTGGAAGCCTGAAACTGCTTGGATCTAAAGGAACAACAGGAACACAGGCAAGTTTCCTTGAACTGTTTGACGGAGATCAGGAGACAATTGACAAGATCGATCCAATGATCGCTGAGAAGATGGGATTTAAGGCATGTTATCCGGTATCCGGACAGACTTATTCAAGAAAAGTAGACACAAGAGTACTGAATGTACTGGCAGGAATTGCTGCAAGTGCTCACAAATTCTCTAATGATATCCGTCTGCTCCAGCATTTGAAAGAAATTGAAGAACCATTTGAGAAGACACAGATCGGATCTTCAGCAATGGCTTATAAGAGAAACCCGATGAGAAGTGAGAGAATTGCTTCCCTTTCAAGATATGTGATGATTGATGCACTTAATCCGGCAATCACATCTGCAACACAGTGGTTTGAGAGAACACTTGATGATTCCGCTAACAAGCGTCTGAGTGTTCCGGAAGGATTCCTTGCAATCGACGGAATACTTGATCTTTGTCTGAACGTTGTAGACGGACTGGTTGTATACCCGAAAGTAATCGAGAAGCGTCTGATGTCCGAACTTCCATTCATGGCAACAGAGAATATTATGATGGATGCTGTTAAAGCCGGTGGAGACCGTCAGGAGCTGCACGAAAGAATCCGTGAGCTTTCTATGGAAGCAGGAAGAAATGTAAAAGAGAAGGGACTTGACAATAACCTTCTTGAACTGATCGCAGCAGATCCGGCATTCAACCTGACTTTAGAGGATCTTCAGAAGACAATGAAACCGGAGAAATATGTTGGACGTGCAAGTGAGCAGGTAGATGCTTATCTTAAGAATGTGATCCGTCCACTGCTTGAAAAGAATAAAGAGATCCTTGGCGTGAAGGCTGAAATTAACGTATAGAATCCTTGGAATCTATCAGGACAAAACGGAAAAATCAAAGGGATGTTGCATTTGGTTGCAGCATCCCTTTTTCTTTGATAAACTAAAATTATTTCGTATATTAAAATGTGGGGGAAAGAGAAAGGAATAAGAGAACATGGATATAGGACTGAATTGGAATGAATGGCATCAGGAAGCGGCGAGAAAACCATATGTCAGAGTGGGAGTGACTTTATTAAGTGGTGCGCTGATTCTGATGTCTGCACAGGAAATTGTTTCATTATACTTGGAAAAGAATCTGATTTCTGAAATAGCAGTCTGTGCGACAACAGAGGATATAAATGTATCAGGAAATGATCTGCCGGAAAAAGTAACAATAGAAGCTATCCAGACAGATGTTAACCAGGCGGATGTTAACCAGGCAGCGGCTGTTCCGGCGGAAATTTTAGTGGAAGAACCTATAGTAGAAGAAATTGCGGTGGAAGAACCCGTGGTAGAAGAGATTGTGGCAGAAAAACCAGGTGTAAAAAGAGATACAACTATAAATGGTGCAAGTGAACCGATAATTACAAATCCTGATTCAATGGAAAATGTAAAAAATGAGGATGAAGAAGGGTCGATAGCAGTGGAAAATACAGATACCGGATATCTTATTAATGCGGAAGGTATGATCTGTGGACTTTCAGGAGACAAAGAAGTGATAAAGGATGGAGTATTGTACTTTCCTGAAGAAGGATGTTCCGGAATTGCGAGAGGAGCACTGTCGGGTCTTGGTTCTGCTGTAGAAGAGATTGAAATTCCTGCTAATATAACAAATATTCAGCCAGGAGCGTTTGTGGGGCTGAGTAATCTGGGATGGATAGAAGCAGATGCAGCAAATCCAGCCTATGTTACGGTAGATGGTGTACTTTACACGGCAGATGGCACAGTTCTTCTTGCATTTCCGGCAGCGTGGACAGGAACCTTTCAGGTGCCGGAAAGTGTGAAAAGTTTTGCGGAAAGTGCATTTGATGGAACAAATCTGGAATGTATTGATGCAAGATCCTGTACACTTGAACAGACGGGAAGTATTCCTGAAACGGTGAAACTTTTGGAGTAAAAGAAAAACATTGATTTTGTTTGTTGAAGAATCTGGGGACTTGCGCTATAATATGACGAGATTGAACAATAACAAACAAGAATTGGAGAAGATAGAATGAGTAAGAAAGTAAGAACAAGATTTGCACCAAGCCCGACAGGAAGAATGCATGTGGGTAACTTAAGAACAGCACTTTATGCGTATCTGATCGCAAAGCATGAAGGGGGAGATTTCCTTCTTCGTGTAGAGGATACAGACCAGGAACGTTTTGTGGAAGGTGCACTTGATATCATTTACAGAACAATGGAGAAAACAGGTCTTATCCATGATGAAGGACCGGATAAAGATGCCGGATATGGACCGTATGTACAGAGTGAGCGTAATGCATCAGGACTTTATCTTAAATATGCAAAGCAGCTTGTAGAGCAGGGAGATGCTTATTACTGTTTCTGTGACAAAGAGCGTCTTGAGTCTTTAAAGACACAGGTTTCCGAAGGTGGAGTAGAGATTTCTGTTTATGATAAGCACTGCTTAAGTCTGAGCAAGGAAGAAGTAGAGGCGAATCTGGCAGCAGGTAAGCCATGGGTTATCCGTCTGAATGTACCGAATGAAGGTGAGACAACATTCCATGATGAGATCTACGGAGATATCACAGTTCCGAATGCAGAGCTTGACGATATGATCCTGATCAAATCTGATGGATTCCCGACATATAATTTTGCAAACGTAATTGACGATCATCTGATGGAGATTTCACATGTTGTTCGTGGAAATGAGTACTTATCTTCAGCACCGAAGTATAACCGCCTTTATGAGGCGTTTGGCTGGGAAGTACCGGTTTATGTACACTGTCCACTGATCACAGATGAGAATCATAAGAAATTGAGCAAGAGATGTGGACATTCTTCTTATGAAGATCTGATCGAGCAGGGATATGTTTCAGAGGCAGTTGTGAATTATGTTGCACTGCTCGGATGGTGCCCGACAGACAACAGAGAGATCTTCTCATTGGAAGAGCTTGTTGAGGCATTTGATTATCATCATATGAGTAAATCTCCGGCTGTATTTGATACAGTGAAATTGAAATGGATGAACGGAGAATATCTCAAGGCAATGGATTTTGATAAGTTCTATGTACTTGCAGAGCCTTATCTGAAAGAGGCAGTAACAAAGGACTATGATCTGAAGAAGATTGCAACACTTGTGAAGACAAGAATTGAGATTCTTCCGGAGATCAAAGAGCAGGTTGATTTCTTTGAAGAACTTCCGGATTATGATATCGCGCTTTATACACATAAGAAGATGAAGACAGATGCGGAGAAGTCACTCGCACTTCTGAATGAGGTACTTCCGGTTCTCGAAGCACAGGATGACTTTAGCAATGATGCATTGTTTGAGACATTGAAAGCATTTGC
>RRZT010047800.1_pt1 | contig 13272 bp, 10 predicted proteins | sample 2165551 | NCBI WGS metagenome assembly RRZT01 (sample SAMN10456910, study PRJNA506462) | wastewater metagenome | biome: wastewater; feature: sludge; material: wastewater sludge; isolation source: wastewater sludge with Escherichia coli K12::gfp cells carrying plasmid... | place: USA: Moscow, Idaho... | reverse complement strand
TTCTTCCAAACTATATATTTGAGTTTAAAGTATCTAAAAAGATGGAAGACTTAGAAAGTGATTGTCAGAAAGCCTTAGACCAAATAGAAGAGAAAAAATATGGAATTGAAATTGAGAATCCTGTAAAAATTGGGATGAGTTTCTATGGGAAAGAAATTGAAATACTATCAAAAGAATAGTTTTTTATTCATCAAGTTATCGGAAGAGTAAAGCTTGGTAATTTTATTTTAATACTTTATCCTGTATTCCAACAAAACCGGTAATAAGAAATTTTTAACAAGCTTGTAACCTGTTAATTATGTAGACTACAAGGCCTAGCTAGGAAGTATTGATTTTTCGTAAATATTATAAAAATAACTACTTTTATCATTATTCCTTCACTAATTTTGGTGAAAATAAAAGAACTTTACTTTAATTATCATATGTTTTTGATACATACATTATGAAAATATTTTTGAAACTAGTTTTGAGACGATTTACATCGAAAATTTGTCTCAAAACCACCCTGATTTTGAGTGTTTCTAAAACTTTAGTTTTTGAGAACAATGGAAAAAACCAATTTTATTAAAAACCATTGATTCTATTAGGAAAAATGATCAAATGATCGTTTTTCCCCAAAAAAACGACGCGAGGCCATTACAAAAGTCTAGAAGGAAATTTCGGGAAAAATTTCGGAAAAGTCGGCGCGAGGCCTTAAAAGGTGCAGAACTTCTCTTTCAAGTAATTGCAGATTGCTACGAAAGGAAAAGTCTAATAATTACAACAAACTTAGAATTTGGTAAATGGATAAGCATCTTTATGGATAAAAAGCTAACAAGTGCAATAATAGATAGAATAATACATCATAGTCACTTAATTTACTTTACTGGAGAAAGTTACAGGATAAAAAACTCAACAATAAATACCAAATAGAATATGATAATTTCAATGGCTAAATCATCAGAAAATTATCCTGCACTTTCTCAGAAAATTAAGTTGCAAAAAACATATTATCATACAAGTCTAAATGATCCGTTTCCCGCAAAAAAACGAAGCGACGCTAAGCCTTCTAGACTCTTTGGTAAAAAACATAAAAAAATGGACAAAACCATAAAAATGGCTGTATCCATTGATTACAATAGTCTATAAGGAAATTTCAGGAATTCTGGCGCTAGGATCTATAAAGAATTATTTCTTATTTTCTTTAAAATTAATAGTAATTTTAAAGCATTTTTATTATAGCCAGATATAATGCTATATTCTATTTGTTCTAATAAAAAAGCTATAAGCTTAAGTCGTTTACTATTTTCTTTCAATTTACCAGCCTTCATTAGTGGAATAATAGAATTTACTTGAAAATCATTTTCATAATCTTTTAAAATTGCCATTAATTTAGAGGAATCTATTAATTTTTTACTCATATTAACCATCTATATCTTTAAGCATATCAATTACTTTTTTATCTGTTGAATCTAATTCAAAAATTCCATTTGTAAGATTTTCAATATTATTTATAATAGACAGCATATTATTATTTAACAGTTCATTTGACTCTCCCACTTTTTCAAAAGATTTGACAATTTTTTTCTGTACTTCGCTCAGATCATCTATAAAATCATTATTAGTCATGCTCATCTCAGTTATGGATTTTTCAAGGATTTTAGGAATTTCTTCAGTCATGTTTTCAATATTATTTATGATACTTTTTTCTATTTTTTTATTTGACTCTTCAAGTTTTTTTATTAGCTCATTGATTTCTTTTATATTCATGCTAACAGCATTGTTAGCATTTGATATAAATGAAATGCTACTCTCCTGTAAATGATGAATATCCTCAGAGAGCGTATCATGAAGTTTTAAACTAAATTCCTTTATATTTTTTGAAATTTCATTATATTCTGCTTGAAAATCAGAAAAAATAATTTTTGAATCTCTTTTTATTGTTTCGAAACTACCGCTTATTCCGTCATGAATTTTTTCATTTGATTTAACTATTGATGCTGTAATTTCAAGCATTTTCTCTTTTAAACTATTTTTATTTGCTTGATCTAATTCAATAATTCTCTTTAATAATTCATTCATTTCTTTAATATTCATGCTAATAACATTATTAATATCAGATAAAATCAAATTATTCGTACTTTCTAAATAATGAATATCTTTAGATAAAGTATCCACAACATTACTTATTCCATTACAAATCTTATCATTTGATTTTGCTATTGATGTTTTAATTTCAAGTATTTTCTCATTTAAATCGTCATTCTGTTGTTTCTCTAATTTAAACTTTTCAAAGCTCTTAAAAAATATTACTATTGATAATAATATCAATAGTATAAAAAGGACTGGATTAAATTCATATCCTTTTAGAAAAATTAAAAATACTCCAACCAAAAGTCCAAGTAAAATATCAAAGATTATTCTCTTCATAAACAACACCTTCCAAATTATTTAAGTTTTTTTCTAAACCTTGTTTTATTTTTCTAAATATTATTTCAGGAATTTTTTCTGTAGTTATTTTTTTTAGTGTTTTCCTGAACAAATCTCTTTCATCTTTTAACTCTTTTACATAACTGAGAGAATCTAAGATATTTACTTTAGCATCTGCTTTAATTTTAATTTCTGTCATTATATTTTCTATTTCCACAATAAGTTCATTTTCTAAAGAATTGAAAGTACAAATACTAAATCTGCCTTCAATAAAATTCATACAATGCTTCAATAAAGACATTCGTTGTGAGTCACCTATAAAAACAAGACATTCAAGATTTTTTTTCCATTCCTTAAATATTGCTTCTTTAGAAGTTAACGATACAAAGGAATTTTGATAATCCATTATCCAATTAGTATCGTTAATAATATTCTCTTCTCTCATAAGAGGTACATCATAAAATAGTTCGTGATAATTCTCCCAATATGTCCTTATATTTTCTAAACTATTCTTTACGTGTTCAATTTCTCTTTCTATTACTTTCAAAGAAGTCTTCAAAATATTCCTTTCTCCTAAAAGCATTTTCTGTAAATCATAACTTGAAAGATTATTATAATCGATTTCAAATGTTTCTAGAGGATATTTAAATTTAATATTAGATGAAATATTACTATCTTCATCTGTAGCTGATGACTTTAATATATTTGTTAAATAACATACAGAGATTTGCCATGAAGTATTTTTTTTTAGTGAAAATTCATAAATTTTATTAATTGCATCAAAATTTTCTTGTTCATTATAAGGAGGGGCATCCATCCATAAAATAGATTTACAATTTATAATATAATTTTTATCATTTGAAACTTGTAATAAGTATTCGATGTCAGTTACATGTTTTATAGGAGGAGGAAGTATCACTGTAACTCCTCTAGGAAAAATTTTATTATTAATAGGTATATAAACATTTTTTATTTCCTTAGTATTTCTTAAATTACTATCTACTTTTTTAAAGTTCCCATAAATAGTTTCAACAAACACATCATTTAAATCACTGTAAAATAATATTATATTGTAATTAATATTACTAACTTGATGTAAGGAATTCGGAAAATATCTTATGATTTCACTGGTGTCAGATATTAGTTTTTTGAAAACATAATACCGTTCCTTTTCAGTATTACCTATTACATATACAACTTTATTGGATAAAAGTGTCTTGGTTAAAATATTCATTTAAATCCTTTCATAAATTTAGAGCAATTTAATTAAACTCACAATTTCATTTATTTGTTTTTTTGACTCTTCTTCTGTATTATTCTTTTTTAATTTTATTTCTTCGAGAGAAGAATTAAGATTAAATAAATCACTATTATTATTAATTCCAGCAGCTATTATAATCTTTTCAACAATTAAATCAATTGAAGATAGGCTTTTTTCTGATACTTGATTAGATAAATTAATTAACTCTTTTTTAAATTCACTAGTTATGCTATCTTTTGCCAGGCTCAAATGATTTTTTATAATTTTATTACGAATGTTTTCTTTTTCAAAATGCATCTTTTCTTCAATTGATTTTATGTCCATTTCTAACATTTGTTGTTCTTTTTTTAGTTTTTCTTCTTTTGTTTTTAATAAACCTACTTGTTCCCTTTTATATATTTCTTTTTGTCTTCTTAAATCATATTCCTGTTCTAAAATATGTTTTTGTCTTTTATATTCAATTTCCCATTCTTTATCTATAATTTTTTTATCTGGCGTATCTATAGTTTTTCCCAATTTCTTCATCCAAAATTCAAATGTAACCATATCAAGAATATCGAGTATCCCTGGTTGATTTTCTTTTAAATTTTTACTACCTTGAACAATTTTTTGAGTAAACAACATCCCATCCTTCACTTTATCTATTACCTCAACTGCTTTTGCAGAATCTTTTATAAATTTTGCTAGTTCTGCTCCCTTTGCCACTTTTCCAGCAGCAGCAGTAATTGCTGTCCCTGGAAGAAAGAATAATGCCAAATCTGCTGCTGTTCCAATTTTTCCCATAATTTCAGAAGCTAATTTATTTCCTTCTTCAATCTTATATTGTGGAATATATCCTTCAAAATTATCAAAATCTATTTTAGCTTCAGCAGTAGTGGATTCTAATTTAATAATTTCAGATTCCAACTTTTCTTTATCAATACCAATTATTTCCAAATCTGACCTGCTTTGTTGCATCATTAATTTTGCAATATTATATGATTCTAATAAATGATCCATATAACCATCAGTATTTTCATTTAAGTACTCTTCAAAATTTAAATTAATTTTATTAAATTCAATATTTTTAACCTCATAATTACTTTCTATTTCATGACAAATACCAATTATGTGTTCTCTTAATTTATCATATATCCCTTTTGCTTCTTTTACGCTTTCATGTAAAATACTTTTTATATTCTCTATAAATTTTTGAGTTAAATAATCTCCAATTTTTGTTGCTTCTAAATAAATATTTTCATAGTCTTTCATTTTGTCTATATAATTCACAAAATTATTAAAACATTCTCTCTCTGATAATTTTATCTTATTAAAAATATTATTTTTAAGTTCAGAAATTTCAATATTAATATTAATTTGTGCTGCCTTTAATGTATTACTTTGACTTAAAATTTCTTTCTCTATTTTTCTTATATCCTCTTCAATCTGTTTAATGGAAAAAACTTTAGATTTTTCCACTATTATTTTTTTATTGTTTAACTTTAATAGTAATTCATTTTTCATAATATCAAGGTGTTGAGATATTGAATTTTCTAAATTTCTTTTTATATTTGATGTAATATCGTTCGATATAAATTGTAGAAAATCATTAAAAAGATTCATTGATACAGGAGTATCTAAATTGTTTGAAATAGGTAAATATGTATAATTATTATTTAAGTTTTCATCAATTATCTTTTTATCTTTTCGAACCACAGTGTCAAGTAAATCTCCTTCAGCTTCATTTAAAAGGTCAACTTTTGTTCGAATAAAAACAATCTTTACGCCTATATTTTGAATTGCTTTTATAAATAATAAGTCTGATTCTGTTAGTGCTTTACCCATTATATAAAAAAAATAATGTGCCTTAGGAAGAATTGAATATGCAAATTTCTCATGATTGCAATTTATTGTATTAATTCCTGGAGTATCAATAATTCTTAAACCCGATTTTAATAAAGATAAGTTTAAAAATATGTTAATCTCTTCTATTGAATCTTTATTTTCCCAAATTTGGTTCCCATTACTTTCATTATCAATACTGTATTGATTAAGTTTCATAAGCTCATCAAAAGTGATTTCTTCTATATTACCTGAAGTTCTTGTTAAAGAAACTTTATCATTATCTCCATATTGAATATATGTTAAATAAGATGTTGTTTCCGTTGTTTTAACTGGTAAAATCTTTCTGCCTATAATATTATTTATGAGGTTTGATTTTCCGCTGGAAAATTGTCCTACGAAAAGTAAATTGAAATTATTTATTTTTAAATCACTTTTTAATGAATAGATTTTTTGTTCATTTATAATATCTTCAAGATATTCTGAGACTTTAATGTAGCTGTCTAATTTTTCTAACATATGTCCTCCACTATTCATATTTAATAGTATCTGTTTTGATATTTTCTAACTCATATTTAAAATCCATAACTTCGTCCAACAATATTTGTAATTTTACTATTTCATTTTCGCTATTTTTTATAATTGTATTTTTATTATCAGTTGAAGTTTTTAACAATTTTTCTCTTGTTTCTATTCTTTTTATTTTTTCTTCCAGTTGAGGAATTAAGTTTGATTCTATTGTAAACATAATAATTCTTGTTAGATTTTCTTGTTGCTTATATAAATTATTTTCAAGAAGTTTAACTGTCATTTTTCTTGCATTGTCAATATCATCTGACAAACTATATTTAATAGTAGAGACTAGCCTTCTTGCTTTCTTTTTATACTCTCTAGATTTTTCTTCCATTTCTTCTTTTATATCACTAATAATTTTACTTTCTTTTTGTTGCATTAACTCCAGTTCTGCCTTTAATCTTAAAGATGATATATTAATATCTTTTTTTAATTCTTGCAATTCATTTACTGTACACTCTTGTTTCTCATTGTATTTCTTTTCTATATTGCTTTTTTCCTTTTCAAAGTTTTCAATTGCACTGTGGTCTTCACTTACTACTTCTTTATAAACAGTTTTTTTCCCAATTAATATATTTCCTATAAATCCAAATAAACCATCTCTACTTTCTTTAAATGATTGAGTAGAATGGAATTTCCCAATATCTGGTTTTCTTCCTAATAAATCTATACTCTTATAATACCTATCTTCTATCTGCTTCAATTCTAATTGTTTTTCATCTAGCTTATTTTCTTTTTCCATTGCTTCTAAATTTTCTAACTTTAATCTTTCTATTTCCTTTTCAAGTTCAATGGCTTCCTTTTTCTTTTCACTAATTGTCTTTTCATATTCTTTTAAGCCAAACTCAAAATTAATATTATTAACCGAAAAATCGAATCCTATATTCTCATCTTCTGATGATTTTTTTAAATTATTAAGTTCTTCATTTGCTACTTCTCCATATTTCTTAGTTACATCTTTTATTTTCCGATAAAAATCATTTTGAGCTTCATATAAAAGGTCACTGAATTGTGCCTTTACTTTTTGTTTAAGCCTATCAACAATATCTTCGATAGAATCTTCTGAAGCCTCATCATTTAATAAGCTTTCAACTTGCTGAGCAATTTTTCCTCTCAATTCAGAAGCTTGTGCTTTAATATCTTGTATCATTAACTCCATTAATTCTGAAACATTCTCTGAAATTTCGCTCTTTTGATTACTTACTTCTATTTTTATCTTATTACACTCATCTTTTAAAAGTTCTATTTCACGCTCAAGATCTTCTGTATCATTATTTCCATTCAAATCATTAATAGTTTCTTTAAGAGAATTAATTCTATCAAGGTATATTCCTGTAAGTTTTGATAAAGGCTCTATAAGTTCATTTTTTGTTTTCTCTCCATTAGTTAAAAATGACCAAAGTCTATTTTCAAAAAACTCAATTTTTGAATTATTAATAAAATTCATTCTAATATCATCTGTAATTGTTTCTTGAGAAAGACCTTTATGACTAAATTCTAATTTTTCGTCTCTACCTATTAACGCTTCCTTAGCAGCTATTGGATATATTTCAGGAATTTGCGCGTCTGGAAAAACTTTTTTATAATTACTTTTCAATTTAGCAATTACCCCATCAACAGTATCACCCTCAGCAGTATTTATTATATCAATTTTATTCAAAACAAATATTATCGATGAAAAACGTTTATTTAATCTTTCTATAAATTCAAATTCAGATTTTGTTCCTGGATGATCTGCAGAAAAGATATAAATGCATGAATGAGATTTTTCTATTTGAGATTCAGTTATGTCCCTATGCCCATCAGCAATTCCATTAAGTCCGGGACTATCTACAAGTAAAACTTTATCCGATAAAAATTTTGATTCAAGAAAAAGCTCTATCTTATTAACCTCTTTTACCACATCTATCCCAGACTCTTTATTAGCTGTAGAGTATTTTTGAAGAATATCAAAGGAAACTTCATCAAAAGTCTCTATATTTCCATTAGACAAATATACCTTTAAGTTTTTATTATCTTCACAATGTTCTTTATGCTTTAAAAAATTTATTGTAGCAGTCGTTTCATTACTATATGAAGGTAAAAATTTCTCCCCCATAAGTGCATTTAGAAATGTTGACTTTCCGGCACTAAATTCTCCAACCACAACAATAGTAAAATTTCCATTCTTCACTTCTTCTGTTAATAAAGATAGATTTTTTGATATAGGAGAATCGCTGTGAAAATTAATAAAATGGTCAACTCCTTTTTCAAGGTATCGAATAATATTATTTTTTCTTTCTGCTAATTTTTTTCTATACTCCTCTTGATTTAAAAACTCCATTTTTCCTCCACTATTTTATGTTGTTATAGTATCTAAAAATTTAATATCTTCTTTTAGTAAAGCTATATCCTGCTCAGAAACCATTTCTGTCCCTTGCCTTTTTCTAAATATTGTATCAAGTTCATTTATAGTAAGTTTATATTTACGATTTAGGTATTTATCAGCTTCTAAAATAATACTGTTTACATTTTTTGAAATTTCTTTTTCAAGAGTAACAACTATATTTTTAACCAAAATATTATTTATAAAATCCTCAAGTTTTACTTTAACATCATCTATTACATTTCTCAAATACTCTCTTTTATTCTTTTCAAATAATTTTCTCATTTCAAACTCTTTATTTTCAAGTTTTTTTATTATAACATCAATTTCAACTCTTTTTTCTTTCAATTTACTATCTAATAAAGAAATACTGTTATTAAGTTTTGTTTGCTCTAATATAAACCTATCCTTCTCTTCTTCAAGAACTGCAAGTCTGCTATATTTTTTAGTAATTTCTTCCTTATCTCTGTTCCATCTATCTCTTTTTGATGAATCTGTTACATAGTAACTTTCATACTCTTCTTTTCCAAAGACTCCTTTAATTTTATTCCATGCTCCATCTTTTTTTCTAGATTTTCTAATCTCATCTATTCCTGGCATCGCACCTAATTCATTTATTTCACTTTCTCTTCGACTTAATTGTCTTTCAAAATCTTGCATTTTATATTTGACTTCGCTATCAATTTTCCATTTTTCATTAAGTAAATTCATTTTTTCTTTCTGCAATTGTTCTTCGTCTTTTCTTATTTTTTCTTGTCTATCTTTTAATTGTTTAATTTCACTTTTTATATCAAAGTTATCCTCAAAATTAGTAATATCAAAAGAAACAATCTTATGAGAATTATTAATATAAACGGTTGTTTTAAATTTATTATTAATTTTCATAATGAGGGAATTATATATATCTTCAAGATTTGATTCTAATAGTAATTTATACTTGAAAAACAATTCACTATTTTGATTTTCTATAAATTTATTATACTTTCCACCATCAATATTTCTATTTATAGTTTCAAACTCTTCTTTACAAAGTTCTCTATCAATGTAATTTAATAATTCTTCATAATCTCTTTTTATAATTTTCTTCATCTCATCCAGCAAATCCTCTCCAGCAGCACAGATAAAATTTTTATTGAATTCTTTAGATTTATTATACCTTTCTTCAAAACAAATTTTTTCTTTCTCAATTAAAGCAAGTTGATTATCATCTATTTTTGCATTAATTATTTCAATTTTTTTGTTTAAATTACCCTTTATATCATCTAAAATAGATTTCAATTTAATCTTAAGAGTATCATTAATTATCTTTTCCTTCTGATTAGCCACTACCTTCCATAAATAATCCACCAATGTTTGAAAATATGAATTCTCATAATGCAAGATTCTGTCTTTTTCCGTTAAGTCTATTTCATATTTATCATAAAGTTTTTTTTGAGTTTTATCTCTACCAATAAGTGCTTTCAAAGATGAAACTCCAAATAAAGTTACATCTTGCTTAGGATAGCCTATTAGCTTTAATTCATCAAGAAGGTGATTTTTAAAAATATCTACTTCTTTTTCATAATATTCCCCTTCAAACTCATTAAACAGATCAACTGCATTTAAAACATAAACTATATTATCTTGATACTTATTAATTAATTTTAGGAATTCTCTACCGCTATTTGTAAGACCTTTATTTCCAAAAATTACTATACTTGTATGAGCAGATTTAATTTCATCTATTGTTATTTCTCTATGATGATCTGCTATTCCATTGAAACCCGGAGTATCTATAAAAACAACATTTCCTGTTACCCCAGGAATATCAATATATATTTTCACTTCTGCAACATCTTTAACCACATTATATTTACTAGAAATTGTTGTAGTGAATTCCTTTATCATATTAAAATCACTATCAAGGTTAAAAACTTTTTCTGTTTTATCATTAAGTAGCACTACCATTTTATTAAAATACTTATCTTCTTTTGTAGAATTATATATAGAGGTTATTACTGCTGTAGTCTCATTTCTTGAATGAGTTAAGATATCTTTACCTATAAGAGCATTAAGAAATGTTGATTTTCCAGCAGAGAACTCACCAACTACAGTTATCTTCAATGATGAATTTTTAGCTTCAAAATTCAACTCATTTAATTCTTCTTTAAAATCCTCTACTATCTGTTTTGATAACTTTGAGAACCTATATGTTGCAATTTTATCAATAAAGCTCGATATATTGTTTTTCACATTTTCTCCTTCTTCAATTAGTTACAAAGACGACTATATTTTTTATTAAATCCTTACTTTTTCTTCTATTCTATTTGATATTATTTATATTTATTTATAAATTTTAGCATAAAATTGTTACAAAATGGTTACATTTTATAGAATAACAAACTTTTTATAAACAAACAAGAATAAATTGTTAGAAGATTTCTAAAAATAATATTTATTTTTTTTAGATCTCATAAATTCCCCTCTAAAACTATTTTTCTCTTAAAACTCGAAATCCAGTAAATATATTAAATCTCTCAGAGAACATAGGAGTTAAAAAATTAGTTTTTCCTCCGTAATCACTGTCGGCAAATGAACCTCCATGGATATTATAATACCAATTGCCATTCCCCATTCCAACTTTTGTACTACTCCATTCCCATACATTTCCACTCATGTCGTATATTCCTAACTCATTTGGCAACTTTGTTCCGATTTCATGGGTCCTAATGTTATTCTTTTCCATAACTAGAGGTTTATCAAAATCATCTACATTTTCTAAAAAAAGTATATTATCTCCTGAATTTTTTACATACCAAGCAACATCATCTAAAACATTACTTCCACTATACTTATATCCTTTTGACATTAGACCTCCTCTTGCAGCATATTCCCACTCTATACTTGATGGCAGTCTATATCCATTCCCACCCAATTCTGTGACGTCTATGAAAATTTTAAAAGGAGTTACTGTTTCTTTTATTTTATAATATGGGTATAATCCTTCTTTTTCACTAAGTTTGTTACAATATGCAATAGCATCATACCATGTAACATTCTCTACAGGATTATTATCATTTATATTTTTAGAAGGATTATTGCCCATTAATACGATATAATCTTTTTGTGTTACTTCATATTTAGCAATATAAAAGTCATTTTCAACAGTTATTATTCCTTTCCCTATATCTGGCAAACGACCTTTTGATACAAGCACCATCTCAGTTTTAGCTACTGAAATGAAAGTCATTATTAAAAAAATAAATATTTTTAATCCCATTTTAATTCCCCATCTCTCATAAAAACCTCGTAATTACTAATCAACAATTCCTCAAAATTATCTAATATACTCTATTCCCCTTTACGTTATTTCTACATAAATATTTAAACTTAGTGTTTGTAGCGTAATGAAATTCATCTAAATTACTTTCTAAACCAAACTCTACAACTTTATCATAAAAATAATATATATTTAAAAGAGTAAAAGAACAAAAGTAACCTAGTTTTCACTAGGTTACTTTCTTCTACCATCTTTTTCTTGAGCTACTCCTTTAAATGGAGTAGATTTGGCATCCATAAATTTTCCTGTGGTAGTATCCCTTTTTACATGAGTATCGTTTTTAGGATTATAAGTTTGAGTTCTATCTGTAACAGAACCCTGTCTATATCCTTCACCAGTATTTTTAGCCATCTATATCACCTCAATTTACTATTTTTACCCACCTATATTATTAAACGCAACATTAATCATTTCTTTAACAATTTCAAGATTACTTCTATCTACAAGCTGAACTTCAAAAGGTAAGCCTCCATGATGGCCTATATTAGACATATCTCTACCATGTTCCAAGTAGCTTTCAATATCTTTCTTTCCAAATCTCAGGGTAATAATTATTTTCTTCTTTTGACATTTCAAGCTAATGAAACTTTTAGATAATTTGTAGGCTACATAGTGTTTTGTAGGTACTTCATCTACCATTTCATCTTTTTGCATGCAGTACTCTTTGATTTCATTACATAACTCTTTTAAATCATCACTTGCTAAGTTATTGCAATGTTGCTCATAAGTATATTCTATAAGTTCTTCGCTTAAGTCTTCTCTAGTAATTACTTCTTTTGTTGAAGTTTGCTTTTTTGTATCCCTAGAGCTTAAAACCTCTTCTAGTGAAAGCATACCATTATCATAATTCTTATATTTCCATAGTTCTATTGGTGCATTCATCATTTCAGCAGCATGTAAATCATATTTTTTATAAGCAGGTGCAATACAAATAACTCTTATTGCACTCCAATCAACCTCAACATCACTTCCAAGTGCTTTATGTACTGCTATTTGAAAATCTCCTTTATGGTCTTTAAGCCAATGTAGATAGAATAAGGATTGGTTCAGTAATTGTGAAGATTCAACAATCTTATATTCTATTATAACTGGATTGTTGTCTTCTGATAAGGCAATAGTATCAATTCTTCCAGAATGGACTACTCCTGTAGAAAATTCTGATGCAACAAATCTACAACTAAATATCTCTTCAAGGTTATTTTCAACAAGAGTTTGAAGTTCTTTTTCTAAAGCAAAATCCTTTTGCCTAACAACTTTAAGTAAATTTTCTGTTCTATTAAATAATGGCATAAATATCTACCCTTTCTTTATTGTTATTTCTTCTAAAAACTCTATAAGTCCATCATTTTTTCTTATACATTTAAGTTCTAATAATTTAGACAAAGAATCATTAAATTCTTTTTCATTTAATCCATATTCAATAGCTTTATTTTTTAGCAGTATTTCATCAGTTCCTCGCTTAGCTCCTGTTAAATCAAATAAACTTAATAATAATGTACCATCATTTTCATTTAATTCTATTGT
>RRZT011022995.1_pt1 | contig 13274 bp, 8 predicted proteins | sample 2165551 | NCBI WGS metagenome assembly RRZT01 (sample SAMN10456910, study PRJNA506462) | wastewater metagenome | biome: wastewater; feature: sludge; material: wastewater sludge; isolation source: wastewater sludge with Escherichia coli K12::gfp cells carrying plasmid... | place: USA: Moscow, Idaho ... | reverse complement strand
ATCGGTGGCCGCGTCGCGCGCGAGCGGCCCGGCATCGGGCACGTCGGCGAGCCGGTCGGCAGCCGGTGCGTCGGCTTCGAGCTCGTCGAGGCAGGCGGCGAGGAAGCGGTAGCTCCACTCCTGGGCCAGTGCGCGGGTCTCGGCGAAAACAATTGGTACGGAAGGAAACCGGGCCTGCGCTTCGGCGATCCCGTCGGCGACGATCGCGGGCCGCACCCGCCGCAGGGCGAAGACCTGCGAGTACCGGTCTTCGACGACGAGCGCCGCGCGGGGCAGTGCGGCCAGATCGGCCAGCAGATAGCGCAGCTTGCCCCCGACGAGGGTGGTCACGAGGTCATCGAGCGACTTGCGCTCGACCGCGGCGACGACTCGCCCGTCGATCTCGACGGCATAGTCACCGGCCAGCAGCGGTTGCTTGCGCGTGCTGGCCTGTTGGTCGGCGAACTTCCACGCGTACCGCTCGTGCACGTCGACGAGGATCGTCAGGTCAGCGCGCCCGGCGGCCCGGGCTGTCGGGGTGCGTACCGCCGGGCGGGCCTGCTTGGCGGTGCGCGCGGTCTGCCAGAAGATCGCCTCTCGCCCGCGCGCGTAGGTGAGCACGAGTTGCGAGCGGGCCTCCCGGCCCCGGTCCAGGACCAGGTCGATCGCCGCGCCCCGGCGCACACAGGAGCGGGTGGCCACCCGCTCGATGATCTCGGGCTCCTCCGGCCACTGTGCGCGGTGACAGTAGACCTTGCTCGTGCGCGGCCAGGTCTCGCGTGCCTTGAGGACGATCCCGTTGGGGCCCAACGGGATCCGCAGCAGATAGGGTAACGCCGAGTCGGCGTCCGGATTGCGGGCGATGACGAAGTCGTCCGGCATGCTCGCACTGTAGCCCCGTGGCCCGGCCGCCCCGGTTACTCGCGAACAAAGAAAGGCGCCGCGGCATACCAAGCATTCGGTATGCCGCGGCGCGCGTGCCGTAGCCGCCCCGAGCGGCCCGGCAGCCCAGGGTCACCAGCGCGGGGAGTCCTGCGGGCCGGCGGTGGGCTGGCTGGAGTGGCCCGGCTGGCCGGCGTTCGGGTAGGTGGGGTAGGTCGGGTAGCCCTGAGCGGCCGGGGGAGCCGGGGGAGCAGCAGGGGTGGCGGCGCCGGAGCGACGGGTTGCGCGCAGCCCGAAGACGACGGTGAGGGTGATGGCCATCAGCGAGACGAACGCGAACCAGCCGTCGTCCTGGTGGCGGCCACCGTCGGGCAGGATCGCGAACGCGGTCACGATGAGCAGCGCGATCGAGCCGCCCTGGCCGCGGCGGATGGCCCGCTCGAGGTGCACCTGGCCGCGGGCGTCGGGCAGCAGCAGCCAGGCGATGAGGTAGAGGGTCACGCCGACTCCGAAGACGGCGGTGATCACCGTGACGATCCGCACGATCGCCGGGGAGACGCCGAGGCGCTGGGCCAGGCCCGCGCAGACGCCGCCGAGGGGGCCGCCGGGGGCACGCACGATCGGCGCCGAACGCAGCGCCATGAAGAATCGGTCGAGAGCGCCGGGCTGGGTGGGCTGCTGCGGGCCGTGGGGAGAGGCGGAGTGGGTGGGGCCGAAGGTCTGGTTCGTCGTCATGTCTCCACAATGCGCTTGCCACGGTATGCCGCGTCAGTGGGTGGCGCCCTGAGGCGACCCTGACCCGACCCTGAGGTCGGCGCGGGTCCAGCCCTCGCCCAGTGGCCCAGCTGGCCCGGTGGCCCGCTGGCCCGCTGGCCCGGCTGGTCAGGCCAGCAGCAATCGCATCTCGTGCAGGGCCTCTACCACGGTCCGCTGCCGGATGTCCTCCCGCCCTCCGGTCAGGTGCAGCTCGCGGTGTCGTTGCCCGCAGGGCGCCTGGACGGCCAGGTGCACGGTGCCGACCGGTTTGCTCGGGGTGCCGCCGTCCGGCCCGGCGATCCCGGTGATGCCCACCCCGACATCGGCGCCCAGTGCCCGGCACGCCCCGGCGGCCAGGGCCTCGGCGACCTCTCGACTGACGGCTCCGGATGCCGCGAGGACCTGCTCCGGGACGGCCGCCAACGTGATCTTGGCGGCGTTGCCGTAGACGACGAGCCCCCCGTGGACGTAGGCCGACGAGCCGGGGCGCGCGGTGAGCCGGCCGGCCAGCAACCCACCGGTGCACGACTCCGCAGTCGCGATGGTCCACCCCGCGGCGGTGAGGGAGCATGCCACCACGTCGTCGACGGTCGAGCCATCGGTGCTGAACACCGTGTCGCCGAAGTCGGTCTCGATCCGCTCCTGCAGCAAGTCGTACTCTCCCTGTGCCGGCGGCTGGTAGCGGGTGACGATCTCCAGCTCTCCGGTGCGCATGCAGGTCGTGATCTCCAGCCGAGGCACTCGCTTCTCCAGCCCACGCAGGCTGGCGGCGAGATCGGCCTCGAGCGTCCGCCACAGCCGGATGGTGCTCTGCCGCAACGGTGTCGCCCGGTCGAGGATGGCCCGGACCGGCTCGGCGGCGATGGCGGTCGACCACATCGGGCGCAGTTCCCGGGGTGGCCCGGGCAGCACGACCACGGGCGGGCCAGCGGACCCCTCGGGAGCCGGCACGATCAGGCCGGCAGCGGTGCCGACCGGCTCGAGGACCAGCGCCCCGCGTGGCACCATCGCCTGTTTGCGGACGCCGGCGGCCATGGCCGCCGGATCGGTCTGCCAGCCGTGTCGGGCACCGAGGGCTGCCACGGTGGCCGCGATCCGCTGTTCCAGGTCGGCGTCCAGCTCCAGCGGCCGCCCCTGGTGCTCGGCGACGACTCCGGCGGTGAGGTCGTCGGCGGTCGGCCCGAGCCCGCCGGTCGTGATGAGGAGGTCGTGGTCGGGGCCCAGGTGCGCCAGTGCCTCCCGCAGATCCGCGGGCCGGTCACCGACGACGACGATCCGCCCGACGTCCACCCCGAGGCGAAGCAGCTGCTCGGCGAGCCACGGCCCGTTGCGGTCGGCGACCCGACCGGTCAGGACCTCCGTGCCGGTGACCACGATGCCAGCGCGCAGCGTCATGGGCCCACCGTATGCCGGCGCGACAGTCGCCCGGCCGTCCGCGTGCACGCGCTCCGGAGCGCGCCCCGGTCGGTCGCGCCGGCCGTCCATCACGGCATACATGACCCTATTATCGGGTGATATATTCCATCTATGCGTAGTCCCGCGCCGGCGCTGATGCCGATCTTCCGTTCCCAGCATCAGGCTGCACTGCTGGCCTGGTTGCTGTTGCACCCGAGCAACGAGTACACCTTGACGGATCTCGCCCGGCGCCTGGGCGTTCCGCTCAGCACTGTGCAGCGGGAGGCTGACCGGCTCGTCGCGGGGGGCCTGCTGCGGGACCGCACCATTGGCCGCGCACGGCTCCTCCAAGCCAACCCTGACAATCGGGCGACGGCGCCGCTCACCCAGCTGCTCGAGCTCAGCTTTGGTCCGCAGCCCGTCATCGCCGAGGAGTTCACGGTCCCTGGCGTCGAGCGTGTGCTGATCTTCGGCTCGTGGGCGCAGCGCTACTGCGGAACGCCGGGTGCGCCGCCCCACGACGTCGACGTGCTGGTCCTCGGGCACCCCGAGCGGGCGGACGTCTACGACGCGGCGGACCGCGCCCAGGACCGGCTCGGGATGCAGGTCAACCCTGTCATCCGCACCTCGCAGCAGTGGGACGAGGCCACCGACCCCCTCATCGTGCAGGTGAAGACCGCGGCCCTCGTCGACGCGACCCCGTCCCAGGTGGGCGACGGATGATCCGTTGCGTCGAGGCCGAAATCGAGCCTTTGTGGCATGGTGCGTGACAAAGACTCGAACGAGGAGTATGCCGTGGCGCAGCCGGAGGGATTCAGCGACAAGGTCGCGTTCGTGTGGAGGGTGGCCGACAAACTGCGCGGCCACTTCAAGCCGCACGAGTACGGCTCGGTCATGTTGCCCCTGCTCGTGCTGCGCCGCCTCGATGCGGTGCTGACGGACCGAAAGCCTCAGGTCGTCGCCAAGGCACTGGCGTTGGCGGCTTCGGGTCTGGCCAACGTCGACCCGATCCTCAAGCGGACTGCTGGCCAGCAGTTCTACAACATCTCCCCGTTGACTTTCACCACCCTGCTGGCCGATGACAAGAACATCGCGGCTTCACTGCGCGCCTACGTCAACGCCTTCTCGCCGGGCGCGGTCGAGGTCCTGGAGCAGTATCGCTTCGACGACAAGATCACCCGCCTGGACAAGGCCGGCATCCTCTATCAAGTCCTCGGCGACTTCGCCGACCTCGACCTACACCCGGCCACCGTGTCCAACGAGGCGATGGGTTACATCTTCGAGGAACTGCTGCGGAAGTTCTCCGAGATGAGCAACGAGACCGCCGGGGAGCACTACACCCCGCGCGAGGTCATCCGGCTCATGGTCGACCTGCTCTTCACCGAGGACAGCGACGCCCTCACCGGCCCGGCCCCGGTCCGCACCGTCTACGACCCGGCAGCGGGCACCGGCGGCATGCTCACGGTCGCCCAGGCCCACGTCACCAACCTCAATCCCGGCGCCCGCGTCGAGGTCTACGGCCAGGAGCTCAACCCCGAGACCTGGGCCATCGCGCGCTCCGAGCTGATGATCAAGGGTGCCGACGCCGACCGGATGGTCCTGGGCAACTCCCTCACCGACGACGGCTGGGCGGGCAAGCGGTTCGACTACATGCTCGCCAACCCGCCCTACGGGGTGGACTGGAAGGCGTATGCCGCCCCCATCCGTGACGAGGCCACCACGCGCGGGTTCCAGGGCCGGTTCGGGGCGGGGCTGCCGCGGATCTCCGACGGGTCGTTCCTGTTCCTGCAGCACATGATCGCCAAGATGAAACCGGTCGCCGACGACCCGAAGACACCCTGGGTCGAGGGCGGCTCCCGGATCGCGATCGTGCTGTCCGGCAGCCCGCTGTTCTCCGGCGGCGCCGGGTCGGGGGAGTCGGAGATCCGCCGCTGGATCATCGAGAACGACTGGCTCGAAGGCATCGTCGCCCTGCCCGACCAGATGTTCTACAACACCGGCATCTCCACCTATGTCTGGATCGTCACCAACCGCAAGCCAGCCGCCCGGGCGGGCACCGTCACGCTCGTCGATGCCCGCGAGCTGGGCACCAAGATGCGCAAGTCGTTGGGGGACAAGCGAAAAGAGCTCACCGCCGAGGCGATCGCCCAGATCTCGCAGCTGTTCGTCGATGCCCCCGAGCTGGGCTCGGCGGGTGATCCGCGGGTCAAGGTCATGCGCAACGTCGAGTTCGGCTTCGCCCGGCTCACCGTCGAGCGCCCGATGCGCCGGGTCTGGCGGATTGACGAGGACACCCTGGCCGGTCTTCCGGAGTCCACCCGCGAAGCGCTGACCCCTCTGGTCGGTCGGTCGTGGCCCACCGAGCCCGAGGCCAAGGTGGGGCTCGGCGGGTGCGGTCTGGACACCAAGTCGCTGAACGCTGCGGTCAAGGCCATCAGTGTGTATGCCGCGGACGCCGAGGCGATCAAGGCCAAGAAGGGCGGTGGCTGGGAGCCCGACCCCGACCTGCGCGACCAGGAGAACATCCCTCTGCCCGCCGACTACCTCGCGCTGAGCGAGGGTGCGCAGATCGAGGTGGTTCGTCAGGCGGCTGAGCGCCACCTCGTCGACGAGATCCACCCGTATGTCCCCGACGCCTGGATCGACCATGAGAAGACGAGGATCGGCTACGAGATCCCCTTCACCCGCCAGTTCTACGTCTACACCCCGCCCCGCCCGGTCGCCGAGATCCGCGAGGACATCGACGCCCTGGAGACCCAGATCCAGGACTGGATGAAGGGCTTGGCACGGTGACCTTCTCTGTAACGAGATTGGGCAGGGTCGCTGATGCGCGTCTGGGACGTCAGCGGTCGCCGCAAAGCCATGAGGGCCCGCACATGGTCCCGTACCTGCGGTCCGCCAATGTCGTCCCTGGCCGCTTGGTGCTCGATGACGTCAAAGAGATGAACTTCACCCCAGATGAGCAACGGGTGTTTGCCCTTCGGCGCGGGGACGTCCTGATCACAGAGGGGAGTGGGAGCCGCGAGACGGTGGGCGCTCCGGCGGTTTGGGACGACTCCCTGCCGGGTCCTGTCTGCTTCCAGAACACCCTCGTGCGGCTTCGGCCCGGTCCGGTGCTTGAGCAGCGGTACACGTATTGGTGGGCGCGCCATGCGCATGCCTCTGGGCTGATTGCTGAGGCTGCGGGTGGCCAGTCCATCCTCCATATCGGGGCCGACACCCTTCGAGACCTCGCGGTCTACTTGCCGTCGGTGGGGGAGCAGCGGCGGATCGCGGACTTCCTGGACGACCAGGTCGCCCGCATCGACAACATCATTACCGCCCGCCAGCAACAGATCGATCTCGGTCGGGAGTGGTGGGACACTGCCCTGGCGAGTGCAGTGCGAGGTCCAAATGACGCGGAGGTCCCTCTTCGGTCGCAGGTCTGGTGGCAGGAAGGGCCAGGAATACTCGCGAAGGAGTTTCGGGAGAGCGGACTCCCGATTCTGCGCATTTCGCATTTGCGCGCATCGCCCCCGTCGCTCGATGGATGTCAGTTTGTCGATGAGATTGACGGCCGAGCTCGATGGGGCCACTTCCTGACGAGACAAGGGGACCTCATCATTTCGGGCAGTGCATCAGTGGGCGCAATGGCTGTTTGGATACCCGAGCTGTTGGTTGGCGCTATTCCGTACACTGGCCTGATAAGGGTTGGCGCAAGGAGTCGGAAGTTGGACCGCGAGTACATGAGGTTCTTCTTCATGTCGCGCGTCTTCAACGACCAGGTGGAGCGGCTAAAACAGGGGATCGGCATCCAGCACTGGGGGCCCTCTCACCTCGCGCAGGTGCGGATGCCACTGCCCGATGTCGCGAGTCAGTGCCTACGCGTCGAGCGGCTCCTCGATTTGGAGCGTGACCTGAAGCTCGCTATACAGGGTCTTTCAAGGTCCCGCGACCTGCTCGCCGAGCACAGGCAGTCGTTGATTTCGGCGGCGGTGTCGGGGGAGTTCGACGTGTCGACTGCCTCTGGGCGAGGAGTGCCGGCATGACCGGGGTGACGAAGGAGTCCGCGTTCGAGGCTTCGATCGAGGCGCACCTGCTGGCCCACGGCTGGGCGAAGGTGAGCGCCGCGGCATACGACGTGGGGTTGGGGCTGTTCCCCGACGAGCTGAGCGCGTTCCTCGCAATCTCGCAGCCGGACGAGTGGGCCGAGCTGTCTGCACGCCTGGGGGGCGAGCCGGCCGCCCGCGCCAAGGTGGTCAAGCGGGTCGCGGACGAGATCACCGCGCGCGGGGTCATCGACGTGCTGCGCGGCGTGGTGAAGCTCAACGGGGTGTCCTTCCGGGTGGCCTACTTCGCCCCGGCGAACGGCCTCACCCCGTCGTTGTGGGAGCACTACGCCGCCAACCGGCTCGGCGTCGTCCGCCAACTGCACCACAGCGAGTCCAGGCCCGGCACGTCGATCGATCTGGCTCTCCTCGTCAACGGGATCCCTACGGCGACAGCGGAACTGAAGAACCCGCTGACCCAGCAGAGCGTCGGGCACGCCATGGACCAGTACCGGGCCGACCGCAACCCGACCGACCTGATCTTCGCCCACCGCACCGTCGTCCACTTCGCCGTCGACCCGGATCAGGTCTACATGACGACGAAGCTGGCCGGGGCGGGCACGGTGTTCCTACCGTTCAACCAAGGCTCCGGTGGGGCAGGGGAGGCCGGCGGCGCGGGGAACCCGGCCAACCCGAACGGCTACCGGACGGCATATCTGTGGGAGCGGGTCTGGGACCGCGACGCGTGGCTGGGCCTGCTCGGCTCGTTCGTCCACGTCGAGGACGTGTATGCCGACGGGGTGAAGACCGGCGCGACGCGGACCCTCTTCCCGCGGTTCCATCAGTGGGATGCGGTGACCAGGCTGCTTGAGGCGACGCGGGTGGCCGGACCAGGGGTCGACCGTCTCGTGCAGCATTCGGCGGGGTCGGGCAAGTCCAACACGATCGCCTGGGCGGCCCATCAGTTGTCCCGGCTGCACACCCCCTCGGACCCGGCGCTGGTGTCGGACGCGGTTGTCGCGGTCGGGTTGGGAGTGGACCAGCCGATCTTCCACAAGGTCATCGTCATCACCGACCGGGTGGTGCTCGACCGGCAGCTGCAGTCGACGGTCGCCGGGTTCGAGCACACCCCCGGCACCATCGTGAAGATCGACCAGGACTCGGCGCAGCTGCGAACAGCGTTGGAGGGCAACACCGCTCGGGTCATCGTCACCACGTTGCAGAAGTTCCCGATCGTTGCCGAGGCGGCCACGAGAGTCGCCGGGCAACGGTTCGCGATCCTCGTCGACGAGGCGCACTCCTCGACCTCCGGCGAGGCGATGAAGGACATGAAGCACGTGCTGACCTTCACCGGCACCGGCGCCTACTCCGATGTCGACGAGACGGAGGTGCTGACCCGGGCCGAGTCGGCCGACGCGATCGTCGAGGCCGGGCAGCAGGACGCCGTCGACGTGCTCGCCGAGTCGATGGCGGCGCGCGGACGGCATACCAACCTGTCGTTCTTCGCGTTCACTGCGACCCCGAAGCCCAAGACGCTGGAACTGTTCGGTGAGCAGGTGGCCGGCGCGGACGGCATACCGAGATGTATGCCGTTCCACCTCTACTCGATGCGCCAGGCCATCGAAGAGGGCTTCATCCTCGACGTGCTGGCCAACTACACGACATATGACACGTACTACCGGCTGGCCAACACCGAGCTGACCGACGACCCCGAGGTGCCGATCGGCAAGGCGGCCTCGGTGTTGGCGCGGTTCGTGTCGCTGCATCCGACGAACCTGGCGCAGAAGGCCGAAATCATCGTCGAGCACTTCCGCGCCAAGACCGCCCACCGGATCGACGGGCACGCCAAGGCGATGGTGGTGACGCGGTCGCGGCTGCACGCGGTGCGCTACAAGCAGGCCATCGACGCCTACCTCGCGGCGAGGGGCTATGACCACGGGAGGGCGTCGATCAGGGCGCTGGTGGCGTTCTCCGGGACGGTGATCGACCCGGCCTCCCCGCAGGTGTCGTTCACCGAGGCGATGATGAACGGGTTCAGCGAGGGGCAGCTGCCCAAGCGATTCGCCTCCGACGACTATCAGGTGCTCGTAGTGGCCGAGAAGTACCAGACCGGGTTCGACGCGCCGCTGCTGCACACCATGTACGTCGACAAGAAGCTCTCCGGGGTGCGGGCCGTGCAGACCCTGTCTCGGCTCAACCGGACGCATCCGGACAAGGCCGACACGTTCGTGCTCGACTTCGCCAACACGGCCGAGGAGATCCAGGCGGCGTTCGCGCCGTTCTTCGAGGCGACCTCCGCGGCACCGACCGACCCCAACGTGCTCTACACGCACCAGCGGCTGCTGCTGGCCGCTGGGGTGCTGCACCCGTCCGAGATGACCGTGGCCGTCACGGCCCTGCTGGACGGGGGAGCGGCCGGGCAGAAGGTGATCTACGCGAACCTGGCCCCTGCGGTGGATCGGTTCGGCGGGCTGGATGTCGATGCGCAGGTGTCATTCCGGGACACGTTGACGTCATATCTGCGGGCCTATGCGTTCCTGGCCCAGGTGATGCCCTGGACCGACCGCGAGCTCGAGGAGCTCTATCTCTACGGGAAGGCGTTGGAGCCGCTGTTGCCGGCCCGTGCCGGAGACCCGCTGCCGCAGATCTCCGACTCGGTGCTGCTGACCCACCTGCGCACCGAAGCCCTCGCCGTCGAGGAAGACCTGTCTCTGACCCGGGGCAGTGACGAGCCGGGGGTCGCCCTCCCCGGAGGTGGGGCTGGGGTCCAGCACGAGCAGCCGACCGAGCCGCTGTCGGTGCTGATCGAGACCCTGAACGAACGCTTCGGGATGAGCCTGACCGAGGCGGACCGGGTCTGGTTCGAGCAGCAGAAACAGGCGATCAAGGCATCGGTGGACATCAACCTGGTCGCCTTGAACAACGATCGCGACCAGTTCGAGATCGTGCTGGAGAAGCACGCCGAGGAAGCGATCATCGACCGCCACGAGTCCAACGGGATGCTCTTCAACGCCTTCTTCGAGAAGCCCGGCTTCCGAGAGGCGCTGCTGACGTACCTGGGCACGGCATACGAAGAGATCCGCGAGGCCGCCGGGGCATAGCGGCGCCGACCCACCATCGCTGGTGGCCGAGACCTTCGCGACGGTCATGGGGCCAGGCCCCGGCACCCCTTGATACTTCAAACTATAGCGAAATCGCTATAGTTTGAAGTAGGACACTCTGTCTGAGTCTTCGTTGTGTAGCGATTTCGCTATAGAATGCAGTCATGCCTCACGATTCCGGCTCATGGGCAGCCGTGCTTGCCCTCGCCGAGGAGCAGTGGGGGCTGGTGACCCGACAGCAGGTCGAAGCCACCGGCACGGCCTGGTCAACCCTGTCACGCAAGGTCCGTGGCGGCGCCCTCGAGCGAGTGGCGCACGGCGTGTATCGAGTGCGCGGCTCCGGGGAACCCGACAACCTCGAGCTCCGCGCGGCCTGGCTGCAACTCAGCCCCGCCGCGCCGGCCTGGGAGCGCGGACCCCAGGATGGCGTACTGTCCCATCGGTCCGCTGCGGTGATGTATGGCGCGGGCCATCTCCCAGCCGACACGCACGAGTTCACCCTGCCCCGACGTCGGCAGTCCCGTCGCCGGGACGTTCGCCTCCACCGCGGCGCCGTCCCGGACGAGAGCTGGATCAGGCTGCGTGGGCTGCCCGTGACCAGGCCTCACCGGATCGCCGCAGACCTTCTCACCGAACGAGAAGACCCCGGGGCGGTGGGGCAGCTCATCGCCGACTCACTGCGAGCGGTGTACGACTACCCAGGCACGGTCGCTCGGGCGCTAGCCCCCCACGCGCTCGCGCACGGGCTGCGGCGCGGCGACGGCATGGCACTGCTGCGCTGGCTGCTCGATCTCAGCGGCGACCCGCAGCGTTCGGCTTGGCTGGCCGAAGCCCAGGCCGCAGACCTCGACCTCGTCGTATCCCGAGGGGAGCCGTGATGCCCGCGGGCCCGCGTTTCGCGACGCCCGAGGCGGCGCGCCGGGCCGTGACCGACAGACTGAAGGCCCACGCGACCCACGGTCCGTGGATGCTGGCAGACCTGCAACGCCAGTACGCCTACGACCAGCTCATCGAGCGGCTCTACCGGATCGACGACCAGTGGGTGATCAAGGGCGCCACTGCCCTCCTGGCCCGGAGGGTCTCGGTCCGGCACACCATTGACCTCGACGTCTACCGGGCCGGCGCGATCGGGGACGTGGAGCGACTACTCCGCCATGCTGTCGCCCTCGACATCGGCGACTGGATGACCTTCGAGGTCGGACCCGCCGTGCAGATCCACGCCGCCGGCGCCCAGGGCGCTCGGGCCAAGGTGCAGACGTTCATCGGCGCCAAACTCTGGTGCACCTTCCAAGTCGACCTCGTCGCCGAGGGCATCGAGCTCACCGGTCATCCCGACCCGGTGCGGCCCCTGACGGACATTGAGATCCTCACCTCGCCGCGCAAGACCTGGCAGGCCTACCCACTCGTCGACCACGTCGCCGACAAGGTCTGCGCCATCATCGAGCGACACCAGGGTCAGCCGTCCACGCGCTACAAGGACCTCGTCGACCTGGTTGCCATCGTGCATCACGCCACTGTGGCGGCGTCGCTGCAGAGTGAAGCGCTGGTCAAGGAAGGCCGCCGCCGCGGTCTGTCACTGCCGAGGAGGTTCGACGTCCCGGACCGGCGGATGTGGGAGCAGGGCTACCGCGCCGAAGCCCGCTGAACCACGGGACTCGACGAGGCCAACCTCGACGCCGCGCTGACAACGGTGACGCCTTTTCTCAATCCTCTCCTCGAAGGCACGGCCACGGGATCCTGGGATCCACTGACCCAAACGTGGCTGGACGCGTAGCGCCAAGACCGGAGTGACAGGACAGCCACCGCGTCCATCCACTAGCCGTTGGGATGGCCGCGGCGCTCGCGAAGAAGGCCAGATCTGAGACCCGTGTTAGCACTGGTGTTAGCACGGCGGTCCCGAAAGACGGACGCGTACGTACTGGGCATTGGTTTGACCTGCGCGTCTAAGAGTGGCCAGGGGCGGGGTCGAACCGCCGACCTTCCGATTTTCAGTCGGACGCTCGTACCAACTGAGCTACCTGGCCCAACGCTCCCTCGTGAGGAGCTGGCGACCCCGACGGGACTCGAACCCGCGACCTCCGCCGTGACAGGGCGGCGCGCTAACCAACTGCGCTACGGGGCCTCGATGACTCAAGGCCGTTGTGCTCGTGCATGTCTGACCAGGACGGTCATGACACAGCGTATCCCCAACGGGATTCGAACCCGTGCTGCCGCCGTGAAAGGGCGGAGTCCTAGGCCGCTAGACGATGGGGACCCGGGTGGTGCCCCGGACCCTCGTCGCCGACGAGCCGCGCTCGGATCCGTTGAGGACCCGGCAAGCATAGGGGACCGCGAAGGGGGCCGCCAAATCCGTATCGGTGGCGTGCATCCGACGTATGCCGCGCTGGCGTGCCGGCTTCGGCAGCGGCCACACTGGTGCCATGACCGACCGTCGGCTGCCCCGCTGGTCCGAGCTGCGTGACCTCGTGGGCGTCGCGCCGCCGGATCCCAGCCCGACCCGCCGGCGCCTGGCCCGGGCGGCCTCGGTGGCCGATCTGCGCGAGGCGGCCCGACGGGTCGCGCCCCGGGCCGTGTTCGACTACGTCGACGGGTCCGCCGAGTCGGAGGCGAGCTACCGGAGGGCGCGGGCGGCATACGAGACCCTGGAGTTCCAGCCGCGGGTGCTGCGCGACGTCGGCGCGCTCGACCTCACCACCACCGTCCTCGGGCGCCCCAGTGCCCTGCCGGTGTCGTTGGCGCCCACCGGGTTCACCCGGCTCATGCATCACGCGGGGGAGTCGGCCGTCGCGCGGGTCGCGGCGCGCCATGGGATCCCGTATGCCGTGTCGACCCTCGGCACGAGCACCCCGGAGCAGGTCGCCGCCGCGGCCCGGTCGGCCGGCGGTCAGATCGGTGGGGCGAGTGCGGCTCGGTTGTGGTTCCAGCTGTACGTGTGGCGCGACCGGGCCGCCGCAGAGGAGCTCATGGCCCGGGCCGAGGCGGCCGGCTACGAGGCGCTCGTGCTCACCGTCGACGTGCCGGTCGCGGGGGCCCGGCTGCGCGATGTGCGCAACGGGCTGTCGGTGCCGCCGGCGTTGACCCCACGCACCCTGGTCGACATCGGCCGGCACCCGCGGTGGTGGCTCAACGTGCT
>RRZT010842662.1_pt1 | contig 13277 bp, 7 predicted proteins | sample 2165551 | NCBI WGS metagenome assembly RRZT01 (sample SAMN10456910, study PRJNA506462) | wastewater metagenome | biome: wastewater; feature: sludge; material: wastewater sludge; isolation source: wastewater sludge with Escherichia coli K12::gfp cells carrying plasmid... | place: USA: Moscow, Idaho ... | reverse complement strand
TGCCGCGCCTGCTGGCGCTGGTGGCGGCGGTGGTGGCGCTGGCTGATCCCTGGGCCTTGCTGCAGCCGGGCTTCTGGCTGTCCTTTGTCGCGGTGGCGCTGCTGATCGCCTCGGAGCCGCCCGGCGCACGGATGCGCACGAGACCGGCGCAGCAGCCCGGGGCGGCGTGGCTGCGCGAGTCGCTGCGCGCCTTGCTGCGCAGCCAGTGGGTGGCCACGCTCGGCCTGGCGCCGTGGACCTTGCTGTTCTTCCAGCAGATCTCGCTGGTCGGGCTGCCGGCCAATCTGGTGGCGATTCCGCTGATCACGCTGGTGGTGACGCCGCTGGCGCTGCTGGGCCTGCTGCTCGAGCCGCTGTGGCTGCCGGCGGTCTGGGCGATCGACCTGCTGCGCCTGATGCTGGAGCCGCTGCTGGCCTGGCCGGGCGCGGCCTGGAGTCCGGCGGCGGCGCCGGTCTGGGCCCAGGCGCTGGGTCTGGCCGCGGCGGTGCTGCTGACGCTGCCCTGGCCCTGGGCGCTGCGTCTGCTGGCGGTGCCGATGCTGCTGCCCCTGCTGTGGCCGGCGCTGGAGCGGCCGCAGCCCGGGCATTTCGAGCTGATCGTGCCCGATGTCGGCCAGGGCCATGCGGTGCTGGTGCGCACCGCAGGCCACGATCTGCTGCACGACACCGGACCGGCCTACGGCCGCCAGGGCGAGGCCGGCGACGCCGGCGAGCGGGTGCTGCTGCCGCTGCTGCGCCGCCTGGGCGTGCGCGAGCTCGACCATCTGGTGCTGAGCCACCGCGACAGCGACCACAGCGGCGGCGCCGCCTCGCTGCTGGCGGCGCTGCCGGTGCGGCTGATGCACAGCTCGCTCGAGCCCGGCCATGCGCTGCGCGGCCGCCCGGCCGGCAGGGCAGCGGCCGGCGTGCCGCACCAGCCTTGCCAGGCGGGCCTGCGCTGGCAGCGCGACGGCGTCGAGTTCGAGTTCCTGCATCCGACGGCTGCATCCCTGGCCCGCACCGGGCCGGATCGGCCCGGCTCGAATGCGCTGTCCTGCGTGCTGCGGGTGGCCGGTGGCGGCCGGGTCGCGCTGCTGACCGGCGACATCGGCCAGGAGCAGGAGCTGATGCTGGTGCTGCGCCAGTCCGGACGCCTGCGGGCCGATGTGATGCAGGTGCCGCACCATGGAAGTGCATCCTCATCGAGCTTGCAATTTGTCAATTCGGTGACTCCCGGCTGGGCTATCGTGCAGGCCGGGAGGTTCAATCCGCACGGTCATCCGGCGGTGGCGGTCGTGCAGCGTCTGCAATCACGCGGCACGAAAGTGATCCATGTGAACCGCTGTGGTGCATGGCACTGGTACGGTGCGAATGCATCGGAGTGGTGCGAGCAGGACGAGCGCATCCGCTACTGGCATCAGCCGCTTCCGGGGACGACAGGCCGTGACTGGCCCTGAACTTGCTAAACCCTGTGCACGCTCAACCACCACGACGAGAACAATGATGTTCGATGAAATGAATGCGAGCGGTCCGGTCGTCCGGGACCACTACCGTACCTATGAGCGCTGGCTGCAGCAGCAGCCCGGGGAGGTCATGCAGGCCCGCCGGGAGGAGGCGGAAATGATCTTCCGCCGCGTCGGCATCACCTTCGCCGTCTATGGCGACAAGGATTCCGGCGAAGGCACCGAGCGGCTGATTCCCTTCGACCTGATTCCGCGGGTGATTCCCGCCCACGAGTGGCGCGAGCTGGAAGCCGGCCTGCGCCAGCGGGTCACCGCGCTGAACCGCTTCGTGCATGACGTCTACCACGGCCAGGAGATCGTCAAGGCCGGCATCGTGCCGCCGGAGCAGATCCTCGCCAACGCGCAGTACCGGCCCGAGATGATCGGCGTGGACGTGCCTGGCGGCATCTACTCGCACATCGCCGGCATCGACATCGTTCGCGCGGCCAACCCCGACGGCTCGGGCACCTACTACGTGCTGGAGGACAACCTGCGCGTGCCCTCGGGCGTGAGCTACATGCTCGAGAACCGCAAGATGATGATGCGGCTCTTTCCCGAGCTGTTCGCGCAGCACCGCGTGGCACCGGTCGCGCACTACCCCGACCTGCTGCTGGAGACGCTGCGCTCGGTGGCGCCGGGCGGCATCAACGACCCGACGGTGGTGGTGCTGACGCCCGGCATGTACAACTCGGCCTACTTCGAGCACGCCTTCCTGGCGCAGCAGATGGGCGTCGAGCTGGTCGAGGGCCAGGATCTGTTCGTCAAGGACAACTTCGTCTTCATGCGCACCACGCGCGGGCCGAAGCGCGTCGACGTGATCTACCGCCGCCTCGACGACGACTTCCTCGATCCGCTGGCCTTCCGCCCGGACTCGACGCTGGGCTGCCCCGGCCTGCTGGCGGCCTACCGCGCCGGCAACGTGACGCTGTCGAACGCCATCGGCACCGGTGTCGCCGACGACAAGTCGATCTACGCCTACGTGCCGAAGATGATCGAGTTCTACCTCGGCGAGAAGCCGATCCTGAACAACGTCCCGACCTACCTGTGCCGTGAAGCCGACGACTTCCGCTATGTGCTCGACCACCTGTCCGAGCTGGTCGTCAAGGAGGTGCACGGCGCCGGCGGCTACGGCATGCTGGTCGGCCCGGCCGCGAGCAAGGACGAGATCGCCAGGTTCCGCGAGCACCTGATCGCCAACCCCGGCAACTACATCGCGCAGCCGACGCTGAGCCTGTCGACCTGCCCGACCTTCGTGGAGTCCGGCATCGCGCCGCGTCACATCGACCTGCGCCCCTTCGTGCTGTCGGGCCGCAGCGAGGTGCAGATGGTCTGCGGCGGCCTGACCCGCGTGGCGCTGAAGGAGGGCTCGCTGGTGGTCAATTCCTCGCAGGGCGGTGGCACCAAGGACACCTGGGTGCTCGAGGACTGAGCGCGCGCCAGGACCGGACACCGGACTTGCCTCGACAAGAACCGACAAGAATCAAGACCCAAGGATTTTTCGCATGCTGTCTCGAACCGCCGACCACCTGTTCTGGATGTCGCGCTACATGGAGCGCGCCGAGAACACCGCCCGGATGCTCGACGTCAACTACCAGACCGCGCTGCTGCCGCAGTCGGCTGCGGTCTCCGAGCTGGGCTGGCGCGGCCTGCTGAGCATCTCCGAGCTCAGCGGCGACTTCGCGCGCCGCTATGGCGACGTGACCGCCGCCACCGTCATGACCTACATGGTCCGTGACGAGCGCAATCCCTCGTCGATCTGGAGCTGCCTGCGCGCGGCGCGCGAGAACGCCCGCGCGGTGCGCGGTGCGCTGACCACCGAGGTCTGGGAGACCACCAACCAGACCTGGCTGGAGTTCAACCGCCTGCTGCGCGACGGCCTGCTCGAGCGCGACCCGAGCGCGCTGTTCGAGTGGGTCAAGTTCCGCTCGCACCTGTCGCGCGGCGTTCAGGTCGGCACGATGCTGCAGGACGAGGCGCTGCACTTCGTGCGCATCGGCACCTTCCTGGAGCGCGCCGACAACACCGCGCGGCTGCTCGACGTCAAGTTCCATGCGGTCGAGAGCGACTTCTACGGCGCCGCCGACGACCGCGACCAGGAGTACGACTTCTACCACTGGGCGGCGATCCTGCGCTCGGTCTCCGGCTTCGAGGTCTACCGCAAGGTCTACCGCAATGTCATCCAGTCGGACAAGGTCGCCGAGCTGCTGATCCTGCGCCCGGACATGCCGCGCTCGCTGGCGGCCTGCACCCAGGAGGTGGAGGTCAACCTGAAGCTGGTGGCCAACGACCACTCGTCGGAGACGCTGCGCCGTGCCGGCCGGCTGCATGCCGATCTGGAATACGGCCGCATCGACGAGATTCTCGCCACCGGCCTGCATGCCTATCTGACGCAGTTCCTCGACCGGGTCAACGAGCTGGGCGCGGGCATCAGCCGCGACTTCCTGGTCGCGGTCTGAAGACTGGGCTGATTCCTGCCGCGGACCGGACCCGTGCCGGCCCCGCCTGCCCCGGCGAAGCGTCGTGCACCGTGCAGTCATGCACCGTGACTACGATCGCCGGGGTCGTCTTTTCATTTCAAGAAAGATCACGCCGTGTCGATCCACGTCGCTCTCCATCACGTCACCCACTACCGGTATGACCGGCCGGTGACGCTGTCGCCCCAGGTGGTGCGCCTGCGCCCGGCGCCGCATTGCCGCACGCCGGTGCTGTCGTACTCGCTGCGCGTCGAGCCCGAGACGCATTTCATCAACTGGCAGCAGGATCCGTTCTCGAACTATCTCGCCCGCCTGGTCTTCCCGGAGAAGACCACGCAGTTCAAGGTCACCGTCGATCTGGTGGCCGAGATGGCGGTCTACAACCCCTTCGACTTCTTCCTCGAGCCGGGCGCGGAGACCTTTCCCTTCGTCTACGAGGACGGCCTGAAGCAGGAGCTGGCCCCGTACCTGGAGCCGGCGCCGGCCACGCCCGCGCTGCAGGCCTTCCTCGACACGATCGATCGCACCGAGGTGCGCACGATCGACTTCCTGGTCGGCCTGAACCAGCGCCTGCAGAACGACATCCGCTACACCATCCGCCTCGAGCCGGGCGTGCAGACGCCGGAGGAGACGCTGACGAAGGCCTCGGGCTCCTGCCGCGACACCGGCTGGCTGCTGGTGGAGACGCTGCGCCACATGGGCCTGGCCGCGCGCTTCGTCTCGGGCTACCTGATCCAGCTGAAGTCCGATGTCGTGGCCCTGGACGGCCCGAGCGGCACCGAGGTCGACTTCACCGACCTGCACGCCTGGTGCGAGGTCTACCTGCCGGGCGCGGGCTGGATCGGGCTGGACCCGACCTCCGGCCTGCTGGCCGGCGAGGGCCACATTCCGCTGGCCTGCTCGCCGCAGCCCTCGAGCGCGGCGCCGATCACCGGCGCGGTCGACGAGTGCGAGGTCGAGTTCGCGCACGAGATGAAGATCACGCGCATCTGGGAATCCCCGCGCGTGACCAAGCCCTACACCGAGGACCAGTGGTCGGCGGTGCTGGCGCTGGGCGAGCAGGTCGACGCCGAGCTGGTCGGCGGCGACGTGCGCCTGACGATGGGCGGCGAGCCGACCTTCGTCTCGGTCGACGACCGCGACGGCGCCGAGTGGAACACCGACGCGCTGGGCCCGACGAAGCGGCTCTACGCCACCGAGCTGGTGCAGCGCCTGCGCGACGAGTACGGCCAGGGCGGCTTCCTGCACTTCGGCCAGGGCAAGTGGTACCCGGGCGAGCAGCTGCCGCGCTGGGCGCTGTCGGCCTACTGGCGTGCGGACGGCCAGCCGTGCTGGCACGACATGTCGCTGTTCGCCGACGAGCGCGACAACCACCAGTACACCTCGGCCGATGCCAAGCGCTTCATGCTCGGCCTGACCGCGCGCCTGGGCCTGACCGACCAGTTCGTGCAGACCGGCTACGAGGACACCTGGTACTACCTGTGGCGCGAGCGCCGCCTGCCGGTCAACGTCGACCCCTTCGACTCGCGGCTGGACGACGAGCTGGAGCGCATGCGCCTGCGCCGCGTCTTCGACCAGGGCCTGGAGCAGGAGATCGGCTATGTGCTGCCGATCAAGCCGGCCGAGGGCCCGGCGCTGGGCGGCCCGCGCTGGGTCACCGGCCCGTGGTTCTTCCGCGACGAGCGCATGTACCTGGTGCCCGGCGACTCGCCGATGGGCTACCGCCTGCCGCTGGACTCGCTGCCCTGGGTGGCGAAGAAGGACTATCCCTTCCTGATCGAGCAGGATCCGTTCGCGCCGCGCGACGCGCTGCCCGCCGCCCATGTGGTGCGCCAGCAGTACGCCGCGCATGTGGCCGGCGGCGGCTTCGCCGAGGGCGGCACGGTGGCGCTGCAGGGCGGCGCCTTCGACGGCGACTACGGCTTCGGCGACATCTACGGCCCGGCCGACGCCAGCACCGCCACCGGCGGCACGGCCGGTCATCCCCGCGAAGGCGGGGACCCACGCGGTCAGACCGCGTCGGATGGCGACGTCGGCGGGACCGGCCGTGCGCGCGCCCTGTCGCCGCTCGACGGCCTGAGCGCCGAGGAGCTGGCGCGCCATCCGCAGCGCTTCGAGTCGGCGCACTGGATCACCCGCACCGCGCTGTGCGTCGAGGTGCGCGATCCGCGTCGCGCCAACGGTCCGAAGGCCGAGAAGGTCGGCAGCCCGTCGGGCGTGATGTATGTCTTCATGCCGCCGCTGGCGCGCCTGGAGGACTACCTCGAGCTGCTCGCCGCGATCGAGGCCACCGCGGCCGCGCAGGGCGTCAAGATCGTGCTGGAGGGCTACCCGCCGCCGCGCGACCCGCGCCTGACGCTGCTGCAGGTCACGCCCGACCCCGGCGTCATCGAGGTGAACATCCACCCGGCGAAGGACTGGCGCCAGCTGGTCCAGCACACCGAGTTCCTCTACGACGCGGCCTGGAAGACGCGCCTGTCGACCGAGAAGTTCATGCTCGACGGCCGCCACACCGGCACCGGTGGCGGCAACCACATGGTCATGGGCGGCGCCACGCCCGCGGACTCGCCCTTCCTGCGCCGGCCGGACCTGCTGGCCTCGCTGCTGGTCTACTGGCACAACCATCCCTCGCTGTCCTACCTGTTCTCGGGCCTGTTCATCGGCCCGACCAGCCAGGCGCCGCGGGTGGACGAGGCCCGCAACGACCAGGTCTACGAGCTGGAGATCGCGCTGCGCGAGATCGAGCGCAACAAGGGCGTCTACGGCGAGGACATGCCGCCCTGGCTGGTCGACCGCACGCTGCGCAATGTGCTGATCGATGTCACCGGCAACACGCACCGCAGCGAGTTCTGCATCGACAAGCTGTACTCGCCCGATTCCAGCACCGGCCGGCTGGGCCTGCTGGAGCTGCGCGCCTTCGAGATGCCGCCGCATGCGCGCATGTCGATCGTGCAGCAGCTGCTGCTGCGCACGCTGATCGCGCGCTTCTGGAACGAGCCCTACCGCGCGCCGCTGGTGCGCTGGGGCACCGAGCTGCATGACCGCTTCCTGCTGCCGAGCTTCGTGCGCATGGACTTCGAGGACGTGATGGAGGACCTGCAGCGCGCCGGCTACGGCTTCGACGCCGCCTGGTTCGCGCCGCACTTCGAGTTCCGCTTCCCGAAGGTCGGCGAGGTCTCGGCCAAGGGCGTGCACCTGACGCTGCGCAGCGCGCTCGAGCCCTGGCATGTCATGGGCGAGGAGGGCGCGATCGGCGGCACGGTGCGCTATGTGGACTCGTCGCTGGAGCGCATCGAGGTGCATGTCAGCGGCCTGGTCGAGCGCCGCCACGTGGTGACGGTCAACGGCGTGCCGCTGCCGCTGCAGCCCACCGGCCGGGTCGGCGAGTATGTGGCCGGCGTGCGCTACCGCGCCTGGCAGCCGCCTTCGGCGCTGCATCCGACCATCGGCGTGCACGCGCCGCTGACCTTCGACCTGGTCGACACCTGGAACGAGCGCTCGCTGGGCGGCTGCCAGTACCATGTCGCGCATCCGGGCGGGCGCAACCACGAGACCTTCCCGGTGAACTCCTACGAGGCCGAGAGCCGCCGCCTGGCGCGCTTCTTCGCGATGGGCCATACCCCGGGTCGCATGGTCGTCGGCGAGACGAAGCGCAGCCTGGAGTTCCCGTTCACGCTGGACCTGCGCCGGGGCTGAACGCCGCTGCGACAGTCGATCTGAACTGCAATACCGGTACGCGGCGGGACACGATTGCGGCTCTCCCGGAGGCGCAAGTCCCGCGCTCCGGTGCATGATGCGCCGATGCAATCGAGTCTTCTACCCGACGAGACGCCCGGGGCGGCCCTTCTGGCCGCCGCATCGGCGCTGGCCGGAACGACCGGACATCATGACGAGCTGCGCGGGGTGCTCGTCGGATCCGGATCCCCGGCGACCCCCTCCGGCCTGGCGCCGGTGTGGGAACGCTTCTTCGAGGCCAACGGCGTGGCCGGCTGGCTGGATCTGTCCGCGCGCCTGTCGCGGGTGCAGCGCCGGGTGCGCGAGGACGGCGCGACCTACAACGTCTATGCCGAAGGCGGCGAGAGCGCACGCTCCTGGCCGCTGGAGCTGCTGCCGCTGCTGATCACGCCCGACGAGTGGCGCCACATCGAGGCCGGCGTGCGCCAGCGCGCGCGGCTGCTCGACGCGACGCTGGCCGATCTCTACGGCCCGCAGGACCTGCTGCACGACGGCCTGCTGCCGCCCTCGCTGGTGCTGGCGCATCCGCAGTACCTGAGGCCGATGCACGGGGTGCGCCCTGCCGGCAACCGCTGGCTGCATGTGGTGGCCTTCGACCTGGCGCGCGCGCCCGACGGCGGCTGGCGGGTGGTCGGCCAGCGCACCCAGTCGCCCTCGGGCCTGGGCTATCTGCTGGAGAACCGGCTGATCATCGGCCAGCAGTTTCCCGAGGCCTTCCGCTCGCTGAAGGTGCAGCGGGTGGCCTCGGCCTTCCGCACGATGATCGAGGGCCTGCTGCGCGACAGCCCGGCCGGGACGCACTCGCGCATCGCGCTGCTGACGCCGGGGCCGCGCAACGAGACCTACTTCGAGCATGTCTTCCTGGCCCGCTACCTCGGCATCACGCTGGTGGAGGGCTCGGACCTGACGGTGCGCGGCAACCGGCTCTATCTGAAGACGCTCGGCGGGCTGGAGCAGGTGCATGTGCTGCTGCGCCGGGTCGACGACGAGTGGCTCGACCCGCTGGAGCTGCGCCCGGATTCGGCGCTGGGCGTGCCCGGCCTGGTGCAGGCGGTGCGTGCCGGCGAGCTGGTTCTGGCCAACGCGCCCGGCGCCGGCGTGCTCGAGAGTCCGGGCCTGAGCGCCTTCTGGCCCGGCATCGCCGACCGGCTGCTGGACGAGCCCCTGAAGCTGCCGGCGCACACCAGCTGGTGGTGCGGCGAGGCCAGCGTCTGGGAGGCGACCCGCCCGCGGCTGCGCGACTACCTGATCGTGCCGACCTTCCCGGCCGGCGCGGTGACGCGCAGCTTCGCGCCGGTGATGACCAGCGAGCTCTCGCCGCAGGCGCTGCGCGAGTGGGAGGCGCGCATCGACGCCGACCGCGCCGCGCACACGCTGGTGATGCCCGCGCGCCCCTCCGAGCTGCCGGTCTGGCATGCCGGGCGGCTCGAGCCGCGCCCGGTGGTGGTGCGGGTCTATGCGATGTCGGACGGCGCCGGCGGCTGGCAGGTGCTGCCCGGTGGCCTGACCCGGGTGGCCGGGCGGCGCAGCGGCGTCGACGCCTATCTGTCGATGCAGTCCGGCTCGGCCAGTACCGACACCTGGGTGCTGACCGACGGCGAGGTCGACGCCACCACGCTGCTGCCGCGCCCGCTCGACGCGGCCGATCTGGCCGGCTGGCGCCGGGTGGTCACCAGCCGCGCGGCGGAGAACCTGTTCTGGCTCGGCCGCTACACCGAGCGGGCCGAGAACAGCGTGCGGCTGGCGCGGCTGGCGCTGGAGGCGCTGCCCTCGGGCAGCGCGCCGGTGCTGCAGGTGCTGCACCGGCTGCTGGTCGGGCAGGGCATGATCGGCGCGGCGGTGCCGCTGCCGGTGCAGGGCTCGTCGCAGGCAGCGCGGGTGTTCGAGCGCGCATTGATGCATTCGCTCGGCGACACCCGCGGCAGCTTCAGCGTGGCCTACAACCTGCAGGCGCTGCGCCAGTGCGCCGAGGCGCTGCGCGAACGGCTCTCGACCGAGCACTGGGGCCTGATCAAGCACCTGAGCGAGCTGTTCCCGCGCCAGCTCGCCGGCATCGGCGCGCGCGAGGGCCACGAGCCGCTCAGCGATGTGCTGGGCGTGCTCAACCAGGCCGCGCTGCATCTGGCGGCGATCACCGGCGCGCAGACCGACCGCATGACCCGCGACGACGGCTGGCGCCTGCTCAGCGTCGCGCGCCAGATCGAGCGGCTGGACATGCTGGCGCAGGCGCTGGAGGCCGGCTTCCAGGCCGGGCTGCATGACCTGGACGACGGCTTCGCGCTGCTGCTGGGCCTGTTCGACTCGACCATCACCTACCGCGCGCAGTTCCAGGCCCGCCGCGAGGTGCCGCCGCTGCTGCACCTGCTGGTGCAGGACACCGACAACCCGCGCTCGCTGGCCTGGGTGGCGCGCACGCTGCGCGAGCGGCTGCGCAAGCTCGCCCGCCACGATCCGGCCTGGGCCGAGGCGGTCGCGCTGACCCTGCCGAGTCCGTCGGACTGGTCGCTCGAGACGCTCAGCACCCGCGATGCCCACGGCCGCCACAGCGCCCTGATGAGCGCGCTGCAGGAATGCCACCAGGCCGCGCTGGGCGTCTCCGGCGAGATCAGCCGGCATCTGTTCTCCCATGTCGGCCCGGCCGACCGCACCGTCTGGCAATGACGCTTCCCGAGATCCAAGAGCCCCCCGAGACGCCCGAGCGTCCCGCGATCGCGGCGGCGGCCCCCGCCTCCGCGGCGGTCGAGGCGCAGGCGCCGCGCCGGCTGCGCGTGCTGCACGAGACCTGCTACGACTATGACGCGCCGGTCGAGCTGGCCCACCATCTGGGCATGCTGCGGCCGCGCCACACCCCGCTGCAGCAGGTGCTGGAATGGCAGCTCTCGGTCACGCCGCAGCCCGATGTCGCGCCGGCCGCGCCCGGCGAGCCCGACGATCCGGACGGGCTGCTGCGCGCCGGCGACGAGCGGGTGCTGGTGACGCCGGGCGTGCAGCAGAGCCTCGATCCCTGGGGCAACCACCGGGTGGGCTTCTCGCATTCGCGGGTGCATGACCGGCTGGTGGTCAGCTCCAGCTTCGTCGCCGACATCGCGCCGCTGCCGCGGCTGCAGCCCGAGGCCAGTCCGGCCTGGGAGGCGGTCGCCGAGCGGCTCGACTACCGGCCCGGCGCCGGCTTCGAGCCGGCGGTGGAGTTCACGCTGGGCTCGCTGTACGCGCCGCGCGAGGCCTCGCTGGCGCGCTTCGGCGCCGAGGTCTTCCGTCCCGGCGTGCCGCTGCTGGCCGGGGCGCTGGCGATGATGCACCTGATCCACCGCCGCTTCGAGTACCGGCCGCTGGCGACCTCGGTCAACACCCGCGCGCCCGAGGCGCTGGCGCAGCGCCAGGGCGTCTGCCAGGACTTCGCCCACGTGATGATCGGCGCGATGCGCTCGCTTGGACTGGCGGCGCGCTATGTCAGCGGCTATCTGCTGACCCAGCCGCCGCCGGGCCAGCCGCGGCTGGTCGGCGCCGACGCCTCGCATGCCTGGGTCGCGGTCTGGTGCCCGCTGCATGGCTGGGTCGCGCTCGATCCGACCAATGCGGTGCCGGCCGGCCTCGACCATGTGACGCTGGCCTGGGGCCGCGACTATGCCGACGTGGCGCCGCTGCGCGGGGTGATCCGCGGCGGCGGCCGTGCGGTGCCCTGCGTCGGCGTGACGGTGATGCCGATGGAGTGAGCGCGCCCCGGTTGCGGGCGCGCTTCTTGCATTCGTGGTGCGGATCGTGAAACTGAAGATCCGTCACCTGACCCGCTACCGCTACGCCAGTCCGCTGCGCGCCGCGGTCCAGACCCTGTGCCTGACGCCCAGCTCCGGCGCCGGGCAGCAGGTCCACCACTGGTGCCTCGATGTCAGCGGCCGGCTGCAGCCGCACACCGATGCCTGGGGCAACCGCAGCCATCTGATGCACATCGAGGCCGGCGAGCGCGATCTGCGCTGCGAGGCCTCCGGCATGGTCGAGACCTGCGGCCAGGCCTGGTCGCCGGAGCCCGCCGGGCCGGATCCCCGGGTCTATCTGGCGCCCTCGCCGCTGGCCGTGCTGGATGCGGCGATGCGCCATGATCTGCGCGATGCCGGCCTGGAGGCGCCGCGCGACGAAGACCTGGCGCTGGCGCTGGCCCGCCATGTGGCCGAGCGGGTGCGCTATCGCGCTGGCACCACCCATGCCGGCACCACCGCGGCGCAGGCCTGGCAGGGCGGAGAGGGTGTGTGCCAGGATCAGGCCCATGCCTTCGTGGCTGCCTGTCGTGGCCTGGGCGTGCCGGCCCGCTATGTCAGCGGCTATTTCCATGCGCCGGGCAGCGAGTCGCTGGCCAGCCATGCCTGGGCCGAGATCTGCCCCGATCCGGCCGCGCGCCGCTGGCTGGGCATCGACATCACCCATGTCGGTCGGGTCGACGAGCGCCATGTGCGGCTGGCGGTCGGCCCCGACTATGCGGCCTGCTCGCCGATCCGCGGCGTGCGCAGCGGCGGCGGGCGCGAGCGGCTGACGGTCGAGCTGGAGATCGTCGCGCTGCCGGCCTGAACCGATGGCGGGCTGGCGTGCCTCCCCCGGAAAGCATGGGAAGCTGCAGAACCGGCAGAACTTCAGCGCTGTCACGGTCTGGCCGATAAGGAGGCAGAGAAACCGCCTTCACCCGTCCACCATGTTCAAGGCCTTGCAGAAGCTGCAGAAGATGTTCGGCTCCCGTCCGGAGGACGAGCCCGACTCGCGGCTGCTTGATGGCTGGGCCCACAGCCGGGGCCATCAGCTCAAGCGGGTGCGGCGCGGTGAAGGCCGGGTGATCGAGTTCGACTGCGATGACCGGCGCGGGCGCATGGAATGGGGCCCTTCGCACCGGGCCTACATCAAGGGGCGCGAGCTGCGCATCCGCATCGACGCCGGGCTGCCCGGACAGATGGAGATGATGATCATGTCGCGCCGGCTGGCCCAGCAGCTCGGTGGCGAGGCCTACCAGACGCTGACCAGCGCGCACCAGACCGGCATCGATGTCGATCTGCCCGAGGAGGTGCGCTGGCTGTCGATGCTCGAGAAGGTGCCGGTGCCCTCGTCGGCGGCCGGCTATGTGCTGATGTCGTCCTCGCCGGTGCATGCGCGGCGCTGGCTCGATGGCGATCTGCTCAGCCGTGTCAGCCGCGCCTCCAATCTCTGGCTCGGTGACAGCGCACCGCTGGTGGTGATGACGCTGCGGGGCTGCATCTACCTGCGCACCGAAGCCGGCGCGCTGGAGGAGCCGATGCTCGACGGCGCCCGTGCGCTGGTGGAGTCCGCGCTGCTGTCGGCCCGCCAGGCGCTGCTGCGCCCGGTCGACGAGCCTGATGCGCCGCCGCCGGCGCCGCTGCGCCCGGGCCTGTCGAGCGCGGCCGGCGGCCGGCGCATCGGTGCGATGGGGCCGCCGTCGGGTTTCGAGAATCCGTCGGTGCTGGAGCTGCCGATGGACAGCGACATGATGGCGATGTCGATGCCGGCGCCCACCCCGCCGCCGCCGACGCCGCGGCGCTGAGACCTCCCCCGGTCAGCGTGCTCCGGCGCGTTGCGCATGCCGCCAGGC
>RRZT010562810.1_pt1 | contig 13278 bp, 14 predicted proteins | sample 2165551 | NCBI WGS metagenome assembly RRZT01 (sample SAMN10456910, study PRJNA506462) | wastewater metagenome | biome: wastewater; feature: sludge; material: wastewater sludge; isolation source: wastewater sludge with Escherichia coli K12::gfp cells carrying plasmid... | place: USA: Moscow, Idaho... | reverse complement strand
CCAGTCTCTCCAGTACGAATACGTACAGCTTGCTCTAGGCTAACCACGAAAATTTTACCATCGCCAATTTTTCCAGTATTGGCCGCTTTACTGATCGCTTCGATCACACGATCCAATTGCGCAGCAGCAATGGCCACTTCAATTTTAACTTTGGGTAAAAAATCCACGACATACTCTGCGCCACGGTACAGTTCGGTATGGCCTTTCTGCCGGCCAAAGCCTTTAACTTCAGTCACTGTAATACCTTGTACACCAATTTCTGACAATGCTTCACGAACATCGTCCAGCTTGAACGGTTTGATGACAGCGGTAACTAATTTCATACAGTCTCTCCGGGATTAGATGACTCATCAATCAAGTCAATTTTGAACATACTTACAGCTATTTTCTATGCCTTAACGCTCTGTACCCTATGACATACATAGATCGATACAACAATCACAGACGATATTTTAGCAAGCATACAAATACAATACGCTTTTTTTTATCCATTGGCAGCGCAACCAACACAAAGTCTAAATGTACCGCCAGTCAATACAGCTACATTGACTCAAACAGATTCACAATTGTGCTGACGTGCTAAACTGCATTCATCATGATTAAGGAATTTTCCTATGTTGCCGCCTAAAGCCTTATTTGACAGCATCAGCAGCCATGTAACACATTTGCTTGGCAGTGAGAACCCATTGCCCCGTGCCGAAGTAGAAGCGCAGTTCAAAGCACTGATACAAAGCGCCTTTAGCAAGCTTGATCTGGTGAGCCGTGAAGAGTTTGACAGCCAAATGGTTGTACTGGCACGTACGCGTGCACGTTTAGAAGCACTTGAGAGCAAAGTTGCTCAATTAGAAGAGCAATTGCAATGCGCTACACCTGAATAAAACCAAGCTAGACGGCCTACAACTGGCCTGATAAAACTGCTCTACAGATAAGATCAAGGAGGATCTATGTCTCTTGCTATTATGCATAGCCGTGCGCAAATTGGCGTTGAAGCACCTGCTGTCAGTGTGGAAATCCATTTAACCAATGGCTTGCCATCACTGACCATTGTGGGTCTACCAGAAACTGCCGTGCGCGAAAGTAAAGACCGTGTGCGCAGTGCGCTTCTTAACAGCGCGCTCGAGTTTCCACGCAAACGTATCACTCTTAACCTCGCCCCTGCTGATCTACCCAAAGAAGGTGGTCGTTTTGATTTGGCCATCGCTCTAGGCCTGCTGGCCGCCAGCGCACAACTACCTGGCGGCTGCCTCGATGGCTTTGAATGCTTAGGCGAACTGGCACTGTCAGGACATGTGCGCCCCGTGCGCGGTGTACTGCCTGCCGCCCTCGCTGCTCGCGATGCAGGGCGCGCGCTGGTTGTGGCTTTAGCCAACGCTGAAGAAGCCTGTTTAGCCACAGGCTTAAAAGTTTATGCCATTGATCATCTACTCGAACTGGTTGGTCATTTTAACCAACACAGCACGCTAAAGCCTTATGTGTCACAAGGCTTGCTGGCACAAGCCCCCTGTTATCCAGACCTACTTGAAGTACAAGGCCAGCAAGCCGCTAAGCGCGCTTTGGTGGTTGCCGCCGCCGGTATGCATAATTTATTACTCAGCGGACCGCCTGGCACTGGAAAAACGCTCTTAGCCAGTCGATTACCCGGCCTCTTGCCACCTCTGAGCGAAAAAGAAGCGCTGGAAGTGGCCGCGGTACAGTCAGTCGTCAACCTTGAGCCCTTGCGTGGCTGGCCACAGCGACCGTTTCGCCAACCGCATCATAGTGCCTCAGGCCCAGCGTTGGTTGGCGGTGGCAGCCGCCCACAGCCCGGCGAGATCAGTCTCGCTCACCAAGGTATTTTATTTTTAGATGAACTACCTGAATTCGACCGTAAAGTCCTTGAGGTGCTACGTGAACCAATGGAGTCGGGCTACATTGTGATTGCGCGCGCACACAGTAAGGTGCGCTTTCCGGCACGCTTTCAATTGGTCGCAGCGATGAATCCTTGTCCTTGTGGTTATTTCTCCGACCCCAGTGGCCGTTGTCGCTGCACTCATGAGCAAGTACAACGTTATCGACAAAAACTGTCTGGGCCTTTACTCGATCGTATTGATCTACATATTCCTGTAGCGCGTGAAACCACCTCACTGCGTCAGCCTAAAGAGCCGGGATTAAGTTCGGCGCAGGCAGTTGAGCAAGTGTGCGCAGCACGTCAGCGGCAACTCAATAGACAAGGTTGCAACAATGCACAATTGGACTTAAATGCCTTAAGAGAGCATTGCACGCTAGGAGAAGAAGATCGGATTTGGCTTGAGCAAGCCAGTGAGCGCTTGAACTTATCGCTACGTGCCACCCATCGTATTTTAAAAGTGGCGCGTACCTTAGCTGATCTAGAAGCAGCACCAACAATCTGCCGTGGACATTTAGCGGAGGCTCTACAGTATCGTTTTAGCGAACAACAATGAAACTGCTGTGGCGCGCCGAGTTTAAGCGCGCCAAGCGTTTACAGTTACTCTACTTTGGGCTTGGCTTTTCTAGGCATTAAATATTTCATCAGACCTTGGAACCACATAACCAACATGGTGTTGCCTTGGATTTGAATGGTTTTATCTTGGATGCCTTGCATAAACGCTAATTGCTTGTTTTTCGCATTCATGGTGGCGAAACCAAACGCTGAATCTTTAAAGCCAATTGAAAAATCTGGGTTTTGCGCTGCACCTGAACGACTTTCTAAGCGATTATTGGCAACGACAAAATGACGTGCCACTTTGCCATCAAGAGTATGCAGCATAAAAGTTAACTCTTTGCCATCCAGTTGTTTTTGGAAAGCAGGGTTGTTTTTGCTGGCTTTGCTCATCATGCGGCCCAGCATCCAAAGTAAAAAACGAAATTTCATTCAACAGATCCAAGTAATAATTTAGAAAAATTTATATATAAACAGCACAAAACGGGCATTTAGTAGCAATATGTCCTCTTTTCTTATTTTTTCACCAAACAATGCGCGACGAGCAGTCTATCGCGCATCAGTGCAAAAGGTTGATCTTATACACTCACCGCGTCTTTAAGCTGTTTGCCAGGCTTAAAAGCTACGGTATTACTGGCTTTAATGGTTAACATCTCGCCCGTTTGCGGGTTCTTACCGGTACGTGCGCCACGGTGACGCGGAGCAAAAGAACCAAACCCTACTAGAGTGACAGTGTCATTATTGCTTAACGCCGTGGTTACTTCTTGTAAAATAGCATTGAGCACATGCCCGGCTTGCTCTTTACTGATATTTGCTTTGTCGGCAATTGCTGCAATCAATTCTGGTTTACGCATGAGAGACCTCATTTTATTGTTGTTAAGTGCGTCTAGCTGTAGAACCGTCAGGCATTATACTAACGTCTACCTAAAATAGGCTGGCAAAGGATCGCATGCCATTGAGCAAGAGGCCAGCATCAGAACTGCTTTTGCTAATATTTTTTACCCAGAGTCGAGATGTACTCCCCTACTTTTATTTAAAAACCTAATATCAGCGGATCAGCATTGCCCATTGCAACAGTAAAATCATCCTTTAAGGCATGCTAAACTGCTGTATCACTTTCAGTTAGATTAAGTAGCGCTGTGTCTACCACCAACTTCTGCCCGCCTGCCTCGGTCTGGCACTCAACGTCAACCCCATCCCCAGAACTCAATGCCTGGTTATTTGATCAAAACTCACTCACTCAGCGTCTGAGTGCGTTATGCCAAGTCGGTTTTGTCGTACAACCACTGAATGAAGGCTGGCAAAGCCTAAGTTTAGATGAGTGCGCGGCGCTCAATCTTGCCCCGCACAGCATCGGCTGGGTTCGTGAAGTGTTTCTGTGTGATGGTTCACAACCTTGGGTGTTTGCCCGCAGCGTTGCTGGTCAAGCCGAACTGCAGCAGGCCAATTTTGATCTTAGTCAGCTCGGTAGCCGTTCACTTGGACAGTTATTGTTTAATGAACAAGCCTTTAGTCGTGGGCCACTGCAAATCTGTCAGCTCTCGGTTAGGCAATTACCTGTCATCGCGCAACAACAGAGTGCCGGTCAACAGCTGGTTTGGGCGCGCCGTTCATGTTTTAAAAAAGATTCGCTCGGTGTGCTGGTCGCCGAAGTTTTTTTACCTAAATTTTGGCAGGATACCAACCCGACGCTACTGGGTTAATACCCACACAGCACGCTCCAGCTTGTCTACTACCCTATTTACGGAGTTCAACATGCTTAGTCAGTTGCTTAAATCTTTCAATCGTTTTCACCCTAGAGCATGGGATTTTATACAACTGCTGCGCCTTGATCGCCCAATCGGCATCTATCTACTCATGTGGCCAACTTTATGGGCGTTATGGATTGCCGGAGAAGGCTCGCCCAGCATTAAAAATGTTGTAATTTTTGTCATCGGGGTCATTCTGATGCGCTCAGCCGGCTGTGCGATAAATGACTTTGCTGACCGCGGCATTGATGGTGATGTTGCGCGCACTCAAGAGCGCCCGATTGTCAGTGGTCGTGTTACCGCTAAAGAAGCGCTGATCACCTTTGCCATACTGATTGCTGTCAGCTTTGCCTTGGTGCTATTGACCAATCGCCAAACCGTCTATTGGGCCTGCTTAGCTGTCGGTTTAGCCGCACTGTATCCGTTTACCAAGCGTTACACCTATTATCCGCAAGTTGCCCTCGGCGCCGCCTACTCGTGCAGTATTCTTTTAGCCTTTAGCGCGCAAACCGCTAGCGTACCGCCTGAAGCGTGGCTGATTTATATCGCTAATCTGCTGTGGACCATTGCCTACGATACCTACTACGCAATGAGTGACCGCGAAGATGATTTAAAAATTGGAGTCAAATCAACTGCAGTGCTATTTGGCGATGCCGACCGCTTTATTATCTTAACCTTGCAAGGCAGCGCGCTATTCTGCCTGTTATTGGCCGCCGCCAAGTTTGAGCTTGGCGGTTATTTCCAGCTGGGCTTAGCCGCAGCGGCCGGCTGTTTTATTTGGGAGTTTGTCCACACTCGCCAACGTGATGCGCAATCTTCACTGCGAGCGTTTTTGCATAATCACTGGGCAGGCTTTTGCATCTTTCTAGGCTTAATTGCCCATTATGCTTTCGGCGCTTGATCGCCTGAAGAAGCACCTGCACAGCTACAAGACAATGCCTTGAGCCGTGCAGTCAGCAGATGAATTGTGAAAGAATTAAACGCGCGCTTATTCGCCACCCACGGCAAAATTGGGCAAGCTGTCAACCGGCTGATTAAAGTTAAAAGGAATCGACTCCACAGCAAGACCAACATTACGCTGTACAACAAAGTGCAAATGTGGGCCGGTACTATTTCCAGTATTACCTGATCGCGCTAGGTAGCTGCCCACTTCGACACGCTGCCCCTCTTTTACTCCGACTGAGCCTTTCTGCAAGTGTAAGTACACACCCATAGTGCCGTCATCATGCAGAATGCGGACAAAATTACCTGCCGGATTTTCCCCACGACCACTTTGCTGATTTTCAGTTTTTACAATCACCCCAGAGCGGGCAGCGACAATGGGCGTGCCTTCTGGCATAGCAATATCTAATGCATAGCGGCCTTTGGGAGTGAAGTGACTGTATTTACCATTAGCCCCTTGAGTTAAACGAAAGGGGCCGCCACGCCAAGGTAATGGGTATTCACTGGTGGTTGGCAGCAAACGCGGATCACCTAAGGCATACCGCAGTTTGGGCTTGTACTGCATGGGTTTCGAAGCATCTTTAGGCGCCAAAGTCAGTAAGCGGATTTTACTGCGCGGCGGCAACACCCAACGAATCGGCTTTTTGCGTTCACCGGCAAGATTACTTTGTTGTTCTAGAGTTAATTCAACTTCAACGGGTGCATACAAATCATTGCGCACTAACAAAGTTTCACCGGCCGCATGCTTACGTGTCTCAAGCTTGACCTCATTGTCGATACGCTCAACCATACGATCACTAAAAACAAAAACCTGAGCACCCGCTTTGGCTTTGTCGGTATAGGTTACGACACCATTTTCGTCGGTGTATTTATAGACGGTAAAAGCATAACTTTGCCCAGCAAACAGAGCGATTAAAGAGATGATTAGGAATTTTTTATACATATTTTTGCCCAGCACTCAATCTGAGATCAAATCTAGCAGCACAAAAAAAATACTCTAATACTATTACGCGAGTCTGTGACTGGCTTTGCTTGAAGCACTACAAATGATGCGTTTTAACTCAATGTATTTATGCGCTCGGAGTAAAATGTCGCTGCGCAGTGCCTCTAGCAATTAAACGCGATAGATAATCAAGTTTTTTTGGATCACTGTCGACAAAACGACACATGATTTGCAACCACTCACTATCTGGACGTGCTTCAAGCGCGCTCACACTGTGCACATAAGCATTAAGTCGTGCCACCTCAGCCTCATCGCCTTGTTCTAAATCCAGCACTGCATTATCGAGTACTTGCGGCAAAGCTTCAGCGCGCTTAATCACTAAGAGCACATCTTTTAAGCTCAAAGCTTTAATCACACAAGCAAACTCACCATTGGACAAACGCAAGCGCGCTTGGCCTTGACCACTTAAGGGAGCGGTTGGCTGTTTCACAGGCGCGGCAGCTGCCAGTGGAGCAGTGCTCCTAGCAGTAGGCGTGATGGCTGCCGCTGGTGGCGCAACAATTTTCTCTGCCGCCAGTACCGATAAGGAGTCATGGCTGATACCGGTACTTAAGCTGCGCACTGGCGCAGAGCGCTGTAAGGCCTGTAAACGACCACTACGACTTAACGCCTTGGTGACCTTGGTAATCAGTTGTTCTTGAGTAAACGGCTTACCAATATAATCGCTGACGCCAGCCTGAATGGCTTGCACCACATTGTCTTTATCACCACGACTGGTGACCATAATAAACGGCACTGTTTTATATTCAGCTTGCTGGCGAAACCAGGAGAGCAACTCTAAGCCGCTCATCTCTGGCATTTCCCAATCGCACAGAATTAAATCAAAGCTCTGTGCAGCAATGATTTGCTGTGCTTTACGCCCATTCACAGCTTCTTCCAGTTGAATACCTGGAAACTGACTGCGCAAACCTTTTTTCATCAAATCACGGATAAAAGAGGCATCATCAACAATTAATACATTCACTTTACTCATTGATGCCTCTCTTGATCCTGCTAACGTACGCTTTTGAGTATCAAGCCATTGAGCTCAGTACTCAAGCAGCGATTGTAGGGCTAAAAACTACGCTTGAGCTGGAGCACCAGCTTGCATGCGTTGTAATTCTTGCGCGTATAAGGCATCAAAGTTAACCGGCGCTAACATTAAGGCTGGGAACGAGCCACGTACCACTAAGCTGTCTAATGTTTCACGCGCATAAGGAAACAAAATACTTGGACAGAACGCACCCAAAGCATGATTTTGTGATGCGGCATCCAAGCCTTGAATTAAGAAAATACCAGCTTGTTGCACTTCGGCAATAAACGCCACTTCTTCGCCGGTTTTAACGGTTACAGTTATGGTCAGCACAACTTCAAAAAAATCACCTTCTAATGCACGCTGACGTGTATTGAGGTCTAACTCCACCGCAGGGCTCCAGTCTTCACGGAAAATCTCTGGGCTTTTTGGTGCTTCAAACGATAAGTCTTTGACATAAATGCGCTGCAAAGAGAATTGTGATGTTTGCTCTTCCTGAGCCGCGACATTGTTTTGTTCGGTCATGCTGTTGTTATCCTTCTAAATAATAGTTAAGACATTCAATAATGCACTGTATCTGTTGTACAGCAAGGCTATCTACTTTTCTAGCCTGCTAATAGTTGATCAAGTTTGCCAGCGCGCTCTAGGGCAAACAGCTCATCGCACCCGCCGACATGCAACTCGCCAATCCAGATCTGCGGCACTGAGGTGCGCTTGGCTTTTTCTGCCATCTGTGCGCGCAAAGCCGCTTTACCGTCGACTTTAATTTCTTCAAACGCTACATCTTTACTGTGCAAAAGTTGTTTAGCGCGAGTGCAATACGGACACCAGTCACTGGAGTAGATAATTACTTTAGCCATGTTATTTCACCACTGGAAGATTTTCACTGCGCCAGCCGGTAATGCCGCCAGATAAACGTGCGGCAGTAAAACCAGCTTTTTTCAATTCAGCACAAGCAGCACCGGCATTGAGACCCGATGCACACACCACAATGATGGTTTTATCTTTATGCTTGTCTAACTCAACCATTTTATCTTTCAGCTGATCGTTACTGATATTGACCGAGCCAGCAATATGCCCTGTGCTGAACTCTTTTTTCGGGCGAATATCTAAAATAAATGCCTCATCGCGATTGACCATAGCCGTCAACTCACGGGTGCTGATATTACGCCCAGCATTGCGCGATTGCTGGATGATCAGCAACACCAGCAAAAGGATAAATGTTCCGCTGAGCACATAGTGCACAGTAATAAACTCAAGAAACTTAGCAAGGGTATCAGCAAACATAATCGGCACTCAAAGCGTTAGAATCCGCAAAGTATACACAGACCTATGCATTCTCTGAACCACTAACAATGACGTGGGCAACACATCCAGCTAAACTTAGCGCATATTCTGTTATCCACCTGTGAGTTTATTCTTATGCATGCCACGCCTAAACCTCTAGTTTTAGTGATTCTCGACGGTTTTGGTCATAGCGACTGCCCTGACTACAACGCCATTTACAGTGCCAATACGCCGGTCTATGACCAGTTGCGTGAACAATATCCACACTGCCTGATCTCTGGCAGCGGCATGGATGTTGGCTTACCTGACGGACAAATGGGCAACTCTGAAGTCGGCCATATGAACCTTGGTGCAGGCCGCGTGGTGTATCAAGACTTCACGCGCATTACCAAAGCCATTCAAGATAGGGATTTTTTCAGCAATCCAGCGCTGACCCGTGCGGTTGATCAAGCCGTAGCGCAGAACAAAGCTGTACATATTTTAGGTTTACTCTCTGAAGGTGGCGTGCACAGTCATCAAGATCATTTAATTGCGATGCTTGAGTTAGCCGCACAACGTGGTGCGGACAAGATTTATCTGCATGCTTTTTTAGATGGTCGTGATACCCCACCACGTAGCGCGCAACCTTCAATCGAAGCCGTTGAAGCGGCTTGCGCGAAGCTGGGTAAAGGCCGCATTGTCAGTCTGATTGGCCGCTACTACGCAATGGACCGCGATAATCGCTGGGATCGTATCGAGCAAGCCTGGCAGCTGCTGGTCGATGGTAAAGGTATTTATCAAGCTGACAGCGCCAGTGCTGCATTAGCCGATTCCTATGCACGCGAGGAGTCCGATGAGTTTGTTAAAGCCACTACTATTGGTGAGCCGGTGCGCATGGAAGATGGCGACAGCGTGATTTTTATGAACTTCCGCGCCGACCGCGCTCGCGAACTCAGCCATGCGTTCTTGGATAAAGAATTCGTAGGCTTTCAGCGCCAGCGTTTACCGCAGCTGAGTCAGTTCGTGATGCTCACCCAATACGCTGCTGATTTACCTGCGCCCAGTGCCTTTGCGCCAAGTGCACTGGTCAATGTACTCGGCGAATATCTGGCTAACCAAGGCAAGACGCAACTGCGCATTGCTGAAACAGAAAAATACGCACACGTGACTTTCTTTTTCTCCGGTGGTCGCGAGCAGCCATTCGAAGGTGAAGAGCGTATTTTAATTCCATCGCCAAACGTTGCCACCTACGACTTACAACCGCAAATGAGCGCACCCGAAGTCACCGACCGCATTGTCGAAGCGATTGAAAAGCAACAATACGATGTGATCGTGGTCAACTACGCCAACGGCGATATGGTGGGTCATACCGGCGTGTTCTCAGCAGCGGTGCAAGCGGTTGAATGTCTGGATGCCTGTCTTGGCCGCATCGTTAGTGCGCTTGATAAAGTCGGCGGTGAAGCGCTGATTACCGCTGACCATGGTAACGTTGAGCAAATGGAAGATGAAAGCACAGGTCAGGCGCATACCGCACACACCTGTGAGCCAGTGCCTTTTATTTATGTTGGCAAACGCCCTGCCAGCATGCGTAACGACGGTGTACTGGCAGACGTTGCCCCAACCATGCTGACGTTAATGGGCTTGCCAATCCCAGAAGAAATGACAGGACGCAGTATCGTTAAACTCAACTAGCGTTGCTCAATAGTGCAAGCAAAGCGCTAAAGACTACACAATTGTGCAATCGCCTAGCTCAGCATGCTGTTTGCTAGGCGATTTTTAGGCATAATCCATTCTCTGTATTGTTCAGGTTAGTCTCGCCATGTTTCGCATTGTTTTGTTTACTTTACTCAGCTGCACAGTCTCTATTGCCGTGGCGGCTGATCAACGCGCGCAAACCAAGCAAGAAATTGCCCAAGCCGCCAAAGATATTGCCGAATTAAAAAAACAATTAAGTAAAATTCAACAAGAAAAATCCAACGCCGAACACGCACTGAAAAAAACCGAAACTGAAATTGGTGAGCTTGAAAAACAAGTTCAAGAACTGCAGCAACAGGAAAAAAAAACTGAACAAGAATTGGATTTACTAGATAAGCAGGAAAAAAAACTGCACAGCTCCCGTCTTGAACAACAAAAACTTATTGCCATCCAAGCCCGCGCTGCCTATCAAGCGGGTCAGCAAGAGCCTTTACGGCTCTTGCTCAATCAACAACAGCCTGAACAATTCTCACGCAACCTGACTTACTACCAATACATTGGTAAAGCCCGTCAGCAACAAATCAATGAGTTCAACGAAACCATCCGCCAAATAGGTAATATTTCTGCACAAATTGCTGAGCAGCACAATCATCTCGCCGAGCAACGTGCCAGTTTACTGAGCAAACAGCAATCACTGAAAACCTTACGCCAGCAGCGTCAAGAAAAAGTAGCCCGTCTTAGCCAGCAGCAACGCCAAGAAACTCAGTCATTAAGCATGCGTCAAGCTGATCAAGCCGCCCTCAATAAAGTATTGCAGACCATTGAGGCTACTCTTGCCCGACAAGCTCAAGAAGCTCGCGCTGCAGAACGTAAACGCCAGCAACTGATTGCCGAGCAACAGCGTCAACAAGCAGCCCAACTGCTTGATAAACAGCCACAACCCGTAGCAGACAAACAACCTCAAAGCCCAATGGTATCTACCGCCGTCACCCACAGCGGCGGCAAATTCTCTACTGTTCGCGGCAAGCTGCCTTGGCCAGTCAATGGTCGCCTCATTGCCCGCTTTGGCAGCCCTCGCGGTGATACCCGCAGCAAATGGGATGGCGTCTTAATCAGCTCACAAGCAGGTACCCAAGTGCGCGCAATTCATCCAGGTCGTGTAGTATTCGCCGACTGGCTGCGTGGCGCTGGTTTGTTAGTGATTGTAGACCACGGTGACGGTTATTTAAGTCTTTACGGCCACAATCAGAGCCTCTTGACCCGCCCAGGTGATATGGTGAAAACAGGCCAAGCAATATCGACAGTCGGCAACACTGGCGGCAAAGATCAAGCAGCGCTGTATTTTGCTATACGGCAACAAGGTAAGCCTGCTGATCCGACACAGTGGTGTCGCACACAAGGCTAGTTGCAATGCTATTCTTCACAAGGAGTTATTTCATGCCCTTTCCAAAAACTCGTTTAGCCTCAGCTTTGTTAAGCTCGATGCTGTTGCTGGGTGTGCTCAACTCGAGCGTAATGGCTGCCCCCAGCGCACCAACGGCAGAGACTCCGTCATCGACACAAACCTTACCACTCAACGATTTACGCACTTTTGCTGAAGTTTTAGAGCGTATCAAAACGGCCTACGTCGAACCAATTGATGATAAAACCCTGTTTGAAAATGCAATTAAAGGCATGCTCAGCAATCTCGACCCACACTCTAGCTACTTAGAGCCCGATGCTTTTCGTGATCTACAAGAAAGCACCAGTGGCGAGTTTGGCGGCTTGGGCATCGAAGTTGGCCTAGAAGATGGTATTTTACAAGTCATCGCACCGATTGATGACTCTCCTGCCTCAGCTGCCGGCTTGGAAGCACAAGATTTAATCATCAAAATTGATGACCAGCCAACCAAGGGCTTATCTTTGATGGAGTCCGTCGAAAAAATGCGCGGCAAGCCCGGCACCAGTATTCGCTTGACCATCGTCCGTGAAGGTCGCAAACCTTTTGACGTCACTCTGAAACGTGCGGTGATTAAAAATCGCAGCGTCAAAAGCCAGTTACTTGAAAACGATTATGGCTTTCTGCGCATCAGTCAGTTTCAAGTCAACACCGGCGATGAAGTGGAAAAAGCACTGGCACGTTTAAAGAAAGAAAACAAAGGTCAGCCCTTGAAAGGCTTGATTTTAGATTTGCGCAATAACCCTGGTGGCGTCTTGCAAGCTGCTGTTGAAGTGACCGATCACTTTCTTAGCTCAGGCTTGATCGTCTACACCAAGGGTCGCCTCGCCAATGCCGAACTGCGTTTTTCCGCCAATGCTAAAAATGCCAGCGAAGGTGTGCCCTTGGTGGTACTGATCAATGGCGGTAGCGCTTCAGCTTCAGAAATTGTCGCTGGCGCATTGCAAGACCATAAACGTGGGATTGTCATGGGTACCGACAGCTTTGGTAAGGGCTCAGTGCAAACAGTGTTACCACTGAACAATGATCGTGCGCTCAAGCTCACTACAGCTCTGTATTACACGCCGAAAGGTCGCTCCATTCAAGCCCAAGGCATTGTTCCAGACATCCTTGTTGAACGCGCCAAACTCAGTCAAGAAGACAGCACCATGGGCATTAAAGAAGCGGATTTGGTCGGTCACTTAGGCAACGGTAATGGCGGACCTGACAAGCGCAGCAATGCTGATAAAGATAAAAAGCCGCGCTTGCAAGATGAAGACTATCAAATCAATCAGGCGGTGAACTTGCTCAAAGGCATTAACGTATTGAGCGGCACTAAAGCGAAGTAATCTGCACAAGGTTTTGTCTAAAGTCTTGGCAATAAAAAACGGCATCTGAGTGCTTAGCTTAGATGCCGTTTTTTATTCTTTTTTGCAGGCCTTAGCGCACCACAATGCCTTGGCTGGCTAAATACGCTTTGGCTTCAGGAATAGTGTATTCACCAAAATGAAAAATACTGGCGGCCAATACTGCATCAGCCTTACCGAGCAAAATACCATCAGCTAAGTGCTGCAGATTACCCACACCACCAGAGGCAATCACTGGAATATTAATGGCGTCGCTAACGGCGCGTGTCACGCCCAAGTCAAAACCGTTTTTCATCCCATCTTGATCCATGCTGGTCAGCAGGATTTCACCGGCACCAAAACTTTCCATTTTCTTTGCCCATTCAACCGCATCAATACCCGTTGGTTT
>RRZT011302328.1_pt1 | contig 13280 bp, 10 predicted proteins | sample 2165551 | NCBI WGS metagenome assembly RRZT01 (sample SAMN10456910, study PRJNA506462) | wastewater metagenome | biome: wastewater; feature: sludge; material: wastewater sludge; isolation source: wastewater sludge with Escherichia coli K12::gfp cells carrying plasmid... | place: USA: Moscow, Idaho... | reverse complement strand
TCGGAAACGCGGCCGTGGTGACGGGTGTGTTGTCCTTTCCGGTCCCGGCACCGGGCACGATCGGGGTGGCGGTCAAGTCCTTTCTGCGAAAGGACCAGGCGATCAGTGTTCACCCGGTACTGAGCGCTCGTTTCGCCGCTTTCCTGCTGAGAATGGCCAACGCCACCCGCAAATCCAATTTCGCGCTGGGTACTGCGGCGCAGGATCTTCTGACGGTCGATGTGTTTGGAGACTTCGACGAATATCTCGACGAGGGGCTCACATTCGAGCACCATGAGTCAGGAATGCTGCACGTCTTCGAGAGCAGGGCCGCGCTGGACTCAGCGATGAAGGCATTTGATGACTTCCCCGCGCTCAGGGAACGCGTCGAGGTGGTGAACGGGCGCGACGAACTGATGGCGATAGATCCCGGTTTGGCGCCCCAATTCACGCACGGTTACCTTGCGCCAACCGATCGGCAGGTTGAACCCATGAGCCTGATGCGGGCGCTTGTCTCCGCGATCGAAACCAGAGGCGGTCAAGTACTCGAGAACACGAAGGTTCTCGATTTCATCCAATTGGACGGAACCGTCAATGCCGTGGTGACCACGGCCGGGGTCTACGATGCCGACCACGTGGTCATCGCGGCGGGGGTCGCTTCGCGCGGGCTCAGTGCAAAACTCGGCTTCGTGCCTCCACTCTATTCAGGCGGAGGATATTCGATCGATGTGAAGTTTGCGGACAAGAGGCTTCAGCCCAGAACGTCTGTCATGACAGACAAATCCCACATCGCGGTCACTCCGCTCGACTGGGGGCTTCGAGCCTCCTCCGGGATGATCATCGGTCAGCCCGAACCAACCGTGAACGAGACCCGAATCGCCAAACTGAAGCGGGACCTTGCCGCTCTGTATCCGGAGATTCCTCTCGACAACACAGAGCCCGGATGGGCCGGTCTTCGCCCGATGTCCGCCGACGGAGTTCCACTCATTGGCCAGATACCCGGTACCACCAACGCATACTTGGCAACCGGCCACGCGATGCTTGGCCTCACATACGCACCAAGCACCGCGAAGCTCATTCGAAAACTGATCGCCGGAGAAGGCACGCCGGCCCACAGCCTGCTCTCGCCGAACCGTTTCAGGATCCTGACATGATGCGCGATCCCAGAGTGGCTCAGTCCTCGCACCGTGGCTATGCCTTGGCCGGCGCACCGCTCGGTCAGGTTCACATGGCGCCGGGCCAGGTGGTGTCCGGTTACCCGGTCGGGGTGATCTATATCGAAGACGTGTGGTATCCGATGGTGCCCGGCAACATCGTCAACGCATCCACCTTCGAATTTCCAGTTCGGCTGAAGGCCGTCAAGGGTCTGGATATTGCTGCGCTCTTCGGAAACGAGCGGCGAGATGTTCACGACGAGATTCTTGAGGCATGCCTGGAACTGCAGGCCGAGGGCGTCCGCGCGATCAGTAGCGCGTGTGGCTTCTTTGGCCAGTATCAGGCAAGAATGGCCCGACAGCTCGACGTCCCGGTGGCGCTTTCATCGCTCGTGCAAATTCCGTGGCTTCGGACCATACTTCCGGGCCGGAAGATTGCAGTCCTCACCGCCGATTCGAGTGCACTCTCCAACACCCTGTGGGAGGAGTGCGGAATCACGGACACATCGGATCTGGTGATCGGTGGGCTGCAGGAAGAACCCGAGTTCTCCGCAATTCTTGAGAACCGGGGAGCTTTCGACAATGACACAGTGACGAACGAAGTAGTACGGATTGCTCAGGAGTTGTGTACCGACCCGGCCGTCGGTTCAATACTATTCGAGTGCAGTGATCTGCCACCCTACGCGTGGTCCGTTCAGACCGCCTGCGGTCTCCCGGTGTTTGACTTCACCACACTGATTCATTGGCTTCGCCAAGCAGGTGCCCGTTATCCCTATGGAGGATGGATCTAGGCCAAATCCTTATGGTTGATGGATCTGGGCCGAATCCTTATGGTGGATGGATCTGGGCCAAGACCAAAACTGTGCAATTCGGATCTTCCTCGGGGTGGCGGAAGACCTGTTGCCCTGCTCCCGACCGGATAACCGCGAGCAGGGCAACGAGGCGGTGCCTGTTCCAGCCAACCCTTGCGTGACAGGGAAGGAGCAGGCCCTTTTGGCGCCGTCCCGAGCAATCAAGAGCAGCGCATCCATTGATTCCCGTCGGAATCAATGTGTTGGAATACCCTGTAGGGTCTTCCATTCCTGATTATTACCCGAGAGTTTGCTGAGAGCAACCTCGGTTCTGGGGGATCGATACCCATGCGGAATGCGGCGCTCAAGAATCGCGAGCGAGAGTGAGGATTGAGACGCGAAATCGGGATTCCACGGGTCACTCTCGCGTCTCACGGGTCACTCTCGCGTCTCACGGGTCACTCTCGCGGCCAGCCGGCCAAGGGTGACTCTCGCGGCCAAATCCGCCAACGAGCGTCGGGAACTGCAGCTACGGCAGCGTCAGATCGCTCTCCACGTTCCTCGAGTTGTCATAATCAAAGAAGCCCAGGTCGCCGCCAGCGTACCCGTCGGGTACCTGCGCATAGAACCAACCTTCAACGGACTCACCCGGATTGATCGCCTCGAGGCTCTGCACCGATTCCGCCTCGTTGATGGACATCTCTTCCCACGCCCGATCTCCATTGTCGAAATAGACCGTGACGCCCACGCTGTAGGCGGGCGAGAGAGCCTGCGCGCCGTTGTTCGTGAACCGCATCTTGATGCCGGCCATGTGATGGCCCGGTTCCATGGCCACGGGCTCCTCGATGTTTGCCAGCTTCTCCGAAGCATCCGGCAGGAACTCGAGCTTCTCCACCTTCCACGTGCCAACGGTCACCGAGCCGTCCGCATTCTGGCCGTTGACGGGCCCCGTGGAGTCCGTGGAGGTCGTACTCGGTTCAGTCGTGACGTCCACGGTTGGTGCCGGAGCCGGATTGGTGAATTGGGAGGCCGTGGGCGATGGTGCGGGGTCGGCATCCGGCTGATCGCCCTCGCGAATCGCGAAGAAGGCGCCCAGTCCGAGCATGACCACCACCAGAAGTGCCCCGAGTGCCATGCCCAGCGGCGATTTCCGCCTACTGTTCCTCGTGTTGTAGTTCCTGTAGGGGGCTCCGGGAATGGGTGGAACCTGAGCCCCTCCACCATACGCAGGGCGCCCTCCCGGAACCGGGGTTCCCCATGCGGACGTTTCCTTCGAACTCCCGGAACCGAAGAACGAGGTGGTGCCGCCACTGCTGAACGGTCCACCAGCGCCAGCTCCTCCACCGAAAACACCCGAGGAACCGGCACCGAACGCGTCTCCGCCCGGCGAGAACTGACCGGCGCTGTATGCACTGCCGTCCGGCTGGTCGGGATTCTGACCGTATCCCTGGCCCTGGCGCGCAAGGTAGTTCTGCCACTGGCTCGACTGCCAGGGGTCGCTCTGGTTGGGGTCCGGCTGGCCCGGAGTGGGACTCGCGGGGTACTGATTGTTCATTGCCGTTCTCCTTGCTTGCTGGGCTCACCGGTTGGAGCCAGCGTATCTTGGGCGACTCGGTGGACGTGAAAATGCGATGCAATGCGGGCAGGGCACCACTTCCCTCGTGGCCGCGGCGCTTCTAACGCGCGATGAACAGGACGAGCGCTCCGGCAACCATGAAGCCGCCCACACACGAGCCCCAGAACTGCAACGCGGCCCACCAGGGCGTGCGTTCCATGGTTCCGCGGCGCATCGGCAGAATCGTCCCCTCATTGGAGAGCTGCTTGGGATGCTTGCGAAAGCGCTCGATGAGCTTCATCTGCTCGGGAGTGACCTCGTCCACGTTCGAGAGCTCACCCATGCCGGGCTCACTCTGCTGCAGTGCGAGCAGTGTGCCCACGGGCGGATCCTTGGGGTCCTTCGGGTCAACACCTTTGAGCAGGATCACCGAACGGAAGTTCTGCTTGCCATGCAGCGGATGCACGATGACGGGCACCAGCAGCCCCTGATTCTTTCCGCCGCGCTGAATGTAGCGCTGGAAAGGAGGTTCGTCCGTGCCCAGCGTTCGGGCAACTACGGGAGTGCCGTTCGCCGTCGCCGGTTTGACGAGCCACGGAATGAGGAACGCCAACCCCAACACGATCATCGCGACCAGCAGCGGGATGAATCGCCCGCCCGTCAGATCGACCCCGCCGAAGAGCACCGTGGCCACCGTTCCGAAGCAGGTTCCCGTGAACATGCCGGTGCCGATGCGGCGCACGTGATCGATGGGGCGGTTGGCGGGCACGGCTGCCGCCATGGATATCTGTTGAACCAGACGTGTGCTCGGCACCTTCAGCTCCTGAAGTAGTCGACGATTTCCTTCGCCGCGTGCCTTGCGGCCCAGCGAGCCCCAACCGTCGAGGCGCTCGGCCCGTACCCGATCAGGTGAATGCGTGGGTCCGCCGCGACGCGCGTTCCATCCATGACAATACCGCCACCACGCACCCGCAATCCAAGCGGCAGCAGGTGACGCAGCTCCGCCCGGAAGCCAGTGGCCCAGATGATGGCATCCGCGAGCCAGAAGTCTCCGCCCGCCCAACTCACCCCGTCCGCCTGGACCAGATCGAACATCGGCCGGCGTTTGAGCAGGCCACGAGCGTGCAGGGACCGGGTGAAATCGTTGATCGGAAGCCCTGTTTCGGCGACGACGGGCAGCGGCCTCAGTCCCGCTTCCACCCGTTCACGGACTCGGTCCTCCACCTCACGCCCGAGTTCCGCGGTGAGGCTGCGGGGCCACGGCCCAGCTGGTTTGGTGGTTGGGGGCTCGGAGGACTTGGCGGCCGGGGGTGGCGAGGACTTCGCGGCCGGGCGAGGCGCGGACTCTGGCGACTCGCTGGCGAACGAGCCGTGCCACCGCGGCGGTGTACGCGTGACCCACAGGATCTTCTTCGCCACTGCATCCAGATCGTCCAGATGGGAGAGTGCACTCACGCCCCCACCAACGACGACGACGCGGCGGCCCTCGAACGCCCGGATCCCCGGGTAGTCCTGGGTATGGCACTGCATCCCGCGGAAGCTCGCCACTCCCGGATAGTAGGGGATGAAGGGGCGAGTCCATGTGCCGGTGCAGTTCACGATCACACGGGCGCGGTATGTTCCGGCCGTGGTTTCCGCGATGAGTCGGTCGGTGGAGGCTTGGTGCACTGGATTGGGCGAATCCGCACCGGAGCGGCCGTTCGTCACCGAGGTGACCAGCACCGGGCGCAGAATCGGCAGGTCGAACTCCTCCTCGAAATCCGCGAAGTATGTGGGCACCCAGTCGGCCGACTCGGCCGCAGGATCAATGGGGCCCGCGGCAAGGCCCGGCAGGTCGGCGATGTGGTGAACCGTAGCCATGGTCAGGCTCGGCCAGCGATGCTGCCAGGCGCCACCGGGCCGATTCTCCGCATCGAGCACGAGGAAGGTGCCGTGGGTGGTGGAAGTGGTGCGGGTGGTCTGGGAGTTGCGGGTGGTGGGGGCCCCGCGCTTCGACGTATGTGCGACATTCGCCATGGAGGTACGGGACGCGGCGGAACCGCGGTGCGCGGCGGCGTCGTCGTCGCAAACATAGCCCACGAAGCCGCGCCGCCGGAGTTCGTGCGCCATCGCCAAACCGGCTTGGCCGGCGCCGATGACGAGGATGTCCACGTCGCGAGGGAGGGAGGGGACGGGGCGGAGCAGGCCGCGTTCGGAGTCCCAGGCCGGGGCGCTGCCCGCCGCGTTGGCCGCCGGAATCCAGGCACCGGTGGGGATGCGGGAGAAGCTGCGTCTTTGCGAACCCCGCGCCGGTTCTTGAATCCTCATGGACCAAAGCTACCGGAAAACTGGCGCGGACTGGCGGAATGGGGCTCGTATCTCCGTGGGTATCCCCGAGCGAGATGAGCAGTACAGATCTCAGCTGCACCGCCGCATGGGGAGCGCGCGGATCCTCACAGGAACCGCTCGTGCCAGCCCCATCCACGGGACGAAGCTTGGGGCGAAAACGTGTCGGGGCCACAATCTAGACTCGAGGCATGGATCTTCAGATTGTTCAGCAGCTTGCCCGTGGCCTCATGGACCGCCACGGCTTGGAACAATGGGGTCTTGTGTTTGATCGGGCGCGGCGGCGCGCCGGCATGACGCGTTATCAGGAGCAGGTGATCAGCCTGTCCCGTCCACTCATGCAGCTCTATGACGAAAACCAGGTGCGGGACGTCATTCTGCACGAGATCGCCCACGCTCGCGTGGGAACCGGGCACGGCCACGGCGCGGTGTGGAAGCAGGAGGCTCGCAGGCTCGGCACTCCCCCGCGCGCGTCCATCACCGAAGCTCCGCGGCCGCCTGCACCCTATCTGGGGCGCTGCCCCAACGGTCATGAAGTAGAGAGGTTTCGCCTACCGCGTGGCGCCCGATCCTGTGCCACCTGCTCGAAAGGTTTCGATCGGCGGTATCTGCTCACGTGGTATCGGGTCTCTGCGGCGTGAGAAGGGGCGGAGCGATGGAACGCGCGGTTGGGGATGGTCTGGTCGGAAGGCCGCGCGAGGTGCCGCGCGGGCGGGGCGGTGAGCTGTGCTGGCTGTTTGGCAGGCCGGGCGAGGTGGTCGGAAGGCCGCGCGGGCGGGGACCGGAGGGGAGACGTCGAACGGGTGGCTGGCCACGATCACCGGTGGGAATACGCGTAGAATCCCCTGCAGGACCAGCTCCTTTATTCAACCATTCACTTTGTTTCCATTGTTCGTCCGGCAGCGACAGAGGTTCGGGATGCGCGCGATCCCGGCTCCGTGTCACGCCGGTGGACGTTCGAACAAGCCGATCGCGGAGCGTCATGCGGAGAGCACACTGCCTTTCGCATCACGTTCCGGCCCACAATGAGAGGGGTGCCCAGCAGTGACTGGATCACCGGGATCAGCACAACCTCCAGCAGCCGTAGCAATGTCACCCGAGGGCGGCGATTCCGCTCGGGGTGCGGGAGGCTCAGGCGGCGCGCCCGGTGCTGCGGCGGGCCCGGGATCGCGTGGGGGAACGCGGGCGGTGCTGCGGCGGCGTCAACGGCAGGAGACTCGCACCGCCTACTTCATGCTGCTGCCGTCCCTCGTGGGCGTGGGGCTGTTCCTGATCGTTCCGTTCGTCCTCGTATTCGTCATTTCACTGACGGACTGGAGGCTCGTCAACACCCCAAGCTTCGTGGGTTTGGAGAACTACGAGTACCTCTTCGCCGGAGATTCCTTCACGAATTCACTGGTTGTCACAGCGATCTTCACCGCGATGGCGCTGCCCACGGCGATTGTGTTGGGGCTGCTCATCGCGTTGGGGCTGAACCGGCAATTGCCGGGGTCCGGGTTCCTGCAATTGCTGTTCGTATTGCCTTGGGTGTGCGCTCCGCTGACGCTCGGCGTGGTGTGGCGCTGGCTGCTCGATCCCTCGAACGGCCTGATCAACTCGCTCATCGGGCACCGCGTGGAGTGGATGAGCAACACCAGCCTGGCGCTGCCCACGGTCGCCTTCGTGTACGTGTGGCAGAACGTCGGCTACATTTCGCTGTTCTTTCTGGCCGGGCTGCAGGGGATCCCCCAGGCCGTCATCGAGGCAGCAAAGCTTGACGGAGCCGGTCCGGTGCGCTTGGTCATCAAGATGTACCTGCCCATGCTCCGCCCCACCACCTTCTTCGTTCTGGTGACCACGTTCATTTCGTCGTTCCAGGCCTTCGATCTGGTGTACGGACTGACCGAGCAGAAGCCCGGCTATCCGGGCGGAACCACGGACCTCATCGCCGCCCACATCTACCAGACCGCCTTCGACGGCGGGAACCGAGTAGGACGAGCCTCGGCGATGGCCGTCATCCTGTTGGCCATAGTCCTCCTCATCACGCTGATTCAACAGCGCTATTTCGCCAAGCGAACCGTGTACGAACTGGACTGAGGGGTGGATCGATGAACTGGACGTGTGTAGACGGAGCGGATTCCAGCGGTGCAGTGGCGGTTCGTGCGTTGCCGCAGGCTGGTTCTGGCGTTGCTCGAATGGCGGGCGGTCTGCCGCGGGCAGATTTGGGAAATTCGGGGGCGCATCCGGTACCCAGAGCAGCTGCTGTTCATCGCATGACAGCCCGGACCGAGCAGAACGGATGGTGGTGACAATGGGTGAAGTACCCATGACGTCGCGGGCGGCAGCGTCCGGGGGCGTTCCGGGGGTCGCCGTCGTCGCCCCTGGTGCGGGTGCAGAACTACCGGTGGGCACTGGCACGGGCGCCAATCTCTCCGCGGTGCGCCTGCCGCGGCGCCGGACACCGGGTTGGTGGCTCTCTGTAGTCCTGACTTATCTGTTTCTCGCAGCCGGAGCGGTCATCATGGTGGTGCCCTTCGTATTCTCAGTGCTCACGAGCCTGAAGACCCCCAAGCAGTTCAATACCACCGCGCCACTGACGCTGCCCGACCCCCTGACATTCGACAATTTCACGTCCCTGTTCGGGGAACGCTACGACTTTGTGGTGCCAATCGCAGTCACCGTCCAAGTGGTGCTCGTGCTGACGATCGGCCAGATGATGTTCTCCATCTTGGCGGCGTATGCGTTCGCGCGCCTCCGCTTCCCCGGCCGCGAGCTCATCTTCTGGCTGTACGTGGCCACGTTGATGGTGCCGCCGATCGTCACCATGATTCCGCTGTACTCGATGGTTGCGACGGCGCAGATGCGCAACACATTCGCGGGGCTGGTGGTGCCGTTCCTGCTGGGCTCGCCGTACGCCATTTTTCTGCTGCGCCAGAACTTCCAAGCCGTGCCGCAAGAGATTCTCGATGCCGCCAAGCTTGACGGCGCCGGGCAGTGGCGCACTCTCTGGTCCGTCATGCTGCCCATGAACAGACCAATCATCGCCACGTTACTGCTCATCACCGTGGTGACCCAGTGGAACAGCTTCCTGTGGCCCTCGATCATTGCGCCGTCACCCACGTGGAGAGTACTCACGGTGGCAACCTCCAGCCTACAGTCCGAGCACAGTGGGAACTGGACGCTGGTCATGGCCGCCACCACCATCGCGCTGACGCCGCTCATCATCCTGTTCCTCATCTTCAACAAGCAGATCGTGCGCTCCCTCGGAGTCTCCGGGCTGAAGTAGGGGTGCGAAGGCTGCGCCGGGGTGCGTGGCACGCGTGTTGGCTGGCAAATCCGGGGTGGGTGGCACGCGTGTTGGCTGACGAGAGACAAGTAGCAGCAGAATGAACCGGCCGGGGTTTGGTGGCGGCCCCTGCGTGGAAGTGCAGGCTGCGGTTGCCGCGCATGATCGCGTGGACGCGAACGCTCACGATCACATGCGAGCTCCGCCCGCACGGCACTGATCAGGAGCAATGCAGTGGATGGTCTCCAGAAACGCTATCTCAACTCGCCGCGTTCGATGGTTACCCGCCGGGAATTAGGGTTAGGGTAAAGGGGTATCTCGCTGGGCGACATTCGGTGACCACGCATGCGGGTCTGGCAAGGACATCCGCATTCCACCACGTTCCCCACGAGACTCTGGACATCGCCTCACTTCCGGTGGCGGTTCCACCCAGCCACCTCAATTGAATTTTTAAGGAGACCTTATGAAGTCGAAGCTTCGGTCGGCCAAGCTGGCCGCTGCGGGAGCTGCCAGCCTCGCACTGGTGCTGGCCGCATGCTCCCCCGCGAGCGACTCCTCCGACAACAATGACACCTCCTCTGGTGACAAGACCACCGTCACGTTCCGTTTGTGGGACGATGTCGCAGCCCCCGCCTACGAGGAATCCTTCAAGGAATTCGAGAAGCAGAACAAGGACATCGACGTCAAGGTCGAGGTGGTTCCGTGGGGCGATTACTGGAGCCGCATCCCACTGGACATCAACTCCGAAGATATGGCCGACATCTACTGGGTCAACTCCTCCAACTTCGCCCAGTACGCGGACAACGGCAACCTCATCGATATCACCGCCGAACTAGGTGACGATCATGACGAGTGGACCCAGTCCGTTGTGGACCTGTACACCCGCGATGGCAAGCTCTGGGGAGTCCCCCAGATCTGGGACTCGATCGCCCTCTACTACAACAAGGATCTGACCGAAGCCGCAGATGTGGACGTCAACACGCTCGCGTGGGCTCCCGGTGCGGGCAGCGGCGACACCCTCGTGTCCGCCGCGCAGTCCCTGACGGTTGACGCCGCCGGAAACACGGCGGATGACCCAGCGTTCGATGCGGGGACCACCGCAACCTACGGTTTCAACGCGCAGGCCGACATGCAGGCGATCTACCTTCCGTGGCTGTACAGCAACGGCGCTCAGTTCCAGAACGAGAACGATGAGTTCGACTTCGCGTCGGAGAAGGGCGTTGAATCCTTCAGCTACCTGATCGACCTCGTCAACGAGTACCACGTTGCTCCCTCCGCGGCGGACACCAACACCAACGGCGACATCACTCGCGATCTCTTCGTTCAGGGCAAGCTGGCTCTCTTCCAGTCCGGCCCGTACAACCTGAAGACCATCGCCGAGAGCGCCGACGGCTTCGAGTGGGGCATCGCTCCGCTGGTCGAAGGGCCCGAAGGTCGCACCGGAACCGTGCACGGCGTCGTGGCAGTTGGAAATGAGCAGTCCGAGAACAAGGAAGCAACCGTTCGCGTTCTCGAGTGGCTCGGTTCCGCAGAAGGTCAGACACCGCTCGCCGAGCAGGGCGTTTCCTTCCCGGCGGCCGTCGGCGCCCAGGGGGCGTTCGTTGGCTACTGGGCGGACAAGGACGGGGACGTGACACCGTTCATCGGCGCCGCCCAGGGCACCACTGCACGCCCGCCCGTTGGTCCGACGGTCAACGAGGGCACGAACGCCTTCACCCCGCTCCTGGCTGACGCCTTCCTCGGCAGCGGTGACGCCGCCGAGGCCATCACCAAGGCGCAGGACGCCGGCAATGAGGCGATGAAGTAGCGAGTCGATCTCGCAAATACGAGGCGAGTGCCCCGTCCACGGGTTTGGGTGCGGCCCTCGCGTTTGCCCATCCTGCAACCCCGCCATGCGCTCGCAAGCCTGCCATGTGCCCGGTGCTTGGTCCCCGGCGTCAGTCAGTTCCGGAGGGGAAACGCGCGCCGGCCGCTATGGCGAGATATCGAAGTACAGATGAGGGCCCTTGGCACGGCTCTCTCAGAAGCAAGATGCCATATTGAACCCAAGATTTCACTTCAAATCCGAGGCATGGTTTCAATCCCGAGGAACGATTTCGAACTTGACCCACCACTTCAATCCCGGGATGCCGCCTCGCGTCTGGGACGCCACCCACGCGCAGAGAGGTCCATGTGCGAAGAGGTCACGGAAACTCGAAGAGGCCACCCCTATTTGGCCTGCTCTCCTTACCGGGCGTCCACACCCTCCACGTGTGAAATTCCAGTCCCGGGCATTGCCCGCTCGTGGGAAAGTGCAGAAACACCTTTCGTGCGGGAGTTCTCCAGCTGCTGTACGCACTGTCGCGAGATACCAAGGATGGTAGCCGCGTCCGCTTGGCTCAATCCGCTGGCGCGCAACTTGCCAACCACTGACCGGCGCAGCCTGCTCGCCTCATCCATGAGAACTCGCCCCTGGGCCTCGAGGGTATGAGCAAGGTCGACATCTGAAAACTGTTCCCCAAAGTCTCGATATCGCACTACAACTTCGATGTTCTCGCGATCGCCTCCCGTCCAAAGCGCGGCGAGATCAACGGCCTCTCGTCTGACGTCGGCAGCTTTGCGTGCCTGACCCATCGCGACGACGCGATGGCCCGGGTCTCGGGCCGAAGGCGAGGTTAGCTCATCGATTTCGAAGGTCCACCACGTGCCGTCGAAGTAGGCAATTGCTTCATACACAATCATGGGCGCTGCATCCATTCCGGCTGTCTTATCCACTATTGCCATTCCTTTGGCGCATTGGGAAACTCTGCAACGATCTGCCGCACTATCCCCGCACTGACCTCACGATGAGCGGGAATGCTCATTCTCTGCCCAGTCATCGGATGTCCCCAAATCTCGTGGGATCCTTTTCCCGCCCGCATTCTTACCCATCCTTGACTCTTCAGGAACCTGACAACGTCTCGATGTTTCTGAGCTTTCACCACAAGACTATGCCACCTCCCCTTGTATGGAAACAGCTAGCCCTACTAGCAGGATGGTGGTCCCGGTCGCGGGATCCACGTTCGAAGGGCAGTTCATCCATCAATTCTGTCAGCGGCACTCGGCACTCCAAGTCCACCATGAACCTTCTGTGGATGGGAGGCGCGCGAAGCCTTCCTGTGGAAATGTGCTCTTGAGATCGGGCGGCGGTGTGGCAGCCCGGGACTCCACCCACGCGCAGAGAGGTCCGTGTGCGAAGAGGTCACGGAAACTCGAAGAGGCCACCCCTATTTGGCGTGGCCTCTCCAAACAAGTGTGGCCTCTCGAGGGCGGGCCGACCCACCACTCCCGTTCACGACCTCGCGAAGAAGTGCCACTAACGCAGCAATTGAACGAGCCCTCCAGCGCCGGCCTCGACGATCTCGAAGGTCTGCGCGAAGTCGCCGGTATACCACGGGTCCGGGACGTCGTTCTTGCCGCCCGAGGAGTAGAAGTCCGAGTATCCCCGGGCGGAGCTGCCGCCGGAAGAAGAAAGGACGCCCCCTTCGCCGAAACAGCCGTTGGCCGCCGGGGCCGCGGTGCCATCAAACTCGCGCCACAGATGGACTCGCTCGAGGGGCACGCCAGCCTGCTCGCACATCGGGCGGAGGGACCTGGCGTGGCCGACCGTCATCGCGAGGATCAGACCCGAGCTGCGCAGATCCTGCACTGAAGCGCGGCGGGCGCGGCGCTGGGGAACCACGTAACCGTTCTCCCTCAGGATGCGCGCGGCGGGCGGATAGATCGGGTTGCCGTTCTCCTCCGAGGAAACACCGCAGCTGGACACCTCGTAGCCGAACCCCAACTCCTCCAAGCGGGCGCGCAGCACCACCTCGCCCATGGGAGAGCGGCAGATGTTTCCCGTGCACACCACGAGGATGCGCGGGTTCTCCGCCAGTTTGGCTCGAATGGCGGCGCCAGCGCGTTCGGTCCAGCTTGCGTTGCCGCCGCCTGCCTGCTGCGACTGATCAAAGGGGCGAGATACTCGATTCATGCCATTCATGGTACGGGTTGGGTTGGTTCAGATTCCTTACCGGGCACCGGACGGTTCTCCGCGCCGTAGACGGCACGGTCATCGCTGTGGTGCCCTCCAAGGAACGTGGGGCGTGGTATGGGGCGGCTTCACGGCGCAATCGCATCCATTTCGGGTGTGGCGGCGGGAAAATCCACGCGGTTGAGCCTGCCATCAGGCTGGCAACGCCGCGAACGCTCTG
>RRZT011237165.1_pt1 | contig 13282 bp, 12 predicted proteins | sample 2165551 | NCBI WGS metagenome assembly RRZT01 (sample SAMN10456910, study PRJNA506462) | wastewater metagenome | biome: wastewater; feature: sludge; material: wastewater sludge; isolation source: wastewater sludge with Escherichia coli K12::gfp cells carrying plasmid... | place: USA: Moscow, Idaho... | reverse complement strand
CGGCGACCGCAAGCCCCCAGGTGTCCAGCGGCGGCAAGACCGCGGTCAAGGTCGACGGCGCCGACTTGCAGGGTCTGGATCTGAACTCGGTGACCTGCGTCAAGCAGGGCGGCAAGATCAATGTCGCCAGCGCCGCGATCGGCGGCCAGCAGGGCCTGGGCGTCGTGATGACCGACGAAGCCGCCCCGGTGGTGCAATCGCTCGGAATGGTGTTCGACGGCAATGCGCTGGCGGTCACCAACATGGGTGGCGCCAGCGTCGGATCCGCCAAGGTCAGTGTCGACGGCAGCACCTACACGATCACCGGTGAGGCCAGCGGGGCCGACATGAAGAACCCGATGGCCGGCATGATCACCAAGCCGTTCACCATCACGGTGACCTGCAGCTGACCAGTGGGAGGGGGTTAGCGGCGGGCGTGCCGAGCGCGCCCGCCGCTTCCTATGATTACGCGGTGGCGATCGATCCGGGAGTCGCGAGCGAGCTGGCGCGGGCGCGCCACCTCGCCCTGGCTGCGGACGAAGGCGCGGCCAAGGAGCTCCTGCTGTCGCTGATGCCGGCGATCGAGCAGGCCGACCGCGACGACCTCATGCTCGAGGTGCTCGCCCAGCTCGGCGACATCTACCTGGTCCGAACGGCATACGACGGGGTGACCGAAGCCGTGAAACGCATCCGCGACTGCCTGGACACCTATCGCGGGATCCGGGCCGGGCAGCGGCCGGATCTGGCCGGAGAGGTCACCTTCTCCGATGCCGAGATCGACCAGATGCTCTCTCGCTACACCCGTCGCGCGCTGTTCCTGCAGATCGGCCTGGCCGCTGCACACGGCGAACATGAGGCGGCCGAATCCGGACTGCAGGATCTGATCGATCACCCCTCGGAAGCGGTGGAGGGGGCCGGTGAACACCGGCGGCTGGTGACCCACGCGCGAATCCTGTGCGCCGCGGCATTGTGCGACGACGACCTGCATGTGCAGTCGATCCCGCTGTGGGAGAACGTGTTCGACGCGCTCGACGGACCGGGCGACGGGTCGGAGGAGGACGACTCCCTGCGGGTGCTGGCCGGTACCGGGTACGGGCGGTTCTGCGTGGAGACCGGCCGCCTCGTCGAGGCCGAGCCCTGGCTGCGCCGGGCCGAAGCGCGGGCCGAGGCGCGCGGTTGGGCGCTGGCCACCGCACGCACCCAGTTGGAGCGGGCCACCGCCGCGTGGTCGGCGGGCGACCGGGCCGCCGCCCAGGATCTGGTGCACGCGGCCTACCCGTCGATCGCCGAACACGCACGTGCGCACGATGTCTCGCGATGCTGGCTGTACTTCGGGCTGATCAGCATCTCGGTCAATGCGCTCGATGACGCCGACGAGCGGCTCGGTCACGCCGAACGGCACTGGCGTGAACTCGGCCGCCCCCTTCACATTCACCGGATCCTGTTGCAGCGCAGCTGGGTCGACATCCTGCGCGGTGACTTCACCGCTGCGCGCGACCGGGTGGCGGCGGCCCGGGGCCTGCTCGACGAATGGCCCCGGCACAGCTGGCTGCAATATGCCCGGCTCGACGATCACCTCGGATCGATCCTGCGGGCCGAGGCCCTCGCCGATCCCGGCGGCGCCGAGGAGAAGTTCGCCCAGGCGGCCGAGCTGAAGATCCCCGCCGCACTTGCCGTCGATTCCGTCCGGTATGCGATCGGCGACGCCGACGCCCGGATGCGCTGGGCCGCCCACGTCTCGGCACGCATCCTGGCCGGGGCCTTCGCGGTGGCCTGGGAGTGGGGGAACACCGACGTCGTTCGCGAGCTCGTCGAATATCACTGTGCGCGAGGCACATTCAACGCGCCGGAGGCGCTGGTGAGCGCCGACTGGGCCGATACCGCCACCGCGGCCGTGCCGGTCGACGAGACCGGAGAATACGCCCTGGTGGCCTCCGGTCACGGCTCCGTGGCGGCCGGACCGCTCACCACGTTGGGGGCGCTGCCGCCCCTGCAGATGGATCCCGGTGCCGCAGCCGTCCTGGGCCACTACCGCGAGCTGGCCACGCAGCGCTACGGCCGCCGGGTCACCGCCGATGAAACCGCGTGGCCGACATGGCCGTGACCGTACCGCCCACGCTCGTGATGCGCTATGCCGACGTCGGCGTCGCCGTCTACGCCAGCCTGCGGATCGTCGGCGTGCCGGACTCCACCGTCACCTGGATGATCGAGAGCACCGAACTGGCCGCGCTCGGCGATCTGCTTGCCGACGCGACCCCGGATCCCCGCCCTGCCGAGAGCCCCCGGGCCGCGGTCGAGCGTGCCCTCACGTCCGGCGCACTGGCCACCCCGGCCGGCGAGCAGGACCTGGCCGAACGGCTCGGCGAACGGCTGATCCCGCCGGCGGGCTGGGAACTGATCGCCGCCAGTGTGGGTGAAACTCTGCCCACGCTGTTCGTCACCCCGGCCGCCCGACTGGCCCAGGTGCCGTGGTCGCTGCTGGCCGCGCCCGGCGACGGACGCCGGTTGATCGAGCTGGCGGACGTCCTAATGGCGGCACCAGCGAACATCGCCAATTCTCCGCGGACTCCGAGCGTCACCGCGGGCGGGGCTGCGCTGCTGATCCTCGACCCGAGGGTGCCGGGCCAGCGCCCGGACTCTGCGCTGGGTTCGGTGCTCGGCCGGCCCGACGCCGACAGCCCGCTGAGCCGGCATTTCGCCGCGTTGATGGCCGAGGGCGGCGTCCTGCCCGAGGTTACGTCGGCCGTCGAACTGTTCCGCAACCCCGATGCCGACCGCGGCTGGCTGGTGACCCAGCTGCATCGGCGTCCCGCCCGGTTGCTGTTCGTCGGGCACGCGACGGCGGCCGAGGGCGCGGTCGGATACGCCGATCGCGCGGCGGTGCACCTTGCCGACCCGGTACCGCTGTCGGCGGCCGACCTGATGGCGGCGCGGCTCACGATCCCGCCGCGTGCCGCGCTGCTGGCCTGCTCATCGGGCGGGGATTATCGCTTCGACGAGGCGACGGGACTGGTGGCCGCGCTGATCCTGGGCGGCGCGGTACTGGTCACCGCCACGTTGTGGTCGTTGCCGACCACTGCTGGATACCGCCAGTTCTCCAGTGCGGCAGATGAATTGGCCGACCCAATGGCGGAAACGGTCATCGCTGTCGACGCCGCTCACCAGGCGCAGGACGCCGGACGCGCCGTTAGCGGGTGGCAGCGAAATCAGTTGCAGCGTTGGCGCAGCGGCGATGTCACCGCTAATCCGCTGTGGTGGGCGGCGTTGGTGACATTCGCGGTGGACGGTGCCCGATGATCTTCACCGGCTCGGCACCCGCACCGCGACCGACGACTCATCGCCGGGACGGTAGTAGGTATCGATGATGCTGCCGGGGATGAAGGCGCCCAGTGCCGCTTCGGGGATCAGCGTGGACTCCCGGGCCGGAAATTGCCCGCCCTCGGGCCTGCTGACCATGATGTCGAGCTCGACCCCGTGCAGGTCCTGGTCGAATTCACCGGTGAGGCGCAGTGCCACGACGACCCCGCGGGACCTGACCACGGTGTCGCTGGGCACCAGCAACACCACTGCGGTGCCGGCGAACAGGAAGCCGAAGAACAACAGCGACAACAGACTGGGCATGTCAGCACCGTGGTGCAACCGGGCCGCTACCGAACCCAACTTCTATCCTGTTCGGGTGAGTGCCGGACCTGGAACGGCGGTCGCCCTGCGGCCCCGCCGCGCGGTGATCGAACACGCCTGGCGTGCCATCGGTCCCGGTGTCGAGGTGCTCAGTACCGATGACGGTGGTCCGCTGACCCGCACGGTGAAGCGGATCATCGATCCGCTGGTGCTGCGGCTGCGGTCCAACACCCGGTTCTCGGTCCCGTTCGTGTCCGCCGAGGTGGCCGCACAGATGCACGACGTCATCGTGGGGCAGACCGCGACGCTGCAGGCCACCGCGCAGTGGTTCGACCTGCTCAAGCGGGAACGTCGTCGATTGCGGATCACCACCGGCAACGCCCAGGAACTGTACTTTCCGGTCTGCTACGAGCTCGCCCTGCTGGAAGGTCCACCGGCGCAACAGGATCGGGCCGCCGCCGAACGGCACCTGCGAGCCGTTCACGCCGACCGCGACCGCACGGCCATCGAGGTGCTCAACCGCTATCTGGCCGACGGGGCGGCCGTTGCCGCGCTGGCGGGGCAGCTGGCACGTAGCTGGCAGGATGTGCGGGCCGGCACCGAGATGACCGGGCCCTTCCTGGCCGGCCTGACCACGGCACTCGGACCGGCCGACGGGCACAACGCCGTCGCGGCCCGGCAGCGGGTCTGGTCGGCGCTCGTCGCCGATGCCACGCCCTACAACCTCGGGGCAGCCGTCCACCACGCCGGTTCGGGGCTGCCGTGGTCGATCGTCGAGCTCGGTCTCAGCTCGGTCGAGCCCCAACGTCCCCCGGTCATCGTCGACGACGCTCCGGGGTTCGGTGACCGCCCGCTGGACCGCAGCGTGGTCGACCGGGTCCGATCCACCCTGCGTCGCGCGATGGACCGTGATGAACTGCCCGACGTGCCGACGCTGTGTGCGGAGGAGACCGACCGCGCGTGCGCACCCTGGGGCCTACTGGCCGAGGACAAGCAGGCGACCCTGATCGCGGGCATCGAGGTCGCCGTCGACCTGGCGCCGCTCGACGGGGCCGCAGCGACCAGGTACCAGCTGTCCGACCGGATCCAGGCGCGGCTGCGCAAGGAGGCATACGTGCTGCACGCCCGGCGTTACCTGGCCGGCACGGCCGCGGCCGACCCGCGTCAGCAGCATGTCATCGACGACCTGGCGGCCTTTCAACGGCCCTACCTGAGCCGGTTGTGGGCGCGGCTGCACGGCCGCGATGTGTGGCAGGAGCCGTGCTCCGACCTCGATGACGTCCGCGCGCTCCTCGACGGGGTCGCCCGGTCGGTGAGCCTTGATCACCGCCAGCGGATCAAGTCGATGCTCGAGGGGCTTCCGGCATGAGATTCGTCGCGGACTCCGGGCTGTGGAGCACCGGCCCCACCGCGGCACCCGACCCGTTGACCGCGGTGATCGAGCTTGCCGGTGCGGTCCTGTCCTGGACGGTCGACGAGCCTGAGTCCCCCGCGAATTCCGTTGCGCACCTGACGATCACCGATATCGACCGCGTCGATTGGCTGTGGCGGGTGGTGGGTGAGAACGGCCACGCGGCCATCGTCGCGGCGCTGGCCACCGACACGGTGCCGGCGGGGGAGCGCACGGTGCCGGAGGTCGGCTTCGTCACCGGTGCGCTGGATCCGCTGCGGCGACTGGCGCTGGGCCACTGGCTCCGGCGCTGGTGGCCGGCCAGTCGCCGCGACGGCATTGCCGAACTCGACGGCGCGCTGCTCGACGGCGAGCTCGCATTATTGACTGCCGCCGCCGAGGACTATTTCGGCGACGGGACCCTGGACTCCGAGGCCACCGCGCTGCTGCGGCCGCACGCTGCCGCGCTGACGGCGCTGCGGCAGGCGGGCGATCCACGGGTGGCCGAGCTGGTCGACGCGTGCGCGGAGCTCGCGCAGGACACCGGGATCGACGTCAGCGCCGCGGTAGCCCCGGCCACCCGGCGGCGCCGCGACGACTACGCCCTGGCGGCAGGTCCGGGCAGTATCGATTCGTCCAGCGCGGCCATCGCGACCGGGGTGCGATCACTGCGCTGGGCGGGAGTGCCGCCAGGGATCTTCGACGCGGCCGAGGGCACCGTCGACTGGCGCGTCGCGATCGACGGTGCCGCTGTCAGTGCCGAGGTCGGCGTCGGATTGTCGGGCACGGCGTCGTCGCAGGGGATCCCGGTCTTGGTGCGGTCCGGGGCGTTGCACGGCGCCGGCGAGCTGGACGTCGCCGGTCGGGCCGTGCTGGAGCTGTTGGACGGTGAGAACGTTCCGATCGCCGAATCGGTTGCCTGGAACCATGATTGGCGCAATGTCGAGGTTACCGTCGGCGCCGGCGTCGACGAGTCCGCGGAGGTCCGGGAACGGGTCCGGGCACTCGCGCGGGCGCGCCTGCGCCAACCCGGTGCCGATGCCTTCCTGGCGGAGGTACTCGCGGCCGAGTCGGACTACTGATCGGAACGCATGGACTCCCGGATCTGCGCGAGCCGTTCGGCGGCGGCCTTCTGCCTGGCCTCGTACTGTTCCTCGACGTTGTGACCCTCGGGGGTATCGGCCGCGAGTTCGTGCGCGCCGATCGCCGTGCCGTACCGGGTCTCGATCTTCTCGCGCACCGAGTCGAAGGTGGGCACGCCGTCGGGCGTATAGCCGACGTCCTCAACGGGTGGAACCGGGGCGGCGCCGGACGGTGCGGGCGCCTTCGTTTCGTCGGCCATTCCGCCACGGTACCGCCGACGATGCGACCGATCGATCGGTTACCGGCCCGCGGCCTCGGTGGATGTTTCCGCGCCGTGCGTCATCCCGGTGACCGGCACATCGGCGGCCGAGCGTGCAGCGGCCGGCAGGGTCGGCGCCGGTACGCCCGGGGTGTGCAGGGCGCCGGCGAGCCAGGGCAACGCGGTGGCGAAGACCCGGGCGGCGAACGGCCAGTCGTGCTTGCCGGGCTGGGCGACGACGGCGCACTGGATGCCATGTGCCGCACCCAGGGCGCACAAGGTGTTCGCCGCCGTGGTCTGGTCGCTGGGCCTACCAGTGCCGGCGTGATAGCCGATCGGGGTCGTGCCGTTGGCCGTCGGGATGTTCCGCGGCTGCGGGGCCGCGTTACCGGTGTTCGCGTTGATCGCGAACCAGGCCGAAATTCCCTGGTAAGCACCATGTTTGGTGATCACGTTGACCGGATCCCAGGCCGCGTAGGCGGTCGGGTCGCCGCCGAACAGCCGGTTGATGGTCTGCGACTTGGTTCCGGAGTTCGGTGCGCTGTCCCCGGCGATGTCGACGAACGCGCTGAACAGATCCGGGTGCATGGTGGTGAGGTCGACCGCGCAGGTCCCGCCCATCGACCAGCCAGCGATACCCCAGTTCGCGGGGTTGGCGCTGACGCCGAACTCGGCCGTCATGAACGGCCGGACGTCCTTGGTCAGATGATCGGCGACGTTCCCTCGGGGGCCGTTGACGCACTCGGTGTCGTTGTTGAACGCGCCGCCGGAATCGGCGAAGACCAACACCGGGGCGTTGCCGTGGTGGGCGGCGGCGAAGGCGTCGACGGTGTTGACTGCGCTCCCGGCGCGCAGCCAGTCGGCCGGCGTGTTGAATTCGCCGCCGAGCATCAGCACGGTGGGCAACTTCGGGGGCGGACTGGTGGCGAACCAGGCGGGCGGCAGGTACACGAGTTCGCCGCGGTGCTTGAAGCCCGACGCGGTCGCAGAGATGGTCACCGGCACCACGCTGCCCCGCGCTGGCAGCACGTGATGGGCCTGGACCTGTGCCGCCTGCGCGGTCACCGCGGCGCGGCTGGTCTGGTCGGGCAGCGGGCCGGAGGTCAGCTGACCCCACGCGTTCTGCACCGTCGGGAAGTAGCCCACCCACGCATTGACCACCAGGGCTGCACTCAGCAGGCAGAGCGGGACCGCCAGGAGCGACACGCCACGTCGCCACCACCGGGCCGTGCGCCAGCCCAGCCCCACAACGCCTACCGCGACCCCGCTGGCGGCGACCCAGAGCCACAGCTGGCGTGGGGCGGGCTCGCTGGCCAGCCCGTTGCTGGCGATGGCCCAGTGAGCGGCCGCCACGGCGACGACCCCGAGCAGGGCCGCCAGCGGCAACCAGCGGTGCCGACGGCCGGTCAGCGCAACCAGCAGGGCGGCCGCGGCCAGGGCCTGCACGGTCGTCGGCACCCAGCCGTGCATCAACGAAATGTGCTGCTGGAAAAGGCCGAAGGGCGCCGACATCACTGTCACCGCACAATCCTCACCCGCGAATCTGGAAAATTGCTGTGAACGGCGATTATCGCGGTTTTGCGAGTGGGAACGGCAGCGTCTCCCGGATGCTGTGACCGGTGATCAGCATGACCACCCGGTCGACACCCACCCCCATGCCGCCGGTCGGCGGCATGGCGTACTCCATCGCCTGCAGGAAATCCTCGTCGAGTTCCATCGCCTCCCGGTCCCCGCCCGCGGCGAGCAGGGACTGCTCCTGCAGGCGCCGGCGCTGCTCGACCGGATCGGTCAACTCGCTGTAGGCCGTACCCAGCTCCACGCCCCAGGCCACCAGATCCCAGCGTTCGGCGACACCCGGTTTGCTGCGATGCGGACGGGTCAGCGGCGACACCGAGGTGGGGAACTCCGTGTAGAACGTCGGCGCCTCGGTGCGGTCCTCGACGAGGTGCTCGTACATCTCGAGGACGACGGCCCCCTCGTCCCACTGGCGGTGATAGGGAATCTGGGTGGCATCGCACAACCGGCGCAGCGTGGCGAGCTCGGTCCCGGCGTGGACGTGTTCGCCGAGGGCTTCGGAGACCGCGTCGTGCACGGTCTTGACCGGCCACCGGCCCGAGATGTCCACCGGGCCCAGCCTCCCGTCGGGCCCGCGCCGCATCACCAACTGAGCCCCATTGGCGGCCACGGCGGCATTCTGGATCAGCTCGCGGCAGCCGTCGATCCAGACCAGGTAGTCCGCATGCGCCTGATAGGCCTCGAGCAGGGTGAACTCGGGGTTGTGGCTGAAGTCGACCCCTTCATTGCGGAACGCCCGGCCCAGTTCGAACACGCGCTCGACGCCCCCGACGCACAGCCGCTTCAGGTAGAGCTCTGGGGCGATTCGCAGGTACAGATCCAGGTCGTAGGCGTTGATGTGGGTGAGGAACGGGCGGGCGTTGGCGCCGCCGTGGATCTGCTGCAGGATGGGCGTCTCCACCTCGATGAAATCCTTGGCGAACAGCGTCTCCCGGATCGAATGCAGGATCTGGCTGCGGGCCCGGATCAGCTCGCGGGCCTCGGTGTTGATGGCCAGGTCGACATAGCGGGACCGCACGCGGGCCTCGGAATCCGTCAGGCCCTTCCACTTGTCGGGCAGCGGGCGCAGGCACTTGCCGGTCAGTCGCCAGTCCCGCACCAGCACCGAACGGGTGCCGGTCCGGCTGACCCCCATCGTGCCGGTGACCTCGACGAGATCGCCCAGGTCGATCGCCGCGGTGAACGATCCGGTGCCCGAGCCTGGTCCGAGTACCGAATTGTCCAGCAGCACTTGGATTTCGCCGGACCAGTCCCGCAGCTGGGCGAAGATCACACCCCCGTAGTCGCGGATCCGAAGGACCCGGCCGGCCACGCTGACGGCGGTCCCGTCGGCTTCGGCGAGCGCGGCGCTGACGGTGTGGCTGGGTGGCTGCCCGACGGGATAGGCGTCAATTCCCTTGGCGCGCAGCGCATCGAGCTTGTTCATCCGGACCCGGACCTGCTCGGGCAACCGGGTCGCGGCCGTACCGTCGGTCAGGTCGACGGCGAGTCCGGAGATGTCCGGCGTCGACCCGTCGCCGTGCAGGCGCCCCGAGTCGACCAGTGCCTGCGGAACGGCGGGGTGGTGACCGGTGTGCTGGCGGTTGCGCCGGCCGAACGGCAGCACCAGGAATCCTTCGGCGATCACCGACGCGACACCGACCCGCGGGATCAGCCGGGCGTCCTCGTAACACGCGTAGCGCGGCACCCATTCGGGCAGGTATTTCATGTTCGAGCGGTACAGCGTCTCGAGCTGCCACCATCGGGAGAAGAAGACCAGCACCGCGCGCCACAGTCGTGCGACGGGACCGGCACCGAGCTGTGCGCCTTCTTCGAAGGCCGATCGGAACATAGCGAAGTTCAGTGAAATTCGGTTGATGTCAAGGGCTTCCGACTGCAGGCACAATTCGCTGACCATCAGTTCGATGGTGCCGTTGGGTGAACCGGGGGAGCGCCGCATCAGATCCAGCGAAACCCCGGTGACGCCCCAGGGCACCAGTGAGAGCATCGCCACCACCGCGCCAGCGCCGTCGGGATCGCCCTGGACCGCCTCCACCAACAGGCACTCGCCGTCCGCGGGGTCGCCCAGCCGGCCCAGCGCCATCGAGAAGCCGCGCTCGGTCTCGGAATCCCGCCAGGCATCGGCGCGTTCGATGGTTGCGGACATTTCCGTCGAGGTGAGATCGCGGTGCCGCCGGATGCGCACGCTCAGTCCGGCCCGGCGTGCCCGGGTGACGGCCTGTCGTACCGGCTTCATCTCCGGTCCGGACAGCGTGAACCGGTCGGGGTACAGGATCGCCTCGTCGCCGAGTTCGAGCGCATTGAGCCCGGCTTCGCGGAAAGCCTGGGCCGCCGCCGAACTCGCACCCATCACACCCGGCGCCCACCCGTAGGTCTGGCACAGTTCGAGCCACACCTTGATCGCCGCCTGCCACGCCCGCGGGTCGCCGAGGGGGTCGCCGCTGGCCAAGCAGACACCGACCTCGACGCGGTAGGTCACCGCGGCCCGGCCGTTGGGGGCGAACACCACCGACTTGTCGCGCCGGGTCGCGAAGTAACCCAGCGAATCGTTCTTGCCGTAGACCTCGAGCAGGCCGCGGATCGCGGACTCGTCCTGCCCGGTCAATGCGTTCTCGGAACGCTGCGACTGGAACAACACGATGGCCGCGGCCATCAGGGCCAAGGCGCCGAAGAGGCCGAGCAGCACGTTGATGAGGATGTGCGGGTGGCCGCTGAACTGCTCGGGACCCGCGCCGGAGAACGCGTTGACGCGGTTGACCGTGTAGAGGAATCGGTCCTCGCGGGCCAGTGAACCCGGGAACAGCTCCACCAGGGACCAACCAATCAGGGTCCCCATCGCCATTCCGACGATCAGGACCGCGGCGGCCTTGAACAACGCCCCGCGGCGCACCTTCGCCCAGAACTCGTTGCGCGCCAGCAGGAGCAGCACGATGAGGACGACGTGCACCACCAGGCCGATGAGTTCGCCGGCTTCGTCGAGCGTCGATTCGCCACCGGTGAGCAGATCGCCACCGTTCCAGACAATTTCGGCGACCATGTAGATCAGCAGGATCCACCAGGCGATTCGCTTGCGCGCGGCCAGCGCGGCAGCCAGCAGGACCAGGACGAATGCCCAGGCGAAGCTGGTGTCCGGAAAGTTGAACAGGTAGTTGTTGACGAACTCGGCAGGGATGCGGACCAGGGACCGGACGAACGGTGACACGCTGGCGATCAGCGACAGCGTCGCGACGACGCCGACGATCCACCCCGTCGCCGCAGGAACCCAGGGGTACGGCGTAGTGGGACGGCTGAGCGGCCGGGTCGTGACGGTCATATGCGGCGAGGATATAGCGGTGAAGGTCCGACGGGGGGAGGGGACGGTTACCAGACCGGGCCGGTGTACTTCTCACCCGGACCGTGACCGGGCTCCTCGGGTTCGGCGCTGGCTTCGCGGAAGGCCAGCTGCAGGCTCTTGAGGCCGTCGCGCAGCGGGCCGGCGTGCGGGCCGAGGTATTCCGCCGATGCGGTCACCAGACCGGCGAGCGCGGTGATCAGCCGGCGCGCCTCGTCGAGATCACGATGGGGACTGCCGTCCGGATCGGCCTCGGACAGCCCGAGCTTCTCCGCCGCGGCGCTCATCAGCATGACCGCGGACCGGCTGATGACCTCGACCGCGGGAATCTCGGCCAGTTCGCGGATTCTTGGATCGTCGGTCATGCCTGTTAGACTCGCATGCGCGACCGTTCCGGCTGACGCCGGGACAGCAAGTGGAGTCCCACTCCCACCGCCTGCCCGACAGGTTCGGCGGTCCGGTCACCGGTATTGCAGGATAACTGCGATGCCGGGTCTGCGTCTCGTGCGCGGGCGGTTCACACCGCGACTGGTCGGCATTGGGCCCTGCTCCGAGCAGGGCTTTTCTGTTCCGATGAACAGGTGCTGGTGGGTTGGGCCTCTAATGAGGACACACACCCAGGAGGCCACATCAGCACTGAGACCCGCGTCAACGAGCGCATTCGCGTACCTGAAGTCCGATTGATCGGCCCCGGTGGGGAGCAGGTAGGCATCGTGCGCATCGAAGATGCCCTCCGCGTCGCCGCGGATGCCGACCTCGACCTTGTCGAAGTAGCCCCCGACGCCAAGCCGCCGGTATGCAAGATCATGGACTACGGCAAGTTCAAATATGAGACGGCTCTGAAGGAGCGCGAGTCTCGCAAGAACCAGCAGCAGACCGTCGTCAAGGAACAAAAGCTGCGTCCCAAGATCGACCCGCACGATTACGAGACCAAAAAGGGTCACGTCATCCGCTTCCTGGAAGCCGGGTCGAAGGTCAAGGTGACGATCATGTTCCGCGGTCGCGAACAGTCCCGCCCCGAACTGGGTTACCGGCTGTTGCAGCGCCTCGGCGCCGATGTGGCCGAACACGGCTTCATCGAGACGTCCGCCAAGCAGGACGGCCGGAACATGACGATGGTGCTGGCCCCGCACCGCGGCGCGAAGACCCGCGCCAAGGCAGCGCACGACGCCGACGCGCCGACGCCCGGCCCAGCCGGAAAGCCGGCCGAGGCGGAGGCGCCCGCCGACGACAACTCGCAAACCACCTGAGCACCACCACCTGAGCAACGAACTGAGGACACATGCCCAAGGCCAAGACCCACAGCGGTGCATCGAAGCGGTTCCGTAAGACCGGAACCGGCAAGATCGTGCGCCAGAAGGCCAACCGTCGCCACCTGATGGAACACAAGCCCACCACGCGCACCCGTCGCCTCGACGGTCGCACCGAGGTGGCCGCCAACGACACCAAGCGTGTCGCCAAGATGCTGAACGGCTGAGGCCCAGCAGCCAGCCAGACCTGAGACCAACGAGATAGGAATACCCCATGGCACGCGTAAAGCGCGCACTCAACGCCCAGAAGAAGCGGCGCACAGTCCTCAAGGCTTCGAAGGGTTACCGCGGCCAGCGCTCGCGGCTCTACCGCAAGGCCAAAGAGCAGCAGCTGCATTCGCTGACCTACGCCTACCGGGACCGCCGGGCCCGCAAGGGTGACTTCCGCAAGCTGTGGATCACCCGCATCAACGCCGCGGCCCGGGCCAACGACATCACCTACAACCGCCTGATCCAGGGCCTCAAGGCCGCCGGAGTCGAGGTGGACCGCAAGAACCTCGCTGAGATCGCGGTCAGCGACGCCGCGGCGTTCACCGCGCTGGTCGCGGTCGCCAAGGCGGCATTGCCCAGTGATGTCAACGCACCGTCCGGTGAGGCCGCCTGAATCCGCCACTGACCGAACGATCGGCCCGCGTGGTCGCGGCAGTCAAACTGCTGCGCCCCGCGGGCCGACGTCGTGTCGGGAGGTTCCTGGCCGAGGGACCCAACCTCGTCGCGGCTGCGGTCAGCCGTGG
>RRZT010489844.1_pt1 | contig 13287 bp, 11 predicted proteins | sample 2165551 | NCBI WGS metagenome assembly RRZT01 (sample SAMN10456910, study PRJNA506462) | wastewater metagenome | biome: wastewater; feature: sludge; material: wastewater sludge; isolation source: wastewater sludge with Escherichia coli K12::gfp cells carrying plasmid... | place: USA: Moscow, Idaho... | reverse complement strand
GGCTCTTCGTACTTGCGGTGGGTGGGGTGCGACACGCCGGGTGAGGCGGGTGGGTTGAGGTAGGGGTCGAGGCCCTCAGGATCAGGAGTTACCACACTCCCCGTTCCGAGGACCTCGACTGTGACCGAGCCTACGGCTTGCGCTGCGCGCTGCCACCACCACGATGCCTATTGCGACCGTTGTGACCTGTTGGTGGGCCTTCCCGGCCTCCATGTGGTCGGCGTGGAGCGTGATCCCGGCGGGGCGCAGGTGAGGGTCGAGTCGGCGCCAGCCATGATGGGCTGTCCCTCGTGCGGGGTCATCGCGGCCTCGCACGGCCGGCGGACGGTTCGCCTGGTCGACATCCCATGCTTCGGGGCGCCGACGGTGGTGTGGTGGCGCAAACGCACGTGGGAGTGCGTCGAACCGTCGTGTCCGGTGGGAGTGTTCACCGAGCAGGACGAGCGGGTGGCCAAGCCGCGGGCGATGCTCACCACCAGGGCCTGCCGGTGGGTGGTGGAACAGGTGCGTCGCGAGCACGCCTCGATCGCCGGGCTCGCCCGCCAGTTGGCGACCACCTGGCGGACCGTGTGGACCAGCATCGCGCCGATCCTCGCTCGCGCCGCCGCTGACGAAGCCCGGTTCGCCGGCGTGACCACCTTGGGCGTGGATGAGCACCTGTGGCACCACGTCGACACCCGCAAGCGTGGGCCGAAGGAGTTGACCGGCATGGTCGACCTGACCCGTGACAAGGACGGACGCGTCCACGCCCGGCTGCTCGACCTGGTCCCGGGCCGGTCCGGGACCGTGTACAAGACGTGGCTCGACCAGCGCGGCAAGACTTTTAAGGCCAACGTTGAGGTCGCCACCCTGGACCCGTTCCGCGGCTACAAGAACGCGATCGACGACAAGCTCGCCGACGCCACCGCCGTCCTTGATGCCTTCCACGTCGTGGCGTTGGCCGGACACGCCGTCGATGAGGTCCGCCGCCGCGTGCAGCAAGAGACCCTCGGGCACCGTGGCCGCTCCGGCGACCCGCTCTACGGCATCCGCAACGTGCTCCGCTGCGCGGCCGAGCGGCTCACCGACAAACAACAAGCCCGCCTCGCCGCCGCGATCGCCGCCGATGAACGCCACGACGCCGTCCACGTCGCCTGGCAGTGCGCCCAGAAGGTGCGAGCCGCTACGCCCACCCCGACACCAGCAAGGGCCGCGAGCTCGCCGAGCAGGTCGTCGACGGCTTCCCGTCCTGCCCCATCCCCGAAATCGCGCGGCTGGGCCGGACTCTGAAGCAGTGGAAGGACGCGTTCCTGGCCTACTTCGACACCGGCCGCGCCTCCAACGGCGGCACCGAAAGCATCAACGGGCTTATCGAGCTCCACCGCCGCATCGCCCGCGGCTTCCGGAACCGACAGAACTACCGGCTACGCATGCTCCTCATCGGCGGCGGACTCACCGTGCCCCCACCGCAGGTATGAAGAGCCGACAAACTGAGCATCCGGCTCCCCGGCATCGGCGCGGGCGAACTGGAGGACACCCTGGGGCTCACCTCCACCACCCGCGCCTGGCTGTCCGGCTGGACCCGCTGACCCGCAACGTCCCCGCCGACGACTACGGATTACCCCGCCGAGGACTTCGGGTTACGCTGCCGATGACTTCGGGTTACGCCGCCGAGGACTTCGACTCACCCCGCCGACGACTTCGGCTCACCCCGCCGAGGACTCACGGCCCGGCGACCTCCGGCGGCTTCGCCGCTCCCGGACGCCCCCGGTGCGGCACCAGGGTGGCCGGGCCGTCCACCCCCAGCTCGGACGCGGTGATCCGGGCGAACAGCAGCGCGTCGTAGTCGCCCGACTCCCACGCCACCCCCAGCGAGCCGTCGGGCAGCGGCACCGCCACCGAGTAGGCCGCCGCGCCCGCGTCGATCACGACCGGGGCGTCCCAGGTCGTCCCGCCGTCGCGCGAAACCCGCGCCACCAGGCGGCGCCGCTCGGACGGATCGTCCAGCCCGGTCGCGACCACCAGCGGGCCGGCAACCCCCGCAGCCAGCAGCGCCAGGCCGCCGTTGCAGCCGGGATCGACCAGGGCGGCGTCCGGCTCGGGGACGCCGAACGCAGCGCCGTCCGCCGAGCGGGCCGCGCGGCGCCGCGGGGTGGCGCGCGCGTGCAGCAGCACCGAGCCGTCGGGCAGGCCCAGCAGCTTGGTCTCGTCGCAGTCGGGGCCGATCGGCTCGCCCAGGGCCCAGGTGAGCCCGCCGTCGTCGGAGAAGCCGGACGCCGCCCCGTGCTGCCCGCCGCGGCGCAGCACGAACGGCTGCAGCAGCCGCCCGGACGCCGTCGCCGTCCCGTTGCCGGACGAGGCGAACATGCCCGTCGCCCCGGCCGGACGCAGCGCCGACAGGTCGCGATGCGTCCAGGTCAGGCCGTCGTCGGTGGAGGTCGAGCACCACAGCTCGAGCCCCTCTTCGGCGTCCGCGCTGAAGAAGCTGCGCCCGCGCGACCCGACGTACCAGCACAGAATCCGGCCGCTCGCCGGGTCGGTCGTCAGCGACGCATCGCCGAAGCCGTGCCCGGGCTCGTGGCGGCGCAGCGCCCGCGGGGCGCTCCACGTCCGGCCGCCGTCGTCGGCGTGCCGCAGCGCCAGGTCGAAGTCGCCGGGCAGGTCGCGCCAGTCGGCGCGCACGTCGTAGGCGGCCAGGAGGCGCCCGGACGCCGTGACGCACAGCGCCGGGATCCGGTAGCGGGGCGCCTCGAACGCCGACCCGGCGAACGGCTCACCGGACCGCGCCAGCTCGACGACCTCCATGCCGCAACCCGCCGCGGCTCAGGCGGTCGCGGCCGCGCCGCCGACGGCGTCGGCGAACCAGCGCGTCAGCGTCGTCGGGTGGGTGATGGCCGTGCCGACCACCACGGCGAACGCGCCGCGGCGCATGGCCTCGGCGGCCTGTTCGGGGGAGTGGACGCGGCCCTCCACGAGCACGGGCAGCGCCTCCAGTGCGACGATCTGGTCCACGACCTCCCAGTCGGGCCCCTCGGTCTTGGGGCGCTCGCCGGTGTAGCCGGCCAGCGTGGTGCCCAGCACGTCGGCGCCCGCCGCGACGGCGGCCTCGGTGTCGGCCAGCGAGCCGCAGTCGGCCATCACCAGCACGTCGGGGTGGGCGTCCTTGAGCCCCGAGATCGTCGCGGCGAGGCTGAGGCCGTCGGGCCGGGGCCGGCGCGTGCCGTCCAGGGCCACGATCCCGGCGCCGGTCGCGGCCACCTCGAGGCAGTCGGCCAGCGTCGGGGTGATGAAGACGCCGTCGTGGCCGACCTTGACCAGGCCGATCAGCGGCACGTCGAGCGCCGCGTGCATGGCGCGCAGATCGTCCAGCCCCTTGCCGCGGATGCCGACCGCGCCGCCCTCGACCGCGGCCAGCGCGATCTGGGTCATCGTGCGCGGGTCGAGCATCGGCTCGCCGGGGTAGGCCTGGCAGGAGACGATCAGGCCGCCGCGCAGCCGCTCCAGGATGGGGTTCATGCTTCCTCCACGAGATGTAGATGCGGTTCGGGGGCGGGCTGGGCGTCGTAGACGGCGCCGGCCGCGCCGATGATGGCCGCCGACTGCCCGGCGGCGGCCGGCACGACCGGGATCCCGGCCAGCACGTCGATCAGCTCGGCGCGCAGGGTGTCCTCGAAGGGACGCCACCACAGCGGCCCGGCCTCGGCGAGCCCGCCGCCGACGACGACGAGTTCGGGGTCCAGCGTGGTGACGATGCCGGCCACGCCGCGGGCCAGCCCGGACGCCGCCGCGTCGATGGCGTCCAGGGCGGCGCGGTCGCCCTGCCGCGCGCGGTCGAACACCGCCCGGGTGTCGGACGCCTCGGGCGAGCCGCCGCGAGCCAGGTAGCCGCGGTGGATCGCGGGTCCGGCGGCGAGCGCCTCGAGGTGCCCGGTGCGTCCGCAGGGGCAGCGCAGCCCGTCGGCGCCGGGCGCGGGCACGTGCCCCATCTCCCCGGCGACGTGGTGGGCGCCGGTGCGCAGGCGTCCGTCGACGACGACGGCGCCGCCGATGCCGGTGCCCGCGGCGACCATCAGGAAGGTGGACGCCGACGCGGCGGCCCCGCGCCAGGCCTCGCCGAGGGCGTGGGCGTCCACGTCGTTGCGGACCTCGACGGCGATGTCGCCGAGCCGCGCGCGGACGCCGGCGACCAGGTCGGTGCCGACCCAGCCGCGGAAGGTGTCGGTGGCCGAGACGATGGTCCCGGACGCGGCATTTACCGCGCCGGCGGTGCCGATCCCGACCCCGACCAGCCCGGGAGGGGGGTCGGCGAGAGCGTCCGGGCGGGTGTCCAGGAGGTCGCCGGCGAGGGTATCCGCGAGAGCGCCGGCGAGAGCGTCCGGGACAGCGCCGGCGAGGGCGTCCGGGACGGGAACCGACGTCCTCGGCGGCGGGAGTCGAAGTCCTCGGCGGGCGGAGCCGAAGTCCTCGGCGAGGGTGGCGGCGCGGGACGCCGTGGAGACGGTGCCGATCGCCGCCGCGGTCACCGCGGCGCGGACCGCGGACGCCACGGCGTCCAGGACCGTGTCGGGGGAGACCGCCGACGGCGTCGGGATCGTGACGACCGGGCCCACCTCACCGTCGGGGGCGACGACGGCGGCGGAGGTCTTGGTGCCGCCGAGGTCGACCCCGACGACGAGGCGGGGCTCGGTCACGTCAGCAGCCCGACCTCGGTCAGGATCGCGTTGACGCGCTCGCTGTCGGCGTCGTCGAGGCCCTGCATGGGCGCCGGCATCGCGGGCGAGGCGATGATGCCCAGCGACGCGGCCGCCGCCTTGAAGGCGCCGATGCCGCCGGCGTCCCCGGAGCGGCCCTGCGGCACGAACGCGATCTCGAACAGGCGGGCGAGCCGGTCCTGCTCGGCGCGGGCGGCGTCCCAGTCGCCGCGCTGGGCGGCGTCCCACAGCCGGGCGTAGCCCGCCGGGTCGACGTTGCCGAGCCCGGGCACGCAGCCGTCGGCGCCCAGCAGCGCCATGCCGTCCACCATGACCTCGTGGCCGGTCGACAGCGTCAGCGGGCTGCCTGCGGCGCGGTTGGCCGCGACCAGGCGGCGGAAGGCCACGTCGTCGCCGGAGGAGTCCTTGACGCCGATGATGACGCCCTCCTGGCCGAGCTGGACGAGCAGGTCGACCGGCAGCTTGGCGTGGACGCGCACGGGCACGTCGTAGGCGATCACCGGGATCGAGACGGCGGCGGCGACCATGCGGAAGTGCTCGGCTATCTCGGCTGCGTCGTTGAGCGAGTACACCGGGGCGGTCACGACGACGGCGGACGCTCCCAGCTCCTCGGCGCGCTTGGCCTGCTCGATGACGCGGGCCGCGGACATGTCGGGCGTCCCGACGACGACCGGGACGCGCCCGGCCGCGGTGGCCACGACGCGGGCGGTGACGGCGTCGCGCTCGGCGTCGGTCAGGTAGGCGACCTGGCCCGAGGAGCCCAGGGCGAACAGCCCGTGGACGCCGCCGGCGATCAGGTGCTCGATCAGGTTGTCGAGGCTGTCCAGATCCAGCGAACCGTCGGGGTTCAGCGGGGTCAGGATCGGGGGGATGATTCCGTTCAGGATGGACACGGGACAGGTGCTCCTCAGAGTAGGGACGGAACCGCGCTCAGCAGAGTGCGGGTGTAATCGTGGTGGGGATCGGTGAACAGCTGCTCGGCGGGGCCGGTCTCGACGACCTGGCCGGCGTACATGACGGCCATCCGGTCCGAGACGTAGCGGACGGTGGAGATGTCGTGGCTGATGAAGACCATCCCCAGCCCCAGCTCCTCCTTCAGGTCGGTGAGCAGGTTGAGCACCTGCGCGCGCACCGACACGTCCAGGGCGGACGTGGGCTCGTCGGCGACGATGACGTCGGGCTCGAGCGCCAGCGCCCGGGCGATGGCGACGCGCTGCCGCTGACCGCCGGAGATCTGCCGGGGCAGCACGTCCAGCGCCGAGGCCGGCAGGCCGACCAGCTTCAGCAGGACGCGCACCCGCGCCTCCCGCTCGGCCGGCGTCCCGATGCCGTGGACGCGCAGCGGGTCGATCAGCTGGTCGCGCACGGTCATGCGGGGATTCAGCGCGGTGGCCGGATCCTGGAAGACCACCGACACCGCCCGCCCCAGCACCTTGCGGGTGTTGGCGTCGTAGCGCAGCGGCGCCCCGTGGAACAGCACCTCGCCGTCGGTGGGGTGCTGCAGGCCGACCAGGACGCGGGCCAGCGTCGACTTGCCGCAACCGGACTCGCCCACGATGCCGACGGTCTCGCCGCGGGAGATCGTGAAGTCGACGTCGTTGACGGCGTGCACGGTGCCGGGCTTGAACAGCCCGCCCGTGCGGGTCTTGTGCACCACGTGCACGTGCCGCAGCTCCAGCACCGGCGCGGGCTGCGTCGGCAGGCCCTCGGGACGGGCCGGGACGCCGGCGTCCGGCAGGTCGATCGGGTCGGTCGAGACGGGGATGGCTTCGCTCATCGGGCGTCCTCCAATTCGGGATGCGCGGCGTAGCGGTGGCTCGTGCCGGGCACGGTCACCAGGTCGGGGCGGACGTCGAGTCCGACCGTCGGGTTGAAGGAGCGCGGCGCGAACCGGTCGCCCGCGACGAACTCGCGGGGGCTGGGCACGACGCCGGGCACCTGGTGGAGGCGTCCGGTCCCGGACTCGATGGAGAGCACCGAGCCGAGCAGCCCGCGGGTGTACTCGTGGCGCGGGTCGGTGAGCAGGTCGAGCGTCTCGCCCGACTCGACGACCTGGCCGGCGTACATGACGGTGATGCGGTGCGCCACCGAGGCGACCAGCGCCAGGTCGTGGCTGACGAACACCATCGCGAAGCCGAGCTTCTCGCGCAGGCCGTTGAGCAGCTCGATGACCTGCTTCTGCACGGTGACGTCGAGGGCCGTGGTGGGCTCGTCGGCGATCACCAGCTTCGGGTTGCGGGTCAGCGCCATGGCGATCAGGACGCGCTGCCGCTGGCCGCCCGAGAGCTCGTGCGGGTAGGAGTTGAGCGTCCGCTTCGGCTCCAGGCCGACCAGTTCGAGGAGCTCCTCGGCGGTGCGCTGCCCGCCGCGGGAGGTGAGCTGCTTCATCTGGGTCTTGATCAGCATCGACGGGTTCAGCGAGCTGAGCGCGTCCTGATAGATCATGGCGATCTCGTGGCCGCGCAGGGCGTTGTGCTCCTTGGGCGACAGCTTCAGCAGGTCGACGCCGTTGAACCAGATCTCGCCCGACAGCTGCGCCGACTTGGGCAGCAGCCCCATGATCGCCATCGAGGTGATCGACTTGCCGCAGCCGGACTCGCCGACCAGGCCCATGGTCTCGCCGGGCCGCACCGAGAAGCTGACGTTGTCGACCACGTCGACGTCGCCGTGCGCCTCGGGGAACTTGATCGACAGGTTCTTGACCTCGAGCAGGGGGCCCGCGGGGCCGGTGTAGACGAGGCGGTCGTTGCGCTCCTTCTCCGCGGACGCCAGCGCCGCGAGCCGGTCGTCCAGCGGGACGACCTCGCCGTGCGGCACGGTCAGCTTCAGGCCGGCCTTCGGGTTCTCCGACGCTTCGACCGGGTCGTCGAGCTTGACCGGCTTGCGGGCCTTGGGCGCCACCATGGCGTCCGTCATGCCCTCGGACAGCACGTTCAGCGACAAGGTGGTGATGAGGATCGCCAGGCCGGGGAAGAACGTGGCCCACCAGCCGCCGATCAGCAGCAGCTGCTTGCCCTCGGCCAGCACGTTGCCCCACGACGGGTTCGGCGGCTTCACACCCGCGTTGATGAACGACAGGGACGCCTCGAACACGATCGCGTCGGCGACCAGCACGGTGGCGAACACCAGGATCGGGGCGATGCAGTTGCGGGCGACGTGCTTGATGAGGATCCACGGCGTCGAGGCGCCCATGACGCGGGAGGCCGAGACGTAGTCCTCGCCGAACTGCGCCAGCACGTTGGCCCGGACGACGCGGGTGAGCTGCGGGGTGTAGAGGAACGCGATCGCCAGCACGAGCACGGGGATCGAGTTGCCCCACACCGCGACGAACACGGCCGCCAGCGCGATGCCGGGGAAGCTCATGATGATGTCGAGGATGCGCATCAGCACCTCGGAGACCCACTTGGACGCCGTGGCGGCGATCGAGCCCAGGATCGCGGCGGCGACCAGGGCGACGGCCGTGGCCGCCAGGCCGATCACCAGCGAACTGCGTGAGCCGTTGATGACGCGGGAGAACACGTCGCGCCCGATGGCGTCGGTGCCGAACCAGTGCTCGGCCGACGGGGGCAGCGCCGGGACGCCGGACGCCTGCGGGTTCTGGGTGAAGAACGGGCCGAAGACGGCCGCCAGCAGGACCAGGGCGAACACCACGAGGGCGATGCGGGAGCCGATCGGCAGGGTGGTGAGCCGCAGGCCGGGCTGGGAGAGCTTCTCGGTGAGCTTGCGTCGCATGTCAGACCGTCCTGATCCGAGGGTTCACGAGGACGTAGAGCACGTCCACGATGATGTTGATCACGATGAACGCGATGGCCACGGTCAGCGTCACGCCCTGCACGAGGAACACGTCGTTGCGGGTGACGCCGTCGAGGATGAGCTGGCCCATCGCCTGGATGTTGAAGATGATCTCGATGATGACGGCGCCGCCCATCATGTAGCCCACGCGCAGGCCGAGCACGGTGATGGGGGTGATCAGCGCGTTGCGCAGCACGTTGCGGGCCACGACGACCGGCATCGGGATGCCGGCGCCGATCGCGGTGCGGACGTAGTCGCGGTCGAGCTCCTCGACCACCGAGGTGCGCACGACGCGGGTCAGCGAGCCCGCCACCGGGATCGCCAGGGCCAGCGCCGGCAGCGTGATGTTGTTGATCCAGATGCCCGGATCGACCCGGAACGGGACCCACTCGGAGATGACGGCGGGGTACAGCCCGGCGCCGCCGGGAACGGTGGACAGCCACTGGATCAGCAGCAGCGCCAGCCAGAACGATGGGGTCGCCAGCGCGGCGATCGACAGGACGCGGATGAGCTGGTCGGGCCAGCGGTCGCGGTACAGGGCCGCGGTCACGCCGAGGACCAAGGAGATCAGCACCGCCAGCACGAGGCCGACCAGGGTCAGCTGCAGCGTGATGGGGAAAGCCTTGGAGATGAACTCGGTGACCGGGACGTTGCCGGCCGAGGTGCCCAGGTCGCCCTGGACGAGTCCGCCGAGGAACCGGAAGTAGCGCAGCAGCAGCGGGTCGTCGAGGCCGTGCTCGGCGCGGTAGGCGGCCAGCGCCTCCGGGGAGGCGGACTCGCCCAGCGCCAGCCGCGCCGGGTCGGCGGGGGAGAAGGACATCACGAAGAACACCAGGAAGGTGACCCCGAGGATCATGATGGGCAGGGCTATCAGGCGTCTCCCGATGAGACGCAACAGGGTGGTCACGTGGTGCACTCCTTTGTGGTGGACCCTGGAGTGGGTGCCGGGGGTGTGCGCGGGGCCCGATGGGCCCCGCGCGGCCGCGCTCGGCGGGTGTTACTTGGTGGAGCCGGTGTCGAGGAAGTCGAGACCGGTGAGGGCGATGGGCTTGAAGTCGACCAGGGTGGTCCTGTCGTAGCCCGACGTGGTCTTGCGGTGGAACAGCGGGTACAGCGGGATCTCGTCCGACAGCAGGTTGAACGCCTTGCCCCAGGTGGCCTTCTGCTCGGCGGACTCCTGCTTGAGGCCGTCGTTGAGCAGCGTCTGCATCTGGTTGTAGGAGTCAGAGCCCTTCCAGTGCATGCGGGAGTCGGTCCACACGTCGCCGGCGAACCACCAGCGCATCAGCAGGTCGGGGTCGTTGCCGAACACCGAGGGATCGCCGGGGGCCACGACGACGTCGAAGGCGTCGGGCTTGCCGTCGATCGTGTTGTAAACGTCGGCGGACTTCTTCTCGGTGAAGTCGACGCTGAGCCCGACGGCCTCGAGGGCCTCCTTGATCAGCGGGGTGATCTTCTTGACCCAGCCGTGGTCGGTGCATAGCAGGCGGAAGCTCTTCAGGCCGGTCTCGGCGAGCAGCGCCTTGGCCTTCTCCGCGTCGTAGGTGTAGACGGTGGACGCCTTCTGGTAGTCCGGGTGCGTCTCCTGCACGAAGCTCGTGGCCGGCGTCGCGTTGCCCAGGTAGGCGGTCTGGATCATCCTGGGCATGTCGAGGGCGTAGAAGAACGCCTGGCGGTTCTTCACGTCGTTGAACGGCGCGGCGCCCATGTTGAACATGGCGAACAGCAGCGAGAAGCCCTGCTCGGCGGCGACGGTGGCCGACTGCTGCAGCGTCCCGATGGACAGGTCGGGCACCAGATCCATGGCCTGGACGGCCTTGGACGTCAGCGCGTTGGTGCGCGTGGCGTCGTCGGGCATGATCTTCCAGGTCATCTCCTTGGCCAGGGCCGGGCGCGGGCCGGTGTAGGCCTCGTTGCGCTCGAACTTGATCTCCTTGGAGGTGGCCGAGTTGTCGGTCATCTTGTAGGGGCCGGTGCCGACCGGGTTGGCGTCGAACGCCTTGGCGTCGGCGGACGCGACGGCCTTGGGGACGATCTTCACCACGGCGACGCGCTCGGCGACCAGGGAGACCGGGTAGGAGAGCTTGATGGTGACGGTCTTGTCGTCCTTGGCCGTGACCGAGGAGATGAAGGGGATGAACTGACGGTAGAGCGACTTGTTGTTCGGGTCGAGCACGCGCTCGAAGCTGTAGACGACGTCGTCGGTGGTGACGGGGCTGCCGTTGTGGAACACCGCGCCCTCGCGCAGGGTCGCCTCGTAGGTGGTGTCGTCGACCTTGACCGGCAGTTCCTTGGCCAGCGCCGCGTAGACGTCGCGCTTGCCGCTGGGGAGGATCTCGGTCAGTCCCTCCATCGTGTGCCAGTTGGCGGCCACGGTCAGCGCCGCCGACGTGGTCATCGGATCGAAGCCGTTGGTGCCCAGCTCGTAGCTGATGGCGGCCGTGATCGTGCCGTCGGACTTGGCGGACGCGGTCGCTCCCCCGGGCGCCGCGGTGCGCTGCGCCGGCGTGGTGCCGCAGGCGGACAACGACCCGGCGAGGGCGGCCGCCGCGCCGATGGCGCCGGTCAGCTTGAGGAAGCCACGACGAGTGGTGGCGAGAGACCCATTCTCCATTGAAAGCTCCTATGATGTCGGACGTCTGATGTCTGACGTTGTGGCATTATAGGCATATCACCGGGCGAAGGAGCAACCGATGAAGCAAGATCGGCAGGACGGGGCGAGGGCCACCGTCAATGCCATCAAGGACCTGATCCTGAGCGAACACCTCCGCCCCGGCGACCCCATGCCGACCGAGGCCGATCTCGTCGAGAAGCTGGGGGTGTCCCGGTCGTCGGTCCGCGAGGCCGTCCGCACCCTGGTGGCGCTGGACATCCTCGAGGTGCGGCACGGCACCGGCACGTTCGTCGGCCAGCTGTCGCTGCGTCCGCTCGTGGAGGGCATGGTGTTCCGCGGCGTCCTGCTGCCCGGCGACGACCTGTCGGTGCTGCGCGAGGTCGTCGAGGTGCGCAAGGGGCTCGACCTGAGCCTCGCCCCGCGGGTCGTGGAGCGGCTCTCCGGCGCCGACACCGCGGACCTGCGCGTCTGCGTCGAGGAGATGAAGGTCCTCGCCGCCCAGCACACCACCTACCCGGTGCAGGATCGGCAGTTCCACCTCAACCTCGCCGAGCGGCTCGGCAACGCCCTGTACGGCCAGCTCGTCGCCGCTTTCTGGGACATCCACACGACCGTGGCGCCGCGGCTCGGCGTGGTCGGGCAGCGCGACCTGGACGTCACCGCCGCCGCCCACGAGGCCATGCTGGACGCCGCGGTCAGCGGAGATCTCGAGGCGTACCGGGCGGCCGTGGAAGCGCACTACGATCCGATTCTGAGGGTGCTGGACGACCGGCACCTCGTCACCGCGTCCTGAGGAGGGACTCCACCATGATCCGTCTCCGCGCCGACCGCGTCTTCACCGGCCACGAACTGCTCACCCCCGGTGAGCTGGTGATCGAGGGCGAAGCCGTCGTGGGCGTGGGGGCACCGGCCGAGGGCCCGGGCGAGGTCGTCGAGCTCGGCGACGTGACGCTCGCGCCCGGCTACGTCGACGTCCACGACCACGGCGGCGGCGGGTTCTCGTTCGTGGAGGATCCCGCGGCGGCCGCGGCGCTGCACCGGTCGCACGGCTCGACGTCGGTGGTCGCCTCGCTGGTCACCCAGTCGATCGACGAGCTCGAGGCCCAAGTGCGGGCTTTGGCGGTGCTGGTGGACGCCGGCGAGCTGGCCGGCATCCACCTGGAGGGCCCGTGGCTGAGCCCCAAGTACAAGGGCGCCCACCCCGTCGACCGGCTGCGCGACCCGGCCCCCGCGGAGGTCGAGCGGCTGCTGGACGCCGGCGCGGGCACCGTCAAGATGGTCACCATCGCCGCCGAGCGCGAGGGCGCGCTGGAGGCGATCCGCACGATCGTGGCGCACGGCGCCGTGGCCGCCCTGGGGCACTCCGACTGCACCTACGACCAGGCCGTCGCCGCGATCGACGCCGGCGTGACCGGCGCCACCCACCTGTTCAACGCGATGCCTGGACTCAAGCACCGCGAGCCGGGTCCGGTGCTCGCGCTGCTGGAGGATCCGCGGGTCTGGCCCGAGCTGATCGTGGACGGCATCCACCTGCGTCCCGAGCTGGCGGCGTGGGTGATGGGCGCCAACCCGCGCATCGTGCTGATCACCGACGCGATGGCCGCGGCCGGCTGCGACGACGGTGACTACGTGCTGGGCGAGCTGCCCGTCGAGGTCCGCGACCACGTGGCCCACATCGCCGGCACCGACACCATCGCCTGCTCGACGCTGACGCTCGACCAGGGCGTGGTGAACGCCATCGAGGCGGGCGTCGACCCGCTGGTCGCTCTGGCGGCGGCGACGAGCCGCCCCGCGGAGTACCTGGGCCTGTCGTCGGTGGGCAGCTTCGCCCCCGGCACGCGCGCCGACGCGGTCGTCCTGGGCCCCGACTGGTCGGTCTCCCGCGTCCTCTACCGAGGCGCCTGGCTCTAACCCGCCCGCCGACGACTACGGCTCCCCCCGCCGACGACTTCGGCCCCCGTCGCCGAGGACTTCGGGTTACGGCGTCGAGGACTTCGGCTTAGGTCGCCGAGGACTTCGAGTCCCGGCGTCGAGGACTTCCGCTTAAGTGGCTCTTCGTACTTGCGGTGGGTGGGGTGCGACACGCCGGGTGAGGCGGGTGGGTTGAGGTAGGGGTCGAGGCCCTCAGGATCAGGAGTTACCACACTCCCCGTTCCGAGGACCTCGACTGTGACCGAGCCTACGGCTTGC
>RRZT013014450.1_pt1 | contig 13289 bp, 7 predicted proteins | sample 2165551 | NCBI WGS metagenome assembly RRZT01 (sample SAMN10456910, study PRJNA506462) | wastewater metagenome | biome: wastewater; feature: sludge; material: wastewater sludge; isolation source: wastewater sludge with Escherichia coli K12::gfp cells carrying plasmid... | place: USA: Moscow, Idaho ... | reverse complement strand
TACGGCACCAAGACTGCAATGACACCTTGTTCATGTCCAACAGCCGATTAGTGGCTGGCGTGGGCTTGCGCGACCTGGTGGTGGTGGAAACAGCCGATGCGGTGTTGGTGGCAGACAAGCGCTGCACTCAAGAGGTGAAGAGCCTCGTCAATCGTCTCAGCGAAGGCGGGCACAGAATCACCAGCCAGCATCGCAAAGTCCATCGGCCGTGGGGTTGGTACGACCTGATCGATAGCGGAGAGCGCTTCCAGGTCAAACGCATCGTGGTGAACCCAGGTGCTAGCCTCAGTCTGCAAATGCACCAGCATCGTGCCGAGCACTGGGTGGTGGTGAAAGGTGAAGCAGAGGTCACCCACGGCGAGACCATTTTTTCGTTAAAAGAGAACGAATCTACTTATATCCCACCAGGGCACAAGCATCGCTTGCGCAATGGGGGCGCTCAACCGCTGGAGATCATCGAAGTTCAGTCGGGCTCTTACCTGGGTGAGGATGATATTGTTCGATTCGATGATATTTACGGACGAATAAATGTCCCTACGCGTGGTTGCGGCGGCTGAGTTAACGATCACGCATACCAAACAAGCATTGAACAAGCCTTTTTGTTGCGACAAAATCGTCCTAACAACGTACGGATCGGTTATGTAGGCAGTGTGCCGTCGGCCTGGAAGCAATCATGCCATTTTAATTATGGTGAAAATTTAAATCATTTTAAGAATTATTCAAGAAATTTTTCAATGAATTGCCTGATGGAATTTTGTAAAAAATGCGCCGCCAAATGGATAAAATTTTCTAAAACAAACTAATAAATATTTATGACCTTAGCAATTTTTTACTTCACGAGGAGCGCAAGCTAATGCGCAATTTCTCCGCTTCCCCTGTTGAGATGTGTGCCAGCCTATGGCGCAATCGTGAACTCATCAAGGCGTCAACCAAGCGCGATGTGTTGGGGCGCTACCGGGGCTCTGCACTTGGCTTGCTATGGTCGTTCTTTAACCCGGTCTTCATGCTCGCGGTCTACACCTTTGTATTTAGCGTGGTCTTCAAGGCCCGTTGGAGCACAAGCAGTGACTCCAAAACGGAATTTGCATTAGTGCTGTTTGCCGGCCTGATCGTATTCAATTTGTTTGCGGAGTGCATTCACCGCGCACCAGTGATCATTCTTTCAAACGTTAACTATGTCAAGAAGGTCGTCTTTCCGCTGGAAATATTGCCGGTGGTAGCTTTGATGTCTGTTCTGTTCCATGGGCTTATCAGCCTCAGTGTCTGGATTTTGGCTTATTTAGTATTTGTTGGATTACCCCATGCAACAGTGATCTATTTACCCTTAGTAATACTACCGTTACTCATGCTCACAATTGGTTTGAGCTGGTTTCTATCTTCCCTGGGGGTTTACTTGCGTGATGTATCACAATTCGTTGTCCTTGTCACTACAGTATTGATGTTTTTGAGTCCAATTTTTTATCCGGTAACGGCATTACCAGGAAAATATCAGTATCTTCTCTACCTGAATCCACTCACCACTGTTATTGAACAAACACGCGATGTGTTGTTCTTTGGGAAGATGCCTGATTTTTCAATGTTAGGAATTTACTGGGGGGCAGCTTTGAGCGCGGCTTGGCTGGGGTTTGCATGGTTTCAGAAGACTAGAAAAGGGTTTGCCGATGTTCTCTGAAATGGCTATAAAAGTTGAGAATCTTAGCAAATGCTACGAAATTTACGAGCAACCCAGTGCAAGACTCAAGCAGTTTATTGTGCCTCGACTGCTTAATTTAGCGGGTTTGCCCTCAAAAAAATATTACCGTGAATTTTGGGCGCTAAAAGACGTTTCTTTTGAGATTAAGAAAGGTGAAACCGTTGGCATCATTGGTCGCAATGGTGGAGGAAAGTCTACGTTATTGCAAATGATCTGCGGCATTCTAAGCCCTACTTCAGGAAAAATTACTACAAATGGACGCGTTGCAGCGCTCTTGGAGCTTGGCTCTGGGTTCAATCCAGAATTTACAGGGCGTGAAAATGTGTATATGAATGCCTCAGTTCTTGGTTTGACCAAAGAGGAGATTGATACCCGTTTTGATGAAATCGCTGCATTTGCAGAAATTGGTGATTTTATTAATCAGCCAGTCAAGACTTACTCCAGTGGTATGTATGCCCGTCTGGCATTTTCAATTGCGATCAATGTAGATCCTGAGATTTTGGTTGTAGATGAAGCGTTGGCGGTAGGTGATGCACGCTTTGTCGCCAAGTGCATGCGGCGAATTAAAAATATCCAAGAACGAGGTGCCTCTATCTTATTCGTCAGCCATGATGTGGGATCTGTTCGCACCTTGTGCGAACGCGCCATCTGGCTGGACAAGGGCTGTTTGGTCGAGCAGGGAAACGTTTTTCCTGTAACGGGTCGATTTACTGAATTTATGTTCAGTGATGAAAAAAATGAACAGGACACTTTGCATGATGAGTTGGTGGCATCAGTCAATGATCCGGCAATGCAAATAAAAATTTCCAAAGAGCAATCAGGGTCGGATTTAAGTGATGTCATCGCGTTGACCTCTTCGGATCAAACACCCGTAGACCTCCCGGCTGCGTGTGATGCACGGCCAGTCACGCACTGGGGTTCGCACAAAGGTATCATTACTTCAGCCGTTATTCGCGATGAAGGCGGGAGGTGCAAGGATGTGATTGCATGGGGAGAAAAAATTAACATTGTGGTTGAAGTAAATGTGCCCAAGGAAATATCAAGGGATCATCTCAGTATCGCATTCTCTATCAAAGATCTGAAGGGTACAGATCTGATCGTTTCCACAACGCAAGACTTTGAGCGGAACCGTTTGCCAAGCAATGAAAAATTTAGCGTTTCCTTTGGTTTTTCCAATCCACTTGTTACGGGTAAGTATCTGCTAGTTGTTGCGGTTGAAGATCGGAAGCATCGTGATATTCACTATTATGAATACATCGAAGGGGTGCACTACTTTGCTTCGCTTGCCAGTGAGCGATTGTTTGGTATTTTTCAACCATCGATTAAACAATTAATATTTCAATAATTTTATGCAAAATAAAAAAATTAACTCCAATAGTTATTGGGATAGCAGATTTTTGGTGGACTGGGAGTCATTTCAAGGACCTATGCAATCAAGGTTTTTTGCTCGCCTTGCCATTGAAAAATTACCTCATTGGTTGATGGATCAATTACGACAAAATTCTTTAACGCTTTGTGACTGGGGTTGCGCACAAGGGGATGGGGCAGATGTATGGGCTGGTTACATGGCGTCTGAGAGAATTACCGGTGTTGATTTCTCTTCGGTGGCTATTGCGCAGGCTGCTCAGCGTTATCCAACCCTAAAATTTGTAAATGAAGATTGGCTGAATACAGATTCGGATAATCGGTCTTTTTTCGATGTAGTCTTCTCATCGAATACTTTGGAGCATTTTCACAAGCCATATGATGTGCTGGAAAATATCTGCGGCCATGCGACCAAAGCACTTGTGCTCGCAATTCCTTATCGGGAGCTAGATCGGCATCAGGAGCACTTTTATACGTTTTTGCCAGAAAATATTCCAACGGTAATTAGTGGAAATTTTAGGTTGGTTTGGTCAAAGGTGGTGAATTGTCGGAGTATTGTTAATACTTATTGGTCAGGTGAACAAATTATCTTAGTTTATGCGAATTCTTCTTGGGTTGATGATATTGGCTTAACTCTAGATGACTGCCGCATAGAGGCGGATGATTTTTCCGATGAAATTAAAAAATTAAAATATTTAGAAATGCAGAGTGATAAATTGATTGTCAGGATTGCGAATAATTTATCAGATCGGTCTGAGCAAATCGCTGGCCTTAAGCAGGAGGTTGCTGATAGAGATAGTCAGCTCGCTATCCTTAAGCAGGAGGTTGCTGATAGAGATAGTCAGCTCGCTAGCCTCAATCATGCGATATCTGCGTGTGACAAGAAGATTGGTATTTTAGAGTATGAGCTTGGCCTGCAGTCTGAACAAATTAATTCTGGCAAGCTCTACATAGAAGATAAGGAAATTTATATTGCTATGCTAAAAGATCAGTTGGAAAAAATAAATTCCCGATTTGATAAAAAAATTCTGCAAAACATATCTCGCTTAAAGCGCCTACCTTATTATGCACGGCGTTCTGTCGAGGTAATAAAGGCGAAGGGATTTTTGGGGTTTTTGAATGTTATCATTTTGTATATTCGTAATCAAGGTTCTGTCAATGATCGTACTGCGTTTAATCCTTCGATTTCCAATCTGCCAGCGTCATTAACGTTCAATGGAAACGAAAGTGCTCCTCCAAAAGATTTGTGGCGACCTCTACTTGATGATGATCTGATCATTGTCACAGGCGTGCCATTTGATGACGTAGGGGGCGGGCAAAGAGCGGCCCAATTGGCACGCTGCGCACTCAAAACAGGACGCAGAGTCATTTTTTTGTATATTTACAAAAAGTTCGATTTTGAGCTGAATCGGCATGTTGAATCTGAAGTTTTAATTCCTGGATTGATCCATAAATTTATTGGAGCAACATCGCCGGCAGAGATTCTGAAGTTTGTATCGCCTAATGCAACTTTGCTACTTGAATTCCCACACAATGAGGCGTTGCCGTACTTGCAGTTGTTTAAGCAGCGCGGATTGCGGACAGTCTTTGAGCTAATTGATGATTGGGAGTCGAGTCTTGGTGGCGATTGGTTCAATCTGCAGATTTACCATCAGTTTGTCCGTGAAGCGCAGTTTGTGGTGGGTACTGCAAAGGTTCTTGTTAAAAAACTTCAAAGCATGGGTCGTAATGATGCTGTTTATTTGCCAAATGCCGCGAACGAATATATTTTTGATAAATATAAAAATTATGACCGGCCTTTAGATTTGCCTGGTAAATCCAGAAAAATTGCCTTATATTTTGGCTCGCTTTATGGTGATTGGTTTGGCTGGGATTATATTTTGAGCGCAGCTGAGGGCAACGTTGATGTAGATTTTGTTCTTATTGGGGATCGTCCTGCAGAGCATTGCCTTCCATCTCTTCCTTCTAATGTAATTTTTTTGGGCGCCAAAAAAATTGATGAGCTTCCTGCTTATTTGTCGTATTCGGATGTTGGTCTATTGCCATTTTCTCCGGGTAAAATTTCTGATGCTGTATCGCCTATAAAAATTTTTGAGTATCTATTTGCGGGTGTGCCGGTAGTGGCTACTAAGCTTCCTGAAATAATGAATTACCCCGGAGTTTTTATAGCAAATTCGACGAGCGAGTTTTCTCGACTGTGCGGAGAGATAGGTGGAAAGAGGTTGGAGAATGATCAATTTATTTTTCAAAACTCGTGGTTTTCACGCCTTGATAATTTAACATCAATGGGAAAAAATGTCAATTTTGAAAGCTTGACAAGCGTTGTAATCCTTATTCATAATAATAGATCTATTATCGGTCGTTGTCTTGAATCGCTTTTGTTGCATTGCGCTGTTTATTTGAAAGAAGTTATCGTTGTTGATAATGCTAGTGTCGATGGTGGGGCGGATTTTATTGAAGAAGAGTTTCCTTCTGTAAAGGTCATCAGAAATAGGCTCAATGGCTGCTCTTCCGGTCGGAATATTGGCGCTCAGTTTGCGACAGGAAAATTCTTGGCTTTTTTTGATTCTGATCAATGGTTTACATCATCCTCTTGTTTTCAAGAGGCACTCAGCATACTGGATAGGGATGCAAATGTTGGCGCTGTAGGCTGGGGGGCTGGATGGTTTGGGGGTGGTCGCGATGATTTGGGGGGGGCGATTGCAGATTATTGTGAAAATCGTGCAATGAATGAAATTGCTCTGCGCGATGGCTATAGATCGGATATAGGTTATTTGGCTACGTGTGGGTTTTTCATGCCAAAAGCTGTCTTCGACTCTACTGAGGGATTTGATGTTGCATATGATCCAACATGTTTTGAGGATACCGATCTATCTTTTCAGATAAAAAGACTTGGTTTTGACATTTGCTACAGAGATTTAACTGGTATTCGGCATCAACCTCACCAAACCACCAAGGCTTCATCAGGATCTGATGCTTATAAGAAGCTTTTTAAGAGGAACGCTGATTATTTTCGAAAAAAATGGGCTTCGTATCCAAATTTCTTTGTGGATTATGTTGATTGATATTGATTGGAAACCAGCTGTGAGAAGTATACTTTGCGTTGTCGGCACACGCCCCGAGGCTATAAAAATGGCGCCAGTGATTCTTGCGCTGAAAGAAGAGCCATGGGCAAACGTACGAGTTCTTGCTACCGCCCAGCATAGGCATATGCTGGATCAAGTGAATGATTTTTTTGGTATCGAGCCTGATATTGATTTAGACATCATGCGCCCTAATCAGGCGCTCACTACCCTGACTGCTCGGTTGCTACTCGAACTTGACGATGTTTTGTTGGCGGAAAGGCCAGAGGCAGTTTTGGTGCAGGGTGATACAACCACTGTAATGACCGTAGCGTTGGCATGCTTTTATCATCGTATTCCTATTGGGCATATAGAAGCCGGACTGCGTACCTGGGATATGCAGAATCCATTTCCCGAAGAGGCCAATCGGGTGATTGCAGGCAAGCTTGCTCGCTGGCACTTTGCACCTACGGATGGTTCAAAGCAAAACTTGTTGAAAGAAGGTGTGCCAGATAAAAACATCATCGTAACTGGAAATACCGTCATTGATGCTTTGTTGATGACCGCAGAAAAAGACCTAATGCTTGATGTGCCGTTGGATCCTGCTAAGCGTTTGGTGCTGGTCACGTCTCACCGTAGAGAGAATTTCGGCGAGCCGTTTCGCAATATATGTCGTGCGCTGCGTACTCTTGCCAAAAATAATCCTGGGGTGCAGTTTCTCTATCCGGTTCATCCCAATCCAAACGTGAAAGATGTGGCCTATGAGTTTTTGGCCGAGCTTCCAAACTTTCAACTGTGTGAGCCGCTGGACTATGCGCCGTTTATCGCGGCGATGAAGCGGGCCTATATTATTTTGACGGACTCAGGTGGCGTGCAAGAAGAGGCACCTGCGCTGGGTAAGCCAGTGCTGGTGCTGCGTGATGAGACGGAGCGACCTGAGGCGGTAGACCAAGGCGTTGTGAAACTGGTGGGGCCGAATTACGAGAGCATTGTCAATGAGGCCCAGCGACTTCTGGATGATGATCAGGCATGCCGCTCTATGGCATGCGGGGTTTCGCCTTACGGCGATGGGCATGCAGCCGACCGCATCGTCAAGGTGCTTCGTGAGCATTTTGGTTACTGAAAAGGCCTGAAATTGCGGGTTTTGCTCATAGCTTATGAATGGCCACCCATCACAGCGGCACAGTCACTGCGCTGGTTTTATTTGGCAAATGGGCTGGCTGAGCTGGGTGTTGAGGTGCATGTTCTTTGCCCAAGCATCAGACCAGAGATGCCATTTAGAGGTGTCTTGCATCACAGCATCGTAGAGCACCGCGTTTGGCCTGGTCCTTTTGTGGGCGTGCTACAAGCGTTGATGCACCGACGCCCCGTGGCAAAAGCAATCAATGAATTGCCTGAATCTGAGGCTGTGGAGAAAAAGCCTCAGTTAATGAGTGGCCTCGCTCGTCGTGGCTACGTACATGTTCGGAGGTTGTTAGATCAACTGGTTTTTCCAGATGTTCGCACAGAGTGGTATCCGTTTGCTCGCAATGCTTTGTTGCGGCTGTTGAAGCAATATCAATTTGATGTTGTTGTCAGTTCTCACGAGCCGGGGGTCGACTTAATGCTCGGGCTTCTGGCGCAGCAGAAATCTCGTTTGCCTTGGGTAGTCGATCTGGCGGACCCTCTCTTAGCTCCTTACACCCCAAAATGGCGGAGGCGTTTGGATGCATGGTTTGAAGGGGTCGTGTTGCGTAAGTCGACAAGCGTTGTATTGACCACGCCTCACCTTGTTGACGTTCTTGTGAAGAGGCACAAGGCTGTAATCGCAGATAAGTTTGCGATTGTTCCGCAAGGAGGGCCAATCCTAAATTCCAAGAGCACGTTGAAGAAAAATGATGCTGACGAGTTGCATTTTGTTTTTACGGGCAACTTTTATCAATCGTTTCGCAATCCGAGTGAATTGGCCCGTGCGCTCAAAAAAATAAACAGTCACCGCATCAGGTTAACAGTCGCTGGAAGTAATGCAGCGTTTGCTTCACTGTTTGAAGGTGTTGATGGCGTTAAATTTTTGGGAGCCGTAGATCACTTTGAGGCTTTGAAGCTGCAGCAACAGGCAGATATTCTTCTAAATATTGGAAATGGTCAGAGTGATCAATTGCCGGGCAAAGTCTTTGAGTACTTGGTTTCGGATAAGCCAATATTTCATATACGAGGCTCTAGCCAAGATCCTACGGAACCATATTTGAAAGATCACTCATGCGCTTTTATTGCAGATAACAATGAGTTTTCCATTTTCATGACTCTGGAGCGAATTTTGGCTACGTATGCTAGAGGCTCATTGCAGACCTCGGCTGAAAGTTCGCAGATGCTCGTTGAAAAACATGGATGGCCGGCGCGTGCATTGGTTCTCAATCAAGTGCTTGCGGATGCTGTTTCCCGCAGTCATTTTGTTTGAGGGGTTGTCACTGATCGGAACGACCTAGCCATTTTTTGTACGCGCATCGATGGGTTATGTGTTTGTGAAAATTAAGCAAACTGGCTTTTCATTGGTACGTTGACGTTTGATTTTTCGTTTTGCCCAGACCAAAGCAATGAATTCTTCACGCTCCAATCGGTCGAGCTACGTGCTTTACGATTTCATGCAGGTCGCAGGCGGAGCCGAGCGCGTCACACTGCAGATTGCTCAACGCTTTGCCGTGCTGCATCCGGTTGTGTCGCGTGTGTATGTGGATGCGGCACCGATGGTGGACGTATCCGGCGTTTACGTGCATACGTTGGCAGATAAGCAAACGCGGTGGTTGGGTAGAATCCCCGAGGCAGTTTGGTGCTTTTGGTCTCGTGGTCAGTTGGTTCGTGATGCATCGGTTGTGGTTTACAGCGGGTTTTATGCCCCTTTGGCTGTGCGGCACCAGAAGCAAGGCCGCAGGGTTTATTACTGCCACACCATCCCGCGTTTTGCATACGATTTGTACGAGTTGGAGAAAGCGCGTTTTCCTTGGTACTTGCGCGGTGTGTATGCAGTGGGCATGGCGTGTTATCGGTATATGTACCGACGTGCCATCAATCGCATGGATGTATTGTTTGTAAACTCTGAAAATGTGCGGCGCCGCGTGCAGCGCTACCTGAGGCTGGAAGCGCAGGTGCTGTATCCGCCCGTTGCAACAAAGCGTTTTCGCTGGATGGGTGACGATGGCTACTATCTTTCTGTTGCACGGCTAACTGCCAATAAGCGGGTTGATGTTGCGGTGAAGGCTTTTTCGGCAATGCCTCAGCGTCGTCTGGTGGTTATGTCTGGTGGTCCCGAATTGCCCAAGCTGCAGCAATTGGCCATCGGGGCACCCAACATCGAATTCGTCGGATGGCAATCAGAAGAAGAAATGCTCCGCTTGATTGGGCGCTGTAGGGCTGTGGTGTATCTGCCGATCGATGAAGATTTTGGTATGTCACCTGTAGAGGCAATGGCTGCGGGCAAACCGGTGCTAGGTGTGGCAGAGGGGGGGCTACTGGAAACCGTGCTTCATGGCCAAACAGGGGTGCTGATAGAGGGGGATCCAACCCCCGAAAAGCTGGTTGCCGCGGTTGAGTCGCTGGACGCGATGGATTCCTCGCTATTGCGGGCTGCGTGTGAGTCTCGCGCAAGGCGGTTTGACGAGTCGGTTTTTTTTGAGAAACTAAATAAAGTACTTGCGCCGCGCCATGTGGCAGAACTCAGCGCCTAAGTTGGATGTAGTTGCGGTACTTCTAGCTGATGTCTTTGGTTCGAGCAATAACGGCTGTTTGCCTTAAAATATCGTTATCAAACGCGTGTATGAAATGCACGTTGATGCTTGCGCGTTGTCATTGGTATCCGCGAGGTGCGAAAACCTCGCTCTTCAATATGGATTAGAACGCTTTGGGAATTTCACCATTACCGCTAATGCGTCGTCCATGGGCGAAGCTGAGAAGCGTCGATGCAACCACGTAGCGCACGGCGTAGGCCCAAGATCTGAAAATCTTAGAACGATCAATCTTTGGGGTGAGCATTGCAAGTGGAACCTCCACAATGCGTTTGCCTTCGCGCTTCATCAGCAGCAGCGTTCCAATGTCTTGGTGGTCCAGCAGGGTGGCTTCTGTCGAAGCCGCTATTTGCATCGCGCTGTGGTTATAAAGCCGGAATCCAGAGACGAAGTCACGCAAACCCAAACCTGTGACCCAACGGAACCATTGCCATGCGGCTCGGCGTGGCCAACTGTTGCTGGCTGCGAAATACGCTACCGTGATGTCAGCCCTTCCGCTCGCGTCAAGCAGCTTTGGCAATTCCTCCACCTCGTAGCGGCCCTCTGCATCAATGGTGACCGCGGAAGCGTAGCCCTGGGCAAGCGCATAGCGAATACCGGTTTGTAGGCAACCCCAGGCGGTCATACTCAGCAGAGGGCGCAGCACCTCGGCGCCGTGTTGCTCGGCCAGGCGGCAGGTTGCATCGGTGCTGCGGTTGTCCACCACCAGCACGTCGGCGCTGGTCAGTGCATGCACTCTCTTGATCAGGTGGGCAATCTCTGCCGCATTGTTGTGTGTGGCGATGATGACCATCAAGCCGCGAGTAGGCTGCGCAAGCTGGCTGTTATGGGTGATGCCTCCGTAGTGGCGTGCAGTGGCACGTTCGCACGGGCCGATGCTGAAGTGCTTGTGCAAGGCCTTGTATCCAGCTTTGCCAAGGCGGTGGCGTAGCGCCGGATCATGCTGCAAGCGCGCAATGCTGCTGCGCCATGCCTCAACATCTTCAAAGGGCACATGCAGCCCGCAATGCGCATGCGCCACAACCCAGGGCATTCCAGACCCGGGCAAATCGGTCACGAGACAAGGGCGTGAGTGCTGCATTGCTTCCAGCAGCACCACACCAAATGCCTCGGTGCGTTCGCGTGACGCCAAGCAGAAAAGATCGCACTGCGCCAGCAGGGCATGTTTTTGTACCTCATCCACCGCGCCCAACAAACGTGTGGCTGGTTGAGCTCCGGTAGGAGTAGTGCGGCGTATCAGGTCTTGTAGCGGTTCCTGTAGCTCGCCGCTTCCCACGATCAGCAGTTCCACTTCAGGCATTTGGGAGACGGCTTGAATCAGTATTTCAAAGCCTTTGTAGTAGGTGAGCCGACCAATCGACAGAAGCTTGAACTTCGTTTCAGCTCGCCAGAATGATGACGTTTCTTGCACGGCTTGTGAATCGCCGTACGGATTGCGCAAGTTGATGCCTAGGGGAACCACATCACACTTTTCAACCCAAGGGCGCAATGCGGTGCTGGCTTTCAGGTACGGTGGTGATGTTGCGAAAATCTGTTGAGCACGCTCTAAAAGCGCCTGCTCAAAAGGTCGGTACAGCATGTACGCAAGTGCGACAGACCATTTGATGTTGGATATCACCACATCCGAATGCCAGTGCACTACCCAAGGTACCTTGCGCGCGCCGGGTAAGGTGAGCGCCCATAACGCCGAATTGTTCGGCATATGCAGGTGCAGCACATCCGGCTTGATTCGATCAATGGCCTGACCGAGCGCCCGCCGAAACCCCAGTGCCATGGGGGCATAGACCAAATTGAATTGCACTGGGACACGGTGTACCCATGGTGGGTCATCCGGCAGGGGGGTGCCATGGACGAGTGCATGTGCGTCGATGCCTTGGCGACGTTGCTCCTCGATCAGGTCCGCCAAAAACACTTCCATTCCACCCATGTAAGGCGGGAAGAACTTGCCGACGTGGATGACTCGCAAAGCCATGTTTGAATCAGCCGCCTTGGTCAGGGCTTTGATTTTGCCGTGGACTTGCCGCTTGCAGCCAATTGATCACGTATCTGGCGGTATTGGGGGTTGCGTGGTTCCAGCTTGATCGCCTCGTCCAGGTCCTTGAGTCCATCATTGAGCTTGCCGGCGCGGTACAACGCCACACCCCTGCCGTAGTAGGCCGCAGCGCTGGGTGATGAGGCAATCAATTGGTCGAACAAGGGCAAGGCTCTTTGGGTATCGCCCGTGCCCACCATGGCCATGCCCATGCCCAGCAACAGTCGGGGGTGTTTGGGGCTCATGCCCAAAAGGGTTTCAAAGTCACTGATGGCTGTGTCGTATTGCTGCGTGGCAATCGCTGCATCAGCATGTCTTTGCAGTAGCAGAACGCGCATTTTTTGATCGCTCGCATTCGTGGCATTTGTCTCTTTCAGTGCGTTGCCAAAGCTCTCAAAGGCAAGCTGAAACTGTCCCAGCGCAAATGCAGATTCGCCGCGGTGGTAGTGCAGAGACTGGCCGGTGAAGCCTTTGGCTTGTGCTGTGGCAAACGCTTGTAGTGCTTCGGCATGTTTCTTTTGCTGCTGCAGCGTCACGCCTATGTTGAATCTGGCATTGCCGCCCAAGTCGCCCAGGGCTTCTGCTGTGACAAAGGCACGTTCGGCAAGCGCTAGCGAGCCTTTTTCCAGGTGATACGCGCCCAGATTCAAGAAGGGTCGGCTGCGTCCCAAGGTGTTGGCTGGTGCCTTCGTATCGATCTTTTCGGCTGCATCGGCCCAAGCTGTGCCGTCATCTTTGAGCGATGCCACGCGTTCCAGTGCCAAAGCGCCAAACACTAACGCCAACACAATGCCTGCGGTGTAGATGGTGCGTGGTTTGAATCCGGTGAGTGCGATGGCAATCAACCCGGGAACAGCCACCGCCCACAGATAGCTGCGATAGAGCACGAAGGGGTCCTGAACCCAGACGGTTGCAAACTCGGTAACGAACCAAAGCAGTGGGAACAGGAGAAAAAGTCCCACCGTCGCGAGCGCGTTCCGTTGGCGCAAGACCATCCAAATGGACGCGAAAAACAGTGCTATATAACCTGTGGCACCCAGCAAATGCAGCCAAGAACCAAAGCCCAGTGGAAAGGCTGGGCGCAGGTCTACAGACATCCACTGCACGTTAGGGATGAGCCACAGAAATCCGTAGGCAAAGAAAAGTGCCGCCTCATTCAAAATGCTCAGTGGGTAAATATGGCCAGCGATGCCAGGGCGCATGGCTTCCAACTGCTGCACCAGGGCTATCGAGCGGGGGTCAAACACTTTGCCCACCAATGAGCCATAGATGCCCCAAAACGCGACGCCCGCCAAGGCCAGGGCGAACAACGAGCCACCTGTCACAGCAGCAATCGCCCTCCAGCCGGGGCGTCGAACATAAACGTATAGCGGCACGGC
>RRZT011099997.1_pt1 | contig 13293 bp, 10 predicted proteins | sample 2165551 | NCBI WGS metagenome assembly RRZT01 (sample SAMN10456910, study PRJNA506462) | wastewater metagenome | biome: wastewater; feature: sludge; material: wastewater sludge; isolation source: wastewater sludge with Escherichia coli K12::gfp cells carrying plasmid... | place: USA: Moscow, Idaho... | reverse complement strand
TAAGGCCTGAAAGTAGCTATAAAACCCTCAGACACAAGCAAGCCCTAGGCAAATAGTGCTAACAACGCCTTTGGCCAACGAGTACTTCGGGGAGGGTGTGACCAGCGAGCCAAGGATGGCGAGCGCCGGAGTTGCACCCTGGACGGGTGCATCGACGGATAAACACCTGCCCCGAAGTACGGCATGCACCTCACTCTTCAGCATCACGAGCAACACAAAAATCTAGCAAGGATGCGTATGACATAACGCAGGATAATCTTTGCGGGCTAGCCGCCCGTGCTCCCAGACAGCCGCATTGAAACGGGTTGAAGTAGGTCATCCTGCGGGCGAGCCGCCCGCGCTCCCAGCCAGTGAATTGGCCCATAATTAAACAATAGCTATTGTTTTGATGATTCACGCGAAAATAATGCAGGCCCTGCAAATGGTCAACGAGTGCTTCGGGGTGGGTGTGACGAGCGAGCCAAGGATGGCGAGCGCCGGAGTTGCACCCTGGATGGGTGCATCGACGGATAAACACCTGCCCCGAAGTACGGCATGCACTTAACGCTTCAGCACCACGAGCAACACAAAAAATCTAGCAAGGATGCGTATGACATAACGCAGGATAATCTTTGCGGGCGAGCCGCCCGCGCTCCCAGACAGCCGTATTGAAACGTGTTGGAGCAGGTCATCCTGCGGGCGGGCCGCCCGCGCTCCCAGACAGCCGCATTGAAACGGGTTGAAGTAGGTCATCCTGCGGGCGAGCCGCCCGCGCTCCCAGACAGCCGCATTGAAACGGGTTGAAGTAGGTCATCCTGCGGGCGGGCCGCCCGCGCTCCCAGACAGCCGCATTGAAACGGGTTGGAGCAGGTCATTCTGCGGGCGGGCCGCCCGCGCTCCTAGCAACCTCGTAATACGTAAATAACCACACACAACACAAACATCTGCAGCTACTGCTTAATGCTCAGTAAAACGCTACAATCCTGCCTCTTTAAAGGTCGCTATTTTAACAATAGACACCAGACCCACCATTTACCCATTAACTATTTAGGTCGCTCATGTCTCAATACGTTTTCACGATGCACCGTCTCGGCAAAGTTGTGCCACCTAAGCGCGAGATCCTCAAAGACATTTCTTTATCCTTTTTCCCCGGCGCAAAAATTGGCGTGCTGGGTCTCAACGGCTCAGGTAAATCAACATTACTGCGCATCATGGCCGGCGTAGACACCGAATTTAACGGTGAAGCACGCCCAATGCCCGGCCTCAATATTGGCTACTTACCGCAAGAACCGCAGCTTGATCCCAGCAAAACTGTGCGGGAAATCGTTGAAGAAGCCCTCGGTGAAGTCAAAGCCGCGCAAGCACGTTTAGATGAAGTGTATGCCGCTTACGCAGAACCTGATGCTGACTTTGATGCACTGGCCAGCGAGCAAGCCAAACTGGAAGCCATTATCCAAGCCAGCGATGGCCATAATATAGAGCGCCAGCTCGAAGTTGCTGCCGATGCCCTGCGCTTACCGGCTTGGGATGCCAAAGTTGAGCACCTATCCGGTGGTGAAAAACGCCGTGTCGCACTGTGCCGATTATTACTATCAGCACCCGACATGCTATTGCTCGATGAGCCAACCAACCACTTGGATGCTGACTCCGTCGCTTGGCTTGAGCGCTTCCTGCACGATTTCACCGGCACAGTAGTAGCCATCACCCACGACCGTTACTTCCTCGATAACGTCGCCGGCTGGATTTTAGAACTCGACCGAGGCCAAGGCATCCCCTTTGAAGGCAACTACTCACAATGGCTAGAAGCCAAAGCAGCTCGCCTCAGCCAAGAAGCCAAGCAAGAGTCATCGCACAATAAAGCCATGAAGGCAGAGCTTGAGTGGGTACGCAAAGGTGCAAAAGCTCGCCAATCAAAATCCAAGGCCCGCCTCGCCCGCTTCGAAGAAATGCAATCGCAAGAATTCCAAAAACGTAGCGAAACCAACGAAATATATATCCCAGCGGGTGAACGCTTAGGCGACCAAGTCATTGAAGTCAGAAATGTCAGCAAAGCCTATGGCGAGCGCGTACTGATCGACAACCTGTCCTTCGTCGTACCCAAAGGGGCACTGGTGGGTGTGATCGGTGGTAACGGTGCCGGTAAATCGACCCTCTTTCGCATGATTATGGGCGTTGAACAACCCGACTCTGGCGAAATCATTATTGGCGAAACAGTCAAACTGGCCAGTGTTGACCAGCAACGCGACAACCTCGACGGCTCAAAAACTGTTTGGGAGCAGATTTCCGACGGTTACGACATGATTAAAGTCGGCAACTATGAAGTGCCATCGCGTGGTTATGTGGGCCGCTTTAACTTTAAAGGCTCAGACCAGCAGAAATTTGTTAAAGACCTCTCTGGTGGTGAGCGCGGTCGCTTGCACTTAGCCCTGACTCTTAAGCAAGGCGCCAACGTGCTGCTGCTCGATGAGCCGTCCAACGACCTTGACGTAGAAACCTTACGCGCCTTAGAAGAAGCCCTCTTAGACTTCCCAGGTTCAGCCATTGTGATTTCCCACGACCGCTGGTTCCTTGACCGTATCGCCACGCACATCTTGTCCTATGAAGATGATTCCAGCGTGGTGTTCTTCGAAGGTAACTACACCGAATACGAAGCCGACCGTAAAAAGCGTTTAGGTGATGCGGCCGCCCAACCTAAACGTGTGCGCTACAAGCGTTTAGCTTAAGCCCGCCACTATTTTTATCAGCAGCTGCACTTTTTCGAGTGCAGCCTGTCTGATAAAAACCAACAAAACCACTGGACATCCATACAATAAAGTAAAATACTAGTAGCGTCTTTAAAGTATCGAAAAACCACAACGAGCCCATGCTCGCAAGGAGTCTGTAATGAGCCAGCGTTCTGAAAAACGCACCAATAAAGCCAAATCAATTATTGCCCAACCCCTGTTTAGAAGCCGCAAAGAGCAAGCTAAAAAAGGCAAAGGCAGCTACCGCCGTGACAACAAAGCCTCTTGGTCTAATAGCCCAGAGGCTTTTTTATTTCTCGCGGCTTAATAGTGCGCAAAACGACTCCGCTCGATGCTGTTTACTGACTATATATTGTCGTTCAACGTGTTAAAGTTAAGCCCAAATCATGATTGAGAACACCTATGCTAGAGCGCTTACCCTATTTTTTAATGTTGACCTTATTGGCTGCCTGCAGCAGTCAAGTGTCAGCCAGTACGATCGCGCCACTGGTCACACCTAGCGCCACTCTTTCGTCTGCGCCCAATAATCCCCCTATAACACCACAACAAAGCTTTGCTGATTGGCGCGCCAGCTTACGCATGCAAGCCCTCAGTCAAGGCATCACACCACTGTTATTCGAGCAAGCCTTTGCCGGCTTAACGCCAGATCCGCAAGTGATTGCCGCCGACCAAAGCCAACCGGAATTCAGTCGTCCGGTCTGGGAATATCTCGATAGCGCCGTGTCTCCTTGGCGCGTTGCCAGGGGTAAAGCCTTACTGGCCGAGCATGCTAAAACACTAAGAGCGATCGAAGCACACTACCAAGTTGAACCCAGTGTATTAGTCGCAGTGTGGGGCATGGAAAGCAGTTTCGGCCAACAGATTGGCAGTAAAAATGTCATTCGCTCATTAGCAACATTGGCCTATGAAGGCCGTCGCAGTGCTTTTTGGCGTGAACAATTACTGGCTGCTTTACATATCCTGCAAGAGGGAGACACCAGTCTTCACGGCATGATTGGCTCTTGGGCCGGCGCGATGGGACAGACACAATTTATGCCCTCCACCTACCGCCAGTATGCTGTTGATTTTGATGGCGATGGTCGTCGTGATGTCTGGCAATCCAGTGCCGATGCACTGGCTTCAGCAGCCAATTATTTACGCTTATCCGGCTGGCAACATGGACAGCCTTGGGGATTTGAAGTGCAGTTACCCGCGCATCACTTCGACTACCAGCTAGCAGATGGTGAACAACGCAAAACATTGGCACAGTGGCGCACGTTAGGTGTTTCTTTGCGCAGCGAGGAAAAAGCGTCACAAGACTTGGAGCAACAATCGGCGACGCTGTTTTTACCCAGTGGTCACCAAGGTCCGGCCTACCTATTTATGGATAACTTCCGCAGCATTTTAAAATATAACAATTCAACCTCTTACGCTTTGGCAATCGGTTTACTGTCTAACACCTTAGCCGGCGATTACCGCAAGCCTACAAACTGGCCAAAGCACGAACGGATGCTCAGCCGTCAAGAGCGCGTTGAATTGCAAACGCTGCTCAATCAGCTAGGTTTTAGTAGCGGTAATGCCGACGGTATTATCGGCGTTAACTCACGCCAAGCCGTACGCCGCTTCCAACAAACCCAGGGCTTACCCGCCGATGGCTATCCAAATGATGCGCTGTTAAACAGCCTACGAAAAGTGGCGCGACAAAGCCTAACTCAGTAACAACCTGATGCCTCAACACCATGCGTCTATGGCGCTGCTGTGTAAATTTTTACACAATTGCGCCCCGCATGTTTAGCGGCATACAATGCTTCATCGGCATAACCGGCTAACTGCGTCGCATCTATATCATTCATATCCGCTGAGTATTGGACAATACCTGCGCTAAAAGTACAGCTTAAATCCCCTGTTGGCGCCGGAAAGACTATTTCAGAAAAGTGCTGACGAATATCATTCATCACCTTTTGCGCTGACTCAGCATCGGTATTGGGCAAAATCACCGCAAACTCCTCGCCCCCATAACGACCAATAGAATCAGTGCGGCGCAAGCGTTGGCGAAGAAATAGCGCTAAACTTTTAATCACTTTATCGCCCATTGGATGCCCGTAGGTATCATTGACCTGTTTAAAATGGTCAATATCAAGCATCACAAAAGACAAAGGTTGTGCGGTTTTGTTCGCGCGCAACAGGGCATCATCAAGCAACTGTAAAATATGCGTATGGTTAAATAGGCCCGTTAAGCTATCGCGCACAATACGTGATTTCAAGTGCCGTGCCCGTGCCGCTCGATTGCGCACCGTAGCCACTACATGCCGAGGTTTAACAGGCTTCATTAAAAAATCATCAGCGCCTTCACTCATGGCATCGAGCTGTTTATCTAAGTCATCTTCAGCAGACAAGTAAATAATTGGAACACCAACAAAGCGATCATTATGACGAATGACTTTCGCCAGTTCAGGACCATCACACTGCGGCATATACATATCGAGAATAATGAGATCGGGATCAAAATCCAGCAACTCGGTTAACGCTAAGGTGGGGTCGTTGATTGTGCGCGTCACAATCCCTGCTGAATTAAGCACACGCTCAGTAAATATTGCTTGTGCCCTAGAATCATCAACAATTAAAGCGCGGTAAGGCTCTGTGTGGGCAATGCGCGTTGCAGCCTCAACTTTTTCTAAAATAGTAGCGGCATCCAACTCTCCCACAAAAAATGCCTCAGCTCCTGCGCGCACAGCCGCTAAACGTACATGCGCATCCGCCTCTACAGCACTGTAAAACAAAACTGGCACATTGCTTTCATAGTCGTCTTTTAAAGCCTGCGCGAGCTGCAAGCCTTTGCCCGCCCCTGAAAAATCAACATCTAAAACAATTAAGGCCGGATGGCGCTTAGCCATTGCTTGTAGAAAAGACGCTGCATCGTGAAAGACCTCGGCTTGCAGTGAAAACGAATGCATTTGCTGAGTAAAATGCGCTGCTTTTTCATCATCCTGCAAGAGTAAATAGAGGGGTTTGCGCACCAGCGGTGGCAAAAAAACGCTATCAATGCTTTCACCTTGACGCAGGCCCGTTTGCAATAAATCTTGCAAAAGCTGCGTCATGATTTCGATAAACTCACTGTTTAAACGGTTGCCATTCTTTTCAATAGCAGCAAGATTATCCAGTAATGCTTGAGCGATTTGCAGATGGACTGGCTGCTCAAAGCGCTCGGCATAACGCAATAAACGCTGCGCAGCATCTTGCATATTGACCAATTCTTGCGCACTCCATTGAGTGCTGTGCAAGTTTTGCCAGATCTCTAAAAGCTGGCGAGACTGATGAATGACGCGCTGGGCAAAATGCTGCTTTAATCGTTCAAGACTATCCATTTGTATGCCTGTCATACGGTTGACCACCTTATCAAGCAGCGTATTTTTAGCGGCTGTGTAGCGCCTTTAATAGCTAAATGCCATCAATGTTTTAAATTCAATATAACCTTGATATTGACAAATGCAATATTTATATTCAACAAGCTTCCCTACAACAGCAGACATCATCTTTATAGTACACTTCAACAATACAATACATCGGCTGCTAGCGCTTAGCACTGCATAATATAAGGGCTTAATCATGCTCAATTGGAAAAAACGTTCACGCGACGCTCGCGACCAAGTCAATGACTCTGTTGACGATGTTAAAAGCTACCTCGGCGGCATCTGGTTTAGCCGAACACTGCTCACTGTAGTGGCTGTTTATTTAATCGTAACTATTATTATTGGCTGGTATTGGAGCCAAGAGCCGGATTTTTTCTCCGTGCAAGAGCATACTCAGCAATCCGCCGATAAAGCTCAGCACTCCATCGTTACCGGCTACACCACGGTGGCCACTCTTAAACAAGTCGCCACGACCTTACTCGACAAACCCGGCGGCTATTTAACCAATGACATCGCGCCTCCTGGTATTTGGCTCGACAATACACCCTCATGGGAATATGGCGTATTAGTGCAAATGCGTGATTTATCGCGCGCGTTGCGTAAAGACTTTGCGCGTTCGCAATCACAATCCACCGAGGATGCGGATCTGGCTAAAGCTGAGCCACGTTTCAATTTTGATAATAAAAGCTGGGTATTGCCAGCAACCGAAGACGAATACCGCTTAGGCATTCAATCTTTAGACCGCTATTTAGTGCGTTTAAGTGACCCAGAAAAAACCAACACACAGTTTTATGCGCGTGCCGACAACCTCAATAACTGGCTCGGCGATGTGGCCACACGCTTAGGTTCATTGTCACAACGTTTATCAGCAAGCATAGGCAAGGCTCGTTTGAATATAGACAGTAACCAAGAGGAGGCCAACCCAGCAGGCATTCCACCGCTCCTGACTAATGGTAAAGATGGCCTCGAAGAAATCGTTAAAACACCTTGGCTACAGATTGATAACGTCTTCTATGAAGCCCGCGGTCAGGCTTGGGCGCTGTCACACTTCTTACGCGCGATTGAAATTGACTTTGCTGATGTCATTGCCAAGAAAAATGCCACTGTTAGCGTGCGCCAAATCATTCGCGAGCTAGAAGCGGCGCAGGAACCACTGTGGAGTCCAATGATTCTAAACGGTGATGGCTATGGTATTTTGGCTAACCACTCCTTAGTTATGGCCAACTACATTTCCCGCGCTAACGCGGCGATTATCGAGTTACGCCAATTGCTGTCACAAGGTTAAGCCATAGATTAAAAAGCCGTAGCGCTCACAAGCGTTACGGCTTTTTTTATGGCTGTTAAAAAAGACTTCATCGCCTAACTGTGTTGCACCTTTTGCAACTGACGTATAAAAAACCGCAAATAAACGCACAACATATCTGTGCAATCGCTTTGCGGTTGTGTCAGGCAATATCAGCAACTAGCTGTTTTGCCACTGCGCTTTGCGTTTTTCTAAGAAGGCACTGACACCCTCTTTAGTATCTTGTGCGTCAAACAAATCTACAAAGGCTTCGCGCTCCGCCGGTAACCACTGATCGGGGGCATGGGTGCGAGCCCCTTGAATCAACGGTTTAATTTTGCGCACAGCAACAGGGCTTTGCTGCGCCACTTTATCGGCCAGCGCCAAGGCTGTCTGCAAAGCGGCACCGCTAGCGACAACCTCTTCCACCAAACCAATGCGCTCTGCTGTTTTGGCATCAATTCGCTCTCCGCATAAAATCATGCGTTTGGCCCAACCCTCACCCACCAACCACGGCAGTTTTTGTGTGCCGCCGGCGCAAGGTAATAAGCCCACAGTGGCTTCAGGTAAAGCCATTTGCGCTTGCTCTTCGGCAATACGGATATCGCAAGCTAAGGCACACTCCAAACCGCCGCCCATCGCATAACCATTAATCGCCGCGATGGTGACGCCGCGGTAATTGCTCAACGCTTCAAAGGCCTCGCCAAAATAACGTGCCATGCTTCGCGCAACGGCTTTATCACCGCTGGCAAAGAGTTTTAAGTCTGCACCAGCGCTGAAAAACTTACTGCCAGCGCCAGTGACCACTAACGCATAAATATCTTTATCACCATTTAAATGCTCAACCAGCTGCTTGACGCCCTGGAGCATTTCGGCATCCCAGGTATTGGCTGGTGGACTATTTAGCGTCAGCAAAGCGGTATGCCCGCGCATTTGCACAAGCAACTTATCGGTTAATTGCAGGTGCTGAGCTTTCTGATATTTCTCTACGGCATTGGACATAACTTCAATTCCTCAATAATCGATATGTAAATGCGATTAACCATTTACATTTAGGGTGTTAATGCAGAATTTCAACCGCCATTGCAGTCGCTTCACCACCACCAATACAAATGGCAGCAATGCCAAAACGCTGCTGCTTTTGCTTTAAGGCGGCAAGCAAAGTGACTAAAATGCGCGCCCCAGATGCGCCAATCGGATGGCCTAAAGCACAAGCACCACCGTGCACATTGACTTTTTCCGCCGGCAAATTCAGCTCCTGCATAGCAATCATAGTGACGACAGCAAAAGCCTCATTGATTTCAAATAAATCCACTTGAGCCAAATCCCAGCCGGTGCGCGCCAGTAAGTTATTAATCGCTCCCACTGGGGCACGGGTAAATAAGTGCGGCGCAGCAGCATAAGCACTATGGCCGTGAATAACTGCCAAGGGCTTAAGACCACGGGCGTGCGCTGTACTTTGGCGCATCAGCACTAAAGCCGCTGCACCATCGGAAATCGAGCTGGCGTTAGCAGCGGTGACACTGCCCTCTTTATTAAAAGCTGGACGCAGTTGACGAATCTTACTGATATCGGCTTTGGGTGGCTGTTCATCGACACTAACGGTGACATGGCCCTGACGGCTCACCACCTCAACGGGGACAATTTCCTCAGCAAAATACCCCTGACGAATCGCTGCTTGCGCACGCAACAATGATTGCTCGGCAAAGTCATCCTGCTGCGCACGGCTAAAGCCGTAGGCGTGCGCGCTGTCATCGGCAAAAGCGCCCATTAAGCGACCTCTATCGTAGGCATCCTCAAGACCATCCATAAACATATGATCAATCACTTGGCCGTGCCCCATGCGGTAACCGGCACGGGCTTTATCGAGCAAATACGGTGCATTCGACATGCTTTCCATACCGCCGGCGACGATCACATCCACAGAGCCCGCAAGCAGCGCATCATGGGCCATAATCACTGTTTGCATGCCCGATCCGCACATTTTGTTCACTGTGCTGCACAGGGTATGCTCGGCCAGACCTGCGCCTAAAGCGGCTTGGCGTGCCGGTGCCTGACCTAAACCTGCCGATAAGACGCAGCCAAACATCACTTCTTGTACGGCTTCCGGGGCCAGTGACGCTCGGCGCACTGCCGCTTTAATAGCGGCAGCCCCTAACTCTGGTGCAGTTAGACTCTGCAAAGCGCCTTGAAAGCCCCACATTGGAGTGCGCGCCATGCTGACGATAACCACAGGATCTGTCCTACTCATTGTTATTTAACTCCCATGCGTAGCGCACCATCGAGGCGAATCACTTCGCCGTTCAACATGCTGTTTTCAATAATATGCTGAGCTAAAGCCGCGTACTCCTCAGGCTTACCTAAGCGTGCTGGAAAGGGCACAGCGGCCGATAAACTGGCGCGCACTTCCTCAGTCATGCCCGCCATCATCGGTGTTTCAAAGATCCCAGGGGCAATGGTCATCACGCGGATGCCTAGTGCGGCCAACTCACGCGCCGCTGGCAACGTTAAGCTGACAATCGCGCCTTTCGAGGCGGCATAGGCGGCTTGACCTAATTGACCATCATAGGCAGCAATGGAGGCGGTATTAATAATCACCCCACGCTCACCTTGAGTGTTAGGCTCATTGCTGGCCAGCACTTGCGCGGCTAAACGCAGCATATTAAAACTGCCAATGACGTTAATATTCAGCACGCGGGCAAAATCATCCAGATCATGGGGGCCTTGACGACCCAGAATCCGCTGTGCGCCAACAATTCCGGCGCAGTTAATTAAGCCATGCAGCGCGCCAAACTGTTTAAGCGCAGCAGCCAATGCCTGCTGCACTTGCTCGGCATCGCAAATATCACAAGCAAGCCCCAAGGCGTTACGGCCTAAGCGTTGCGCTTGCGCCTCGACAGCCGACTGATTAATATCCAGCAGCGCCACGGCCGCCCCCTGAGTCACGAGATGCTCGGCGGTGGCAGCGCCTAAGCCAGAAGCGCCACCGGTGATTACAAAGGTATGTTCAGCTACACGCATACGTCATCCTTAAAATCAGCTAACGGCTTGTTTAGCCTGTTGCTGTTCGTTGTATTTATTCATTTCATTGATGCGCAAAATAAAGCGCTGCACTTTGCCGCTTGGCGTTTTGGGTAGCTCCTGCGCAAACTCAATTTCACGGGGATAGGCATGTGCGGCCAAGCGATTGCGCACATGCAAACGCAGCTCTTCAGCCAACTCAAGCGTCCCCTCGAAACCGTCTTGCAAAATTACAAAGGCTTTAATGATTTCATTGCGCTGCTGATCTGGTTTACCCACGACCGCCGCTTCAATCACCGCTGGATGCTCTAACAAAGCGCTTTCTACATCAAAAGGCCCGACACGATAACCAGAGGTGCTGATCACATCATCGGAGCGTCCAACAAAGCTGATACTGCCATCGCTATTGAGCTCAGCGGTATCACCGGTTAAATAGTAACGACCTTTAAAGGACGTGGTTTCTATGCCTTTATAGCCTTTAAACCAAAACATCGGCGAACGCTCCACATCAACCGACAAAATCCCTGGTTGGCCAGCGGGCAACTCTTCAAGGGTTTCCTCATTGAGCACCACAACACGATGCCCAGGCGAGGCATAACCTGCAGCGCCAATATGAATCGGGTGCGCTAAATTATGGTGATTACACAACACCATGCCCATTTCGGTTTGCCCGTAATGGTCATTGATGGGGGCATCTAAATACTCCTCAAACCAACGAATCACTTCTGGATTTAACGGCTCACCGGCGCTGCTGACCACGCGCAATTGCCCTTTCCACTGATCAGCCACTTTTGCACCCGCGGCAATCAGCATACGAAACACCGTTGGCGCGCCGGCTAAGTTAGTCACATTGTATTTTTTCGCAATGTCTAAGCAGCGCTCAAGATTGAACAAACCATCCACTGACAGCACCGGCAAACCCATCGACATCGGCCCGGTAATGCCGAAGTACAAACCATAGGCCCAGCCTGGATCAGCCACATTCCAAAATGAATCCTCTGCACGGAGGCCTACCGCATCAATCATGTAGCGCTGAAACGCGACGATGGCACGTAGCGGCACTTCTAAAGGCTTGGCCAAACCTGTAGTGCCGGAAGTAAACATCATTAAAAACGGATCATCGCCGGTGCGCATAACCGCAGCGAAATCCGTCGATAAAGTAGAAAGTGATGGCCAAAAATCAGCATCACCGGCTGCTAAACCTTGACCTTGAGCATCTGTAACCGTCATCACTGCTGGGCACTGCTCAACCTCTAACAACTTACTGCGGTTGGCCGCATCGCTGACTACAAGCTTTGCGCCTGAAGTGTGTAGGCGGTGCTCAATGGCTTTAGGACCAAAGGCGGTAAACAACGGCTGATACACCGCACCTATACGCCAAGTGCCTAAAATCGTCACAATCAAGGCATGCCCACGGGGCAACAAACCGGCCACGATATCGCCCGCTTGCAGACCTTGCTGGGTAAGGTAGTGGGCAAATTGCGCTGACTGATCACGCAGTTGCGCATAGCTATGACGGCTGCAACTGCCATCAGCATTTTCTTGGATTAAGGCAATGGCGTCGCCGCCGGCATGACGATCACAGCACTCGTAACAGGCGTTCATCGCGGCAAAGGTGCCGCTAATGGCATGGCTCACGGTCTGCTCAAAATCAAAGGTTTTTGCGGCTGTAAAATAATCACGTTTAACAGGGTTCATGGCACGCTCCAACTTTTATTATTGTTGACATTGCAAGGTACAGGCCTTGATAGTCAGCCCCAGTCCGCTGCAGAAGCAATAGCCAAATCAACCAAACTGCTTGAACGTTTTTGCCAATTATTTATTTTTATCCATGAGTATTGAGCGGTAATGACTGGGCTGCGTGCCCGTCCATTTACGAAATGCTTTGTAGAAAGTACTGACATCAGCAAAGCCTAGGGCCGTCGCGATATCGACAAAAGTATAAGACTCATCAGCCAACCACTTAACCGCTAGCGAACTGCGCACGGCATCCTTAAGTCTTTGATAACTTTGCCCTTCTTCGTTTAAACGACGCCGTAAAGTCGAAACCGACATAAATAACTCGACAGACAAGTCCACCGCATCGGGCCAACACTTAGGGTCACGATTGAGCAAGGTGCGGCGAATCTGACTGATTAAACTCTGTTCATCGCGGTACTTGACCATAATGTTATTGGGGGCATGACGTAAAAAGCGCTGTAAGTCTGCGGGACTGCGACGGATTGGCACGTCTAAAACATCAGCCGAAAAGAAGATTTTAGATTGTCGACAATTAAAGCGTAAGTTGTCAGAAAACATCACCCGATAGTCATCAATAAAGTCAGGCTCTGGGCTGCGCGAATCCACCGACAACAAGGCAATACGTTGATTGGCCAGCCAGCAGGTCAAGCCATGCACATACATCCAAAAAGTAAAATAGGTGAAAGCCCGTGCCGGCTCTACGGTTTCTTCTCGCAGTACCACGGCCGCCATACTGTGTTTGGTACGCAACACGGCACGTTTATCGGCAAAGACCAAAGCCAGAAACTGTAACGCCACCTCTAAACCCTGACGTACCGTGGCTTGCTGCGCGGCAATACTGCACATAAAAGCAAAACTGCCGGGTCGCATGCGGCGCTGATCCATCAAAAAAAACTCATCTTGAATCGTACGGCGCAAGCGCCGCCAAAAGCGCGCATAGTGCTGAACGGGAACACGCGCCGCATCGTCATGCAGCACTGCTGCGCTAAAGGGCGTGCCATCTAATAAGTCTTGTAGATCCCACCCTTGCTGCAAAGGGGCTAGCAATGCTTCACGCACCATCACCGCGGATACAGTTCCAGCGTACTGTCCGGACATTCTATATTTCCTCCTCTTCGTCCTGCATGGGTAATAGCAC